>JAABUJ010000033.1_pt1 | contig 320642 bp, 347 predicted proteins | sample 5559131 | NCBI WGS metagenome assembly JAABUJ01 (sample SAMN10711875, study PRJNA513366) | rock metagenome | isolation source: Antarctica rocks | place: Antarctica: Victoria Land, Mt New Zealand nord | collected 2016-01-07
CGCCTGGGCCGCGGCCGCCGCGGCCTTCAACGGCACGTTCAAGGCGACGCGCGCGCGGCGGCCCGTGCGCGTGGTGCGGCGCGCGGCGCCGCCGCCCCCGGCCGCCGCCGGCCCGGCCGCGCCGCTGGCGCCGCTGCCGGCGGTCGGCGCGGCCGGCGCGGACGCGCGGGCCGCGTCGCCCGCGCCGGACGCGGTGGCCGCCACGCGCGAGGCGGCGGACGGCAGCAACCCGCAGCGCAGCCGCAAGAAGCGCGCGGCGCCGTCGCTGGGTGGCGACGTGCCGGGGCTGGCGTTCGGCGTGCCGGTCGGCGGCGATGCGCCCGCGGCCACGCCGCCGCGCGCGCAGCCGGCGCCGCCGCCGCTGCGCGCGGGCGCGCGCTGCGCATGCGGCTACGCCGGCGCGTGCAAGACCGCGCGCAGGGCGCCCGCGGCCGGCTGCGGGCGCAGCTCCGGCAGCAGCGCCGACAGCAGCGACTCCGAGAGCAGCGGCGCCGGCAGCTGGCCGCGCAGCCGAGCGGCGCCGGTGGGCGCGCCCGTGCAGCCGTGCGCGGCCGGCGGCGGCGCGGGCTGGCGGCGGCGGCAGCTGCGCCTGCGCCCGCGCGCGCCCGCCGCGCCGCCCGCCGCCGCGCCGCCGCCGCCCGCGCTGGGTTCGGCGGCGGCGGCGGCGGCGGCGTCGGCCGGCGCGACCGCGCTGCACGCCGCGGCCGGCGGCGGCCACACGGCGATCGTGGAGCGCCTGCTGGAGGGCGGCGCCGACGCCGATGCGCAGGTTCGCCCGCCCGGCCTGCCGCGCGCCGCTGTCTGTTGCGGCGGCGGTTTTGCTGCGCTGTCTGACGCAAAGCACCCCTGCAGCTGGGCGCTGACGCGGCGCGCGCGGGCGGCGCGCGCAGGCGCAGAATGGCGCGACCGCGCTGCACCACGCGGCCAGCTGCGGGCACGCGGGCATCGTGGAGAAGCTGCTGGCGGCGGGCGCCGACGCGGACATCCAGAACAGCGGCGGCAACACCGCGCTGCACCTGGCCGCCGCCAAGGGTGCGGGCCGCGCCGCGCGCGCCCGGCGCGCCGCGCAGGGCAGGGTAGGGCCTGGAGGCCATGGCAGCGCTGCGGGAGGCACTGCCGGTCACGGCGGCTGCGGCGCATAACAAGCGCGCCGCGGCACGATGGCGCCGGGAGGGGCCCGCGAAGCAGCGGTTGGGTAGGGTAGGCTATGCCCTGCCCTGCTGAGCGCGCGCGGCCGGCGCAGGCCACGGCGACGTGCTGGACGCGCTGGTGGCGGTGGGCGCGGATGCGGCGCTGCGCAACGGCCGCGGCTGGGCGGCCGTGCACAGCGCGGCCGCGGCTGGGCAGCTGGAGGCCGTGCTCCACCTGGTGGCCGCTGGCGCCGCGCCGCGCGGGCGCCAGGAGCTCGACGTCATGCGCCTGCTCACGCGCAAGACGTCCTACAAGTGCGCGCCCGCGCCCGCTATCGCGCGAGCGGGGCGCCGCCCCGCCCGAGCGCTGCCGCCGGCGCCCTGCGTGCGCCGGCCCGCACCGACGCCCCGCGGCGCCGCCCGGCAGGCGGACGTATGTGGAGGGCCGGCTGCGCCTGGCCGAGAAGGAGCGCCAGCGCACAAAGCTGCGCGAGGGCGCGGCCGCGGCCGGCGCGGCCGCGGCGGCGGGCGCGGGCGCGCCGGCCGCGCCCACCGCGGAGCAGCGCGCGGCCGCCGAGGCGCAGGCGAACGCCGCCATGGCCGAGCTGCTCGCGCAGGAGGCCGGCGAGCAGGTGCGGCTGGGTGGACGCTTGCGGAGGCATGTGGCGTTGCCTGGCGGCGCCCGCCGGGGACCCGGGTTGCCCCGCTGGGCGGGTGCCGGGGCCTGCGTCAGTCCCGGCCGTGCAGTGCCTGCCAGGTCAATCCCGCGTTACCAGCTCTGCTGCGAAGCGCCTCGCAGACGGGCCGGTGTTGCAGCAGGGGCCTGAGCGCGCGGCCGGCGGCGCAGGAGGCCGCGCAGGAGCTGGAGGAGAAACGGCGCAACAAGAAGAAGGACAAGAAGAAGCGGCGCGAGGAGCGCGCGGGCAGGCCCGGCGCGGAGGCGGGCGCGGACGGGCCGGCTGCCGGCGATGGCGCCGAGGGCGCCGCCGACGGCTCTGACAGCGCGCTCTCAGCGCCCGCGCCGGCGCCGAGCGACGCGTCTGCACCCGTCGCACTGGCCAGCTCGACCAGCCTCGAGTCCCTGGCCGAGTCGCCGGCCGCCAATGCGCCGCCCGCAGAGGGCGCCGCCCGCGCAAGCGCGCTCGACCCCGTGCCGCAGGCGTCCCCGCCGCGCGACAGCCCGCCCGCAAAGGGCCGCGCCGCGCCCGCGCCCGCGCCCGCTGTCAGCGAGGCGCCGCGCGCGGCGGCGCTGCGCGCGGAGCCGCACGGCGCGCCAGAGCCGCGCGAGGGCGCGGCGGACTGGCAGAGCGCGGTCGCCGCGCGGCGCAAGGGCCGGCGCGGGCCGCAGGCAGCGGGCGCGGACGGCGGCGCCGCAACGGGCGCGCCGCGTGGCGCGCGCGCCGTGGCCGCGCCCGCGCCGCCCAAGCCTGGCAGGGCCGGCGCGGCGCGCGAGGAGCCGGCAGCGGCGCCCCGCGCGGAGAGGGGAGGCGAGCCGCGGCAGAGCCGGCGCGCGCGCGCGCGCGAGCGCGCCGCGCAGGACACGGGCGGCAGGCGCGACGCCGCGCCGGCGTCGGCCGCCGCCCAAGCGGCGCCCGCCGCGCGGCCGGCGGGCGAGGCGGCGCGCGCCGCGCAGGCGCACAGAGCCGTACCCGCGCCGGCGCCGCCGCCGCCGGCAATGCGCCGCGCGCTGGCGGCCGCCGGTGGTGCCGGGCCCAGCTTTGCTGAGCTGCTGCGCTCGCCGACGCGGCGGGGCGGCCCCGCGGCGCATGCGGCGCCGGCTGCGGCAGCACTGCCGCCGCCGGCCAGGGCGGCAGGGCCCTCGCAGACTCGCCCGCCCGCGGCCGCGCAGCCGCGGCGGGCCGCGGCCGCAGCGCTGCCGCTCGACCGCACGGCGCCGGCGCTTGCGCGACCCGCGCTGGCCGGCCCCGCAGGGCCCGTGCCGGCGCCGCCCGCGCCCGCGGTGCCGCCCCACGGCGCCCTGCCTCCGCCGGCGGGGCCGCCGAGCTTCACGAGCGGCGGCAGCCCGGGCTCGGCGGGCGCGTGGCACCCGCTGGACGCTGTCAACTGGAACTTCTCGCTGTCGGGTTCGGCGGGGTCGCCGTCGCTGAGCGCGCGTCGCGCGCCCAGCGGCGGCGCCGGCAGCGCCTGCGCCGACCGCACGCCGTCCGACCAGCGCACATGCTCCAGCCTGGACAGCAGCGCCAGCCTGGGCCTCAGCGACATGCTCGCCGACGCGGGCGCGCCGGCACCCCTGCCGCCCGCCGGCGCCGCATGGCCCGGCGCGCCGCACGTAGCCGCGCTCAGCGCCGTACACGCGTTTGCGCCGGGCCGCGCCGCGCCCACGCATGCGGGCGCGGGCGTGGGCGCCGCGCCGCACCCGCCGGGCGCGGCAACGCCCGCAGACCTGATGCAGGTGCTGCAGTCGATCTGGAACGGCCCGGGCGCCGGCCCCAGTGCCGGCCGCGGCGGCGCCCCCGGCGCGGCCGGCTGGGGCGCGGCCGCGCCGAGCGCGCAGCGCGGCGGCCGCGCTGTGTGGTGATGCACGTGCCGCACGGGGCGCGGGGAATTCGTCGGCACAGCTGCCGGCCGTGGCGGCCGGCGCTGCGGGCGCCCCTGTCTAGGCTTTCTTGTAGAGTAGGTCGGTTGGCCCCCTGGAGACCGGCGAAGCAGCGCTGCTGTGGCGTGCGCCCATTGCGCCACGCGACCGGTTGTGAAGCACTTGCGGAGGTAAACCTGATTGGGTGCGGCGGCACCCCTCGTGCCCTGTAGGTAGGTGGCGTCTTGGTACAGACCGTTTGGCGACGGGTTGACGACTGGTTGGCCAGTTTGCCATTGCTAGTGCGGGCGTGTGGAGGCCACGCATTGCATGCTTTGGTGGAGGCACACGGCACTGATGAGCACGGCAGCCTGTAGCCACTTTAAACTCGACTCTCCTCTCACGACCTCCGACCCGGCCGGACCAGCCCCCTGCGCAGCACAGACATGCGCGCTGTAGGCCGCCGCCCGACATGCGGCGCAGGGCATAGCCTGGGCGTAGCCCTGCGCCCACGCAAGGCACAGCCCTGCCCTGCAGCGCTTGGCGCAGCCCTACCCTATGCAGCCCGGCCCTAGGCAGCCCGGCCCTCCTCCGCCGCCTCGGCCGGCCCGACGCCGCCGGCGCCGCTCTGGAAGCCCAGGCGGCAGACGGGGTTGCGCCGCACCATGCTCAGGCTCACCTGCGCGCGCGGCGAGCTCGGCGCTCATGCAATGCGCCCTACCCCAGCGCGGCGCTCGTGCGACGCGCGCGCAGGCCGGCGCGCCCGCTCTGCCGGCACGAGCGCAGGCGCAGCGCGCGCACCTTGTGCCCGAACAGGTCCCGGATGTTGTCGATGCCGTACAGGATCATGGTGGGCCTGCGCGTGGCGCTCGCTGTGTCAGCCGGGCGCGTCGCGCACGGCAGGCGCGGGCCGCCGCGCCGGTTTGGGCGGCGGGCCGGGGCGCGCCGCTCGAGCGAGAGGCCCCAGGCGATGACGTTGACGCCCTCGGGCAGGCCCATGGGCCGCAGCATCTCCGGCCGGAACATGCCGCTGTTGCCCACCTCGATCCACTTGCCCAGCTCCTCGCTGCCGCCCGGCGGCCGGCCGAAGTCAGGGCCGGGCGCGCGTGGGGCGGCGCTGCTTGCGGCGCAGGCCACCTTGCCCCCTCTCTGCCTTGCTGCAAGCATCATGTAAGCACAGCGCCGCGGCCCACCGCTCCCCGTACTTACCCGCAGTGCCAGCGGGCGCAGCCTGCGTGACCGGGGATTTGAGAAATATTTTGAGAAGAGCCCGGGCGCGCCTGAAGGAGAAGATCTCCATGGAGGGCTCGGTGTAGGGGTTGTAGGCGGGCTTGAAGCGCAGCTTCTTCAGGCCCAGGCGCTGGAAGAACGTGCGCAGCGTCCAGATCAGGTTGCCCAGCGTCAGGCCCTCGTCGCACATCAGCCCTGCGCGCACGCGCCCGCCCCTGGGCGCCCGGCGTGCGCGCCGGGCGCTCGCGCGACAGACGCCGGTGCGCGCATGCAGCATCACACCAGGCGCCACACAGACCAATGGAGCATAGTGCACAGGCGGTCCACAGCCGCCACAGAGTTCGGCGGTCTTTTCCGCCGGTGTGCGCGCGGCGCGGCCTGCCGCGGCGCGGCGAGTGGGCGGGCGCGCGCCCTCGATCTGGTTGAACTCGGCCAGGTGCGTGCGGTCGATGGCCTCGTTGCGGAACACGCGGTCGATGGAGAAGAGGCGCGCGGGTGCGAAGCCGTCCGCCGCCAGGCCGTGCAGCATGCGCGTGGACACCGCCGTCGTGTGCGTGCGCAGCAGGTTCTTCTCTGCCTCGGCCGCGCGCCAGGGGCTGCCGTACCTGCGCGCGCCCGCGCGCTGCCGCTGGTGGAGCGCGCACCGAGGCCCGCTCTCGGCTTTTGACGGCGCAGGCGACAGCTGCCCGGCCCCGGGTCCAATGCAGATGTACGATGGATGGTCACGCGGCTGAGGAGGTGGCCCGGGCGGCGCGCGGGCGGCGCACCCCGTGGAGCCGTAGCCGCCGGACTCGTGGACGGCGCGCACGCGCGCCGCATAGTCCGCAGGCACGCGCTCCAGCGGCGTCGTCGCGGGGCCTGCGTACGCCGCGCGTAGCCTCAGCGTGACAATACTTCAGCGCAGCCGCGCTTGGCTTTCTGCTGCTTCTTTCGCGCTGGGACAGCAAACCACGCCCGGCGCATGCATTTGCGGCAGGCGCGGGTGACCATAAAGCAGGGCGCGGCGGCGGGCGCGGGCGCGGCGCACAGGTGAGGAAGAAGGTGTCGTGCGCGTCGCGCGCCGGGTGCTGCTGCGGCTGGAAGAGCGCGTCAAAGTTCCAGAAGCTGCGCGCGCGCGGGCCGCCCGTCGGCTGCAGGGAGCGACCATGCATGCGCCCCGCTGCCTGCCCATGGGCGCCGCCGCAGCCAGTCAGGGCGGCCAGCATGCTAGCGGCTGTGGCCGAGGGGCGCGCCTGCTCTCCACAAACGCGTTGCTGGGCATCTCCCGGAAGCCCATGTTGGTGAACACCTTGCGTATCTGCGCCCGCACCTGCGCGCGCCCGGCGGGCCGTGCGACGAGGGCGGGCCCAGCCCATCTGCAGGCGCCGCGCAGCGCGCCAGGCGCCGCGCACGGCGCCGAGGCCGCGCGCGCGCCAGGCGGAATGCCGCGCAGCGCACCTTGAGCAGCGGGTGCAGCGCGCCCGCGGCCGGCGGCAGGCCGAGCGCCGCAAAGTTGTACGCCTTGAAGTCCGCATCCCGCCACGTGCCCCTGCGAGCGCGCCAGCCGTCGCGCGGCGCGCCGCGCGGGCCTGCGCGGAGCGGTTGCGGCAACCGGCCCGGCCCAGCACAAAAGCGCCGCCGGGCGCGCGCCTGGCCACCATCTCGGGCGTGAGGTCCGCGGCCGCGCGGCGGCGCTCCAGCGCGAACTTGGGCCCGCGGCCCAGCCGGTACGTCTTCCACGCCTCCACCGCCAGCAGCTTGCGCTTGCGCAGCGCGGCCTCCGTGGCCGCGTCCGGCGCCTGCCGCCGCGCCCGCCGCCGCGCGCTCGCCCGCGCCCTCAGACGGGCTGGGGCCGGCGGGCGGTTGCCGGGCGCGGACGCGCCTGGCCCGCTGCCACCGCGCGCAGCTGCTGCTGCGGCTCGTCCACAGCCTCCGTCGCCTGCGGCCGCACGGTCCGGCCGTCGGCGCCCGGCGGCGGAGCGTGCGGGGCAGCGCAGGGGGCGCTCGCCGACATGCGGGTCGAGCGGGCCGGGCATGCGTGGGGGCAGGCATGGGGCGTCGCGCGCAGCGCGAGGTCCCTGCCGGCACCTGGCGGGTGACGCGGTCGGCGTCGCCCTTGTCCTTCTTCTTGTCCGCTTTGCTGCCGCCGTCCGCCGCCGGCTCGCCGGCGGGCGCCTTTGCGGCGCCCTTTTCTACCGACACCCAGCGCAGCCGCATCGCCTGGCTCAGGCCCGAGTCGGCCAGGGCGCCGAGCTGCCTCTGCGCACGGCCCCCCGCACCCGCTCACGCAGCGCGGCCGACACAGTGCCCCGGTGCAGAGGGAGGCGCGGGCCTCGCTCAGGCGCCGCCCCTGCGGCCAGGCGCACCCGGAGCTCGCCCTTCGTGGTGCCCGCGGCCGGTATCGCCGCCAGGACGCGCGCCTCGGGCGAGCCCTTGTCGAGCGCTTCCCGGCCCTCCGCCGTCAGCACCAGCCGGGTGTGGGGGACGTCCTGCGCACTCGCGCGCGAGGTCGCGTGGTGGCGTCCCGGCCCAGGCAAGCTGCGGCCTCGGCAGGCGGCCCGCCGCTCTTCTGGAGCACAGCACACGGTCGAGAGGGGCACCTCCGAGGTGATCATCTCGGCCATCAGGAGGCTCTTCATGCAGCCCACCACCGCCAGGTGCTCAGCGGCGATGCTCTCCGCAAAGGCATCGGACTCCACGGGCCCTGCAGACTGCGAGATGGCCAGCAGCAGCCTGGGCTCGATCTCGGCGACGCTGGCCATGGCTGGCAGGCCGCCACCGGTGCCGAAGCACTCAGGCTGGAGTGCTGTGGTACAGCAGCGCGACGCAGGCTGTGCCTATAAAGCCAGTTGCCAGTGCGGTACAGCGCAGACCATCCACTATGTGTGTGCCAGTGAACAGGATGTTAGTGAGCAGTGCAGCAGCGCACCAAGCAGGCATACATACAAGGAATTGCACGGCGAGTGTGAAGCTCAGCGCCGGCAGCTAGCTCACTGCCGTACACTGCCCGATCAGCAGAGAAGGGCAGCAAAAGGGTTGGGGCCATTTTCATTTCAGGGGGCTGGCCAGAGAAGGCGTCCTTGGCATGGACTCTCTGTTCTGACCAGGCGCGCTGCCCGAGAGTGTCGTGTGCCGGTCAAGCACGACCACTGCTGTGCGCGGTGCGTACATCCTCTGCGCATGTCGTCGCCAGGCAGTCCTCTCTGATTTTTCCGCGTTTCCGGGCTGGGCCGTCTCTCCAGCTCCACCCAGGTTCAAGCGCGGGCATCTGCCTCTGCGCACGCGCACGCTCACGAGGCAGAGCATCTGCCGGTCCGCGCAGGCCGCCTGCGAGGAGGCCGCCTGCAAGGAGGCGGGGGCGGCTGGCCGGCGGAGGATGGGCTGGCGCCGGCTGCCCACCTACCTCGTCAACTTCCCGCTGCGCCTCATGCCGCTGACGCCCAAGCAGCGGCAGGCGCTGGAGACGACCGGGCACGTGAGCGAGGTGGCCTTCAAGACGATCCCCAGCGTCGGCAAGGTGCGCGCTGGCCCAGGCGGCGTCCCGCCTGCCCGCCCCCGCGACCTGCCCGGCCGCTCCATGCGCCCGGCGGCGGGGCCGACGGCGCGCCCGCGGCGGGGGCGGCAGCTCGAGATTAAGGAGTACCTGGAGAAGGTGTACGGCCTGTGCGTGGGCAGCGTGCGCACGCTCAACTACGAGGGCCGCAAGAAGCGGCGGCCGTACAACGGCAAGCAGTACCACATCCGGCGCACCGACTACAAGAAGGCCTACGTCTCGCTGCTGCCGCCGCGCCCGCCCGGCCCCGCGCCCGACGCCTGACCCGGCGCGCGCCGGCGCCCCAGCAGCGCCGCGCGGCGCACAGGCCTGCCGAGCGGTCGGCCGGGGCCTGCGGCCGGCATGGCCGAGCGCGCAGCGCCGCAGGAGGGCGCGCCCGGGCCGCCCGGCGACGCGCCGGCGGCCGGCGCGCTTACGGAGCGCGGCGATGCGCCGGGCGCGCCGGGCGCCGGGCAGGGGACGGGGGCGGCCGGCAGCGCAGAGCCGGCTGCGCCGGCGGCGAGCGGGGGCGCGTCTGGGTCGGCAACGCCCGCGGCCTCGGCCGCGGCCACGCCGGCGGCGAGCGCGGAGCTGGCGGCGGCGGCAGCGGCGGCGCCGGCGCCGGCGGACGCGGTGTGGCTGGCGCACCGCGAGACGCGCACCGCGCTGGGCAAGCCCGGCGGCGGCAAGCGCGGCTACTCCCTGCGCTTCCACCTGGTGGCGGCGTCCGGCGCGCAGCTGCTGGCCGCGACCGGCGAGGACCAAGGCGCGCCCGCCGCCGCCCGCCCGCATGGCCGACTTTCAGGGCCTCGTCGCGGGGTGGGAGCCGTGCCAGCCGTTCACAGAGCAGCAACAACGCCCCGCGTCGGGTCCTGGGTCGTGGCGCACGGCTCCCGGTCCGTGCGCTCTGCCCGCCGACGGCGCGCCGGCCGGCGGGCAGGGGACGCGCACTACACGTACCGCGGCGTGCGCGACTTCCCGGGCCGCCCGGCGGTCGAGTGCCACAACCGCCGCGAGCTGACCGCCTGGCTGGACGCCGTCGTGCACGACAGCCAGGGCGGCGCGCCGGCCGACGCGCCGGCCGCGCCGCCGCCGGCGTCGCCGCCGCCGGCCGCGCCGGCCGCGCCCGCGCCGGCCGCGGCCGCGCCGCCTGCGGCGCCGCCGCGCGACATGCCGCCCAGCATGCCGCCCTTTGTCGCCTACAGGTGCCCGCCCGCGGCCGAGCGGCCGCCTGCCTGCCCTTTTCCCGGCGGGCTGCCGGGCGGGCTGCCGCCGCCGCATGCGACAGGGCGACAGGGAGCGCGCAGTCCAGCGGCGGGCCAGCGACGCGCGGCGCGTCGCGGCGCGCAGGCAGGAGAAGCTGGCGCCGGAGGGCGCGCCGCGCCAGCAGCGCTGGTGGCTGGCGGACGCGGCCGGCGGCGAGGTGCTGGCGGCGGTCGGCGAGGAGCGCGAGGCGCGCGACGGGCACTACGCGTACCGCGCGGCACCCGCGTTTGCGGCCGCGCGCCCGCTCGCCGCCGGCAACATGGCCGCCGTTGGCGCCTGGCTGGAGCAGGCGCGGCGGCCCCCGGGCGTGTGGGGCCCGGGCCGGCGCGCTTCCTTCCTTTCTGTCACATGCAGACTGCGTGTGAAGCGGATGTACCAGGAGTGGCAACGTGCGAGGGCGGCGCCTGATGGGACGCGCGCCGCGCAGATGCTGGTGCGGCCTGCGCGGGCAGACGGCGGCGCGTCGGCCTCCGCAGGTGTGCCACCGCGGCGTGGCGCCTGCCTGCGCCTGACCCCGTGTCCCCTTTTTATGGCCCAGAGACTGCTTACAAGCGGCGGCTTACAGGTCAGCCAGCTGCGTGCGGCGTGCAGGCGAGGCAGGCGCGCGGTCGGACGCATCCGGCGGCGACACACGCCGTGAGTCGTGCTCGTCGGCGCGCGCGCGCGCGGCCGCGCTGCAGGCGGCCTCCACGCTGAGCGCGGGCGCGCGCGAGCCCGTCGGCGGCGGCGGCGGCGGCGGCGCGTCCGCGGGCGGCGCAGCGGATGCGCCCGCGGCCGCGCCGGAGGCGGCCGCGACCGCCGCAGCCGGCGCCGCCACGCCGCCCCCGGGCCTGGGCGCTCCTGCTCGGCAGGCGACGAGCGCAAGCGCCAGCGGCGGCTGCGCGGGCCGCCCGCCGCCTGTGCGCTCCGGCGGCGGCCGCGGGGGTCCGCGCAGCGGCGGCGGCCGCGCGCGCGGCCTGAAGCGCACCGCCAGCTCGCAGGGCGGCCTGGGCGATGGCGGCGCCCAGCGCGCGCGGCTGGTGCGCGCCGCGCCACTTGCAGGTGTAGAAAGTGGGTGCGCGGCGGCGGCGCGCAGAAGGGTTTCTCCGCCCATGCTCGCTCCGCAGGCGCGCGTTCGAGCCGCCGCGTGCGCGCGCAGGACAGCCCCGCCGCGGAGGCGGCGGCGCGCGGCGCGGTGGCCGCGGAGCTGCGGCGCCGCGGCGCGGACCTGGCCGCGCGCGGCGCCGCCGAACGCCGCGCCGCGCTCGCCTGGCTGCGCACGGCGCCGCCGGCCGCGGCCGCCGCCGCGGCCGCGGCGCAGTTGGCCAACCTGCGGGAGGCACTGCGCGCGCTGGACGCCGCCGCGCTGCCTGCGATCAACGGGTTACCGCCGGGGCCGCAGCGCAGCGACGGGGGCGCCGGCGCCGGCGCGCCGGGGGGGCCGCCGCTGAGCAACGGCGCGGCCGGGCGCGAGGCGCACGCCGCGCAGCGGCCGCTGGGCCGCGTCGCGGCGCGCGCCGCGGCGCTGGCGGGCGTGCTGGGCGCGCTGCGCGCGCTGGGCGCGCTGCACGCGCCGCCGCGCCTGCTGGCGGCGCCCGGGCTGCTGGGCACGGTCGCGCGCCTGCGCAGCCACCCGGTGCGCTCGCGTCCCGCTCGGCCCTGCCGGCGAGCGCTCAGGCTGCGCTGTCACAGCCTGCGCGCTCTGCAGCGCAGCCCGCCGCCCGCTGATTGCCCCGTCGGGCTGCCGCAGGAGCGGGCGGTCGCGGCGCTGGCGGCGGACACGCTGGACGGCTGGCGGCGCGCGGCGGCGCGCAACGCCGCCCTGCTGGCGGCGCCCGGCGCGGGCGGGGACGCGGCCGCCGCCGCCGAGCGCGCGCTGGCGCGCGGCGCCGCGATGATCGCCGCCGCGCAGCCCGCGCCGCCGCCGCCCGGCACGGCAGACGCGCCGGCGCTGCCGGGGCGGCTGCCGCGGCCGACGCCAGCCGCGGTAGTCACGCCGGCTGCCAACCCCGCCGAAGCCGGCGCGGCGCAGGCCGGGGCCCCGGCGGCGTCCGCGTCGGAGGCCGGCGCGGAGGCAGCGCTCGCATCGCGCGGCGCCGTGGGCGGCAGCCCGAGCGCGCCACCCGAGGCCGCGGCGGCCGAGCCCCGCCGCCTGGAGCGCGGCCTGGACGCTGCCGCGGCAGCCGGCGCGCCGCCGGCCGGCGCGCAGCCGTGCGAAGCGCGGCCGGGCCCCGCCTTGCAGCACGGCGCGGCCGCCTGTGCGGTGTCGACGAACGGCGCTGCGGGCGCGGGCGTTGGCGCGCCGGCTGCCGCCCCGGCGGCCGGCACGGGCGACGCGCAGGGCGGCGAGGCCGGCCGCGGCGGCTAGGGCAGTGCGGGACGAGTTTTGTGCCGGGCAGAGGGCTTCATGTGGTCGCCGCGCATGCTCAGTGCGCCGCGCCTGTTTCGGGCCTGAGGGCGCAGCGGGGTGCTGTGCAGGCCGGGCAGCGCCCGGCAGAGGCGGCCGAGGGCGATGCCGACATGCGCCAGCAATGCGTCCTGGCCCTGTTTTGGCAACACAGGCGCCGCGTTCACTCTGTGGCGGCGCTCGTAGCCTGCAACACAGGCGCGTGCGCAGCAGGGTCAACCAGACGCCAGGGGTGCGTCACGTGTGTCAAATGTATGGAGTGGGCACGGCGGCAAGCCTGCCATGTGCTGTCAACTTCTGTTTTCACCTGCAGACATGCACGCCTGCCATGCAACCTGCGCGGCCATGGGCGCCCTCGCTTCCACTCCACCCTCGCTCTCTCGAGAGCAGAGACCGTACACACAAGCAGCCAGGCACGAGTTCCAAGCGTTTCTATGCCTGGCCTCCTACGTCGCTATGTGCAGCCCGCTGCAGCCAAAGCAGTCAATGCAACAGCCGCGCAAAGCGTCTGCGGGCAACCAGGCCGAGTGCGCCCAACGCCCCACAGCATACCCAGCGCTGGCAGGGGACCACAACAGGGCTGCGGCATAGCCCAACGTCTAAGCCCTCCACAGTGCGCATCAGGCCGCGCCTGCGCGCGGCCGCCGCCCCGCCACGCACCAGGCTCGTGTTCAACGCACGCCAACGCAATGCTTCAGCTGCCCTCACCTCCGTCTACCCCATCCCACCACGCCGCTGCGCCTCGCCGGCACGCCCGTCCGCACATGTGCAGCCCGCGAGGCCGGCCGGTCATTCCAGGTCGGACTCATCGCTGTCGGGCTCGGAGTCCGGGTCGGCGTCGCTGCAGGGGTGCGACCAGCCGGCAAGCGCGGCCAGTTCGGCGCCGAGCGCGCGCTCCGCCAGCGCCGCCGCGGCCGGGCCCGCCGTGAACGACAGGTGCAAGCAGTCCAGCCTGCGCACGGCCGGTCCGCGCGTCTCAGGGCCGGGCCGGGCGGGGCCAGCAAGGCGGGCGCGCGCATGCACGGGCGGGAGCACGCAGACGGCGCTGCTTCACGGCCGCGGCGCCCCGGGGCCTGAGGGCGACACACGCATGCCGATCCTGAGGCCCGAGCGGGGCGGCGGCGGGCGGCGGCGGGGCGCACAGGTGGTCCCGCGCGCAGCCGGCGCGCCAGAGCCGGCCGCCGGCGGCCATGCGCGCGGCGCGCGCCGGCATGAGCGCGCAGGCGCCGCCGGCCGCGGCCGCGCCCAGCAGCAGCAGCGCATCCAAGCGCGGCAGCGCGGCCGCCAGCGGCGCGCCCAGCCAGGCAAACACGGCGCCCGCGTGCGCGCAGCCGTCCAGGCTCACTGCCTCGCGCAGCGTCAGCTGCGCGCGTCCCGGGCGCGCTCGGCTCTCAGCGCACGCGCCTATCAGTGGCCCCGCGCCAGCCCCGCCGCAGCGCATGCAGCCGGTCCCAGGGAGGCTGCAGACATGCGCCGGAGCGGGGGCGCAGCCTGCGCCCATGACGGGCCGCGCAGAGGGGAGCAGGGCGGCGCACCATGCGCAGCTGGCGCAGCGCCGCGACGGGCGCCAGGTGCGCGGGCGGCCCGGCGCCGCGGCGGCCCGGGCCGCCGGCGCGGCCCGCGCGCGCGTGCATGCGCAGGTCCACGTCCAGCTCGCGCAGGCGCGGCAGCGCGGCCAGGCCGGCCAGCGTCGCGCCCGGCTCGGCCGGCGGCCCGCGCAGCAGCAGGCGCAGGCGCGTCAGGCTGCCGCCCAGCGCGGCCGCGCCGGCCAGGCCGCCGGCGCGGTCCAGGCGCAGCGCGCTCAGGCGGCCCAGGCCGGCCAGCGCGGCCAGGCAGCCCGGCGGCGCCGCGCCGGCCGGGTTGACGGCGACCGTCAGCTGCCGCGTCAGCCGCAGCTCGGCCAGCCGCGTGAGGTGCGCGAGCGCGCCGAACGCAAACGCGCCCGGCGCGCCCGGCCCCGCGCACGCCACGCCGTCCAGCGCCAGCACCGTCAGGCCGGGCAGCGCCAGGCCGGCCAGCGCGCCTGCCGCGCCAGGTTTGGGATCAGTGTAGGCGGCAGGCTTGGCGCCGAGGCGCGCCAGCGGCGGGAGCGCGCCGCCGGACACGTGGCGGTCACACGCGCGCGCGCAGCCCAGAGCACTGAGCAAGCCGCGTCGGGGGCAGCGGTGCCAGCTGCAGACGCGCCCCGACAGGTGTCCGGCCTGCAAAAGGGCCTGCGGCGACGGCGCCGCATGCGCTGGCAGCAGGCAGCGCAGGCGGGGCTCTGGGAGCTGGACTGATGGGAGCCCCTCATGCCCAGCAGCACTGCCTGGCTCCAGCATGCATGCTGCCAAGGGCTCCGATGAGCAAAGCTGCAAGTGCAGGCACCCGGGTACACACTCTGGCCAGCGGCCGCAGCGGCGGCCGGCAGGGCGGGCGGACGGCGGGGCGCGCGCCGGCGGGCAGCAGCGCAAACTCGGGCGCGCCGCGCAGCGTGAGCGCGGCCAGCGCGGGCAGCGCGGCCGGGCGCAGCGCAGCCAGCAGCGCGGTGGAGCCGCCGCGGCCCGGCCAGTGCTCCACGCCGGTCACCTCCAGCGAGGCCAGGCGGCCGTATGCGCCCGACAGCAGCGCCGGCAGGCAGCGCTCCGGCGCCAGCGCGTCCAGGTGCACGCGCGCGTGCGCCAGCTGCGCGCGCGCGCCGCCGCAACTCGCGCGCCGGGCGTGGCGAGGCCTCTCGCATCGGGCTGGCATACGTTGTTTGTTACGCAGGCGCGGCGGGCCGCATGAGCGTCCCCGGCCAGGCGGCCTCAAGGCCGCAGGGGGCACGCCTCCGCCCGGGCGCGGCTCGGGCGGCGCCGCGATGCTCAGGAGCGGCGCGCGTTGCTGCGGGCAGAGCGGTGACGGCGCGCGCGAGGGCGCGCCTGGGCGGCCAGGCCGCCGTCGGGCAGGCAGTCAGTGGCCAGCCGCACGCAGCCGAAGCGGCCCGCGCCGCCGCAGCGCTTGGTCGCCAGCAGGCGCTCCAGCCACCTGGCGGACACCTGCGCAGGCCGGGCGGCTCAGGGGGACCATGGGCGGGAGCCGAGCAGGGCGGCATCTCGGGCCCGGGGCGCTTGGGCAGGGGCGAATAACGGGGATGCCGGGCCCGCCCTCTGCCGGGTGGCGAACAAGCCCCGCCGGCCAAGCCAGGCCCTCTACAGGGTCCTTGTACCTCGGGCGCGCCGCACGCATGCCCGCGCGGCGGGCGCGCGCCGGCCTGCGCCGCTGGGCGGGCGGCGCGAAAGAGCCCACCTGACGATTTGAATTTTGAAAACGCGCATCGCCTCTCCTCCCCGTTTCATGCGCATGCAGGGCTGCCGCGCCGCCCCGCGCATTCCCAATGTGGTGGGGCGCCCAGGGCCTCGCCGCTGGCCGCCGCCGGCGCCCGGTCGCCCGGTCTGGGGGCCGGCAGGGGGCAACGAGCCTCAAAGCCGACTCCGCGCAGGGTGAGCACGCGCGCGTCGGCGCCGCGCTCCGGCAGGCCGCCGAGGTGCACGCGCGCCAGCGCGGCGCTCAGCGCCGCGGGCGTCAGGCCGGGCGCGCCCTCGTTGCTGATGTAGTCGACTGCGCGCGCGCGCATGTGTCAGTGGCGGGCAACGGCGGCGCCGCTCAAAACACACAGCCCCAGGCTCAACAGCCGTGCTCTGACAGCTCGGGAGGTGCGTGCGTGCAGCCCAGCAAGTGCCAGGCGGGCGCGCAGGCGCAGGGCGGCGGCGGCGCACTGGACCAGTAGCTCGGCTGCATGCGCGTGTTGCAGGTCACCACGACCTCACGCAGGTGCGGGAAAGTGGACAGGCACGGCAGGCGAGCGTGCTGCCGCGCGAGCTCGGTCAAGTCGACGGTCACGCGCCGCCATGAGCGGTCCACCGCGACGCGGAATGTCCTGGCGCGGCCCCACACCGCCGCGGTTGAGCATGTCTGTGCGCAAGCTGCTCAAGACCCAGCCAGCAGTGCCAGCGCAGCCCCGTGGGGTCTGTCGGCGTGCACAAGCAGAGCGCTCATGCGCGTGCACGGCGCGCCACGCTCCGCACACCCCCTGGGGTCGGCGCCGCTCGCTGCACTCTGTGTGCCGCAAGCGCTGCAGGCCTCGCATGAACCGCTCTGCAGGGAGACATGGTGCGGCAAATGCTGGCCAGGACGCGCCGACCCCTTTATCACGGGGTGCCAGTGGCCATCTAACTCTTGATTAAAGTGTATTCCGCCCCGCCCGTGATGCACAGACAGGCCCCCGTTTGCCAGCCAAGCTTGGTCGCACGGGCCGTGGGGGGCCCATCAGGCTGGCGCCCCGAGCGAGCTCAGACCTGCAGGTGGCCTTCATGGAGTACTTGTCCTGCGGCTGCAGCGGCTGGGCGACCAGGCACCACACGTCCAGGGATATCGCGTGCAGGACGTCCTGCTCACGCCGCCTCTGCACAGCCGTGCGCTGCGCGCGTGTCCGGGCCATACTAGCACGCCAGGCTGCCGAATGCGGGGAAGGCGGAGGGCAGCCTCGCGCGCTCGAGGCTCCTGTCGGTAGCCTGCCCTGCAGGGTCGGGGCCCTGTGCTAGGTTTTCTGTGATTGCTAAGATAGCAGATGGGTGCAGCAACGCCGCTTACCAACAAGGGCCACCCGCTCTGGGCCGTTGCGTCTTTGCAGACACGCCGCGAGTGGCACGCACGGCGGGCTCAGTCCTAGTCAAGCAAGTACCCCGCAAAGCGGCGGGGCGCAGCCCGCCGGCGCGCGCCAGCGCGCCCCGTCGCCGCGCCGTCTGGAGTCGCCCGGGCGCCGACCGCGTTCTCCTTGCCAGGCGCTGCAGCGAGCACCCGCGCCATGCGCCCGCCAGAAGGCCGCGCCTTTGGCGCCGCGCGTGCAGGCGTGCGCTCGTCGGCCGGGCGCGCAGAGGCCTGCACAGCCGTGTCGGTCGAGCCGGCCTCGCGGGCCACGCTGGCGGCACAGCCACCAGGCGCTGGGCCGCTGGCCGCCGCCGCAGCGCGGGCGGGCTGCGGCCGCGCAGGCGCGGCCACCGGGCCGCCGCACAGGGCGGCCACGATGCTGGGCGCTAGGCGCGCGCGCCAGGCCGGCCACCGCCGCGTCGCCTCTGGGAGCTCCTCGCTGCGCGTGCGCGCGCCCAGGTCGGCGGTGGCAGCAGGCCGCCGCATTCTTGTCTGGGCGACGGGCGGGGCGCCGAGAATGCAGCCCGGCGCTCTTCATGCGCGACCGCTCGCGATGCGTCGCCGCACGCGCCTGCACGTCACTGCAGGCGCCCCAGCCGCAACCACAGTCCGGTCGCAGCTCCTAGGGGGGGGGATGCATGCGGCGCCCGGCGAGCAGGCCGTTCAGACCTGCGGGACTCGGGCCGCGCCTGTGCAGCAGGAAGGCGCGCAGCGCGGCCGCGTGGCCGTCGGCGGCCGCCCAGGCGCGCAGGCCGGCCAGGCTGCCGTGCGGGCGGCCGCCCAGCGCGGATGTGCACGCCAGCGCCGCCGCCGTCGCCTCGCCCACGCCGGGCACGCCGCGCAGCTCCGCCGCGCAGGCCTCCTCCGGCGCGGGGCGCGCGCCCGCCGCGCGCTCGCCCTGCGGCGTTGGTGATGCTCCCGTCACCCGCGCGGCTCGAGCGGTACTGGGCAGTGCAGGCGCCCTCGGGCGCCGGAGCAGCACAGAGGCGCAGGGCGGAGTGCGGCAGGCGGGCTGCGGCGGCGGGGGGCGCGCGCCTGCAGGGCCGCGGCCAGCTCGTCGGCCGAGTACAGCGCCGCGATCGCCCGCTGCGTCACCGGATCGCTGAACCCGAAGAAGAGCGGCCCTGCCGCGCACGCCCGCCGCTGCGTTTCCACCGTTTTTCTTTTCCCACATCGGTGACTGCGGTGCGCCGGGGCGGGCAGAGATTGCACCGCACTAATAGCACGGCTGGGAGGCCGGCAGCGCGCGCGCGGCGGGGCAACGGGCCGGGAGGCGCGCCCGAGATGCGCTGCCCGGTGCGCTGCGCCAGGCAGACCTGCGTCCACGGGTGGGTGGGGGAGCGGCCGCTGTACACGCGCCCGCTCGCCTCGTCCGTGACCTGAGCGGCGCGCAGCGCGTCTGGGGGAGCAGGCGACGCGTGCAGCGAGCAAGCGCGTGCGGCACTCTCCCAACTGGGTCCCCATGCTGCTGCCGCCTGGTGGCGAGCCGGCGCGCTTGGCCCGGACAACCGCAGGGGTGCGGCGAGCAGCCAGGTGTCCTGTCTCGCATGCGCCTGCACTGCCAGCGCCTGTCATTCGGGCACACAGGCGGTCGCAAGCCCTCCGACCGAGCGCTCCGCACGCCAGCCTATCACAGCAGAGTCTGCGCCCCGACACGCGCCGCGCCCGGGCCGGGCGGGCGCGGGCCTGGAACACGGGGCCGCTCGGCCCGGCGCTGATGCTCATCACGAACGTGCGCCCGAACTGCGGCTTGCTCGCGCGGAAGCCCGGCGGGTACGCGTGGTGGAAGAGGCAGCCGGGCGAGCTCCAGTAGCGCGGCGCCCACGCGCCGCGGTGCACGGCGCCCAGCTCCCACACCGTCACGCCTGCACGCCTGCGGCCCTGTGTCACTCAGGGGCCCGGCCGCGATGACCGTCCAGCCCGCCTGCGCCCGCACCCCAAAGCTGACCGCAGTGCCTCACAGCCAGCAATGCGCAGGCCAGCGAGGACGGCCGAGCGGGGCTGCACCAATGGAGCGCAGGCTGAAGGGCGCAACGACCACGCAGTGTGGTAGCGGCAGCAGCATGCGCGAGCGCGTCTGGCCCGACGCGCGCGCCCCGCCCCCTCCGATGGTGCCCGGCTGCTGCTCCCGCACTTCGCCGGCGGCCGCCTCGGGGCTCTGCGGCAGCTCCCTCCGCACGCGGCGCGACAGGCGCGTGGCCTCAAGCGTCTGCACGGTGTGCTGCGGCCAGGTTACCACGCTGCACCGTCAGCTGGCGCTTCGGGCGCTGGCACCGCCGGGAGGTGTGCAGGAGGTGAGGCAGCACCTTCACGGCAGGCCTGGCGCGCTTGCACGGCTGGCCCCACGCCCTGAAGCTGCAGCCCTCTGCGGCGGCGGGCGCGGCGCTGGCTGGGCAGCCCAGGCCGAGCGCGCGCAGCTTCTGTTGGTTGGCCTCGATACGCTGGCGCCGCGCTTCCTCATACTGGTTCTCGTCCGCCGTACCCATGCCGCCGCTCTCTTGGTGCGTGCCGCCGTTGCTTCTGGAGTCCGGGCTCAAGCAGTGCCTTGACAAGCACAGCTCCCTATGTGTAGCGACAGTGGCTGCAATGGTTTGAATTTGCAAATGTATGTGGGGGGCTGATGTCAACAAGGCCCTTGCTTGCCGGCATGTGGGCGAACAGACCCGAGAGGATCCAATATTGCTGTGTATCAACTACACTCGAGTTTACACGCGTTTCGGCACTGCATGACCTGATTGCACACTTCGACACCAACTCATGACCACCCACATATGGCAGACAGCCCAGGGTGCCGCAGACCCCAGCAAATGCTTCGAATTGCTAGCTGACCCACCCACACACGTGACCCACGGCACACCCCAGCGCCACGACTGCTGATTGAGCGCTCGTGGCGCCGCGCTCTGGGGCGCTGCCCGCGCCGCCCCAGCCCCTCTCCTCGCGCCCCAGCAGCCGTGTTGCCAGTGGACAGCCGCCAGGGCGGGGGGTGCGCCGGACGGCAAGTACCCGCTACTGTGACTAACGCCCCCGACAAGGGACCTGGACCTGCGGAAAAATAAACCTACATGCATGAAATGAGGGCCTGCCGGGAAGCAGAACGCACTCAGGGCAGCCGGTGCCGGCCGATGCCGTTCGCCGGCGTGCCGGCCGGCGCGTCGGTGGCGACGCCCTGCGGCTGCATGGCCACCTCGCCCTTGCCGTCCACGGCGAGCGTGGCCGGGGGGTCGTCAAAGTTGTGCGGGCTGGTCGCGACCGGCGTGTTGCCGTGGCCGGCCGCCACCGTCTTGGCCGGCTTGCCTGCCTGCGCGGCCTTGCCGTCCAGGCCGGCCTTGTTGCCCCTGCGCAGCACCCGCACACGCGGGGTCAGGCCCGCCCACGCTGGACACCCTGCATGACCGCATGCGCGCAGCGCTGGCGCCTCCCGCGCAAGTGCATACGTCCCGCAGTCCCCCGTTGCATTCGGCAACCCCCCTGGCGGCTGCAACACGCATAACATGCGCGCGCTCGGGCGCAGGGCCGCAGGCGGCCGGGCGCACCAGGAGTAGCCGCAGCACGAGCGCGTCTTCTCCGACTCCAGGTAGATGATCCAGCCGACAAAGGCAAACACGATGCAGCCGGCCACCGCAATGCCGGCCGCCAGCTGCGGGCGCGTGTCCGGCTTGGGCTTGACGGGCGTGGAGTAGATGGCCGACGCCAGCGACACCGAGGTCAGCTGCAGGCCCTGCTCCTTGCACAGGTTCTGCGCGCGCGCGCCCGCACGTGTCTCAGCCAGGCTGGCTGAACAGGCGGGGGTGCGGCCGGGCAGGCGAGCGGCGCCTGTGCAGAGGACAAAGAGTGGGCGGGCCCGCAGCGCAGCCGCCAGGGTAGGTTAAGGGCGCGCACCAGCAGGGCGCCGCTCTGCACGTCGGACACCAGGTTGCTGCGCACGCCGGAGACGAGGTTGATGCTGCCGGTGTCGATCTGGGCCGTCACCAGCGCGTTGAGCGCCTGCGCGCGCGCGTCAGGAGCCGCCTCAGGCCTGGCAGCTTGCAGCCCAGCGATGCTCAGCGCCAGCCCTGGGCAAAGCATCGTATCGAGCCTCGCAGCGCCCGCGCCGCCTGGCCCCCGGCCGGCGCCCAGACGGGAGGCGCGCGGCTGCGCCGGGCAGCGCGCCTGCAGCAGCTTGCGGCCGGGCGGCGCGGAGCTCGCGCTGGAGCTGCGCACGTCGGTGATGCTGTACTTGAACGGCTTGCCGGTCGTGTACTTGGCCAGCGGGCCCAGGTCGGCCTGGAGCGCGGCCAGCAGCTTGGCCTGCCGGTCGTCCTCAAACGGCCACGCGTCGGGGCCGATCAGCAGGAACTGCGCCGACACGGCGGTCATGGACGCGTCGCTCGGCGTGGCCAGCGGCGCGTTGTTGGCCGAGGGCGCCTGCGCGGTGGCGGTGCCGGTGGACGCGCCGGCCGCGCCGGCCGCGCCGGGCGTGCTGCTGCCGGTGCTCACGCCGGCGGGCACGGCGCTCGCGCCGCCCTGCGCGCGTCCGACACGCCGAGGCGGTCAGGGGCCGCGCGGCGGTGCGCCGCGCGCCCAGCGCGCGCACTAGTCACACAGCGGTCACGGGGTCGGCGCTCACGCGCCGCGCGCAGCAGGGCCCGCACCGCGGACGTAGAGGGCGCCGAGGCCGTGCTCTGCGATGCGCCCGCGGCCGGCGGGCTCGCGGCCGCTGATCGCGCGGGCGCTGATGCGGCCGGCGTCTGCGCGCTGGCCAGGCCGGAGCACAGCAGCAGCGCCGCCAGGGCGCACGCCGCGTACCGGACAGCGCCGGCCGGGGCCCGGCGTGCCATCGCGTCACGCGTGTGCTACCCCCGACCTGCGCGGCGGCGCCAGGTGGTCAGTTGGGCCGCCGCGAGGGCGCGCCCTCGGCCTCCCCGCCCCGGCCGCCGCCGCCACAGAAGCAGCCAACCGGTCGCTTGTGCGCCGCGGGCAGCGAGTGGGAGGCAGTTGCTGGCAGGTGCATGCTGTGTGCACCCACATAAAAGGCAGTCATCACGCCGTGGGTGCCTGGGGAGCAGCAGCGTGCGTCTGCACGCTTGGAGCCGAGGCCCGGGGGGCGCACCGAGCTCCTCCGCGGGACTCCTCTCTCGGCGGAGCCAAACACCTCCCACGGATGCCCTCTGTGAGACGCAGAACCCGCCTGTGCGTCGCCGATGCTGCAACTGTGCGGCGATCGTGCGGGCCGGCGGGTTGACGAAGCTGTAAACTGCGATGAGTGATTTGCGAGGGGGGCGAGGCCAGCAACCAAACCTAGTCCCCAGGGTTACGCAGGGCACCGCCCTGCAGCAGGCAACTAGTCTCGAGCTGGGCGAAGCCTGGCGCACGTCAGGCCTTGGGAAGGAGGCGACCTGCCGGCGACCAGCGGAGCGGCCGGCACGTTCCGCTGAGCGCGGCCATCCGCCCGCGGCGCACGCGCGCGCTCGCGCGATATGGCGGGCGGGAAGGACTACTATGCCATCCTCGGCGTCGCCAAGACCGCCACAGAGGGCGAGCTCAAGAAAGGTGAGCGCCTGCGTGCGAGCGCAGGCACTTGAACTCCAGAAGCTGGTGCCGCCCTGATACGCACGCAGCTGCCGGCGACCGACACGTGTGCTGCTGCGGCCCACAGCGTACAGGAAGATGGCGATGAGCCACCACCCGGTGCGCCGCACCCGCTCAAAGGCGTGCTTGCTGGAAGCTGCACCGCCCGCCCGCGCGGCGCGGCCGAAAGGCAGCGGCGCCGGGCGCCCAAGGCGGCGCGGCGCCGGCGCAGGACAAGAACCCCGACAACCGCGAGCGCGCGGCCGAAAAGTTCAAGGAGGTCAGCGAGGCGTACGAGGCGCTGTCCGACCCGGAGAAGCGCCGCGTGTACGACCGCTTCGGCGAGCAGGGCCTCAAGGGCGGCTTTGCGCCGGGCGGCGGCGCCGGCGCCGGCTTCCCGCCCGGCGGCGTGCACTTCAGCCCGCGCTCCGCCGAGGAGGTGTTTGCTGAGGTGTGCCGCGGCGCCGCGCCGGGCCCCTGCTGACCTACCTCCCGCGCGGCCCGGGCTCACACGGGCGGGCGCGCCGCGCGCAGTTCTTCGGCGGGCGCAACCCCTTTGGCGGCGGGCAGGGCTTTGCGGACATCCTGGGCGGTGCGCCGGCCCCTCGCGCCGCCGTGCCGCGAGCCCGGCAGGGCGCGGGCGCAGGGGGCGGGGCGCGACGCGCGCGCCGGGCGCAGGCGGCGCGCGCGGGGGGGACCCGCTCGGCAACCTGTTCGGCGCCGCGTTTGGTCGGGGCGGAGGTGCGGGCGCACACAGTGTGCCTACGTGCTTGCAGGAGCCGCGGGCGCCTGTCTGCTGCATGTCCGGGCCTGTGCTGCAGCGCGCACCATGTCAGGCGGCCGAAGTGGGCGCGGCCGCAGGGCCGTTTGGCGGCATGGGCGCCGGGGGCGCCGGCGGCATGCCGGGCATGGGCGGCATGCCCGGCATGCCGGGCGGCTTTGGCGGCATGCCGGGCGGCGCCTTCGGCGGCGCGCCCGCGGGCGGCGGCATGCCCGGCACGAGCGGGCGCAAGGACGCGCTCATCGAGCATGCCGTGACCTGCACGCTGGAGGAGCTCTATCGGGTGACCGCCCGCCCTCGCCCGCCCGCTGCCGCGCCCCGCGCTCCCGCCCCAGGCCGCGCGGCCGGCGTTGAGCGGGAGCCGACGGGGCCTGCGCGGGCCGCGCAGGGCGCGACCAAGCGGCTGAAGATCAGCCGCTCGGTGATGGACGGCAGCGGTAAGAGCCAGAGGGTGCAGGCGCGCCGCGCCTGCCTGCCGTGTTTGCATCTGACCATGCGTGCGCAGCTCCACACACCCCCCTGCTTGGCACCGCTGTGGGTCGCTCATCTGCACGAGCTGCAGCGGGTGCAGGAGGTCGGGTGTGTCGCAGCTCAAAAGGCTCGTTGAGGCCTGAGACGCTGTGCCGGCCCTCGCCGCAGGAGACGCTGAGCGTGGACATCAAGCCGGGCTGGAAGTCGGGCACGCGCGTCACGTTCGACGGGAAAGGCGCGCCGCGCGCCCGCTGGCCCAACCCATGGCGCCTGGGCGCGCGTCCTGGAGGCAGCGCTTGCGGCGGAGCTTGGCGAGCCGCTGCATCGATGCGTCACCGCGAGACGCTGCACGGCGTGCCTGCATGTCTGGCGACCCGGCCGGACCGGCGCGAGACTGGCGGGGCGTGCCCGCGCGGCAGGCGACCAGCGGCCGGGGACCGCGCCGGCGGACGTCGTGTTTGTGATCAAGGAGAAGCCGCACGCCGTGTTCCGGCGCGAGAAGGACGACCTGGTGTGCACGCTGCGCGTGCCGCTGGTCGACGCGCTGTGCGACGGCCGGCGCGCGCTGACCACGCTGGACGGCCGCGAGCTGCGCGTGCCGGCGTCGGGCGCGGCCAGCGCGCCGGCGGAGTGGGTCGTGGCCGGCGAGGGCATGCCGATCAGCAAGGTGCGGGGCGGCCGCGCGCGCCCCCGAGCCGAAGTGCTCTCTGCCTGCAGCCTCACGCCCCGCGGGCGCGCAGGCGCCCGGCAGGAGGGGCGACCTGCGGGTGCGCTTCGAGGTGGTGTGGCCAAAGGCGCTCAGCGCCGAGCAGAAGGCGACGCTGCGGCGCGTCCTGCCGCCGGGCTGACCGGAGCCCGGCTGTGCGCGACCCGCCTGCCGGGCCGCCGCGCCGGGCGACGCTTTGCGCGGCATCGGATGAGTGCCAGGATGCTGTGGTATGAGAGGAGGGCATGTGTGTGAGACGGATGGCGTGAGTGGCATGTGTGAGACGGATGGTGTAAGCGCGTGCATGGAAGCGAGGAGCCGAGCAGGCGCAGCAGGGGGGCCGATCAGGGCTTGACGCTCGAATCCGACCGGCCTGTACCAACTTTGTTGCCGGCTTCGCTTGCATCCTTGTGTGCCTGCGCAGCACACGCGGCGGAGAGAGCGCAGGGGATCAACAATCAACAAGACCCCTCCTTGCGCTGCAGCTTCCGGTGAGTAATCAGATGTCTGTGCGCCGTCGGCAACGGCGGGCTAAGCCGCGGTCGGGCTGATGGCCGGCGGCGGCGAGGGGCCTGTCGTCCGCGGCCTGCTGGTCGCAGAGGTTGCGGAGCAGGATGAGCTGTCCTGGAGTGCGCACCCATGCGCCCGACCCCGCGCCTCCTGCCGGAGCGCGCCTGCGCGATCGACCAGTGCCGCGGGCGAGCACGCCCGCGCGGCGCAGGCGAGGCGGCCTCCGCGGAGCTGCGCCTGCGCGGCCGGGGCGGCGGCGCGCTGCTGCAGGCGACGCGCTCGGACACGCAGGAGCCGCTGTTCGTCTGCCAGCTGACCCCCGAGACGGTGCGGCAGCGCACGCGCGCCGTGCGGCCGGCCCTGCACGGCCGGCCTGCAGCCGGCGCCGGCGTGCGGGGGCTCAGGCCGGCGCGCGCGCGCCAGGTGTGGCGCGCGAGCGACACCCTGTTCCTGGTGCGGGCGCCGGCGGCCGGCGGCGGCCGCGCCCGCACGTACGGCGTGCGCTGCCGGGCGCCCGGCGCGGCGGGCGCCGTGGCCGACGCGGTGCACAGCGCGCTGGAGCGGCAGCGGGACGCGGTGGGGCCGGCGCCGCCCGCCCCGCCCCCGCCCGCGCCGCGGCGCGCACGCAGGCCGCGCGCGTGACCCCGGCCGCGCCCGGGGCGCGGCAGGGCGGCGAGTTCCGGCGCAAGACCGACGAGGGGTCGGCCGACCTCTACTTCAGGCGCGCGCGGCCGCGCCCGCCCCGCCGCTCCGCTCCGCGCGCAGGCCGGCTCGCGCGCGGCGCCGCCATACGCGTCCTCGGGCGCGCAGGTACTATGGGTTGCTGCAGCACCAGCAGAACATGCTGCAGGACTATGTGCGGTGCGCGCCGCCCCGCTCGCCCGCGCGCGCCCGCGCCTGCCGATGTGCCGACGCCCGGCCCGGCCGACGCGCGCCGCGCCGCGCCGCGGCAGGACCGGGACGTACTACGCGGCCATCCTGGAGAACCGCGCCGACTTCGAGGGCCAGGTTGTCGGCGACATCGGCGCCGGCAGCGGCATCCTGTCCCTGTTTGCCGCGCAGGCGCGCCGCGCCGCGCCCGCCAGCCCGCGGCAGACACGCCCGCATGCGCGCGGCGCGACTGAGCCCTGGATGCTCTCTCCGCGGCCTGGCCCGGGCGCCCTGCGCCCAACCCGCGCCCGCCGCCGCCCCGCTGACCCGCCGCCCGGCCACGCCGCGGCAGGCGGGCGCGCGCAAGGTGTACGCGGTGGAGGCGTCCGCCATGGCCGACTACTGCGCCATCCTGAAGAACGCCAACCCGGGTGCGCCACGCCGCGCGCTCGCCTTGCATCGCCGCGCCGCATGCTCCACCTGGCGCGCGCCGCTCCCGCGCGCGCGCGCGCGCCGAGGGTTTCTGGGCGGCCGCGCAGGCCTGGGCGAGCGCATCGAGGTGGTGCGCGGGCGCGTGGAGGAGGTGGCGCTGCCGGAGGCCTGCGACGTGCTGGTCAGCGAGCCCATGGGCACGCTGCTGGTCAACGAGCGCATGCTGGAGACGTACCTGTTCGCGCGGGACCACCTGCTCAAGCCCGGCGGCCGCATGTTCCCGGCGCGCCGCCCCTCCCGCGCTCCCCCCGCACGCGCCGGGGCCACGCACGGTGCGCGCGGCGTGCGAGGCGGCGCGCGGCGCACGCAGCGCAGCGCGCCGCCTGGGCCGCGGGCTGCATCGCGCTCCTGGCGGGGCACGGGGGGCGTCGCACCGGGCCGAGCCTGCGCGCGGCGCCGCCGGCCTGACGCGGCCGCGCCGCGCGCGCGCAGCAAGTGGGCCGCATCCACTGCGCGGTGTTCAGCGACGCGGCGCTGTTCGCGGAGGTGGCGTCCAAGGCGGCTTTCTGGCAGCAGGACAGCTACTATGGCGTGGACCTCACGCGCCTGCTGCAGCCCGCCGTCGCCGACTACTTTGCGCAGGCGCGCGCCCGCCCGCGCTGCCGCGCGCGCACGCGGCAGGCTCTCGCGCGCCGCGCCTGCGGCGATGCCCCCAACGGCCGCCCCCGCGCGCCGCCCAGCCTGCCGGCGGCACCTTGAGTCGCCGCCGCCGGGGGCGCTGCCGGGCGCGGACGTAGGGTAGGGTATGTGGACATAGGGTAAGTGCGCGCGCGCAGGTGGTGGTGGACGCGATCGACCCCGGGTGCCTGGTCAGCGACTGCAACTCCAAGCTGTTCGACTTTGGCAGCGCGAGCGCCGCCGACCTGGAGAACATCGTCATCCCGCTGCGCCTGCAGGCCGGTGCGCGCCCGACCGCCCCGCCGTCGCCTGGTAAGTTTAACGCCTGGTGAAATTAGCAACAGGCCTTGGCGTGCGCTCCAAGGAACAGACTCTGTGGGAGCATGCAGGCTTCCTGCAAGAGCGCCCGCCCGGCCCCGGGCGTGCCTCGACACCCTGTCGTGCACAGCCGTGCTGCATGTCCCCCCCGCAGCCTGCTTCCGCCTGTCCCCCCCGGCAGCCTGCGGCCTGACGGCGCCGGTGGCGCGCAGCGCGCCACTGCCACGTGCACGGCCTGGCGTGCTGGTTCGACGTCCTGTTCGACGGGTCCACGACGCAGCGCTGGCTCTCCACCGCGCCCGGCCTGCCCACCACGCACTGGCGCGCCCGCGGGGCCTGCTCCCCTGGCGCTGCCCGCCGCCCAGGCGCTGCCCGCCCGCGCGCTGCATGCCTGGGCAGCTGGCGCCTCGGAGCGCGCGCTCCCTCTGTGAGATCCCGCCAACGGGCATGGGGTCCAGGTGGCCGGTTGGCCCGCCGGGGCCCGCCGGGGCTGCCCGGCTATGGGCTCGGGTGTTTGCGTCCAGTGCGCGGCGGCACGCCGGCCAACCCATGTGGTGGCCATGGGAGCGGGGCTCGGCCGTGCTTGGTCACGGCGCCTGCCGACCGCCCGTCCCAGCGGCCCGCGGCGCGCGCAGGTTCCAGCTGCGCTGCCTGCTGGGGCAGCCGCTGACGGTGGCGGCCGGCGGCCTGGTGACCGGCGAGCTGCGCCTGACCGCGCACAAGCGCCAATCCTACGACGTGCACCTCACGCTGTCCGCGCCCGCGCTCGTGCCGGGCGGCGCGCCGCAGACGGTGCGGCCCACCCCGCCCCGCCCCGCGCCCGGCCGCCGTGCCCTGCACTACCGCCAGTGTCTGGCGCGTGCTGGAGCTGGTCGACTGATGGGTCGGGGCGGCCGCCGTGTGCCCTCGCCTTGCGCCAGACGCCTGGCTGCATGCCCGGTCGAACGTGCGGCGCTGGGCCGCGCACAGGCGCGCTCCAAGCTCGACCTGAAGGAGCCCTACTACCGGCAGCTGAACGTCTGGAACTTCCAGGCTGCGGCCATCCCCGCGCCGCAGCAGGCCGCGGCCTGGGCGCACGCCAATGGCAACGGCGCCGCACGCGCGTAGAACGCCAGCTGTTGCAGAGTGTGCTGTGACTAGGCTGCACCGTCACAGGCGTGCAGTGCCGGCGGCCAAACGTCACTATACAGCATGCGCGCGTGCTGGAGTGAGGGTGAGCTGACTGCGGGGGGGGGCTAGGGCGTCCGACATGACTTTACAGCAGCAGGGGGGGCATGTTGCTGCCGAAGAACTGCTCGCAGGAACACCATATCTTGTGTTGTGAGATACAAACGAGATCCAAGGCCTGAACACCAGGCACGGGTCTGGTCATGCGAGCGTGTTTGGCGCTGCTCGCATGGCATGCAGATACATTGGCGGCACAGCGATACCATTTGTGCCCACAACCCAGCCATGAACGGACATTTCAGCCTAGACATACTGGGCCAGCCTGACAGGCATGCCTGCCGCGAGCCCGCACGGGGCGTGCACGCGGATGTGGGAGGCCGCGCGGCCGGCCGCGCTCAGGCCACCAGCTTGACCTTGGTCACGTGCTCCAGCAGCGTGTCCAGCACCTGCCGGCCCATGCGCGCTTATGTGGGCCAGCGCCCCGGCCCGCGCTGCAGGGTGGAGGCAGCGGGCGGCCGCGCCGGGGCGCGCCTCGCGCTTCTTGGCGGCGACGCTCTTCTCGATGCCCTTGACCTGCGCGGTCGCGTCGGCCTCCAGCCGCTTCACCGTGCTGCCAGAGTTGCTCGAGTCCTGCGGCCCAGCCGCGTGCGCACCGTCAGCAGCCCACTCCCCAGCGCACGGTGCAACGCTGGGACGGCGCCAGCCGGCGGGCGGGCCCGCACGTCGGCAATGCGCTTCTGGTACTGCTCCTCCCGCTGCGCCTTGTACGCCTTGACCTCGCGCTCGGCCTCCTGCTTGGCCTGACGCAGGCGGTCCGACTTGGCTGCGCCGCCGCAGCACAGGCGGCTCAGCGGCGCCGAGGGGCGGTGGCCTGGCAGCGCCTGCGCCGGGCTGCTACCCATGCAGCTGCCAAATCCTCCGACGACCAGCTCCCTGGTGCGCTGGCCGAGTCCTCAACCAGAGGCTGACGGTGTGCAGACCTTTTGCGCACAGGCCTGGGTACAGAACACCGCCACTGGCCGCCGCTGCCCAAGCAAGGCCTGTGCGGACGAAAAGAGACATGCCAGGCAGTGCCACCGCCCCTGCGCGCCAGCTGATCCAGCCTCCTCGGCACGACAGCCTGGCAAGCCCGCTGCCTCACGAGCACACGCGCGCAGGCCTCGCCCCGCCTCGTGCGCTGTGCTGAGGTGAGCGCCTCGACCTAAGGGCACCCGGGCGCACCCTTCCGCGCGGTCGATACAATCTTCTGAGCCTCCTGCTCGGCTGCAAGCAGGCGCTGGATGCCGTCCTGCCCCGCGGAGACCTGCATTGCAACTCCCCCGGGCGCGCGCGGTCGCCTGCTGCTATCTCTGGGACCGTGTCCGCCGCACCGGGACCAGCAACCTCGCACGTCAGGCGCGTCGCTGGGAGCAGCAAAGAGGCCCGCACTGTGCGTCCAGGGAGCAGCATCTGCGTGCGACTGCGCGGCACCCTTGACCTACAGCTTGCGGGGCGCTACGGTCGCAGCACCACCGGGTCTTCAGAAGACGGCGCTGCCAACTCTGTGCAGATCCTGTGGAGGCTGGGCCGCGATGTCGCACAGGAAGTTTGAGCGTGCGCTCCCACGCTGCCTGCTGTCGTGCGGGGGGTGCTGCTGCTGCTGGGACCGGGCCGTGCGAGGCTGCGCCTGGGATTGGCACAGAGCGCGGGGCGCTGAGTGCTGTGCTGTGAACAGCACGTGGAGCACAAGTGTTCCCCAAACACACATATGGTGGCTGCGTGCGTGCATGCTTGCAAGCCAGGCGCACACCGTATGCGCGTGCGCACTCGCCGGGCTGGGGCGAGCGCTGTGCGCTGTCAGGCGCCGGGCGCCGGCTGTGCGGCGCGCCGGGCCGCGCGGCCGGCGCGGCGGCTGCGGCGCGCCCGCCGCAGGCCGGCGCCGCGCGGGCCGCGGGCGGTCGCTGACGGCGGGCGGCTGCGCGCACGCAGACCCGCGCTGCGGGTCGCTGGGCTTCCTGCCCAAGAAGCGCTGCCGGCGCGGCAAGGGCAAGATCAAGGCCTTCCCGCGCGATGACCCCAGCAAGCCGTGCCACCTGACCGGCTTTATGGGCTACAAGGCGGGCATGACGCACATCGTGCGCGAGGTGGAGAAGCCGGGCTCCAAGCTGCACAAGAAGGAGACGTGCGAGGTGCGCGCCTGCGGCCCGCCGCCCGTTTGCGACAGCGCACACGGGCCGGGAGCGAACGGGGGCTGAGCGCGCTCAGCGCTCAAGGGAACCGCGCTGTCGCGGAGGCGCGCCGCCGGGGGCGGTGCGCGCGGCGTGAGCGGCGAGCGTGCGCGCGGCGGCAGGCGGTGACGATCATCGAGGTGCCGCCGGTGATGGTGGTCGGCGTGGTGGGCTACACGCTGACGCCGCGCGGCCTGCGCAGCCTGAACACCGTGTGGGCGCACCACCTGAGCGACGAGGTCAAGCGCCGCTTCTATAAGAACTGGCGCGCCGCCCCGCCCCGCCCGCCCCGGTCGTCGGCGCCCGGGGCGCCGCCCGGCCCTTTCTTGGATAGACCCAGGCTGGAGCTGTGCCTCGGGAGTGTCAGGCTGGAGCACGGGCCGCGCGCGCGCGCGCGGGTGGGGAGGAGCACTGCGCGCACGTACGGCGGACGAGAGCCAACCCGCCGGCCGCCGGCCGCCCGCAGGTACAAGTCCAAGAAGAAGGCGTTCACCAAGTACGTGGCCAAGTACAGCGACGGCCGCAAGTCGATCGAGGACGAGCTGAACGTGCTGAAAAAGCACTGCACGGTCATCCGCGCGCTGGTGCACACGCAGATCAAGAAGATCGGCTTCGGCCAGCAGAAGGCGCACCTGGCAGAGATCCAGGTGCGGCCGCCGCGCCGTCGGCCCCCCGCGCCGGCGCGACGCCGCGGCCGCCGGCGCAGTGCGTTGCTGCCGCTCGGGCTGCCAGTGCGGCCGGTGGCGGAGACGAGGCGCCGCGCGCTGACGCGGCCGGCCGCGCGCGCAGGTGAACGGCGGCTCCGTGGAGGACAAGGTGGACTTTGCGCACAAGCTCTTTGAGTCGGCGGTGCGCGTGGACTCGGTGTTCAGCGCGAACGAGATGATCGACACGATCGCGATCACGCGCGGCCGCGGCACCGAGGGCGTGGTCACGCGCTGGGGCGTGTCGCGCCTGCCGCGCAAGACGCATCGCGGCCTGCGCAAGGCGCGCCCTGGCCCTGCGGCCGCCCGCCCGCGCGGCGAGCCGCGGCAGCGCGGCGGGCGCCTTTGAGCTGCGCGACGCGCTCCGTGCAGGGGCTGCGCCCAGCGCGGGCTGTCGTGAGGGGTGCTGGCGGCCCGCATGCGGGGATGCAGCGCCTCGGCCGCGCGCGGTGTCGCGTGAGCGCGCGCGTCGCGCGGGCGCGCGCCGCGGCTGAGGTCGCCCGGGGCGGGGCCGGCGGCAGGTGGCGTGCATCGGCGCGTGGCACCCGGCGCGCGTGAGCTGGACGGTCGCGCGCGCGGGCCAGCACGGCTTCCACCACCGCACCGAGATGAACAAGAAGATCTACAAGGTCGGGCTCAAGGGCGACGCCAGCCACAAGGCGACCACCGAGTTTGACGTCACCGACAAGCCCATCACGCCCATGGGCGGCTTCCCGCACTACGGCCAGGTCAACGAGGACTTCCTCATGATCAAGGCGCGGCCCCGGCCGCCCGCTCGGGCTTACATGCAGCGCGGCGTCGCCGGCGCTCGCGTGCCCGCTCTGCGGCAGGCCTCCCCTGCGCCGCTCGCCCCTGCCTGCAGGCCGCTGCTCTTGACAGCATGCTGTGTAACTCCGCCTGCGCCGCGCGTCTGCGGGCTCGGCCTGGTCAGCGCTCGGCACTTGATTGTGGCTAGGGGTGGTGTGCACATGCGTCGGGCCGACGCGGCGCGCGCGGCCGCGCAGGGCGCCGTGCCGGGCAGCAAGAAGCGCTGCAGGCCGCTGCTCTTGACAGCATGCTGTGTAACTCCGCCTGCGCCGCGCGTCTGCGGGCTCGGCCTGGTCAGCGCTCGGCACTTGATTGTGGCTAGGGGTGGTGTGCACATGCGGGTCGGGCCGACGCGGCGCACGGCCGCGCAGGGCGCCGTGCCGGGCAGCAAGAAGCGCTGCATCACGCTGCGGCGCTCGCTGATCCAGCAGACGTCGCGCACGGCGACCGAGGAGGTCAAGCTCAAGTTCATCGACACCGCGTCCAAGTTCGGCCACGGGCGCTTCCAGACCAGCGACGAGAAGGCCAAGACGCTTGGCCGCACCAAGGCCTGAGCGGGTCAGGGTCTGGGCGGCCCAGGCGGCCAGGCGCCGGTGAGGGGGAGGGGGCGGGGCGCGCGGGGCGGGGGCGGCGGTCGCCAAGTGCTGGCGCGGCATGCGCCCGCCCCGGCCGCGCGCGGGCGGGGCGCTTCACGCGCAGGTGCAGCAGCAGCGGGGCTTTGCATCCTGTCATGGGCAGGCTTCTCTGCGTGTCTGTAATGCATGTGCGATGCTGCGGACCCCGGTGTTTGCAAGCACCGAGTGAACTGTGCAAAGAGCACGCATCCGCATCGAGCGACCTTCCTGAACACCGCACTTGGAAACGCTCTTCGACCGAAACACAACCCTGTAGAGCTATGCCCACTTTCAGGCTTAAGCAGCGCCTCACAGTCACAGACATCCCATGTTCCTCCTCATCGCGTTCTGCATTAGATAAATTTGCACACGGTTCTCAGTGGTTCCAGAGCACGTTCAATAAGATTGTTTTGTATACGCAGCTGGGGTCACGCCATGACCTGCACCCAGGGATCATGCAACCTCCGTTGGCGTCGCAGCCCCCTGCGCCGGCGGTCCCTCCACAGTCCGCGCAGCAGAGGAGCCCGCCGCGCCCCCGCGCCAAACTCCCTACGCCTCCATGTCCTCTGGCTCGCCAGCGCGCTCCAGGCGGCGCGTGAAGAAGTCAGTCACCACCGTCTGCGCGGCCCGCCCGCCCGCGCCGGGCGCGCCCGCGCCTGCGGCCATCGGCGGCGGCCGGTACCGGTACTGCACCGCTGTGCGCGCGGCCGCGCCGCGCGCGCCGGCGGCGATCGCCCTGCGCCCGCGCAGCGACCCGTCCAGCGTGCCCTGCGCCTGCGCCGCGCGCTCGCCCGTCATCAGCGCGCCCGCGCGCGCGCGTCCCAGCGGACGCGCGCCGGCCGTGCGGGCGGCGGCGGCGCGCCGCGCGCACCCGGGGCGCCTTGAGCGGCGACGGCGGCGGCGCGTACTTGTCCAGGCCGCCGTACGGCAGCAGGGGCTCGGGGCGGCCGGGCGCGGCGCGCTCGTCGCCGCCCAGGCTGCCCAGGCCGTAGCCGGCCGCGCGGGTCGCCAGCGCGCCGGCCCCGTCGTCCGCGCAGGCGCACGGGTCGTTGTACTTGTCGCTTGCGACCGGCTGCACGTTAAACACGACCCTGTCGGGCGCGCGCGAATCGCCATGAGCGGCCGGCGGCGCGCAGCAGCGTGCAAGCGGAGGGGCGGGCGCGGCGCGCGCGCACAATATGTAGCTGCCGTCGTCGTACGCCTGGTGGATGCGCTGCACCGGCGCGCCCACGCTGACGCCGCCGCTGCCGACATCCACTCTGCCGCCCGTGCTCAGGCACACCTGCAGCGGCGGAGGGGCTTTGCAGCGCGCCCAGGCCTGCCAAGCGCTGCAATGTTGATACATACTTTGACTGCGCAGCAGAGCGCCGGGGCCGCCGCACCCGGTGCCTGTGCCAGGGGCACCTGATGCAAGCGCCGCCGGCCGGCAGGTCTTCGATGTCACCCTCGTCCCCCAGCGGACCCCCTGTCGCGTGCACACGTGCCGCGTCCATGCGCCGCGTCTCAGGCCGTGTCAGGAGCCTGCGTGCGCAGCCCGGCAGGCGTCGGACGACGCCGGGGCGCACCCATGTGGTAGCACAGCGCGTCCAGGCAGTGCACCTCGCCATTGTGCCGCAGCACGGTCACCGTGCTCCCGTGCACGGCCTGCGGCAGGACACACCCGTCGCACATGCTCTGCACGCGCCGCCGGGCGCTGAGCAGGCAGGCTGCTGACACGCAGCAGGGTCCCCCGAAGCGAGGGGCAAAACGCTTGGCGACGCGCACCCGCGAGATGCGCTGCCCGTCCGCCAGGTCCGCGCTCCGCATGACGCGCAGCGCCATGCTGGAACAGCCGGGCCTGCTGGACGCGCCGTGTCAGGGCAAGTGCACGGGGGCTCGCCCTGACACGGACCGCGCTGAGCAGGCCTTGCCGTGAGGGGCAGGCGCAGCCTGTGTGCGTTGCTTGCGCGCGAGACGTGATGTTGTCTCAGAGCTCGAGGAAAGCTGCTTCAAACGGTCCATAAACCCTTGAAAGGTATTTGCCAGTGCTGGCCTGGCGCAAGTCCCTGTGCTGGACAAACCAAGAGGGACGGCTTAACACGCTCTAAGGTCACCTGTGCCCTTACGGCGGTCGAGACAGACAGGTTCGGAACTCGCTTGGGGCGTTGACCGCCTCCTCTGCTGACCAGGTGCGCCGCAGCGCCTGCTTCCGCTCAGGGAGCCTGGAGCAAGCCAGCTCTTCCATCGGGGCGCTGCCATGCCCGGTGGCACCTTGAGTAAGCCTTCCAGTCAGTCATGAGATAATGAGCGCTCTTGTAAATTTGCTGCCTGTGCTAAAATATGTGTAGAGATGAGTGTTACGGCTTCTTGGCTGCCGCACGTGTGAGATCTGCCAGCACGACTTGCTGCTGAAGTGCACCGGGCTGCTGCGCAATTAAAAGCGTTGCTCCGCAAATTCGACAAAGCCAGCCCGACTCAGCCCGCGTGCCGCCTCACATAACATGTGTGCGGGAGTCAGGCGCGATGGCGACCGGACGTGGCAGCGACGCGCCTGCCAGCGGCAGCAAGCGCACTTTTGAAGACGCCAACGGGCAGCAGAAGAAGCAGTCGCTGTCCGGGATGAAGAGCGGTGCGCGCGGCAGCCCGCCCGCGGCCGACCTGGAGAGCCTGCCGCCGCGCGGCGGCGCCGTGCGGGCTCGAGCAGGCCGCCTGCGCGGGCGCCGCAGGCTATGACGAGGCCTCGCAGCTGCAGCTGGAGGCCTTCAACCACTTCTGGCCCTGGCTGGCCGACGCGCTGCCCAGCTGCCCGGCGATCCCGCCCGTCGCGCGGGCGCACATGATCACGCTCGCCGACTATGGCTGCTCCGAGGGCGGCAACTCTGCCGCCCAGTTCCAGCGCATCAAGGAGGCGCTCGTCAAGGGCGGCGCCCTGGAGTCGGTGCGCGCCCTCCCGCTGAGCTGCCCGAGCTGTGCCGCACACACCGCACACCGCGCCGAGCGCGGGCGCCGCGCAGGAGCGCGGCGCGCAGACGATGCAGGTCATCCTGAACGACCTGCCGACCAACAACTGGGCGCGCTGCGTACAAAACTTCATCCTGGGCGATCGCGCGCCCGCCGCGCCCGACAACTACGTCGTCTCGCTCGCGCCAAAGTCCTTTTACAGCGCAATGGTGGGGCGCGCCCCGCCGCGCTCTCACCCGCCGCCTGCAGCCGGCCGCCGCGGGCGCTGAGCTGTGCGCCGCCAGGTGGCGCCGGTGGGCACGGTGCACCTGGGCGTCAGCATCTGCGCCATGCTCTGGCTCTCCTCGCCGCCCGCCGGCTCGGCGAAAAACGGCATCAGCCACCTCGACGGTGCGCCCGCGCACAGGCCGAGGCTCGCCCGGCAGGCTCCTGGCTGTGCGGCGGCCAGCCGTGCATGTGGCAGGCCCGCAGCAAAACCGAGCAACTGAGGCCACAAGCGAGGCCGCGCGCGCGCGCGCGCAGGCGGCGCCGAGACGCGCGCCGCCTTCAAGCGCCAGGCCGACACGGACGCGGACACGTTCCTGCGCCTGCGCGCGGCGGAGTTTGCGCCGGGCGGGCTGCTGTTCATCGTGGTGCCGTCGCGCATGGGCGAGCGCTCGTGCACGCCGGCGATGTACGACCCTGTCGCGCACGCGGCGGCCGAGCTGGCGCGCGCCGGCGACATCGACGCCTCGCTGCTGGAGGACCTGGTCATGCCCAGCTACATCTACGAGGTCGAGGCGCGCGCGCGCCGGCCCTGTCCCTCACACCCTGGCACCAGCGTCAGCACGGCGGGCATTTAAGCGGCGTGCACGGGAGAGTTGTTCAGGCACGTGCAGGGCGTGAGCGCTCGATCAAGTGTTGAGACGGCACACCGACGCGCGCCGTGTCCGTGCCCTCGCTGTTACGAAGCATGCAGGGGGGCGCTGCTGCGCGCCTGTCCATTTTTTTTGGCGTCGAGTCATGTAGCCGGCGGGCTGCAGGAGCTGGAGGCGGCGGCCATGCGCGCCAGCCGCGAGTGGGACGTGCTGCAGCGCGGCACGGCCAGCCTGACGCAGCTGCTGGACAAGTTCCGGTCGGACGGCGACGCGGCCGCCTATGCGCACACGCTCATCGGCACCTTCCGTGGTGCGCCCGGCAGCCCCGGCGCCCCCGCACGCATGCGGCTGCTCTGTTTGAGAGTTCCGGGCCCCGGCATCGGCCCATGGGCATCTAGTGGGGCTTCTGAGGGGCGGCGGTTTCCATTTGCTGCGCCCCTGCATGCGTCGGGGGTGCACTTTTCGTGCAAATGGCCACGCCAAAAGCACCGCTGGGAGGCCGCACACCTGTCCGCCTCTGGCGCCGGCCACGTATGCCCGGGCGGCACACACAAGGTCCCCGCCGGGCTGCGGCGCGCCAGGCTTTGGCGAGCCGGTCGTGCGCAACCGGCTGGGGCTGGACGACGCGACGGCCGAGCGCCTGTTCAAGCGCGCGGAGGAGCTGGTTGTCGCGTCGCCCGCGGACTACGAGCTGCGCAACGTGCAGTCGGCGATCCTGCTGCGCCGCTCGTTCGCACGCCGCTCCGCGTCGCTGGAGATGTGAGCGCCGCGGCGCAGGGCTCGCGTCAGAGCAGTTCTGCAACGGTGTGTGTATAGGGAGCGCTGCCTGCTGCAGCTTGGGGTGCATCGTCTGCGCTCCGCATGCGGCGCAGGGCCTGTATCATGGTGTTGAAGCAGCGCAGCTTGGCGTCGTTTTAGATTAGCAAGTTTTGTTGTGCAAGCCTGGCCTGACAGCAGCCTGTTCAGGCGCTCCGCCGCAGGACTGATATGGTGTCTCGCCTGAGGCGAGTCTCCTTGTGTGCGCCTACAGCCTGCAATGTGTGTGTACGCGTAGCGCTGGCTGGTAGCGCCAGCTCAGCCGGTCACGACAAGTCGTGTGTGGGTGTGGGTCGTAGCTGAGGCCCGCCCTGGCAGCAGGTACACAGCCGGCGCTGTGCTGCAGTCGGGGTTCTGGCGCATGCCGCCTGCTGGAATGCGGCCGTTCTGCATCATGTGGGGATCCAAGCTACCCCCAATATTGGCAGCCAGTCGGCCTGAGGCAGCTAGAAGGCTAGCTGGTTGTAAACACGGACTGGTAGAGGCAGTGCCTGGTTTCTCACTGCAGGCGCTGAGCACGCCGACCAAACGTTCGGCAAGAGTCTGACGGTCGCCACCCTCCCAGTCAGCCGAGCTTTGACGCATGCATTGCATGGTGCAGCAGCTCTCGCGCAGCCTCAGGAGCGCATGCATTACATGGCGCAGCAGCACCCGCGCAGCCTCAAGAGCGCAGCTGGCGCTTGCCTGGTCGGGCCCGGCCGTGGCACGCAGCAAGCCAGGTGCAGACACGTGCGGTGAATCAAACAAGGCTCACATGCAGCCACGAGCCTCACGCCGCCACAGCGGCCGGCTCCGCTGCAGGGTTCTCCACCGTTCGGTCCGGCTCTGCGCTCGCGGCAGGCAGCGCGCTCAGCGCGCGTGTCGACACTGTCGTGCGCATGGCGGACAGGCGCAGGGGAACGCAGACGCTGCGGGCGGGGGCGGGCGCGGCGTCGGCGGGGTGGCGCGGCGCACCCTGGCGGCCGATGAGCTCCTCCATGGTGAGCCCGCGCTCGTCCGCCACCATCTGCAGCGTGCGCTGCCGCGCCAGGCCGTCGACCGTGGCGCGCGCGTTGTTCAGCGGGTTGCCGCTGCCCAGCTGCTTGCCAAACGCGTTCTTGATGCCGGCCAGCTCCAGCACGACGCGCACGGCGCCGCCGGCGATGACGCCCGTGCCCTCGGACGCCGGGCGCAGCATCACCTTGGCGGCGCCGGCGATGCCGTCGATCCGGTGCGGGAAGGAGAAGCTGCGCGTGAGCGGCACGGCGATGAAGTGCTTCTTGGCGTCCAGCACGGCCTTTGCGACCGCGTCGATGACCTCCTTGGCCGAGGCGCAGCCCACGCCGACCTGCGCGGCGCGCGCGAGTGAGTGTGCGGTAACCCAGTGTAATGCCGGGCCCGGCCGGCACGCGCGCCGGCGGGCGCGCGCCGGGCCGGGGCCTGCGCGGCATCCTGCACGCGCGCACCTTGCCCTTCTCGTCGCCGACGACGACCACCGCGCGGAAGCTCATCTGCTTGCCGCCCTTCACCACCTTGGTCACGCGGCTGACCTGCACCACGCGCTCCTCAAACTCCTTCTTGCGCTCCTCCCGGCCGCCCTCCCGGCGGTCCTCGCCGTCCCCGCCGCCCCGGCCGCGCCGGCCGCGCCGCTGCCGCGCCTCCCCCTCGTCCTCGTCCGCGATGCCCAGGTCTGCCAGGTCCGCCGCCGCGGCGACCGGGCGCGCGGCCGCGCAGCGCCTGCCCGCGCTCGGCCTCCGGGGCGCGGCGCCCGCGCGCGCCGGCAACCCAAGCGGCCGGCTGCTGCTACGGGTTGCCGGCTGGCCGGGCGCCTTCAGGCACGCCGGGGCGTGCAGCGTTCCGAGCGCCATCGCACCCTGGGCCTGGCTTTGGGAGAGTGGCTGCTCGAGCTGGACGCCGAGGACGTGCCCTATGTCAGGGCCTGAAGCCCTGCGCAGAGATTGCCTGCCAGGCAGGCCCACCAGCTCGCAGGCTGCTTCTGAGGAGCTGCTCTGGTGGAGCTTGTCATAGGAGCACGTCCAGGAAGCACGCGCAGGCCTCGTTATGTTCCGGTTGCGTACTGCGGAGGGGGCCACCGCAGTTGGGCACTGCAGCAACCGGCAAGCTGCCCTTTGGGTGGGGTTACCAAGCAGCTGTACCTTGGTACTGCACACCTGGGCGCTCATAAGATATGCAAGTGCGAGTGGAAAGCACTGGGGATAGCAGGGTGTCTCATACCGCCGTGAAGCACTCAAGCATATGCGTGCGTTCACGCATGCACGGACCCACGCATGTGTGGACGCTTGGGTGGTGCACACCTGGTCGTTCCCAGTGCGGTCACTCTTTCTTGCAGTCCTGCCTCCGTGCGCGCCCAGGCGTGCAGATGTTCTGCACGCAGTGCAGCTGCTGGGCGTCGGGCAGGTTGCTGTATGCCGCGGTGCGCGTCTACGGAAGCGCCCTCTGCGAGCGAAGCATTGCGGCGGTCTGCGGTGAAGCCATACATAGCTGCAGTTTGCTGGTGCGGAGTCAGTTCACTCAACCTGACGATAACGCGTGCACTTCCTCCTGTGCGACGCTGCAGCCTCACACAGGCCTGCGGCGACACAACCTGCCCTGCATCTGCCTACTTATACCTGAGTGCCTCTGTCTCACAGAGGCTGCCGGTGGCTGGTCTGTGAGCGCCCCAGCCTGGTATGAGTGCGTTGGCGCCCGTTTTCTTGACAAGACGGTCAAGCTCTCAGGAGCGAGGCAGCCCGCAGCGCCGCAGCTACTGCGCTGGTCGTGGTTGCAGCCTGCGCCGGATGGGGCCGCGCCCGCGGCATCCCCCGTTCCACCGTCAACACTGTGGTGCAGGCTGGCCGGCCCCGCGGATGCCGCTGCAGCGTGCGGAGCGAAGGCATGGCAGCGTGGCCGGTGGAGGCTGGCCCGCAGGCGAGACGTGCCTGCTCTGGTTCGGAGTGCACAGGCCGCGCGGCACAGGTCTGAGGGTTGCACTCACAAGTGCACCATGCCGTAGTTCGAGAGAGTGCGCCCGTACATGCTGGCCCATTCTAGCTGGAGCTCCCGCCGCTTTTGGTTTGCATACTTGGTTTGGCGCTCTTGCGCTCGCCGCAGCGATAGCAAATTTCATCGCCGCCGCGGTGTGCACGACGAGATGCTGCGCCGTTGGTACGTGAACGCTCGCCGCGGCGACCAAACTTGCCACCGCCAACCTGCGGCGAGCGCAAGAGCGCCAGACCAAGTATGCAAACCCAAAGCGGCGGGAGCTCGAGCTAGAGGTGGGCCAGTGTGTCTGGCCAGTGCCAACTAGTGGCTGCTGACAAGGCACGCTGGGGCAGGCAATGGGTAGTGACTGCCCCCAAGCTGTGGGCTTCGCCATGCTTGTCACTCACCAACTTATGTCATGCCAAGGGCTGTGCCTGTCACCCACTGTCCGCTGCCCTTGCAGCCTGAAAGGCATGCTTGCTATTATTTCTGACGCTCGTGACTGGTCTGGAAGTGTGTGAAAGGGCAACGCCTCTGTCATATGCTACAGTGCTGAATCACACAACCACGCTCTGAAAACACAGCAACAGCAGCCAATGGCACTCTGGGCAGAGCACAGTCAAGCCCAGGCCGCTGCGCAGCTATGGCTGTGGCAAACCCTGCCAGGCGCCGCACGGCGCTGCTCGTTCAAGGGCCGGAGCCTCAGGCATGGCGCCCCAGCGAGCGTTCAGATCACGGCGGACACGCGGCCTCTATGAGCGCGGGCGCTGCCAGGCAGTTGCGGCAGGCTTGTCAAGAGCAAGCGTCGGCCGCCCACGCGTGTGCAGCCCCTCCACACCCAACCAAACATACCAGACACACTGAGAGCGCCTCACACTGCAGCCAAAACCGAGCGCGCGGGGAGAGCGGACGCCGCACATGCACCACTCGCCGACGCTGCAAGTGCGCCACTCGCCGCCAGTGCCCGCGGGCTGCTGCCCAACCCCCTCCCTTGATCAAATGACACGGACAGAACATAGCTCGCCAGCGCCGAGCGTGGCTGCTGGTTGACCTAGATGCATGCATGCCACCGCAAGGATGCTCCTGCAGCTTGCACTCACCCTGGCACAGGCCAGCGGCGGGTCGGCGCGCATGCACGCTCGCACACCCCCCGCCTCTCGCACAACAGCCCACCAGACCACCCCCACTCGTAGGTTTCTGCGCAGCGCGCCCGCCCCCCCACGCGCCGCACGCGACATAGCTAGAAGGCCGCGAAGATGGCCTCGTGGTGCCCCTCGCATGCGCCGCCCCGCCGCCGCCGCAGCGCGGCGGCTCAGATGACGTCAAAGGTGAGCGGGCCGCGGTGCTGGTACCGGCGCAGGCCCAGGACCTCGATGGGGTTGCGCAGCATGAAGCGCACAATCTGCATGGCCATCTCGCGCACGCCCTCGTTGTGGCGCGGGAAGGGCTCCTTCGGGGCGTCCACGCCCAGGAACCTGGCGGCCGCGGGCCCCCGCTTGTGGTGCAGCCCGCGCCACGGCGTGTGCAGGAGCATGCAGCGAGGCGAGGCCGGCCGCGTCTGCGCACGCGCCGCCGGCGCGGCCGGAGCCCGGCCCGGCACATGCAGGGAGCACGCCGGGGGTGGGACACCCTCCCGCGCGCGGCGCGGGGCGCGGGGAGGGGGCGCGCACTCGCACAGCGGCGCCCAGCCCTGCTTCACGTCCCAGACGAGCAGCCGGTCGGCCGGGATGGCCGCCTTGATGGCCGCGTTGTGCGCGTGGTAGGCGTCGATGCAGCGCTGCTTGTCCGCCATGGTGTCGTCGCCAAAGGCAAAGGTGAACCACCACTTGGCGATCGTGTTGAGCCTGCGGCCCATCGGCAGCGCGTACGCGAACGGCTTAAACCACCACGTGCGGTACATCCAGTGCAGGCTGTCCCGGTAGCTCTGGTACCACTTCTCCGGCGAGTCGCGCACCGTCAGGATCACCTGCGGCGCGCGCGCGCGCCGCCCTCGGCCAGCGCTCAGGTCGGCCACTCGGCGGCAGCACAGCTGCGGGCGCTGCGCGACGCGCTCCTGTCGCCTGTCCATTTGAGCGAGCCGGCTCCCAACCCCAGGTGGCGCCGCCGCATGCATGCAGGCCGCCCGCAAGCCCTGTCCGCGCGCGGCGCCGCGGCCCGCGCCGCGCGCACCTTGGCATGCGGGAACGCCTCCAGCACGGGCATGATGAGCGGCGGCGGGATGTCCACGGCCGCGCGGAAGCCCGCAAACAGCTCGCCCGCCGGGAACTTGGCCAGGTCGGTGCGGCGGCCGCACGCATACTCAAACATCACGTCAAACAGGTCCGGCAGGTACGGGAAGAAGCGCGCGTGGAAGCACGGGTCGAGGCCCAGGTCGTCCAGCGCGACCTGCGCGCGCCGGGCGCCGTCGGCCGCGCCCGAGTGCCGCGCTCCGCACGTGCGGGGCGGGGCCCGAGCGCCCAGCGCGCGTCGGGCGCTGCCGCCCGCCCGCAGGCCGCCACGGGGGTCCTGCCTCGCCGCATACGCGCGTGCGGGCGCGGCCGCGCACGGCCGGCCGCACGGCGTCGGCACCGCCCCGGCCAGGGTGCAGGCCGCGTCTCCGGTGCCCTGCTGCAACCAGCCTAGGCAGTGCGGCGGGCGCCGGCGCGCGCGCTCGCCCCGCCTGGGCCCGGCGCTCACCTTGAGAGACGACGTGCCGGTGCGCCCCAGGCCGGCGCTGATGACCACCGGCCCGGTCGTGTGCGGGCCCCGGTTCGCCTGCGCGGGCGACGCCGGTCAGCGCCTGCCTCGGGCGGCGGCCCTGCATTCAGGGCGCGGGTCGGGGCGCGCGCACGAGTCGGGCGCACATATCCGGGGCTCTGACAACTGTCAGCAGACCCTGTTGCTGTGCCACCAGGACCTGCTGGGGCAGATCGCACGGCGCGCCGGGCCGGCGCACTGCACAGGAGCGACGCGCGCGCGGCGACCGGGCCGGCCGGCGCGTGTGCCCGGCGGCCGCCGAGCCCGCTCAGCACACATACATATGTAGCTGCTCGCCGCTGCGCACACGCACACGCCGACGGCGGCCGGGCGCGCACGATGGCCTTGGCGACGCTGTTGGCCGCGCCCGTCTTGCCGTTGGTCGCCCCGTACCGCAGCTTTGTGTTCCCGCCCCGCATGTGCGCCGCCTTGTGCGTGGCAGCCTGCGGCTCCTCGCACCTGCTCGCGCGCCGCACACGGGCCTGAGCAAAGTTGCCCGGGAGGCCCCGCGGCGGCCCGCGGCGCAAGAGGGGGAGGGCGGCGGCGGCGCACCGTGTAACCGCGCACATAGCTCGCCCCGCCCGGTCGGGCAGCCTGCGGGTCGGCGGGACAGGCGGTCAGCCCGAGCGGTCCAGCTGGCCGGCCGCCCAGGTCTTGCGGCTGCCGGGGCGACTGAGAGAGGTACACAAGTTCGCCCCGTGGGCAGGTACGACTGAACCGCGAGTCCAGGCCGTCCGAGCACGCCGAGACGCCAGAGGGCGACCCAGCCGCCCAGGCGGGCCGCGGCATCAGGGCCGGGGACGGCCCCGGGAGCCTTGCCTTGTGTGGCTAGATCACTTGTCTTCCGGGCACCGCGTGCGCACGGCTCAGCGCCCCGGCCCGCAGCAGCGGCCTGCTCGGCTCCAGGTCAGGCTTCACCCGGGCCTGGCTGGGCGTCGAGCTCGGGCGCGGTTGGCAGTAGATTTGCAGTGCAGGCACGGCCACAGCCTGCAAATTCGGGTGGGCAGACTGGCAGACGGTGGTGTGTCAGGCTGCGGGGAGCGCACGCGACCAAACACTACAACAGCACTTCCGTTTGGCGTGAACCCTCACGTGCCAGGGTTGTGCAGGGCCACCTGCATGCAGGTGCATGGCACATGCATGGCACTGGAATGTGGGCATTGCTTCTGATATCACTGGAGGCACTCTGGAGCATGAGCAGCCGGTTGCCCGCACACAACCTGCAGCGGCTGCGCGCCTGTGATGAACGCACACAGCCTGCAGCTACATCCGTTGCATGATTGCCTGTCTGCACCCTCCGAACTGTCCTACAGCCTGCCCCGATGCAGTGCAGCTACATGCTGTGCGCAGGCGGCCCGCAGGGCGTGGCACTGCCACCGCCCGCCCCGTGCCGCACGCACCGCAGCGCCGTCAGAGAGCAATCCCGGGTGAAGCAACGCAATTCTGGTTCGCGCGCGCCGTGCAAGCGGGGCGCAGCCGCTCCGCCAGAAACGGCCTGGCGTTTATGGCGGCCGCGGCGGCTCAATTTCTGAGCTCAGTACACCTCCACGTGCCACTGGTTGTTGGACTTGAGCTTGCCGAAAAAGTCCTCCCAGACCATGCCCTTCTCCTTGGCCACGCGCTCCAGCATCTCCTGGATGCCTGCGCGCCGCCGCACCGCAAACGAGCTCAGGGCGTGCGGTGGGGGGGGAGGCAGCGCCCGCACGGTGGCAGCTCGGCGGCTTGCACAACGACGCCCCGACACGCTGCGCCGCGCACGCCCGGCCCCACAGAAGGCACAGGCGCCCCTGCGCGGCAAGGCGCACGCCTGCACTCTGGCAAGGCAGAGCGGCTACGCCGCGGCAAGGCGGGCAGCGCATCGCCACTCCGTCGTCGCTGCTGAGCTGCATGACCAGCAAACTCACTCGGCCGGCCTCCGGTGCACACATTGTGCCGACGCGCAGCACTTACCCTAGGGCTCAAAGGGCCTTGGTGCTGCGCGGGCGGGCGCACCGGGCATCATGCCCTTGAGGCCGCAGAAGTAGATGTGCGCGCCGTTGTCGAGCAGGTCAAACACCTCGTCCGCGTACTCCTCCATCTTGTCCTGGATGTACATCTTGCCGCCGCGCTGGTTGGTCTGCTCGCGCGACAGCGCGTAGTCCAGCCGGAACTGCGCGCGGCGCGGCCGGGCCGGGTCGGGGCGGCTTTGCGCTCGCGCGCGGCGCTCGCGCGGCGGCGCGCGGGCCGCACGGGACGCGCGTGGGCGGCCGGCGCGCGCGGTGCGCTGCACGGGTGCGCGCGCTTCCTGCGCCCGGCGAGCTGGCCCGGCTGCAGGGGCAGCACAGCCGGGCCGCGCGGCACAGCCCCGCGCGCTGCGCCCGCCGCGGCCTGTTGCGACCGCCGGCCGCGCCGCCCGGCCAGGCTCGCGCAGGCGCTGCCCACAGCGCGCGCCGCGGCGCCGCCGCCCAGGGGAGGGGCAGGTGTTCAGGGCGCGGCGCCCAGGGCGGCGCGCGCCTGGTCGGGGTAGGTGTTCAGGATCTCCTGGAACTCGTCGACGTACAGCTTGGCGTCGCTGTTGGCCACGCCCATGAACAGCCACGCCAGGCCCGTGAACTTGTAGGTCGGCACGTCCTCCATGAACATCCGCCGCAGGAAGGCGCGGTAGGGCGCGATCCCCGTGCCGGTCGCCACCATGATGAACACCGCGTTGGGGTCCTCCGGCATCAGCAGGATCTTGCCGGTCGGGCCTGCGCGCGCCCCGACAGGCGGCCGTGAGCAGGCGTGCGCGCCGGCGCGCCGCAGCCCGGCCCGGCCCGCACGGGGGCCGGCCCACGCCGCCCTGCCCTACCCGCCGCGCCGGGCGAGGCCGCGCCCCCGCGTGCCGGGCGTGCGTCCGACGCCCACACAGCCTGCCCCTGGCTGTGCGCCGGACCGCGCCTGCGCTGACACAGGGTTGACACAAGGCTGCCCAGGCCGCGCGGCAGCACGCACTCCACGGCCCGCCGCCCTGCCCCTGCCGCAGGCGTGGCCGCGCCGCAACCAACAAGCCTTTGCGTGGGCAGCGGCCGGCAGCGCGCTCCGCCGGCGGTGTCCGGCGGCGCGCGCGCCGCGGGCGCGCCGCGCGCGCACCCGTCATCGTGATCTCGTCGCCGGGCTTGGCGTCGCACAGGAAGTTGGAGCACAGGCCCTTCTTGGCCGGGTCGTCCGCCTTCAGCTCCGGGTCCCAGTACGTGGCCCGGCGCACGCAGAGCGAGGTCGTCAGCCCATCAAAGTTGTCGCCGTACCGGGAGGCCGCGATGGAGTACAGCCGCACGCCGTGCGGCACCTCCTTGCCCTTCGAGTTCACCTTGGTGCCCTGCGCGCGCGGGGGAGGCCGCTGGGGCCAGTGTGGGCGGCAGAAAGCCTGCCTTCAACCTGGCAGGATCCTGCCAGGCATGCAGGATAGTTCTGCCCGCTGCAGCAATCTGGCAGAAATCCTGCATGCAGAGACCTGGCATGGTTCCAGGGTTTTGGCTACCAATGCCCCAAATCCTGGGCCATTTGACCCCCACACACACACATTACAGGGGGGGAGGCACATTTCTGCCGGCAGGCGCTCTGTTCTGCCGAAAGGGCCTGCCATTCTGCCCAGCCCCAAAACATTCTGCCGCCCACACTGGCTAGGGCAGCTGGGCGGGCAGGCAAGGTCGCCCTGGACGCAGGTCGCGTCCGCTCGCGAGGCAAGCCGGCCCGGCAGCCTGCCCCGGCAGCAGAGCTGGTTGGAAGGCCGGGCCACAGGCTACCCACCGGCGGCACGATGCCGTAGGACTGGCCCTCCCAAAAGGGGATCTCGCCCTTGGTCTCCAGGATGATGTGGCAGGTCTCGCCGGTGGCCTTGGGCCCCACAATCCGCTCCACGGACTTGATAGTGGCCTTGAACGGCTTCTTGTTGTTGAAGGTGTTCATGGGCAGCTCGCCCTTCTCCAGCTCCAGGGGCACCGGCCGCCGCGTGACCTGCTTGGTGGCCGCCTCCGCGACGATGGCGCGCTGCGCGGCGCCCGCGCGCCGCTGCGGTGGCCTGCTGACCAGCGCGGTGCCCGCGAGCTGCTGCCGCGCCCGCGCCGCGCACGCGTCAATTTCGTGGACTGAGGCTGTTGTGGGCGCGACCCCGGCGACAGCACGCATGGGCACAGTGAAGCGCCGCGGCCCACCTGCGTCGCGAGTTTGGTCTGCATGGTCCCCGACGACAGAGCCAGAGCTCAGCTACGCGAGCGGCGCCCGGCTGACCTCTCCACTGACCTGACCACTGAAGCTGCAGCGCAAACACAGGGCTCAATCGCACACGGCAGGACAATTGGGAGCCAGGCAAAAGTACCTGGGCGGATAGCCCCGCCCAACCCTACAGGAGTCCCCGGGGCCGGTGCATGTGGAGCTGTCACTTGAGGCAGCTTGCAAGCATGCATGACAACGATGCACACACGCCTTGCTGAGCATGTGTACCATGTGTGTTGGCTGCATCTCCTTTGAAAAGCTGCAGCACCTGCTCGGTTCAACGGGGCGCCACTCTCCGCCCAGCGGCCAACCCGGAGTGTGCAGCACAACGGAACAATAATGCATGGCGTCTCGTTGGTGCCAGATCAAGTTGAGAAGGGATCGCTGGGCGTCTGCCGCCACTGGTCTTTGGGCGACCTCGCAGGTAACAGACACACAGAAGCATGACTAGCGCAGTGGTTGCCTGGCTTGACTGGTCGGTCGACCGGCCGCTCTGCCACCAGGGGACGGCCCGACGCAAACAGGACACGGCGCGCGCGCGCAGGGCACAGGACCCAGTGCCCGCGGCAGGCGGAGAAACGCCGCCAGCGCGGCGCAGGCCGCCAGCACCCGCTGCCAGCCAGCGCAGGGCATCGCCGCGGCCGGACGTCCGAGCGGCAGGCGCGCCGGGCGCGCCGGCGCGCGCGCGCCGTCAGCCCGGCGCGCCGAGCGCGAGCTCCAGGAAGCGCGCGTAGAAGGCCACGGCGCGCAGGTAGGCGGCCGCGGACAGGCGCTCGTCCGCGCCGTGCACGCGGCGCAGGTCGCCGGCGGTGCGGTTGAGCGCGGCGGGCAGGAAGCGCAGCGCGCCACGCCCGCGCGCCAGGCGCGCGTAGTGCCGGCTGTCGGTGCCGGCCACCAGCAGGAACGGCGCGACCAGCAGCTCCTGCGCGCGGGGCCGCGGGCTGGGGCGCGGCGCGCTAGGGCATGCCTTGGGATTTGCGCAGGCACCCCCTCGCTGCGTCCGCAGGGACCCGGGGGCGCCGCGGGGCGCGCGCCTGGCCGTCGGCGAGCGTCTCGCGCGCCGCGCGCGCCACCAGCCGGAAGGCCGCGCCGTCGGGCGCGGCGACGCCGCTGGCCGGCCGGCCGCTCAGGCGCGTCAGCCGCCAGCGCGCGCCGGCGCCGTCGTCGCCGAGCGCCGCGCGCACTTGCGCGCGCAGCCGCGGCTCCGCGGCGCCGTCGCCTGGGCCGCGCAGCGCGGCCGAGCTCGGCACCGGCGCGGCCGGGCGGGGGGGGGGGCCCGCGCATGCGCCAAGGCAGCCCTCCGGAGCCGACTCAGGACACCCAGGCAGGGTCGCCGGGGCGGAGCTGCACAGTTTTCCTGGACCGGGCCTACCGCCAGCGCATCTGTCCGGTGCCCGGCACACAGCAGCATCGGGTGGACAAGATGAGGCAGCGCGCGCCCGCGCTGCCGCCCCAGCCCGGGCCGGGCGCGGCGCGCCTGGCAGCAGGCGCGCGTTGAAGCGCGCGCGCGCCGTGGGCGGCACCACGTTGCCGGCGCCGCCCGGGGTCTCCAGGCGCGTCAGCGCGAGCGTGCTGCGCACCAGCGCGGCCGTCTCGCCGGACGCCTCAGCGGCCAGCAGCCGCGCAAACACGTGGCGCAGCGGCCTGCGCGCGCGCCGGCGCCGGCTCGCCGACCGCGCCCGCGGAGCTGGCTCAGGCGGCCGGCTGCGCCGCAGGTTGTGCATGCGACGCCCTCATGCGTGCAGGCGGCCGCGCCGCCGTCGCTCGGCAGGCACGACGACCCCTCACGCCCCGCTGCTGCGCAGGCCCGCGGCGCACCACGCGTCGCAGTGCCGCAGCGCCCAGCGCAGCGCGGGGCTGCGCGCGCGCGCGCCCAGCGCGCGCAGGAAGGCCGCCACGGGCTCGGTCAGCCGCGGCGCCGGCTGCCGGCGCTCCAGCGCGGCCAGCGCGCGCACCAGCGCCGGGGCGGCCTGCCAGGCGCGCCCGCTCTGAGGGCGCTCGCGTGCGCGCTCACGCTCATGTTCGGCCGACCGGCGCCCGGGCGCGACCCTGTGGGCCCCCGTCCTCTGCGGGCAGCCAGGCCTGCAGCAGGCAGGATCGCGCAGCAGAGCGCAAGCACGCCCGGGAGCTCCTCGCGGCACCCCGGACAGCGGCCGCCCGCGCAGCGCACCGCGCCGCGCGGCGGCGGCATGCTCGCGTGGCCGCCGCGCCCGCTCACCTCCAGCTCCAGCTGCTCCTCGCCCTGCGCGCGCGCCCGGCGTCAGCGGCAGCCCAACCTTAGGCCGCTGCCGGCCCCGCCGCTCAGCCCGGTAGCCGCACCGCAGCAGGGCGCATCCGGGCTGGGACCGGGCGGCGCTGGCAGAGCAGCCGCGACGCGTCGCTCGCGGGGCGCGCGCCTTCTCAGCCGTGCCGACCAGCGCCAGCGCCACGCCGTCCGCCAGGAAGGGCCGCATGCCGTCCTGGCGCCCGGGGCGGCCGCTCGTGGCGACCCGCGCTTGCTGCCCACCGTGGACCCCCTCCCGCCCATGCACCCAGCGTGCATGCGTCCACGTTCTTGGGTGCATGGATCCATGTTCAACCAACCCCTGCATGGCGTGCCTGACAAGCGCGCGTTCCTGCCCGCACAGAGGCTGCGGAGCGGCCAGGCACGCAGCATCGCCAGGTGGGCTCAGGGTGGCCCACCACCAGCACGGGGCCGCCCTCATCCAGGATCCACTCCAGCTCCGTGCCGTTGGCCTCCAGCAGCGCGGCGGTGGCGCGCGCGCCGGCGCCGCCCGTCTCCTCGTCGTCGCCGAACGCCAGCAGCAGCGTGCGCGCGGGCGCAAGCCTGGCGCGCCGCGCCGCGCCGTCGGGCGCCTGCCACGCGTGAGGCCCGCCCGGAGCGGCGTCGGGGCCGGGCCGCACCCGCGCGTCAGCAGCTCGCTGACCGCCTCCAGCAGCGCGGTGACGCCAAATTTGACGTCGATCGCGCCGCGGCCCCACACGTACCTGCGACGCGCGGCGCCTGAGCGGCGGGCGCCGGCGCGCCAACGCGGCCTGGGGTGCGGGCCGGCGCGGGCCGGCACCCGTCGCGCACGGCGCCGCTGAAGGGCGGGTGCGACCAGGCCGCCGCGTCGCCGGCGGGCACGACGTCCAGGTGCGAGATGCACAGCCCGGGCGCCAGGCCGGCGTCCGAGCCCTGCCAGCGCAGCAGCAGGCTCCAGGGCGGCACGCGCCGCACCTCCAGCGCATCGAACGCGGCCGGGAAGGCCGCCGCCAGGTGCGCGTGCAGGCCCGCGAACGCCTGGTCGGCGTCGGCGTGCCCGGCCACGGTCGGGTACGTGAGCGCCTGCGCAAAGCGCTGCACGGCGCCCGCGGGGTCGGACAGGGCGGGCGGGCGGCTGCGCGGCGCCTCCGGCGGCGCGCCGCCGCGCTCCGCGAGCAGGACGCTCAGGGCTGCCGCGGCGAGGCAGGCGAGGCCGGCAGCTGCCGCCGCCCATGGATACCGCATCGCGCTGCGTCAGGTTTGCCAGGTCGGCACGGCACACTGGGCAGCTCAAGGGACGCAGGACGCGGTGTGCGCGGCCGCGCACATCAAGCGCTCGGTGAGTTGATGCATGCTGCAACAGCACCGATCTACCGGATTGACTGAATTAAGTACAGCCGGTCACTTGGGCTGAGCTGTGGCTGACTCGCCGATGCGCAATCAGAAGGAGACCCCGCTAGCTAGGGGTTACGAGGCACACTGTTTCGGCCTTGCCAATACGAACTGGCACCGGTGGATGCCCCGTCGGCCAACCCCCCAGCGCATGACCGGGCCGCGGCGCTGATGGACTGGCAGCTGGGCCTGCGCGCAGCAACCTGGCTGACGCTGGCCTTTGCGTTCGCGGCCTGGCTGCTCGCCCTGGGCAGCGTGTACAGCATGCAGAACGCGCTGGGCGCGTCCGCGCGCGTGCTGCAGGTGCGCGGCCGCCGCGGCAGCAGGGCCCCCTTGGCAAGGGGGCGCGCTGCGCGTGCGCCATTGTCCGTGGGGCGCACGCTGGCCCGCGGACACAGCATGCACCGTTGCCCAATGGGCGCACGCTGGTCCGCGGGCACAGCGTGCACGAAAGTCTGTGGGGCGCCCGCCGCTCCGCGGGCACGGCGGGCGGGCAGCCCCGGCCCGGCCAGGGCCCTGACCGCGCCCGGGCCGCGCCGCAGTTCCAGTGGTGGCTCGTGGTCTTCCAGCCGGTCGCGCTGCTGGCGTGCGCGGCGGCGCACGGCTGCGCGCACCTGCAGGGCCTGCGGCCGGGCGCGCGCGCGACGCTGTGCGTGCTCACGCCGCTCGTCATGCTGCAGACGGACACCGTGAATGCGCAGCGCCAGGCGCGCGGCCCGCGCGCGCGCCGCCCCCGCGCCTCACCCGCGCTGACCCGGTGAGCGACCGCCCGCCCCCGAACCCTGCGCAGGTCGCCGCAGTGGGCGCGGCGCTGGTGACGGCGCTGCAGAGCGAGCGCGCGGCGGCCGGGCGCGGCGGCGGCGGCGAGGCGGCCGACGCGCTGGCGGGCCTGCTCGCGCGCCTGGCGAGCGGCGCGGACGCGGGCGACCGCGCCGCGCTCGCGCTCATGGACATGCAGAGCCGCGCCGACGGCCTGTTCCTGGGCTTTTTGTTTCTCGGCACGCTGGACCTGCTGCTGCTGTGGCTGCTGGGCGCGAGCGAGGCGGCCGGGCGGGCGCCGCGCGGCATGCAGCGCCTGCACAGCAGCGCCGCGTCGGACCTGAGCAAGCAGGGCAGCGCGGTGCGCGACCTGCAGCTCGCCATCAACGCGAGCGCGGCCACGCTGTCGCCGCGCGCGCCGCACGCGCCGGGGCAGCAGCTGGCCTGAGCGGGCGCGCCGGGCCTGGGGCTGGGGCGGGGGCGGGGGCCGGCGGCGGGAAGCGGCGGGCAGCGCGCGGCGCTCCGTCGGCACAGGGCTCGCACTGTACTTGTTGTCCGCGTGTGCCCGGTGGGGGTTGGGTGACAGGAAAGTCTGCTTGCTGGCTCGGCGGGGGCGCGCGTGAGTGCTACTTGGCGGCCGACGCAGACTCGGAGCGACGTATTGCTGCATGCTGAGCCATGCTGTGTATCATGGTGTGGACCAAAGAGCAGAAAGCACGCCATGCATGGCCACGGCAGGGGGAACCCTAGCCCAGGACTCTGAGCAGCCTCGTCCTAAATGCACGACAGTATACTGTACGTACCAAAGTCCACACATTTCGGTTCAGCCCTCTGACAACTGCAAGCAAGTGCTACTCTGGTCTTTCGCGCAAATCTCTGTGAAAGGTGCAAGGATGTTCGCCCTGCGCACGTCTCTGATGCGCGCCTCTGCGCCTGCCTGCCGCATGCTGGCGGGCCCGGCAGCAAAGTGAGTGCCGTTATGTACCGTTTGCTCTGTCGCTGCAGCCCACAAGGTTGAGCAGACAGTTCAGAGACACGCAGAGTTATGCCGTGCGCATCATGGGCACCAGCACGTGCTAGAAGTCCTGTGCGTAGCAAAAAGCGTGTGCGGGATGCGCTCTGAGGTGTGACTGCACACCGGCGCAGGCTGCCTGCCAAGGCAGCGGGCCTGGCGCCGCTGGTGCCGCGGGCAGCGCGCGTGGCGTCCACGCACGCGCAGCAGACCACCTCGACCAACAGCCCCTCGAGCTACCGTGAGGATGAGATCATCTTCAACCCGGTCGCGGAGGTATGCACGCGGCACTTCTTCTGTTCCGCACGCACGCAACTTACATATTGGGTGCAGCTTTAGCTGGGCACGCCGACATGTTGAGACATCGAGAGCGGGCTTCAAGCTGACGGAGCAGTGTGTGTTGTACAGGGCCAGGAGCAGATCGAGCAGGTGGACCAGGCGGCCATGAACAGCGGCAAGCCTGAGGACTCGTTCGCGCGGCTCAACTACCATCCCGGTGTGCCACTCGCTGCCCAGCCCTGTCATGTTGTGCAGGTGCAACCATGCAGGTGCTGACACGGCAGCTGTGCTGGACGCAGAGAGCGAGGTGGGCGTCAACGAGCAGATTGCGCACGAGTACACGATGAGCTACATGTACCACGCGATGTCCTCGTACTTCAACCGCGACAACGTTGCGCTGCCAGGTGTGCGCTGTCAGGGCGCGGCAGGGTGAGGCAGGGCACACCTAAGGAGGGTGAGCGTCTTTGCCACTGTGCGAGCTGCGTGGGGCGTGTGCTGTTGTGCGCATATCTTGAGTGCACACCGGCAGTTGGATGTGTCGCTGAGCTGAGCAAGCCGCAAGTGCAGGCCTGTCGGCATTCTTCCGCGCGAGCAGCCTGGAGGAGCGCTCGCACGCGCAGCAGCTCATGAACTTCCAGGTGCGTAACTCTTTTTGAAGCCTTTATAGTTGGTGCCATGCGAGGCTGTCGTATACATAATCTTACCAGGGTCGTTGCAGCGTTCTGTACTTCCATGACAGCAGTGTGTTTTGACACAGGCGACGCGAGGCGGGCGCGTGCGGTTGGCTGCTTTGGCAGCGCCGGAGATGGACTACAACCACCCGGAGAAGGTGCGGCGTCTGCCGGCCTGCAATGCATGGTGGTCAGAGACAGGCATGTTTATACCTACAGCGTGCATAGTTTCTGGTGCTCTCGTATTGTCTACAAAGAGCTGAGCAGGATGCTGCATAAGGCTGGTTTACACCATGTATGCTGTTGCTTGCAATCAACAAGCACTGCATGGCTGCATGACCTGCATTCGGTTCAGCCAATGCTGACGTCGCAAGTTGCTGTCGACAGCATGCGTGCTTCTGGCAACCAGGAGAAGAGGTCATGCATGGCGCCGCCCAGTGTCCTGAGAGGGGCGCCGCATGCTGCAGGGCGATGCGCTGCACGCCATGGAGCTGGCGCTGGCGCTGGAGAAGCTCAACTTCCAGGCGCGTCGCTGGCAGTGGGCTGGCGATTCTGGGAGTCTGCTGGCGTGCTCTCTGTCCAGGTTCAGGTTGGTAGGTAGCCGGCGGTTTGGAGGGACCTTGGCGTGCGGTGTTGCTGCTGGTGCAGGCGCGTTGCTTGCGCGGCGGCAGTGACCGCCCAGCGCCGGTGCAGATGCTCTTCGACCTGCACAAGATCGCGGAGAAGCACGACGACTCCAACATGAGCGACCTGCTGGAAGAGATGCTGTCCGAGCAGGCGCGGCCCGCGTGGGGCATGGGGCGCAGCTCCTCTACTGCGCCTGAGCAAAATCTCGCGCTCCGCCAGGCTCTCGCAGTTGGCCAGAGGCGTGCATTGTTTGGCGCGTGCCCGCCAGACCTGCTACCTGTGCGCGCCAGGCTGTCGCTGACAGGCCAGCGCTGACAGACTGGCGCCGCTCGAGTGTGCGCAGCGGGGCCAAATGTCGGGCTTGCGCAGCGGAGCGCCATGTGTAGACACGCGCGGGCGCGGCGGCACAGGCGGAGGGCGTGAAGGAGGTGTCGGACTATGTCGCGCACCTGCGGCGTGTGGGCAAGGGCGTGGGCGTGGTGCTGTTTGATGAGCGCATCGCGCAGCGCGCCACCACCATGTCCGCATCGGCCGTGGCCGCCCTGGGCGCATGAGCGTCAGGATAGGATTAGGAGCCCTGTCCCTGTGCTGGGCGCCGCGTGAGCGCAGCGCGCCGACACGGGGGCTGAAGGGGTTTGGTTTTGAGCAGGTGTCTGCTTGTGTGTTGGTGTTATGTGGGTGCTGGTGCATGCGCTGCCCTGCGTGTATTCTGATGCAGGCCGGTCATGTGTCAGGCCCCCTCATTTCTGCTTGCATGGAGGGTGCGTGTGTCAGACGAAGCCAGCAGGTATATGTGCTGCATTGTAACTGACAAATGCGGAGTGTTGGACCTTTAAGCTTGCCCTCAGGTTGCGTTGCAAGTTGTGCTGCAGCCCGCAGTAAAGGCTGGAAACCACATCCTGGTACATCTCACATGTCTGGCGGCGTGACTGCAAGCAGCAGGCTCCTGTACTCTGGCAGTTCGCCTGGCGCCACGCCGAGCGCCTCCGCTTGTCGGCCCAGCTCCTGCGCGGCACAGAGTGGAACATCACTGCAGCTCGTTGCATCCAGACCTTTCTCATGGGCCTCAGAAGCACGCTGCCGGCCTTTGACGTTGCTGCGCAGCATCTTTCAGGCGTGTGTCGAAGACAGGTTATCCAGCACAGCACCTCCGCTGCTAACGCATGGGCGCCTTGCTTGCATCCAGTCTCCATCACAGCGCTCGCGGCATGCCGCGGCAGTGCGGAAGCACGCGCCATCGCCTGTCGCACGAGCACGCAGCGCTGCAGCCGGGCACAGGCAGGCATGGCTCCCACAGGGGGCCGCGCCTGCGCGTCCAGCAGCAGCTGCCGGCCGACCTTGTCCACGTCGGACAGCGCGCCCGCGTCGCCGGCGCCGCCCTCGGCCGCGCGCGTCTTCTTCAGCCGGCGCAGGCTGCTCTCGGTGCGCCGCAGCGTGTCCAGCGTCTCGCCGGCCGCCGCGGCAAAGCTGGCGGCCACCGCGGCCGCCACGCCCTGCCGCCCGGGCGCCGGCGTCATCTCTGCTGCCTTCAAGACCAAGCACCGCGCATGCGTCGCGGGCATGCTGTGCCTGCGCCGCCCAGCCCGCTCCGCAGCGCCGCGGATCTCGGGCGCCGCAAGCTGACAGCTGACAGTGGCGCGCAGCGCGCGGGCCGCGCGTGCCGTGCATTGGCGCGCATGCTCGGGTAAGCAGAGCCGCGTTGTCTGCGGTCTTCGCCCACCCAAACGCGGTGCGCACCAGCGCTTGCGAGCGCGAGCGCGTTCGGGGCCGGGCGCGGGAGCGCGCGGCCGGGCCGGGGGCGGGCCGCGCCTGCGCGAGCTGCGCGCGCGCGGGCGCGGGCAGGCCGCGCCCGGGCGGCGCGTCCAGGAACGCGCGCAGCGGCGCCAGCAGCCCGGCCGCATAGTGGCTGGGCCGGCTGGGCGGCGGGCGCGTGGTCATACGGTACGTTGCCGTCACCGCGCGCACGTGCCGCAGCGCCGCGCCGCACCTGCGCGGCCGCCGCAGGGCTCAGCCCTAAAACGCGCGCATGGTCGGCCTGGGCGGCCAGGCGCCGCCTGGGCGCCTCGGCAGCAGGCGACGCCTGCCGCCGCTGCGTGCGGCCGCGCGCCGGCAGCGGCGGCCGCTCGCCCGCAGGCATGCAGCAGGCGGCCGGGCGGCGGGCAGGGCGCGGCCGGGGCCAGCGGCGGCCGCACCCGGCCGCGAGCTCGGCGGCCAGCGCGGCCGCCACGCCGCCCGCGCGCTCTTCCAGCGCCTCCGCCGCGGCGTCCAGCGCGTCGGACGCCGCCTCGGCCGCCTGCGCGGCGAGCAGCATTTCAGCACCACGCGCACCCATGCAGCCTACAGTCCTGGTCAGCACGCTGCAAGTGCGGGGCTGGCTGCACTGAAGCTGCCCCAGTCAGAGCCGCTGCACCCATGCAGCTCCCGCACTCACGCGTGACAGACCTGACAGCACACGAGGCGTGGCGACCCAACGTGACCGCCTCGCGTGCCGGCCGCCTCGGCCGACCGGCGGCGGAGGACGTGCGGGGGCCGCGGCGCGCGCCTGCGGCGGCGCGAATGCCAGCAGCGGCGCCAGGCGCTGCGCGTAGCCGGCCGGCAGCCACGCAGCCAGCGCGCCCACGTCGGCCAGCAGCCGCGCTAGCGCGTCCGCGCCTGCGCCCACCGCCCACGCGCCCGCCGCCTGCGTGCCGCGCCAGCAGTCAGGCGCAGCCTCTGGGCGAGTGCAGCTGCGGCGGCGGCTGCGGCAGCGCCGCAGCCAGGCCATGACCCAGCAGGCGCCGGGCGTGCGGGCGACACAGCGGCGCCTGGCCCTCGCATGCGCGCTTGGCCGCAGGCACCGCCAGCCTGGCAGCAGCTGCTGCGCTGCGCATGCAAAGTGAGCCGCCCGCCCCAAGCGCGATCTGCGCAGCAGCTGCAAGCCGCATCCGCGCGCCGCGGGGCGCGCACCGTGTCGGGCGGCGGCGGCGCCTCGGGCGGCGGCGCAGCGGCCGGGCCGGCGCCGGGCGCGCTCGCGGCGCCGGCGGCCACGCCAGCCGCCGCCGCGCGCGCGTCCAGGCCGGCCGCCAGCCAGGCGGCCATGCGCGCTACCAGCTGCAGCGCCAGTCGCAGCAGCTTGTCCGCCAGCGCGCGCACCCAAACGTCCGGCGCGGTGCACCTGCGACCGTGCGGCGCGCGCCCGTTGGCGCCCGCCGGGGGGGCGGCCAATCTCCATGCAGGCTCGGGGAGGGAGCTCGCTGGCTGCGCCCTTCTGGGGCGTGCACACCCCGCCGCTGCCCCAGGCAAGAGGGTTGCTCTCACCCCTTACCATGGGAGCGCCCGGGACCGCAGGCGTGTGCAGGAGCCGCATGCCGCGCCTGGCGCCCGCGCTGCGCGGGGCCGCGCCTGAGCAGCGCCTGGTGCAGCGCGGCGGGCGCGGCCAGCTGCAGGCCCAGCTCGTTGGCCGGCGCGGCCGCCAGCGCGGCCGCCGGCGGCCCCGGCGCCGCCAGGACCGCCTCCAGCGCGCCAGCAATCTCCTGCGGGCGCGCCCAAGGCGGTGACCCTCACCGCGCTGCAGGACGAGCTCCGGCGCGAGCGCGGACGGCGGCGATGGCGCAGCGGCCCTGGGCGGGCCTGCGCCTGCAGCAGGGCCCGCCGGAGCGCACCGGCGGGGGCGGCACGCGAGCGGGGATGAGGCAGCACGAGAGATGGAGCGGGCCGCGCCTGGAAGCGCAGCGAGGCGTGTGCACCCAGCGGGGGCGGCTGGAGAGGGCGGACGCGGGAGCGCGAGCCATGATGGGGCCGCGCCTGGAAGCGCAGCGACGCGTAGACGCCCAGCCTCCAGCGGCGCAGGAAGGCGCCGTGCGGCGCGCTGGCGCGGAAGGCGGCCAGCGCGGCGCGCCCGGGGCAGAACGCCTCCAGGCGCGCCAGCAGGCCCAGCGCGGCGCTGTAGTTGGCCAGGAACGCGCTCGGCACGCCCGGCGAGTAGGCGCCTGCCGCCCGCGGCCGGCCGTCCGGGTTGGTAGGGAATGTATAGGGTTTGCGGCAGCGCTGCCGGCGCGGGCGTGTCCACAACGCGCTCCCACGCCGCACAAACCAGTGCCTTCGTGGCCAGGCACGGCACCCTACCCTGGGGTGCCTGACACGACAGCGGGCGACCGCGGCGCGTCCCGGCGGGGACGGCCGGGCGGCGCGCGGGCCGCCGCCGCGCGCCGGGCGCGCGCGCGCCGGGGCGGCCGGTGGGCGCGGGCGCGCACCGGGCAGCGCGGCCGCGAGCGCGGCGTCCACCTCCGCCAGCACCGCCTCGGCCAGCAGGCTGAACGCGTGCAGGCCCGACTGCGGCGCCAGCGTGGCCTCCAGCAGCGGCCCCGCCGCCGCCTCCACCGCGTCGCCCACCGCCGCCAGCGCCTGCGCGCGCAGCGGCCGGGTGCGTGCCGTGCACGTTTCGCGGCGCTGCTGTGCGGCTGCCGCATGGGGCTGCCCCTGGTCACTGCTATCAGCCTAGGATAGTTTCACAGGTCTGCAAGTGGGCAATCTTAGACAGTGAGCAGAGCGGCGGCCGGCTTGCCTCACGACCCACTGCTGAGTCAGCGGCAGGGGCGCGGGCAAGACCCGCTGCAGGCCACGCAGCCCGACCGACCGCGACTTCAGGCCCGGCCCAAGCTCGTCTTGGCTGTTCACAGGCAAGCCCCGCGCGCGCGGACCGGCGCAGCGCGCACGCCTGGGGGTCGCGCACCGCGGGGAAGCCGCCGTCGGCGCCCGCGCGCGGCTGGCCGCCGCGCTGCTCGGCGAGCGCGCGCGCCACCGCCGGCGCCACCAGCTCGGCGCGCACCACCTGCGGGGCCATGGCTGCGCGGCTTGACGCAAGTAACTTTGGCTGCAGGGCTCGATACGGAGGATAGACGCTGTTGTCTCCCACATTCAATGTACTGGCACGCAGCGCATGTCTGCCACGGCACATCGGCCTGGAGCACAGCATGGGGTCTGCGTGTGCACAGACTCCTGGGCCTGCGGCGCCCGCACGAAGACGGCACGCGCGCGGCAAGCGCCCGCTGGCAAACGCGCCGCGCGGGCCGCTGGCCGGCCGCGCGCGCCTGCTCCGTGCAGCGCCAGCCGCGTCGCGGACGGCCGCGTACGCCTGCAGGCCCTACCTTAACCCTGCCCTGCGCCGGCCGGCCGCGCGCGCCTGCTCCGCGCCGGCCGTGTCGCCCACGGCCGCATACGCCTGCAGGCAGTGCTGGCGCGCGGACGCGTTGCCGGTGCGCAGCGCGGCCGCCAGGCCCGCGCCCAGCAGCGCCGCCAGGCGCGCGGCCGCCGCGCGCCGCCGCCCCTCCAGCGCCTCCACGAAGGGCAGGCCCTGCGCGCGCGCGCCGGCGCGCGCGCGCGCCTCAGCCCCCTGCTCCTGCGTGCATGCTGGGTTTCCGGATGGCATGGGCAGGTATGGTGCCTGGCAGGTGCGTCAGCCGTGCCGCCGTCCTGCCGTTGAGGTCGCAACTGGCCACGTCCGTGCACGCAGGCCAACCGTCGTGCTGGTCGCAGGCGCGGGCCGTGGCGCGGTCAGTCGCTTGGCGCACTCTCTGACACACGTAGCAATTACTTCTACGCCACCACATCGAATAGGACCCCAGGTGCGCCAGGCGCCTGAGGCCGGGCAATCGGCGCAGCCGTCCCGCGCGCGCACACAGAGCCGTCAAGGACGTCCGGCGCCCGCGCGCGCGGCCCAGGCCGCCTGGATATGCCAGGCGCCGGCAGAGCCAGGCCCCTTAACAGGGCGGGCCGCCGCGCCTGGCCGCGCGCCGCGTGGAAATTGAGCCGCGTGACCTCGCCGGCCAGGCGCTCCGCAACGCGCGCGCGCGCGTCCAGCGCGGCCGCCGGCTCGCCGCCGCCGCCGCCGCCCGGCTCGCCCAGCGCGTCCACCTCGGCCGCCAGCTTCTCCACCTGCGCAGCGCGACGGCCCGTCTACGCAGCACGAATATTTACAGCGCGCCGAGTGTTGCGCTGTGTGGCCGGACAGAGGCATCAGGCGCCGCTCGCAGCGCCTCTCTCTTGCGCCCCGCCCGCCCCGCCCTGCATGGCCCCCCGCCGCGGCGCTGCCGCGCGCGCCGCGCTGCGCCGCGCTCCGCCGGCGCGCTCCAGGCCGCGCCCGTGTGCAGCGACGGCACCGCCGGCATGCAACACGGGCGGGTCATGCTCTGAATGGTGGTGCACTCACTACATTCGTGGGACGCTCAACTCCTGGTGCAGAAGAGACTTGTGAAAGTGCAAGAACGTGTGTGTGGAGCCGCGTGCATGCCGAGCAGCGTGCATGCTGCGTGTGTCCGGGCGGGAAAGGCGCGCGCGCGCCTTGGACATGGCGTGCGCGGCGGCCTGCATGAGCTCCAGCAGCGCGCGCGCCTGCGCCACCGCCTGCCGCCGCGCCAGGCCCGCGCGCAGCGCGTCCAGCTCGGCCGCCACCGCGCCGCGCGCGCCCTCCAGCTGCGCCTGCGCGTCGACAGGGGCGCGCGCGGTCGGCCAGGCGAGGCAGGGCCGCAGCGCGCGGCGGGGCGCGCTGCGCGAGGCGCTCGCTCGCGCGGAGGCCTGGCTCTGGGGCGACTGCCTGCAGCGGCACCGCCGGTACCTGGCATGCACCTCCACGCCACCGGACAAGTGAGGACAGGTCAGGAGTGTTGCCCACTCGCCAGAGCCCAGGCGGGAAGGAGGTCGGCAGGCTGCAGGCCTGCGCCCTGCCAAGCGGAGCTGCCAGTGCTTGCTCCTTGCACCCAGTGCCCCGCTCTCCAGCCCGCTGTGGCTGGGCCAGCCCATGCGGGGCCACACGCGGTGTCCCACGGGAGGGCCGCAGCCCGGCTGCACCGCACTTATAGGAGGCAGGCGCGCTCACAGCTGCCAGGCGCTGACCCGCCCCGGCCGGGCGACTGTCAGCGCCCGACGGGACAAGCCCGGCCGTGGCCGGGAGGGCGGGTCGGGGCATGCGCTTTTCGATGCAGCGGCCCGGGTGAGTAGGCGTGCCGCGCGCGCCGCGGCGGCCCCAGCCCAGCCCCGGCCGGGCGGCGGGGCGCGGCGGGCGCGCCTTGACCTCCAGCAGCGGGCGGTGCATGCGCAGCACGGCGCCGTCCACGTTGACCAGCTTGCCGCTCAGGCTGACAAAGTCGGCGTAGTCCTCGTTGATCACCTCCACCAGCCGCTGCTTCAGCGTGGCCAGGTGCGCCTCCAGCTCCGCGCTCAGCGCGTCCAGCGGCACCTGCTGCGGCGTTCAACATCGGCACGCGCGTCGCAGGCGCGACCAGGCAGCAGTTCGGCACAGGTGCGCCGGCCGAAGAAGCAGCCGGCTGCAAGGCCTGGATATGCGCGGTTCCGGCGCGTGCGCACGAAGCGGCGCAGGTCGGCCACGAAGGCCTCGGCGTCAAAGTCGGGCTCCAGGAAGCGCTCCGGCTTGAACCACAGCGGCAGGCCCTCCCGCGTGCGCCCGAAGATCTCCTCCGCGTCGGTGCTGCGCGAGCGCGCCGGCCGGCCCCCATCGACGGCGCCCGCTGCGGACGGCTGCAGCACCTCCATCTGCCCCGGCGTCTCCTACTGTGTCGGCAGCGGTGGTGATGGCGGGAAAATCACGGCCTCTCCCGCGCAGCTCGCGCCGCTCAGGCGCGCCGCCCTTGCAACGAGGCGCGCTGGGGTGTGTGATGCAGTCTGTGTGCCACAGGGGCGCACATCGCCGTGCTCCCGGGCATGCCCGGGTATCTTGCTAGGTTGCATGCTGCGCATGATGCGCCTGACCGGCCTCTTTTGCGGCCTATCCACTACCAGATCGACACGTCGCATGTTGGCACAGGGCGCGTGTGCTGCATAGCATCCTTACATGTGCAGTGGCATCGCCAGATGCCGCGCAGCGCATGCCCTCCCAAAGCAGCGGCTCTCAGCGCCAGGCTCGACGGCGTGACTCTCGTGTGCGGCTACCCCTGTCCTAGCCAGTTCGCCGCACAGGCGCGGCGCAAGCAGGTCCGGCAGGCGGGCAGCGCCTGCGCCCCGGCCGCGGGTGCCGAGCCGCCGACCTCACCCGCAAGACAAAAAAAAAAGGCAGACAGCATAGCTACCGCGCCGCGGCCGGCGCGCGCGCTCAGCGCATCAGCGGCACGCCGCCGGGCAGGCCGTGCAGGCGGGCCTCGGCGGCGCCGTCCGGGCGGTGCCCCGCGGCGGCCGCCGCGAGCGCCAGCTGCTCCTGCGCCGACGCGGCGGGCAGGCCGGCCAGCAGGCCGCCGGGCAGGCCGAGCGCCTGCAGGCGCGCGACCGCGTCGGCGCCGCCAAAGCCCGGCAGCGCGCGCTTGAAGCCGTCGTCGGCGCCCTTGCCGACGGCCACGTCCTCCTGCGCAGCCGCTCGCTGCAACATTCAGAAAGCGCGTGCGCCAGCGCGCAGCAGCACGCGCCGGCACGGCACACGGCAAGCCCGGGGGTGGCACGCACGCAGGCGCAGCCGATACCTACGGCGCAGCTCACGAGCCCATCGCCACGCTTTGCGATTCAAGGGGAACGGCCCAAGGGCCCGCGCGCGGCGCGCACCAGCGGCAGCTCGGCCGAGCGCGCGTAGGCCGCCGACAGGCCGCCCAGGCCGCTGCCCAGGTGCGCCGGCAGGCCGCCCGCCAGGCTCAGCGCGGCCTGGTACGGGAAGGAGGCCATGGCGGCCGCCGCCTGCTGCGGCGTCAGGCTCGGCAGGCCGGCGCCCGGCAGGAACGTGTACGCCGTGTGCCCGCCGGGCAGCAGCAGCTGCGCGAACGGCTGCCCCTGGCTGGCCGGCGGCGGCGCGCCGGGCGGCCCGCCGCGCGGCGCCAGGCCGGCCGCCGGCGGCGGCGCGGGCGCCGCGCCGGCAAACCCGAGCGCGCCGGGCGCCAGGTGCGCGGGCAGCGCGGGCGCGGGCACGTCGGCCGACGCCGCCGAGCCGCGCCGGCCCAGCACGCCCAGCGGCTCGGCCGCCGCGGCCACCGGCGCGGGGCCGCCGCCGCCCGCGTGCCTGCAGCAGCGCGGGCCTGTGCGTCAGCGCCCACGCGCGTGCGAGGAGAAGCCTCAGCGCTCGCGCGCACCCACGCGCGCGGCCAGATTTTTTAGACCTCGCCCTGCGCCGCGACACCTGCGAGCCCCTCTTCCCGGGGCGCGCGCCATGCAGGGCCCGGGCAGGGCTCGTAAAAAACGGCAGGCCCGCGCACGCGCGCCTGCCGTGCTGCTGCTGGTACGCGATCAGGTGCGCGATGTAGACGTGCAGCGCCGCGCGCTTGAACTGGCTGCGCTGCGGCGGCGGCGGCGGCGGCGGCGCGCCGCTCGTGGTCGCCTCCTCGCTGCTGCGGCGGCCCAGGTCGGGCGCCGGCCGCGGCTCCTCGGCCGCCTGCCAGGCGGCGCCGCGCGGCGGGCTGGCGCGCCCGGCGGCGGCGGGCGCGGGCCGCGCGCCGGGGCCCGTCGCGTCGGCAAACGCGCCGCCCAGCGTGCCCAGCGCGGCGCCGGCGGCGGGCAGCTGCGGCTCCTCGCCGGACGCGGCCTTGGCCGCCTTGGCCGCGCGCGGCGCCTCGACGCGCGCGCTGGCGGCCGCCTCGAGCGGCTCCGCGCACGCCGCCAGCCGCGCGCGCTGGCCGGCCGGGTGCGCCGAGCGCTGGCTGCGCGCCTGCGCCGCGCGCGCGCGCCGGTCAGCGGCGGCCCGCCGGGCCGGGGCGGCGCCCCAGCGCGTCACAAAGCGCGCCCCGCCATGCGGGCGGGCAGGGCGATGCCCCCGCGCGGGGCGCCCCGCGCGGGGCGCCGGCGCCCAGCAGCACTGGGCCGGGGCGCGTCAGGCCGGGCGGGTGCCCCACCTTCTTCCGCGCCGGTTGGTCCTCCCGGTCCTCGGCCGGCTGCTCCGCCTCCCGGCTGGCCAGGGCGGCCAGGGCGAACAGCGCGTCCTCCTCCTGCTCGTCCAGGGCGTCGAATGCGGGGCCTGCGGCGACCTGGCACCCGACCCACAAAAATCTGCTCAGCACGGCGATCATGGCACCCTGGCCAGCCACCCCGGCAGTCTGGCAGCCACAGGCGGAGCAGGCAGTGCCACAGCAGCATCCCCAGCAGCCCCACAGCACGCAAGCCCCAAGGCCTTGGGCCCGGGATGCGGCGGTGAGCACCAGCTGACGCGTGGTGGCTGCCTTCAGCCACGCCTGGCCCGGACGTCTGCCTGCACGGCCAAGCCAGTGGCGTCAGGCGAGGCCGGGTTGGTGCTGGCTGGGCGACATGGCAGCCGTGGCAGCCATACAGAGGGCACGCCCCTCGTGCTCTTCCCGCCAGACGGGCTGCGCACCGTTTGACCGAGCCCGTTTCTTGTAGACCAGCACCGTCTCCAGCGACATATTGCCACCAGCGATCTCCCAAAAGTGCTCAGGTCCGTCCAGGCGCCCCAGTGCCGACTGCCAGGGCTGCCTCTGGCCGGTCCAGCTGCTCAGGCCAGCTGCTCAGGGCCAACCGCGCGCCGTGTACCGTTCGGCCAGAAAATGTGTCCCACGCCTGGACCGTCCCAGCGCCTGCTGTGCTGCCGGCCTCCTGCACGCCTGGCACCGATGCAGGGAACGAGGGCGATGCGGGGCAGGCTTGGGCTCGTCAGTTCGAGGCTCGCAGCCGCTTGCAGCGGTCTTGGGGCTGGGGTTTAGGTCAAGTCAGTATCTGACCGATTAAAAACACACTGTGCCAAGTCCGACAGTGCTCGTGCAAGCAGGCCAGCAGGTTGGGCTGCCCTGGTTGGGCTGCCTGGCCGGCCACTGGTTGGGCAGCGATGGAGAGGAGCCCGCGCCGTGCGCAGGGCGCGTGCAGGGCGTGTGCGGCGCCTGCGGGGGCGCTCCTGTGAGCGACCAGGCCCCGGGCGCGGAGCCTGGCGACGACAGCGACGGAAGGGTGCGACTGAGGGCATTTTCTGTAATTGGGCGTGTCTGTCTGTACAACGGGTGTGGGCGGCAGGGGCGGTGCGGCTGGGAACGCTGCTGGTGACCATCCTGTCGCGTTCCTCGCGGCCAGGCCGCCTGGTTGCGCATACGCTGACATGGGCCAGAGGGGCCAGAGGACTGTGCGGTTGGCAAGGCTTGTTGACCGGCCCCGACAGACTGCTCCAGGCCGCGGCCGTGCGGCCGTGCGGTCGAGGCGCCCGGCGCCGCTGCCGCGGCCGCGGCGGAGCGCCAGGCCCTCGTGCGCCTGAGCGGCCCGGCGTGTTGCGCGCGGCGCTCGGCGAGCGCAGCCCGCTCGCGTCTGCGGCTGACCAGGCCGAGGGCTGGGAGGTTGAGGCTGCAAGGTGGGGCGCGGCGTGGCGGTGCTGCATGCGCAGGTGCCCCTCGGCTTGGGGCACGGCCTGTTGCCACGCCGAGCACGCGGCCGTAAACGCGGCAAGGGTACCACGCCGGGTGGCCGCAGAGGAGGACGCGCCGACCAGCTTGCACCCAGTCAGCAGAAAGTGCGCGGGCCACGCTAGGGCCCGTGTTGTGCACGCACGCGTTGAAGGAGTCCTCACATGTGCTCCCTATTTTCGCGACGAGGTTGCCAACCCGGACTGTGCAAGTGCGACACTCGCAAGGCGCGGTCAGCTTAACAACTACTGCGGAGGCAACAAGGGAAAATAGCCGCCCTGCCAGTCTCCCCCGCGGCCTGCTGGCGATTCGCCGCCGAAGCTGGTACTCCCAGAATGCTGTTGTGTGCTGAGTGTGCATGTGCTGTGTCTTGTGCAGTGTGTGCGTGGGTGCGCAGTGTGTCTGCGTTGTGCGGGCCTTGTGTGTGTATGTGCTGGGAGTGTGCACTGGCTGTGCTTGCTGTGTGCTGTGCACGTGCGCTGTGCGTGCGCTGCGTGTATATCTGATGCATGTGTGCGGTGTGCGTGCTTGCTGTGTGTGTGCGCTGTGTGCGCTGGCTGTGCGCGCTGTGCGTGCGCTGTGTGTGCTTGCTGTGCGTGGTGCGTGCTGCTGCAAGTGTGCTCTGTCTGTGTATTGTGTAGTACACAATATGTACGCTGTGCGTGTGTTCTGTGAGAATGTGTATATAATTTGGAACTGAAAATGTGGGGCAGAATGTGATGCGGGCCTTCACAGGCAGATCGCACTGTGGGAGCAGTTCTGGCCGACTGTGTGCCTTGAGGGTGTCTGTCCTGAGTCAGGACTCCTGACGGCGCGCCGGCCGGCAGAGATTGCGCGGCTGAGATGGAAAGCTGCATGCTCAACAGGAAGCTTCGCAGTGAGGCTTCAGGTGGCTGTGTAAGTGTTGCCAGTGCATTCATTTGTGATGCATTGAGATCCATGCGCATCATGCTCCTGGCGCAGGATGGCATGCTTTGGACCAGGTGCAGGGTGTCCAATTGAGAGAAGCACCTGCATTACACACTGCTGCATCTGATGCATTCTTGAGCAATAGAACAGAGCGCATGCATGCTACAACATATTGCAAGCGTGCCGTGAAGCATGACGTCCGACCTCCGCTCTGTCACAAAGCCTCTACCTGAGTCTGGGAGCTTCAGACATAGTATCTGTGTGTCACGCACCGATTGGCGCCCCCGTGCGGTGCGCATGCTCTGGCGACGCATGCACTGTCTAATTATCAGACTCTGGTATGCATGATGCATGCTGTCTGACTGTCCCTGCGCTGTCTGACAGCGATGTGAGCACACACTGCCTAGCCTGATGTATTAAAGGTCTCCAATTAGCAAACCACACTGACGTTACTAGACAAGAGCGCGGTCACCTGCGCTTGCCGCTGAGGCTCACACGTCTGCATCACTGCGGCTGGCCGACCTTGACATTACCCTGCTGTACATGCCCTAGATTGCACAGCGCAGCCGCCGCCCACTCGTGCGCCGCTGCCGAGCTGGAGCATGCAAGCACGCGCTCCAAGGCTGCACGCCCCCCGCATGCCCCGACCGCATCCCGGCTCTGCCCACCCTCGCTTGTCAAGACCATGAGCGCGCCGGCGACATTGTGATGCAAAGCAGCAGAGCCGCCGGGCGCCAGCAGCGCGACCAGCGCCGCAACGCCGCCGCACACCCGCACGCTCTCCTTGTTCTCATCATTCTCATAGCACAAGTTGCACAGCGCCCCAGCAGCCTGCTCATGCACTGTCGCAGCGCGGCCAGGCGCCAGCACATCGAAGAGCGCTGTCACGCCCCCGCACCACCGCACACCGTCCTTGTTCTTGGGGTTGTCCCAGCACAGTTTCAGCAGCGCCCCAGCAGCCTGATCGTGTACAGCAGCAGGGTTGCCGGGCGCCAGCAAATTGACCAGCGCCGCTATGCCCCCGCACTCCCTCACGCTATCCCCGTTCGTTGTGTTTTGCCAGCACAGGCATCGCAGCGCCTTGGCGGCCAGCTCATGCAGGGCATCTGTCCCGCCAGGCGCCAGCAGCCCGACCAGTGCCGCAACACCCCCACATTCCCGCACGCTGTCATGGTTGTTACTGTTCACCGAGCTTAAATTGATCAGCGCCCCAGCAGCCTGCTCATGCACTGCCGCAGCACGGCCAGGCGCCAGCAGCCCGACCAGCGCCGCAATGCCGCCGCACTCCCGGATGCTGTCCTGGCAGCAGGCATTTGCAGCGCACAGGTTTGCCAGCGCCGCAGCAGCCCGCTCATGCATGTCGGCAGGGCCGCCGGGCGCCAGCAGGTGCACCAGCGCCGCGACGCCCCCGCAGGCCCTCACGCAGTCCTGGTTCTGGGTGCTGTCAGCGCACAGGACGCACAGCGCTTCAGCCGCCTGCTGCTGCACGGCAGCAGAGCCGCCGGGCGTCAGCAGCCCGACCAGCGCCGCGACGCCCCCGCACTCCCTCACGCTGCCCTGAATGCGAGCATTGTCATTGCACAGGCTTGTCAGCGCCACAGCAGCCTGGATGTGCACAGCAGCCGAGCCGCCGGGCGCCAACAGCCGCACCAGCGCCGCCACGCCCCCGCACTCCCACACGCTGTCGCTGTTGCGCACACTGTTGAAGCACAGGCGCGCCAGCGCCCCGGCAGCCATCTCGCTCACAGCATCAGAGCCACCAGGTGCCAGCAGCCCAACCAGCGCCGCGGCGCCCCCGCACTCTTGCACGCTGTCCCGGTTCCGGCTGTCGTCCACGCACAGGTTTGCCAGCGCTGTAGCGGCCAGCTGTTGCACGGCAGCAGGACCGCCGGGCGCCAGCAGCTTGACCAGCGCCGCTGCGCCCCCGCACTCCCGCACGCTGTCCCGGTTCCGGCTGTCGTCCACGCACAGGTGTGCCAGCGCTGTAGCGGCCAGCTCCTGCATGGCAGCAGGACCGCCGGGCGCCAGCAGCTCGACCAGCGCCGCGGCGCCCCCGCACTCCCGCACGCTGTTCCGGTTCCGGCTGTCGTCCACGCACAGGTGTGCCAGCGCTGTAGCGGCCAGCTCCTGCATGGCAGCAGGACCGCCTGGCGCCAGCAGCCCGACCAGCGCCGCGGCGGCCCCGCTGCTGGCGCTGTCCTGGGTGTTGTTGGAGCACAGGGTTGCCAGCGCTACCGCAGCCCGCTCCTGCGCAGCAGCGGCCCCTCACGCTGTTGTTTAAAGCATCTGTGGAGCAGGCGCCTGCGATCAACATTGGCCACAGCAGCAGAGCCGCTGGCACAGGTAACCAGACCAGCCAAGCCGCGACTGTTCAAGCGCAGCCTGCTCAAGCAGCATATCAACCAAGGCCACCTGCCAGGCGCGAGCAGGCGTACCAGCGCTGCAGGGTAGCCGGTCTGTGCAGGCTGCTCGCGGCCGTGGCGGCCATGGCAGAGCCTCAGGCGCGTGCGGCGCACTGCGCCGCCATCCTCGAGCTCGAGCGCGCAGGGAGCGCCCTCCCTTTCCCCAGCGCTGAAGCACCGAGCCTGGGCCAGGGCGAGAGCGTGAGGTGGGTGGCCTCACGCTCGTTGTGTTGCACGCCAGAGAGGGCGAGGCACGTCAACCTGGACCACAACATGCGGGAGGAGAGCCTCAAGACAGGCGTGGGCTACATACGGTGGCCGTGTGAAATGAACAGTCACTCTGCACCCGCACCTGCGTGCTGACATCGGGTTCCCCGCGCTTCAAGAGGCGCTGCCGCTGAGCACTTGCTGGCTTGCAGCAGTTTCAAAACAGGGAGGCGCTTGCACAGCCGCAGACCGCGGCCACCTTGCAGGCACGCTGCATCACTGCTCGCTCGGCCTGGTAAGTTTAAACTTTAACTTCACGTTTGAAATGCTACCCTTGAGCCTGTTAGGTAGGCCAAGCCCAGGGGGCTACACGAGGCTGATTGGAGCTGATTGGAGGTGGGCCTGCAAAGGGGTGCTTGAACGCCAGCAGCTCTCACCTGGATGGCCTGCCTGGCTGGCTACGGCTCGGGCAGCGACGGAGAGGAGCCCGCGCCGCGCGCAGGCGCGCCCCTGTGCGGCCCGCCTCGGGCAATGCCCCCTCGCATCAGCGCCGCATGCAACGCAGCGCCGCGCGCAGGGCGCGACGCACCCGGCGAGGCCGCGCAGCCCGCGCCGGAGCCCGCGGCGCGGCTGCCCAACCCGTTCGCACCGACCGCCAGGTGCCGAGTGCTGCCCGGCCCGCGTCCTCACACTGTGTCGGGCCTGTTGAGTCAGCGTGGCGCGCTGGCGGGCAGTGCGCCGGGCGCGAAGCGGGGCCCCGCGCCTGCGGCGCGCGGGGCGGCCGGCAAGGTGCCGCGCGGCGCCGGGCGCCCCTCGCCGTCGGCGCCGCCACCAGGCGGCCACCTGTTCCCGCCGCCGCAGCTGCAGGGCAGGTGTGCTGCCGCTGCCGTCTGTCGCTGTGGCCGCTGTGCCGCCGTACCGCTGTGCGCAAGGGCTGAGAGGGGCCCGTCCGCGCGCAGGGCCAACGTGGTGACAGAGGACCTCGACAAGCTGTTCGCCAAGCGGCGGAGAGCGCAGCAGGAGCGCGCGGAGGAGCCTGGGTAGCGCATGCTGCCAGTGCTTGTACAGCCCGCGGCCTCTTAAACACGCTCCGTCCTACCTGGGGCTGCTGCGCGCTGTGCCACAGCGCGCCTGCTGCTCAAAAGGAGCAGGCCGCATGCATGCTCTGTTGACATCAGAGCGCGAGCGCGGCTACCCCTGCACCGGGAAGCACGTGCAGGCCACGCAGCTGCCGCGCCCGCCGCCGCGTCAGCCCTCCTCCTCGCCGGCCTTCTTGATGGCGGCCACATCCATCTTCTCCGCCGGCTGCCCCAGCAGCGCGAGCTTGCGCAGCCGCGTGCTGTCCTCCTCGCCCTGGTTGTCCTCGATGAACACGCTGAGCGTCGTCACATTCTGGAACTTTACAAACCTGCGCCGCGCCCGCGCGCGGCTCGGCAGCTGCCAGACGCGCCGCCGCATGCGGGTGCGCCGGGCCCCTGACGCAGGGCTTGCGCGGCATGCGGGGCCCCGGCCTGACCAGGAAGACAGCGCATGCAGGTCTGCCAGCGTTCGCCGCCGGGCTGGGCACAGTTGCGGAAACAGGCCAGTGCGGCGGGCGCCCCTCCTCGCCCACAAGCATTTCAGGCCCAGTGTCACGAGCGCCGTGACAGGCGCAGCCCGTGGGGCGCGCCTCAGCGCCAGCGGCCGGCCGTCCAGGTCCTCCTCGGACAGCGCAAACTGCTGCGTGGGCGGCTCAGACGCCGCCTCCGAGAAGCCGAGCGAGGGCTGGTTGGTGAAGAGCTTCACCGTGCGCGGCGCGTGCCCGTCCGCCGCGGCCCTCACCACCAGCCCGCTCAGCTTCACGGCTGCGCGCGCAGGCGGCAGCGCCCGTCTGCCTGTTGCCAGCGGCTTAAGACTCGCATGGCTGCCCGCGCTTTGACGGCCCCGCGCAGGCGCACCTTGGTTGAACGGGATGTGGATGAGCAGCTGCTCGTCCGTGTCGCTCTCCAGCCACAGTTTGTCGTCCTCGCGGTACCCCTGCGCCGCAGCCGGGTCACGCCTGGCTACCGGCGCCGCACGGCGCAGCGTGGGCCGCGGCGATCACCTGCTTCAGCGCATTTGCGGCGCCGTGCGTGGGCTGCGCGTTCAGGCACTCCAGGGAGGGCCAGGCGATGTAGTCCAGCAGCTCCGCGCTGCCGGACACGCTCATCCCGGGCGGCCCAGATCACTGCGTGGGCGCCTGGATCACGCTCTGCGCAGCAGCTCAAGTGCCGGTCTGGCAACCTGGTATGTGTGCGCCCCGATGGCACCAGACAGACGGCTTCTTGAGACCAGCTGCAGCTCTTCCAGATGCCAGTGACACCAAATGCTGCTGCTGAGGCTGCACTGCAAACGGCCTGCTGGTCATCCCAGCTGACCCCGGGTGGCCGGTACCACAGCTCTTACTTTCGCTCATCTAGCTGGGGCTGCGCAGTGTCACGGATCTATCTTTGTACCAACGTAGACACAGAAATAGACAGCGACAGCCGTGGTGTGAAGTCTAGTAGTCCTGCGTAACAAAAGCATCGGCGTACCAGTTGAGTTGAGCCGGTGACCTGATGTTGCGCGCACCGGAGAGCACACCAGGCTGAGCCCTGCAGTGAGAGCAGGCGCGGCTGCTGCGAGGCGGCGCGCTCGGATATGCACAGGTTGGGCTGGGTGCCCCTGCTGCGACACGCGCTGGCCGGCGCATGCCCGGCTGCGTGCAGCGCCGGGTGGCTGCGCCCGTCCCAGCCCCCGCCCCATGCGGCGCTCGGCCTGCTGCCCCCGGCGGCGCTCGCGGGCCTGCCCGCCGGCGTGCGGGCCGCGCACAGCCGGCCGGCCGCAGCGCGTCAGGACTACGTCAGCCTGAACAACATCGCGGACAACCCGGGCGCCACATCACAGGTTCGCGGCACGCCGCGCGGGCGCCTGCGCTGCGCGCCCGCCGGCGGCGACGGCGCGCCACTGAGCACCGCCTCGCCGGGCAGGTGAAGCGCGTGGGGCGCGGCATCGGCTCGGGCCGGGGCAAGACCTCGGGCCGGGGGCACAAGGGGCAGAAGGCGCGCTCGGGTGCGGTCGCGCGGCCCGCCCGCCCGGCCCGCTGCGGCCCTGCAGCGCGCCCGCTCGCGCACGGCAGCGCGTCGCTGACGGGCGCGGCGGGCGCGCGCGCGCTGCAGGGCGCAGCCCGCGGCTGGGCTTCGAGGGCGGGCAGACGCCGCTGCGGCAGCTCGCGCCCCGGCGCGGCTTTCACAACCCGTGCGCGCCCCCCGGCGCACCGCCCCGCGCCGCAGGGGGCGCCGCTCGGCCCGCCGCTCGTGCGCGCTGCTGCTGTCCTGCCAGCGCGGGCCGGGCAGTGAGCGCCAGGTCGCGGTCTTGACCAAGCGCACCAGCGGGCGGGCGGTTCGGACGCCGCTCCTGTCCGGGCTCGCGGCCGCCGCCGACGGCGCCGCCGCGCGCGCGCGCAGGCACCGCGTGCGCTGGACGCCGGTGAACCTGGGGCGGCTGCAGGAGTGGGTGGACGCGGGGCGCCTGGACGCGGCCAAGGTGCTGACCATGAAGGACTTTCGCGACAACGGCCTCGTGCACAAGCGCATCCCGCACGGCGTCAAGCTGCTCGCCAAGGCGCGCGCGCCCGAGTGCGCGCGTCTGGAAAGCGGGCCTGTTAGGGTCAGGGTAGGGTAGGTCAGGACGTGGTCCCGCGCGCGTGAGGCGCGGGGACGGCGGGGCCGGCGCGCACTTTCAGGGGCGTATGCTTGGCCGCCTGCGCCAGCATGCACGATCGGGCCGCGCCGGCGCGACAGGGGCCGGGTGGGCACCGCAGGCGCGTGCGGGCGTGACAGCCGTGGCTCCTGACCCGCGCTCCCAAGCCTGCAGCTGGGAGCACGCGGCGCGCCGCCCGCGAGCGCGCGCAGGAGGGCGCGCCGGGCGGGGGCGCGCAGGCGGCAGGCAGGCGCGGGCGCCGGGGCCGGGCAGGCTGAGCCGGGCGCGGCGCCGCGCGCAGGGCAAGGAGGCGTTCAGCGCGGCGCTGCGGCTGGAGGTGTCGCAGGCGTCGGCCGCCGCGCGCGCGGCGGTGGAGGCGGCCGGCGGCCATGTGACGACCGTGTACTACAACCAGCTCGGCCTGCGCGCGCTGCTGAAGCCCGACTGGTTCGCGCGGAAAGGGCGGCTCATGCCGCGCGCCGCGCGCCCGCCGCCGCGCCTGGCCGGGCGCTTCGACGCGGTCGGCCTGGGCCTGAAGCAGGTCGTGCCGGCGGCCGCGCTGGCGGGCGCCGCCGCGTGAGCGCGGGCCGCTGCGCGGCGCTCGCCGGCTGCTGCACGGCGCTCGAGCCCGGCCGGCCTGCTGAGCGCGGGCGCCCGAGCCGCGCGCGACGCGCCCGTCACGCCGCGTGGCGGAGCGCTCTGGCGCGGCCGTCTGGGGAAATGAGTCTCCGTGCGCCTGTGCGGCCGTGGCAGCGCCGGCTCTCGTCGGTCCTCTGCGCTGTTCGTTCCCACCTGGTCGGCGAGCGCGTCGCGGCTGCTGCGCCACGGCCGCAGTGTGCAGCGCGCACCTGTTGGGCGCGCGCGTGGATGACAGCGCTCCGCAGACAGCTGTGCACAGTGTGCAAAGGGATCAGTGGCGTGCTTGCGAGTGCACGCGTGTGCTCGTCCTGAGAGGACACTGCCTGTCGGGGTGTGTGGTTTTGGGCAGGTTAGCATGGCACTTTAGCTGTCATGCTCAGCCACGCATCAGGACAAGGTGAGGTGAGCCACTGCGCGGCCTGGACCGGCCTGTAGTCACGGCTTGCGCATGCGCGTGCCAGGCTCTGAGCAGCAGCTTTGCACAAGATGAGTTCATGATGAACAGACAGTCTTGCTGGCATTACTGCAGCTCACAGTGCAGACCAAGACTGTTCCTGATGCGCCGGCGGTCCAGACATGCACCCTCCGTCAGTCGGCGCCCGCAGGCGGCAGCGCCCACTCGGCACGCGCGCCGAACGTGCACAGCGGCGCGCCGGCCGCGGGCGCGCCGGCGCCGCGCCGCAGGAATGAGCAGCGCGGCCGGCCCATGCCCGGCGCCCACCAGGCGCAGCCGAACGAGCGCGCGCTGTGCGCCGCCGCCAGCTCCACCTCAACCGCGCCGCCGTTCGCTTGCGCTGAGGGGCGCGCGGCCGCGCCGCCCGCGCCGCCCGCGCGCACACAGCCGCCGCCGCCGCCGTCAGGGTGCGTCAGCGCGGCCGCCGCATCGGGCGCCGGGCGCCCAGCCACTGGTGCGCGCCGCAGCGCCACGCGCAGCGCGAGCGCGCCGCAGTCCGCGGGCGCCGGCGGCAGCGCGCGCGGCTGCCCGGCCAGCACGCGCTCGCGCAGCACGCCGCCCGCCGCCTCGCCTGGCGCCCGCTCGCCCGCCTCCTGGAGTCGCTCGGCGAGCGCGCGAGCGAGGCCGGCGCGCGTGATGCTCTCGCCCACGCCGCTCACGCTCACCGCAGCGCCCGGCCTGCCTGGCAGGATTGTTTCAGACGTCCGCGCTAAAAGACCTGAGTGCGTTGAATGCGGCTCGCCGCGCCGCTGCCCGAGCATCCAGCTCTTTTCTGTAGTGCGGCTGCCTCATCACTGACGCGGTTGCCTGAGGGAAGCACTGCATGCGCAGGGGAGCGCTCGCCTGTCAGGCGCGGGGTCGGCTGCCCAGCAGCCGGCGCCGAATAGCGCGGCCTCGCCCACGCGGCCGGGCGCCTTCAGCGCAATGCCGCCCGACGACACGGCCGCCGCCACCGCGCCTGCCGAGGCCCGCGTGCGCGTTAGCGCATGCGGCACCCACCCGCAGGTCTGTCTGCGCCAGGCGCCAGGCGCTGGGTGATCACACGAGCAGGAGTAATTGGGCAGGCGCTGGGTCTGCTGTGCCACTTCGAATGAGGACGGTGCATTGACATGCTGTCGCAGCAAGCAGAGGGGACGGGAGCTGCGCCGCGCCCGTCGGCCCGACACAGACGGCGCCCACTGTGTCATGCACCTCGCACTCGGCGCCCCCGCGCCCGCCGCTGTCGCCGCTGCCGCCGGCCGCCCCGGCCTGCATACGCCGCAGCTTGCGCGGGGGCGGCGCATCAGCCGCTTCGGCGCCGCCCGCGCCGTCCTGCCCTCCGCGCGCGCTGGAGCCCGCGCACGGCGCGTCCGCACACACGGCTGCGGCAGCCGCGGCGGCACCCAGAGCCGGAGCGGCGGCGGCGGCCGCCAGCCGCTGGTATCGCCGCCAGCGGCGCACCGCCGCGTCCGTGACCTGCCACTGCCGCAGGCGTGCACAGGGACTGGAAGCAAGCAAGCAACGCCGTGCTTTCGAGCTCCACACGCTTGGTCCACAGCTGCCTTGCCATTGCACAGGCACCCACTTTGCAGAACACGTTGAAACGCGAGGCCTCGGTTCACAGTTGTGGCTTCCAACGTGCCTGCTCGGCCTCGAGCGCGGAGGCGGCCGCGGCCAGGCCGCGCGCGCGCGCCCAGCGCCGCGCCCCGTCACCTGCCAGCAGCATCGGCCGCACGCGCCCGGCCGGCAGCGGCTCGCGGCTCGCCGCCGCCAGCGCGCCCGCCACGGCGGCCGCGCTGCCCAGGCCTGCGTTATGCGCAGCCCCGGCTCTGCTGGTTGGAGACCAGAGCGTCGCCTGTTGGCAGAGGCGGCCGGCTCGGCAGACGGGAGTGGGCGACTTGCAGCCGCTCAGGCAGGGCACCTGCTGTGGCTGAGCGGGGCAGGAACCGGATGGACCTGCAGGCGCCGCAAAAAAACTGCCACTGTGAGTGAGCGGGAAGGGCATGGGTCCGACCTGCGGCCGCGCCGACCGCGCCAAAGGCGCCGTCGCCCGCCATCACGCTCGCATCGGCCTCCACGGCGCCGTCCTCCGTCAGGTTGGACCCGCGGCCGGCATTGGTGGCGGGCGAGGCCTCCAGCGCGCCCACCGCCGCCGCCGCGGCGACCTCCGGCCGCTGGCCCGCCTGCAGCAGCCCGCGCGCGGCCACGCAGGCTTGCCGCAGCGCTGCACGCGGCGCGCGCGGGAATCAGGGCCGGCCCGGGCGGCGCCGGCGCAGCCGGGCGGGGTGCGAACGTCGCAACCGCAGCGCGCGCCTGCGCGGTACGCAGGCTCCGCGCCGGGGGAGTGCCAGCCCGCGCCCACGTGCACAGCCACGAAGCAGCTGCCCTGGCTCCCCATACTCCTGTCTGCACGCGGACAGCGCAAGGCCTCCCGCGGGGAGCGTCCCTACACGCCGAGCGGCACGGTGCCACAAGCGAGGCAGAGCTTCGGGGCCGCTCTGGACTGAGCCAGCTGCTTTTGCTTGTAACAGAGCCACCTAGGGCCAGCACCCTGCCTGCTCGCGATCGGTTACACTGCCGGTGTCACTTCTGCGGTTGGAGCGTCAAGGCGCATACCAGTCTCAAGTGCGCTGCTGCACCTTTCTTGAGTGCAACTGCGTGTGTCACGCTGTATTGCTTCGGGCTGCATGCTGCTGCGTCGCGCGCTCGCCGAGGTCGGGGCGCCAGCGCTGGCCTGCCTCTGGCCTGAGCTGTGTGCGCGCCCTCTTGGCAGGTGCCTCACTGCCAACAGGGCCGGGAGCCGCAGCTTCTGCTCCTCGGCGCCGGCCGCTGCGTCCGCAACACCCGCCCCAATGGTCAAGGTCTTCATAGTGTACTACTCGATGTGCGCCCCGCCGCAGCGCCGGGCCGTCCGCCGCCGTCGAGGCCGCGGGTCTGCCTGCATTGGCGGCCGGCGGGCTCCGCGCGACGAGCGGGGGCCGCTGGCGCGCGCGCAGGTACGGCCACATCAGCAAGCTCGCTGAGAAGGAGAAGGAGGGCGTGGACTCCGTCGACGGCGCGGAGGGCATCTTGTACCAGGTGAGCCTGGCTGCCACACTGGCTGCCAGTGAGTCGGGGTCGCTTGGTCCCCGATGTGCTTTCGGGCGGGCCGCCCGCGCCGCGCTCACCCCGCTACCTGCGCGCAGTGCGAGGAGACGCTGCCGGAGGACGTGCTCGGCAAGATGCACGCGGCGCCGAAGGCCGACGCGCCGCTCGCCGACGTGCACACCTTCCCCGAGGCGGACGGTGCGCTGCCTGCCCTGCCCAGCCCCATCCGCTGCCCGTCTGCACGGAGGGCAGCCGCCGCTGAGGCGCAACGCCGCGCAGGGTTCTTGTTCGGCTTTCCGACGCGGCGCGCGCCCCGCCGCTCACCCCGCCCCATGTCCTGCGCTCCCGGCCCACGCGCGCACAAGCTGTGACGCAGCCGCGCTCGCAGGTACGGGGCGCCTCCGGCGCAGTTCCGGGTGCGGCGCCCGCCCGTGGCCGGGCTCGCGGCAGGGGCGGGCTGCTTTACAAGAGCTCAGACTTCCGTGCCCAGCCGGGGGTCGGTTTCAGGTTGTGGGCTGCGGCGCTGACGGGCCGTTTCATGGCAACTTTGTACCTAAGATGACAGGGCCTGCGGCCCGCGCCGGCGCTGGAAGGCAGTGCAGAGGCTGGGGCGGCACCAGGCGCGCGCGCGCGCGCAGGCCATGTGCGACCGCACGGGCGGCCTGTGGATGACCGGCGCGCTGCGCAACAAGCCGGCCGGCCTGTTCACGTCGACCGCCTCGCAGGGCGGCGGCCAGGAGGTCACGTGCCTGACCAGTGCGGCCCTCTCTGGCCTCCTTCAGGCGCACCTGCCGGCCCCTCGCGGCCCTGCGCCCCCTCTTGCAGGGCCGCCTGCCTGTGAAGTGCGCCGCCCGAGCCTCCCGCTGTTCAGCGCTGGGCTGTGGTGAGGCGGAGAGCCGTCGCATGCAGCAGGTTCGTGCTGGGGGTGGCTGCGAACGGCGCTGTGACCCCAATCGCCCAGGGCGCCCATGCCAAGCGAGCGGGCCGGGGGGGCCGCGAGCCCCCGCTGTCCCGCTAGGGGCGCGGCGCCGGCACCTTCGTGCAGCGTGCCGGCGGTGTGCTGACATCTCGGTGACTGTGGTGACAGCGGAGCAGCCAGGCCGTCCTGCTGCATGCATGGTGCCCCGCCGCTTGCCCACGCCGGCGCTTTCGAGTGCGGCGCAGCGAGGCGCCGCGCGCGCGCTGACTGCAGCGCGCGCGCGCGCCCGCAGCGGTGCCGTTCCTGGCGCATCACGGCATGATCTACGTGCCCGCCGGCTACGCCTACGTGCGCCCCCCACCGCCGGCTCCCACAACACCCCAGAGCAAGCTCGCCTGCCGCATGCGCGTCGTACCACCGTCGCGGCCGGCGCGCGCGCGCCGCCCAGCGGCGGCCCTGGGGCGAGGCCGGGCCGTGCGCGCGCGGCGCGCAGGGCCCGGAGCTGTTCAGCAACGAGGCGGTGCGCGGCGGCAGCGCCTGGGGCGCGGGCACCTTTGCCAACAGCGACGGCTCCCGCCAGCCCTCCGAGCTCGAGCTCAACGTTGCCAAGTTTCAGGCGGGCCCCGCGCACAGACGCCCCCGCACCTTCTCGCGGGCATGTGGCCTGCACACGTGTTCACAGCTGGGGCCCGGCCTCCAGACGACGGTGCCATCAGCGCCACGTGCTCATGGCTGTCCGACCTCACAAGGACGGGTGGGAGACAATCTGGACGTAAATGCGCTGGTCGTGAGTCGATCCGCATGTCGGCAGGAGACGGGCTTGTGCACGCACGCGCAGGGCGCCGAGTTCGCAAAGATCTGCCTCAAGCTGGCGGCCAAGTGACCGCGCATGCGGCGCCCAGCCCGGCCGCTAGCTGTGGCATCGCCGGTCGCGCATCGGGCGCCTGCGGTAGAGCCGCGGCTCGGAGAGCAGCCTGTTGGGAGCAGCGGCGGCCGAGCTGCGAGCGCTCTGCATACAGCGACATGCACACTTTCGTAGCTTGCATCGTGATCCATTCAGACGCGTGTGAATGCTGACCGCGCAGCACCCGAACAGTTTTCCAGGCGCCGTGCGGCATTCAGACTATTGCGCGCGCATCCGCATCCTCAGCAAATCTTCACTCTAGCACACCCCTCTCTGACGCCACACTGCCATGACTGTCCCTAGGCGCCTTACAGCTCTGCCTCTCAGGGCGGTCGGGGCAACTGTTCTAGCATCTGGTTCAGGACTTGCAGCGACGTCTAGCAACCCGTCTGCCTATGCAAAGGCAAGGCCCAACATCAAAAGTCCTGCCGTCGCAGCCGTTCAGGCGGTGAGCAACTCTGCAATGCTGAGTGGGCGGCTGATTGCGCCCCAACTTGATGGCTAGCCTAGGTCATGCATGCGCTGCGCATCATCTGTTCACAGGCCGGCGCCCGCGTGCTCGGCGTCGTCATGCTGCGCCCTGACCAGCTGCCGGCCGCGCCCGCGCGTCAGTTCAGGCGGCCGCGGCAGCAGCGCGCGCCGCAGGCGCAGGGCACGGGCGGCTCGTCGGGCTCCAGCGGGAACTGCGCGCGCACCCGGACAGGGTTAGGGTAGCCCCTGGCTTGCCCTGCCGAGCAGGTCGTGCGCCACACCCGCCCTGGCTGCTGCTGCCGGGGCGCTCCCTGAAGCCACAGCGCGGGCCTGCATGCAGACTGTGCGCGAGCGGGCCAGGCTGGGAGCTCGGGCCGGACTGCGCAGCGGCCTGCTCACGGACCCTGGAGAGTTGACGCAAGCTCAGTACAGCAGGCAGGGTCAGGCGTGTCATTCGACGCGCAAGGTATCTTCGCAGGCCGGGGCCCGGCCCGCGCACCTTGTAGTCGTAAAACACCTCCGCGCCGGCCGCGATCGCGCGCGCCGCGACTATCGCGACGTGCTTGAGCCCGTCCACGGTGACGATTTTGGTGTAAGCATTGGGGTCGCAGCTGTGGTTAATGTACCGCGCGTCGTTGCCCTGCGCGCCGCGCACACCCCCCGTGACCGGCCAGGGCGGCGAACGCGCAGGGCGCGCCCTGCAGCGCTGCTCTGCAAGCGGCCCCGTTCCAGACACGCTGAGCCTGCAGCGTCGGGACCGCCAGCGCACGAGGCGGCCGCGCGCTCTGCAGGCTCCCCAGCCTGGCAGGCTCTGGCGAGCGGGCGGTCATTCGGCGGCTCCGCTGCTCCCCATCCAGACTGGACAAAGGCGGCCGCTTCACGGTGTTGAGCTCGCTTCAACCCCGCACCGGCAGCAAGAACATGTGCACGCCCCAGGACATGGATGCAGCATGCATGGAAGGCACGCGGCATGGACGCAGGGCGCGCCATGACGGTGGCGTCGATCACGAGCGTCCGGTCGATGCGGAACAGGTACGACGAGTCCATGCCGCGCGCCTCGTAGCCCGCCTCGCGCGCGTCGGTCAGCTCCGAACGGATGGTCTGGCCCACGTACTCCACCAGGAACTCCTCCGCCGCGATCGGGCGCGCCGCAAACATGCCCCACGCGTGCACGCGGCTCTTCCCAAAGCGCAGAGGCGACGGCCGCGCGCGCAGCGCCGCCCAGGCGCCGCCGTCCATGCGGTCGGCCACGCGCGCCAGCTTGCCGCCGCGCGGCGCGCGGCTGCCGCCCGCGCCGGCGCCCGCGCCCGCGCGCCCGCCGCCCTGCGCAGCGCGCCCGGCCTCAGCCTCAGCCTCCATACAGTACGGCTTGAGCAGGGCCCATGGAGGCCCGTCCCGCCGGGCGAGAAAGGCAGAGCTGCGCTCGTCATCAGCGCCAGACGTCTGTCACCAGCGGGCGCAGGTTGGGGTGGGACACTCTGCTGGCTGACAGCGCGCGCCACGCAGACCATGAACAGCCCCCGCCGGGCCTCCCCACTCGCGCTCGAAAGTAAACAGGCAAGCGAGCTGGAGTCCGCGGGTGTCTCGGCACGCTGATGCGGCGGGCGGCACCAGCATCGGCACCGGCAACGGCAGCGCCGGGCGCGGGCCCTGCGCCTGGCGCGCGGCGGCCGCCGCGAGCGCGATCGGCAGGGCACGCGCGCAGGCATGCTCTTCCTGCGCGCCCGGCACGTATGCATGCATCATCACGCAGCGCCGCGGCGGCGCATCACACCAGCGCATGCTGCTGCCTCACACACGGCCTGCCTGCTGGAGCGCGTGCGTGGCAGACAGGCGTGCGCCAGACACAGACCAGCGCTCCCCACCCCTGCCGCCTCAAAACACACGGCGGTTGCAGGCGCACCAAAGGCGCCGCCGCGCCGGCAGCGCGCTCCACGCTGCAGCCGGCCGCGCCCGCCGCCGCAGCGCGCCGGCGCTTGGCCGGCCGCGCGTCGTCCGCGGCGGCGTCCCCGGGTCCCCGCGCGGCGGCCCCGGCCGCGCGCCCCCGCTTGCTCTTGGCCGCCGCGCCCGGCGCGGCCGCGACGCGGGGCCCCTTCGCGAGCTCCGCCAGCGAGCCCAGCTTGGGCTTGGGCGGGCGGCCGCGGCCGCGGCCGCGGCCGGCGCCGGGCGCGCGGCCGCGGCTGCTGCCCCGGCCGCTCGGGGCGGGCTGCGACGGGTCCAGCACCGCCGGGCGCACGGTCCGGCGGCGGCCGCCCTCGGGGCCCCCCTGCCCCCCCGCGTCCAGCAGCCGCAGCAGCTCCGCGGGCACGCGGTCCCCCCGATCCGCCCCGCGGCCCCCGCCGCCGCCGCCGCGCGCCCCCGGCGGCGCCGCGCCCGCGGCCGCGCCGGCCGCCGCCGCGGGCGCCGCTGCGGCAGCGCCCTGCCCCGCATCGCCGCCAGGGCGCCCGTCGTCTGCCGCGGCGCCGGCGCTCGTGGCCGCTGCCGCAGGCGCGGCCTCAGGCCCGTCGCGGCCTCTCCTGCGCGGGTCGGGCGGGCCCGCCGCGGCAGCAGTTACCGGCACGCCCACGCCGCCCGCCGGGCTGACCGCGCAGGGCAGCTGCCCGGCCTGCCGACCGCGCGGGGTGGAGCCGCCTGCGTTGTCGTGGCCGCCGCTGCCGCAGGGCAGCGGGCGCGCGCTCGCACCCGCCTGCTGCCCAGCCGCCGAGGGCGATCGCGCCGGCCCGAGCGGCAGCGCGGCGGCCACCACAGCCGCGCACGCCCCAGGCGCGGCGCCCTGCTCGTCGCGGCTGCGCGCCTCGCCGCCCGGCGGGCCCCCCGCACGCGACCGCTTTGGCGAGCGCGGCGGCGAACGCGCGGGCGACTCCGAGCGCGAGCGCTTCCGCACCGGCGAGCCGAGGGGGGTCCGCTGCGGGTCGCCGGCCGCTGCGGCGCTCGGCTCCGCGCTGCTTGCGGGGCCCCGGGCCGCGCCCGCCGCCTGCGGCCGCGCCTCCCCGGGCGGCCGCACGCTCCGCGCGCCCGCCCCCGCGGCATGCGCCTGGCCGGCAGGCGCAGATGGCCGCTGCGCGGCGGTCGCGCTGCGGGCGCCGGGCGGGGCGGGCGCGGCGGCGGCGCGCGGCGGCGCGCGCGGCGCCGCCGCGGCCTTCGGCGCCGCCTGCGCGGCCGCCTTGGCGGCCGCCTTGGCGGCCGCCACCTCCCGGCTGAGCCGGTCCACCTGCGCGCCCGCAGCGCTCGTCGCATGGGTGTAGGATAGGGTAGGTTAGCAATGCCTGGGTACCTGGAGTGCCACCTCCTGGCTGAGCCGGTCCACCTGCGCGCACGCGGCGTGCGCAGCATGCCCGGGCGCCTAGAGCACCGCTTCCGGCTCTACGTTGAGCTCAAGACGGCCTCTGCCGTCGCCGCGCCCGCCCAGCCCTTCAAGAGGCGGGGCTGTGCGCATGGCCGGCGCTCAAGGAGTGGGTGCGGACCCTCGCGCGGCCAGCGGTGGGCGGGCACCGTCCGGCCGCGGCGCTGCCAGATCGGGCGCTCGCGCGTCCCTGCCGTCAGCATGAGGCAGAGCAGATGCACTGCTGCTTACATTCAGGCCTCAAAAGGGAAGCGCCCGGCGGTGGGCGGGGCGGGCGCGCGCCTCGGCGTGGCAGCGCCGGCGCGCCGCGAGCGCGCGCTTCACGGCCAGATCCGCGAGGAAGCTGGTCCAGACGGCGCGCGCGGCCGCGCGGTACCCCGCCAGCGCGACGCGCAGCGGCATGCCCGGCCCGCCGCGCGCGGTGTGCAGCAGCGTGTCCTCGCTCACGCGCGCCGGGCCTGCGCGCGGCGCGGCAGCGGCTGCGAAGCACGGGCGGCCGGTGCAGGGGCGCCTGCGGCACGCTCGCCGCCGCGCGGCGGCCGGCCCGACGCGCTGCACAGGCGGGGCGCCTGCATGCGTGGGGGCCCAGCTCGCCGCTGCAGCGCGGGGGCTGCCCCGGCTAACCACGCATGCACCCCGCTTGTGGGCCAGCTAGCTGGGAGCAAGCCCACATTCATGCTGCCTGCTGCCAGCTTCCCCGCCGCGGGGCCTTGCGTACAGAAGCGCGCACCACTAGCAACGCGACACTGCGACGCGCTTCACGGCGGCGCCGGCGCGGCCAAGCACGCGCAGGCGGGAGCGCACGGGCGGGGGGCGCACCGGCGGCGCAGTGCGCGTGGCTGCTGGAGCACCTGCGCAGCTGCGCGACCGCCAGCGCCGCCGCCGCGTGCGGCCCGCTCCAGCCGCCCGGCGCGGCCGTGTCGGCGTAGAACCAGTCGCCCGCATCCGCCGCGGCCTCCGCGCCAAAGGCGCCGGTCGCCGCGCGCAGCTCCGCCTGCCGCCGGCGCGCCCGGTCGGCCGGGGCCCCGCGTTTTGTGCACCGCGGCGCGCCGCAGGGCCGGCGGGCCGTGCCTCAGCTCGCCGCGGCCGCGCGCTGGCGCTGGGGTGACGCATGCAGGGCAGCGCTCGGGGGGGCGGCGCGCCGACAGGGGAAGGCGGAGGGGCGGGCCTGCGCGGCGGCGACGCCGCGCTCGGCGTCCTGGGCGGCCGCGACCGCCGCGTCGCGCGCCTCCACCCGCTGCACGAGCGCGTCCATTGCCGCCCGGCGCGGCACGGGCGCCTGGCGCGCATCGTGCTCCGTTGCGCCGCCTGCGGCGCGCGCAGCCGCGCCGGCCGCGCCGCCGCCGCCTCCGCAGGCCGTCGCGGGCGCCTGCGGCGGTGCGTGGCAGGCGGCGGCCCCGGCGAGCGCGGCGCCCGCTCCGCAGCCGCCCCCGGCCAGCGCCGCACCCGAGTGCAGCGCGGTGCCGTGCATCGCGGGGGCTGCGCAGACGTCACGCGTGCCGCCGACGCGCCGGCATTGCTGGCAGCTCCACGCCTGCAGAGCCACAGGCGCTTGTTTTTGGCGCGGCGTGCGCTGCCAGTTATAAGCCCACCCCACAGGGCAAGGACAGCCCCAGCGTGCCGCTTGCTTGTAGCCTGAGACACAGCAGCGCTGCAGGGGGGGTGCAAGGGTTGGCCTGCCGGGCGCTCGAAATTGCAGTGCGGATCATTACCCGGTCTAGACAGATCTGCGAGCATATGCAGACGCAACACTGCCTGAACGTGCCAGTTTTTGAAAACAAAGTCTACTGCCACAAAGCAAGACGTCCAAAGTGCACACACACAGCTCAAATCGTTCCACCGGCCTGCATGTTGATGGCGCGCGTGTGCACAGCAAACTCTGCCGAGGTTGCTGCAGTCGAGGCCCACTCACCCTCACAAAGACGCAAGGCGGACAGGCGGAAGCTCAGCACCCATCCGCCGTCGGACAGCGCGCACTCCTGTCGCACCTCGACTGCGGACTGCAACACACTCCTCTCTGTCGGCTGGCTCGCCCCTTCCCAACCTCACCGCCCGTCTGGCGTTCTTACAGACTCACCCTGCAGGTGCCAACCCTAGACCCTCGATAAGCAGGCTGGGCTGCGGTGGCCGCAGCGGAAGTGTTGGCAACAACCCACCACCTGTGTCCTCGCTTGTGTGGGTCATAGCAGTGCAGGGCCCAGCAGCCGCGCCAAGGAAGCGAGTGCGGGCGCAAGGCGTGTGCCGCGCTTGGCGTGCACGGCCGGTGGCGCGTGCTCCGTGGCGTTGCCCATGGGCAGCATGCCTGGTCACTGGGGCTGCTTGAACAGGCGCGCTCGGCCGCCCTGTGGCTGGTTTCCCGCATGCCTTGGAGCATGCCTCCTACGCGCTACAGCGGTGCATGTCTGTGCGTGCAACGCCGCGCCGCTGCGCAGGCACACCAGCACTGCACATGCGCTCAGCGCCCGCTCGCACGTTGGCGGCGCGACCGCATTCTGCCACCGGCTGCCCTGCCGCGGCGCGCCTCGCCGCGCGGCGGCCCTGACGGCGCGCCCCCTGGGCGAGGACTGGCCGTGCAGGACACTGCGTGCGGCGGCGTGCCGCTGGGCGGCTGCAGCGCGCGCAGCCTGCCACATTGCAGTGCCTTGCAAAGCGGGTCTGCAGGCGAGCCTGGTGCGGGGTGGGATAGACACTGCGGCATACCGGGGTTGACCTGGCGCAGAGCCCCGTCACGCTCAAGTGGAGGCTGCGCTGCGCAGGTGGAGAACGCCATCAACCGCGCCACAAAGGAGAAGCGGCTGGCGCAGCTGACCGAGGCGCTGGAGCAGAGCACGGTGGTCTTTGGGCTGCGGTATAACAAGATATCGGTGCGCGCCCCCCTTTGCCTCCAGGCCCGGCGCTCGACCTCCCTACCTTGTGCAGCGCGCGCGCGGCGTGAGAGCACCCTGTTCTGTGCTCTCGCGCGTCGCTCGCAGACTTGTCAAGCAGTGCAACGGAACCTGTCTGCACAGCCAGGCTACGGTGTCGCCTGCAAGCTGCTGGGGTTGCCAGCCCTACCCTGCCAGCAGTGCGTCGCGCGCTGTGCCGCGCGCGTCAATTACCAAGCAGAGCGCTGCGCGGCAGCGCGCAGTCAAAGAGCCCCGCCCGAGGCCCCGGCGCCGCGCGGCGCGCGCAGGTGAAGAACTTTGAGGCCTTCCGGCGCAGCCTGCCGGATGGCGCGCGCCTGATCGTCAGCAAGAACACGCTGCTGGGCCTGGCGGCCGACCGCGTGCCGGGCTGGTCGGACCTGCAGAAGGACATCAAGCTGGAGAACGCGTGGGTGTTTGCCAACGAGGACGCGATGAAGGGCAGCGTCAAGGCCTTCCTCGCGTTCGAGAAGAAGCTGCTGGAGCCCATCCCCAAGGCCGACCGCGCCAACACCAAGCTGACGCAGATCACGGGCGCGCGCCCTGGGGGGCCTGTGGGGCGCGCATGCATGCGGCGGTGAAGCGCCAAGTTGCTACGTAAAAGTCCGGCCCACCAAATGTGAAGGGCGTAGGCTGGCACCCCTAGGTTCGCGCACGGTGTTGTGGCTGGTGAGCAGGCGTCAGAGGAGGCGTCCTGCTGGGTTGCGGCTTGGACCCACCTTGCCATCAGGGTGAGGTGTCGTGAGTCAGGCAGGCCGTGGGAGGCGCCACTGCGAGGCTGACGCCCGCCGCACGCGCGCGCTCGCAGCGGGCGTCATGGAGGGCAAGTTCCTGGACGACCCCAGCGTGCGCCGCATTGAGAACCTGCCGTCCAAGAAGGAGCTGATGGCCACCATCGCGTACATGATTAAGAAGGCGCGCGGCCCGGCCCGCCTCGGTGGACCGCGCGGACGCGGTCTGTTTAGATAGAGGGTTGGCTCGAGAGACGTCACTTTTTCTTTCTCTGATTTCCCTATGGCTCACATTAGTTCGCCAGCGTGCAAAGCTGTCCCTTCCCAGCCGCAGTGCGTGGCGACAGAGGCCGGCGCTCGTGCGCTCGCGCGCGCCGCACGGCTTGCCGCCAGGCAGGCGCGGGGCGGCGGGCGGGCGCCGAGCGCGGGCGGCGGCCGCGGCGCGCAGGTGCCCACGCGGGTGGCGGTCAGCATCAAGCAGGTGCCGCTCAAGGTGGCGTACGGCATCAAGGCGCTCGCGGACGGCGACGAGGACAAGGCCAAGCTGGTCGGCGACGTGTTCCCCAAGCCTGGGGCCGCGTGACGGGGGCTGGCGGGGCTGGCGGAGCGCTGGCCGTGGCTTGAGAGACGGCAGGGACGTGTCAGAGCTTGTAACGGCCGAAGCGAGTGTAAACAAGCCTTAGATGCAACTTGGTCTGCGAGTTCTTGGATGACACCACCTTGCAAAGAGAGGGGCAGGACAAAGGGGTAGGGCCGCTTCAAAACTCTCCGAGAAGCTCGGTACGCACCACGAGCTCCCGCTGGTTGCCCGGCAATCCTGCAAAGACAAGCACTTGTCAGTTGCGCACAAAGTCGGCGTCGTGAGGTTGAGCACTGGCTGCCTTGGGTCTTGCAGCATTTTGCCGGATTGTTGCTGCTGTAAGCGACGCGGCAGCCTGCAGTCATTGCCGTAACAGCGGCAAGCTCAGCATATGTCGCACAGCAGACCCTCACAAGTTGCGGGACCGGGCTTGCGCGCCAGCGGCTAGCTCTTGGTTCAGCAGCAAGCGCAGTGGGGTGCCGGGGTGCAACGCTGCAGATACACAAAGTGAGCGGCCGAGGTGCCAGTGTATGGTTCAAGATCAGCGTGGCTAGGCGGGCGGCGCACCGCTGCGCGGCGGGAGCCGCAACCCAGCTGCAGGATGGCGCGCCTGAACACGGCAGCCGCCGCAGCAGTCCTTGCCGTGCACGTCTGCCTCGCCTGCTGCGCCGCAGGTGTGCCGCTGGGCCCGCCCATCTCCGCTGCAGAGCCTCTCAGCTGTGGGGCTCGCTCGTCCACCACGGCCGTCTTTATGGTGCAGGCGCCGCGCCGCTGGCTCGGAGCGCGCCGGCCCAGGAGGGCGCTGCAGGCGAGGAGTCTATGCCGGTGCTGGATGTGGCGCCGGGCGACCCGCGCGCCTTCCTGCGCGACAACAGGGTGCAGCTGGGGCCGCACGCGCGCAACGTGTATGCGGTCGCCGCCCCGGTGCGCTCGGGCACAGCGACACAGGCAGCGCTGTGCTGCAGTGTTCCATATGTAGGCTGCAAGCGGGGACGCTGCCGGCCGCCCCGCGAGCCTCCTCGCCCCAGAGCCGGCAGGGCTCACCGAGCGTGTCTTTTGTCCGGGATCCTGGGCCCTGAGCGCGTCGGCCAGCGCAGGGCTTCAGGCCGACGGACGCGGCTTCCGTCGGGCGCTGGAGTGCGAGCTCGTCGGGGCGCCGCCTGGCGCTGCGGGTGCGGTCCGCGGGCGCAGCGTCCCAGACGCTGGTATTCAGGCGCGGGCGCTTTGCTGGAAGCCCCAACCCTGCCCTAATCCTGCTATGCCAGAACAAGACCTTTGCTCGAATGGGCTCTGTCTCGGCCCTGGATGGCGCCGTATGTGCCGCCGTCGGGCTGAGCGGGCGGCGCGCGGGCGCGGCAGCGAGCTGCGCATCCCGGCCGGCGGGCGCCTGTGGCTGTACGCGCCGGGCGCGATGCGCGCGGGCGCGTGCGCCGGCCGCGGCTGCGCGCAGCTGACGGCTGCGAGCGCGCCCCGCGGCGGCGTGTACACCAGCCCCGAGTTTGACGGTGCGGGCGCTCGGCCATTGCCCCCGGCCACATGCAGCCCATCACTGCCCCCCTTTCAGCATGCAGACTTGCCTTCCCGAGCGTACTACTCAGCTCCTGTGGCGCGGGAACCTCAAATAGGGTCAGTATTAGGGTAAGGGCAAAATGTGGCGCAAGCGCGTCGCGTCGCGTGCAGGCCCGGAGATCGTGCTGGAGTACCGCGATGCGCTGCAGGCAGAGGGAGGCCGGGGCGCGCCGGCGCTGCGCATCCTGCACGTCATGCAGGCGCGCCAGGGCGCCTCGCTACCCGGCCAGCGCCCGGCTGGTCTCAGCGCCACAGTTGGGCGCACCGCAACAGATACCGCCAAGCGCAAGCGCCGCCGGGCCTGCGCCTGGCCGCCTGTCGGCAGGTGTGGGCGCGCCGGCCCCGCGACGCCCGCGCCGCGCCGCGCAGGGGTTTGGCGGCTACCTGGCGGACCTGCCGGCCGGCGCGCCGGCCGCGCGGCGGCGCCTGGCCCAGGCGCCGGCCGCCGCGGCCACGGAAAAGAGCTCGCAGTTCGACGTGGCCGGCTTCGCGCGGCCGCCGGACGTGACCGCGCGCTGCACGCGCGCCGCCGGCTGCTTCCCGGGCCTGGCGCAGGAGGCGTCCGCCGTGGTGGCCATCGTGGCCGTGGACCTGCGCTTGGGCTCCGTGGGGCGCTGCACCGGTGCGGTTCGCGCGCCGCCGCCTGGCGTCGGGCCGCCTACTCAGGCGCCTGCGAGCCGGGCACGTCGGGCGCCGCCCGCCGGCCTGTGTAAAGCCCGCCGCGCGCCCGGCGGGGCATCGATGCGCTGCTGCAAAGGCTGCCGTGAGCGGGTAGCGAGGTGCCGGGGCGCGCGGCGCAGGCACGTTCGTGACCACATCGGGAGTGCTGGGCGAGGCGCGCTACGTGATCACCGCCAACCACTGGTGCGCCCGGCCCCGGCCCCGCACTCAAAGCATGCGTGATGCAGCCCGTTGACTCGGCCCAGGCCGGCCGCAGCCACGCGGCAGCCTGCGCGCCGCCTGCCCGGACGGCCCCCTGGCCCGTGTTTATTTCTTACTGACGCGCGGTGGGCGCGCAGCTTCACCAGCGGGCTCCCGGACAACCTGCAGTACTGGGTGCTGGTCTTCGGCTATGACGCGCCCTGCAGCCGCCGCCAGGCCGCGCCCAGCATGTCGCACACCGTGCAGGCGCGCGCGCGCGCCAGGCGCAGTCGGGGCTGCTGCTGCTCGCTGCCGCGCCCCGCCTCGCCTGATGGCGCCGACCTCTGCGCATGGCGAGCGCGGGCATGCGGGTGGGTCGGTAGGCTGCGCTGCAATTGTAGATCGTGGAACGCACGCTCCTGTTGCAAGGAGCTCGCGGCCGCAAGCGTCACCCTATCTCACCCCTGTACTCCTAATGCAGTAAAGAATGGGACGTGGAGTGGGCAGGGCGGCTGGCCAGCATGCAGCCCTGCAGGAGGGCGGTCGAGTAAACCCATGGCATCGCTGCGCCGGGCAGGGCGTGCGGCTGGTGTTCTTCGACGACGACTCCGACCTGCTGCTGCTGCAGCAGCTGTCGGACATCCCCCGCGCCTTCCGGCCGTACTTCATGGGTGCGCCTGCCTCGCACCTGCGCCCGTGCCCGCCCTGCCCGCTGCGGCCATGCGCTCGCCCGTGCTTTCCGGAGGCGAGCGTCGTCCATGCGGCCTGGCGCCATCTGGATTGCCTGCAGCGACTTACCCCGCAATGCGACTACTCATGCACTGGCTCGCTCCTGCATGGGCCACCATGCTGCGCCTGAGCGCGCCTGGCTCGGGCTGCCAGGCTACAACGCCGACCCGGCCTTCACGCCCGCCAACGCTCTGGCGCTCCACCACCCCGGCGGCTCCGCCAAGCTCGTGTCCTTTGCAAACGGAAGGTGCGGACGCTCCCAGCTGGCTGCGCCAGCACCCTCACGGTCTCAACCCTGAACCCTGAACCCCAAATCCCAACATCTAGAGGCACGCCTGCTCAGCGGGCAGGTGCCCCGGGCGCGCGCAGCGTGAGCGGCAGCTTCCCCGACGACGTGGCCTTCACCGACAGCGCGCTCAAGCCGACGGATGCCACGCACATCCGGGTGCGCCCGCGCCCGCCGTGCTCCGGCCGGCGGGCAGCTTCGCCGCTCTGCAATGCTCCGCTTGAGTGGGGAAATGATCGGCCTCGCTTCGCCAGCGAGGCGGCCTGTCAGGCCCCGGACCCAGCATCCCTCGGCCCTCAGGCGCCGGCCCCATCCTCTGTGTTCATGATATGCCGCACTTTTTCGCCTGTCCTGGCCGGCCGTGCGGCGGATGCGTCCAGCTGCAGGTCCCAGGACCGCCGGGCGCGGTCCGAGCGGGGCGGCGCGCGCCTGCGGCGGCAGGTGGTGTGGACGGACGGCGCCACGCAGGGCGGCAGCAGCGGCGCGGCGCTGGTCGACGCGGCCTCGCGCGCCGTGGTCGGCGTGCTCACCGGCGGCGGCTCCAGCTGCGCCGCGCGCGTGCAGCCGGACTACTTCGGCCGACTGTCCACGGCGCGCCGGCGCCCCCGCCCTGCCCTGGCCCCTGCCCTCGGCGGGCGCCACTTTCATGATGGTGCGCGCCGCCGCCACGCATGTCCCGCTGCAAGCACGGCGCGGGGCATGCACCTGGAGGCCCAGGCAGGTGGCAACTCGAGCTTGCTGCGCTGCGGCGGGCGCATGCAGCGGGCTCGGCGAGCCGGCCGCGCGTGTTTGCACAGCGGCGCCTGGTGACGCGGCGGCGGCGCACGCAGGCGTGGGCCAACGGGCTGTCCGCTTTCCTGGCGCTAGCGCCGACGCAGGACGACGCGGCCAACCTGACGGGCGACCCGCTGTTCGCCGATGCCGGGCCGGGTAGCTGGCAGGCGGCCCTGGACGCGGCGCCGGGCGCGGCGACGGGCAGCTATGCGGTCGAGCTGCAGACCGCGCTGCGCTCGGGCGCGCGCTTCAACGCGTCCGCGTGCGCATCCTTTTCCCCATCGCCGCCTGCCTGCAGGCGACCTGGCCTGGTGCCCTGCGCGGCGCTTGCGCGGGGCCGGCCTGTGTGGGCGTGCTGCGCCCGTTCGGTGACCAGGAGCGCACAGCTTGCCATGCACTGAGCGCATGAGCTTGTCCGGGCCTCGTTCTGCGTTCTGGACACGCCTGTTTGAGGCTGGGGTCTGCATGCGGCGGGCGTCTCCTGGCTCGCTGCCGTGCGTGGTGCCCGGGGTCCTGGCGCAGTGCCACCGCACGCGCGCCACAGTCAAAGCTTCGCGCCTATTGGCATCAGGCTGCCAAATGCGCTGCATCTAGTTTATCTAGTGCATCCAGTCCACGGAGCCCTTCATGTAAAAGCCGCTGCTGGCCCTGCCTGGCAGAATAGTAAGGGTACGGGCGGTGTGCCCCTTGCAGATACACCGCGCCAGGGCGCGAGTATGAGTACAAGCGCCCCGGGCTGGAGGTGTGGCCGTCCGTGGCCATCGCCTTTGCGGGGCAGCCGCAGGAGCTGGGCTTTGCCGTCGGGTGCGCGTCCTGGCCCTGGCGCAGCCTTTTGGAGCCTCGCTGACCGGGGATGCCACGGGCGGGCTGCCCGCACAGCTTCTGCTTTGCATGCTCCAGCATGCCCAGCTGCAGATAGCTTTCACGGCGCGTTTTAGCTGTGTTTGGGCAGGCAGTGTGATTGGCTGCTTTCTGCACCGTGTGACCTTGGTAGTGCGGCGTCTGCGCCAGCTTTCTCTTTACATTTTGCTGGAAGAAGGGCTGTGTCATGTGTGCTTGGTTATGACGGCAGCTGGCAACACACACAAGTTACAGGCTCTACTGCTGGCTTGGACGGGTGATATTCCAGAGCTGTGGGGCACCCTGCGCATGTTCGCCGCGCGCCCAGGCTGAGCGACACGCCAGCGCCGGGCGAGGTCATGCGCCTGCGCGCGGCCGTGCTCCGCGAGTCGGGCAACGGCACGCGCGTCTCCGCCGCCGCCGCCGTAACGCCCGCAGAGCTGCTGTTCTCCGCCGGCAACTACTCCGCCGCGGCTGGCGCTGTGCTCACCGTAAGGCCCACGGGTGCGCGTTTCGCATACGTGCAGGCCTGCCCCTGCTGGGCACTGGTGCTGCTCTTATGCTGCCCGCACCGCTGGCGCCCCGCGCTGCCCTAGCACGAAGGCGTCCCAGCCCAGTCAGTCGCTCGGGAATCGTCTGGCGACGGAGAAACTGCCAGTCTGTAACATGGTTGCCAGCAAGCGCAGAGGCGCAGCTGCCAGATGCGTGCCGCGCTGACCCGCAGAGGCCCAACACACAGTGTAGCGGCTAACGCGTGCGGACGGGCGCAGACGGCGCCCCCGCGCCCAACGGCCTGCTGCGCGTCCTAGTTGTCCTGCAGCTCACAAGCAGCGAGGACCGCAGCTTCGTAACCGTGCGAAGCCCGCCCACGCCTCAGCCTGTCTGCAAGAACAACCGGTTCTCCATCTCTCCTGCTCATGGTCACCCGCAGTCAGAGGTTGCATGGGCGTGAGTAGCTGTGTAACTGGCCGTGCATGTCAGCGCCTTAAGCAAGCGTGGCCGACACGCCGGGCCGCTTCTTGGAGCGCCTTCAGATGCGGCGTGGTAAGATGTCCGGATGCTGGCCTGCGCGACCGTGCGCGTGTGTGCCCGCAGGTGGTGAGCGTGAAAGGCATCTTCTGGACGGCAGTCGCACAGGAGCAGAGCTTTGATTACGTGTTTGCGACGCCCCCGGTCGCAGTGCCCGCGCTGCCCTACCACGCGCTCGCTCCGGCGCGCCCCCGCCGTCAGGCGCAGCCCATGCCCGCGCTCATACCCTGTGCACCATCAGGCTGGCCGCAGGCCCTCTGCATAGCCCCCTGCTGACGCCTGGCTGCTCGCGGCGAGCAGGTGGCTGCCAGCTCGGGCAAGGCGCTCTGGCGCGCGGCGCCGATGCGCAACACCACCTTCGACCTGCTGCTGTGCCTGGCGCGCGGCGTGTGGATGGAGGCGGCCGTGTCTATGTACCGCTCTGGCAGGCTCGCCTGGTGCGCGGGCCGCCCCGGCTACTGTTGCGGCTGCACGCACGCCGCCAGCCGGCAGCGTATGCGACCGCTGCAGGGCAGCAAGGGAGCACGCCAAGGCAGCATGACTCTGTTGCCTCAGCATGCACCTGAGGTCCAGGCGCACTGTGATAAGCACATAGCATAAGCTGTTGAGCCTGCATGCATGCATGAGGCAGCGAGTGCAAGGCCTCTACTGCTCGGCGGCGTGCTGGGCAGTGGACGCTGATGGCGCGGGATGCTTTGAGACTTTGGGGCTCGCCCTGCATGGCTCTGATATGCGCCTCACATGGCAGCACTGACAGCCCGAATGCTGCGCATGGCCTGGTGACGCACAGCAGCGCGGCCTGCGAGCGCTGCCTAATGGCCGCGCGCGCCGCCGCAGGACCCAGGGCTACGACCACAACCTGACGCACGTGGGCGACGCCGACTGCATGCTGATCCGGGGCAACTACTGGCGCGCGCGAGACGAGTGCGTGCTCGCTGTGCACGACGCCGACTGGTTCGCCGCCGTGTTAGACATGGTCGCCGTGCGCCAGCTGTCCATTGTGGACGCGGCGGCTGACTCGCTGCGGCCCGCGCAGCCGCCGCTGCCGCCCGCTCGCGCGCCCGCGCCCGCCGCCGGGGTAGGAGCGCCCGTGGTGAGCGTGTGAGCGACTCTGCTGGTGGTGCGCTGCGCCGCCGTTGCACATGCCGCTGCATGCTCGCTGCCTTGTATGGTCGCAGCGTGTCGCGATGTCACAGCGTGCCTTGACACAGATGTGATAGTTATCAGCAAATGGGTACCCCTCCGTGTGCATTGCGTATTCAGCCAAGGCAGCTGCCACAGTCCTGTGTGACCTGTGGCAAGCAGCTTGTACCGAGCAGCAACTGCATTGTGCATCAGTGTGAGACCAGCTGGTCCGCTTGTAGCCGCTTATGTTGTGAGGCTGACTTTCGAGAGAACGTTGAGCGTTCTGAATGACTCTGCATGTCCAGCCAGCATGGCGGGCGACCTATTTGGTTTCACCAGGCTGCTTTTAAATTCGGCGATGTGTTGTTTGTACCCCTGCGTGCTTGCTCAGAGTGCATTATAGCGCCCAGCGGAAGCAGGCGTGTGCATGCACACCTGCCTCGCATTTGCTGTGCTTATGAGCAAACCTTAGCAGCCAGTGTGCCGTCTTTGTGTAGCAAAAGACATGTAGTGTCTGGCCTAGCTTGCTTTGCTGCTTGCTGCTGCACCATGAGGAAGGCATGATGGGTACTCCAGCCAATGGACGAGCTCCATGCATTCTCGCAACCAGAGTGTGGCGACCTGCTGCACCGTAGGACTGTTAGGGTAGGGTAGGGTAGGGTTAGGGTTACCTCTCAGCTGTGGGGCTCGCTCGTCCACCACGGCCGTCTTTATGGTGCAGGCGCCGCGCCGCTGGCTCGGAGCGCGCCGGCCCAGGAGGGCGCTGCAGGCGAGGAGTCTATGCCGGTGCTGGATGTGGCGCCGGGCGACCCGCGCGCCTTCCTGCGCGACAACAGGGTGCAGCTGGGGCCGCACGCGCGCAACGTGTATGCGGTCGCCGCCCCGGTGCGCTCGGGCACAGCGACACAGGCAGCGCTGTGCTGCAGTGTTCCATATGTAGGCTGCAAGCGGGGACGCTGCCGGCCGCCCCGCGAGCCTCCTCGCCCCAGAGCCGGCAGGGCTCACCGAGCGTGTCTTTTGTCCGGGATCCTGGGCCCTGAGCGCGTCGGCCAGCGCAGGGCTTCAGGCCGACGGACGCGGCTTCCGTCGGGCGCTGGAGTGCGAGCTCGTCGGGGCGCCGCCTGGCGCTGCGGGTGCGGTCCGCGGGCGCAGCGTCCCAGACGCTGGTATTCAGGCGCGGGCGCTTTGCTGGAAGCCCCAACCCTGCCCTAATCCTGCTATGCCAGAACAAGACCTTTGCTCGAATGGGCTCTGTCTCGGCCCTGGATGGCGCCGTATGTGCCGCCGTCGGGCTGAGCGGGCGGCGCGCGGGCGCGGCAGCGAGCTGCGCATCCCGGCCGGCGGGCGCCTGTGGCTGTACGCGCCGGGCGCGATGCGCGCGGGCGCGTGCGCCGGCCGCGGCTGCGCGCAGCTGACGGCTGCGAGCGCGCCCCGCGGCGGCGTGTACACCAGCCCCGAGTTTGACGGTGCGGGCGCTCGGCCATTGCCCCCGGCCACATGCAGCCCATCACTGCCCCCCTTTCAGCATGCAGACTTGCCTTCCCGAGCGTACTACTCAGCTCCTGTGGCGCGGGAACCTCAAATAGGGTCAGTATTAGGGTAAGGGCAAAATGTGGCGCAAGCGCGTCGCGTCGCGTGCAGGCCCGGAGATCGTGCTGGAGTACCGCGATGCGCTGCAGGCAGAGGGAGGCCGGGGCGCGCCGGCGCTGCGCATCCTGCACGTCATGCAGGCGCGCCAGGGCGCCTCGCTACCCGGCCAGCGCCCGGCTGGTCTCAGCGCCACAGTTGGGCGCACCGCAACAGATACCGCCAAGCGCAAGCGCCGCCGGGCCTGCGCCTGGCCGCCTGTCGGCAGGTGTGGGCGCGCCGGCCCCGCGACGCCCGCGCCGCGCCGCGCAGGGGTTTGGCGGCTACCTGGCGGACCTGCCGGCCGGCGCGCCGGCCGCGCGGCGGCGCCTGGCCCAGGCGCCGGCCGCCGCGGCCACGGAAAAGAGCTCGCAGTTCGACGTGGCCGGCTTCGCGCGGCCGCCGGACGTGACCGCGCGCTGCACGCGCGCCGCCGGCTGCTTCCCGGGCCTGGCGCAGGAGGCGTCCGCCGTGGTGGCCATCGTGGCCGTGGACCTGCGCTTGGGCTCCGTGGGGCGCTGCACCGGTGCGGTTCGCGCGCCGCCGCCTGGCGTCGGGCCGCCTACTCAGGCGCCTGCGAGCCGGGCACGTCGGGCGCCGCCCGCCGGCCTGTGTAAAGCCCGCCGCGCGCCCGGCGGGGCATCGATGCGCTGCTGCAAAGGCTGCCGTGAGCGGGTAGCGAGGTGCCGGGGCGCGCGGCGCAGGCACGTTCGTGACCACATCGGGAGTGCTGGGCGAGGCGCGCTACGTGATCACCGCCAACCACTGGTGCGCCCGGCCCCGGCCCCGCACTCAAAGCATGCGTGATGCAGCCCGTTGACTCGGCCCAGGCCGGCCGCAGCCACGCGGCAGCCTGCGCGCCGCCTGCCCGGACGGCCCCCTGGCCCGTGTTTATTTCTTACTGACGCGCGGTGGGCGCGCAGCTTCACCAGCGGGCTCCCGGACAACCTGCAGTACTGGGTGCTGGTCTTCGGCTATGACGCGCCCTGCAGCCGCCGCCAGGCCGCGCCCAGCATGTCGCACACCGTGCAGGCGCGCGCGCGCGCCAGGCGCAGTCGGGGCTGCTGCTGCTCGCTGCCGCGCCCCGCCTCGCCTGATGGCGCCGACCTCTGCGCATGGCGAGCGCGGGCATGCGGGTGGGTCGGTAGGCTGCGCTGCAATTGTAGATCGTGGAACGCACGCTCCTGTTGCAAGGAGCTCGCGGCCGCAAGCGTCACCCTATCTCACCCCTGTACTCCTAATGCAGTAAAGAATGGGACGTGGAGTGGGCAGGGCGGCTGGCCAGCATGCAGCCCTGCAGGAGGGCGGTCGAGTAAACCCATGGCATCGCTGCGCCGGGCAGGGCGTGCGGCTGGTGTTCTTCGACGACGACTCCGACCTGCTGCTGCTGCAGCAGCTGTCGGACATCCCCCGCGCCTTCCGGCCGTACTTCATGGGTGCGCCTGCCTCGCACCTGCGCCCGTGCCCGCCCTGCCCGCTGCGGCCATGCGCTCGCCCGTGCTTTCCGGAGGCGAGCGTCGTCCATGCGGCCTGGCGCCATCTGGATTGCCTGCAGCGACTTACCCCGCAATGCGACTACTCATGCACTGGCTCGCTCCTGCATGGGCCACCATGCTGCGCCTGAGCGCGCCTGGCTCGGGCTGCCAGGCTACAACGCCGACCCGGCCTTCACGCCCGCCAACGCTCTGGCGCTCCACCACCCCGGCGGCTCCGCCAAGCTCGTGTCCTTTGCAAACGGAAGGTGCGGACGCTCCCAGCTGGCTGCGCCAGCACCCTCACGGTCTCAACCCTGAACCCTGAACCCCAAATCCCAACATCTAGAGGCACGCCTGCTCAGCGGGCAGGTGCCCCGGGCGCGCGCAGCGTGAGCGGCAGCTTCCCCGACGACGTGGCCTTCACCGACAGCGCGCTCAAGCCGACGGATGCCACGCACATCCGGGTGCGCCCGCGCCCGCCGTGCTCCGGCCGGCGGGCAGCTTCGCCGCTCTGCAATGCTCCGCTTGAGTGGGGAAATGATCGGCCTCGCTTCGCCAGCGAGGCGGCCTGTCAGGCCCCGGACCCAGCATCCCTCGGCCCTCAGGCGCCGGCCCCATCCTCTGTGTTCATGATATGCCGCACTTTTTCGCCTGTCCTGGCCGGCCGTGCGGCGGATGCGTCCAGCTGCAGGTCCCAGGACCGCCGGGCGCGGTCCGAGCGGGGCGGCGCGCGCCTGCGGCGGCAGGTGGTGTGGACGGACGGCGCCACGCAGGGCGGCAGCAGCGGCGCGGCGCTGGTCGACGCGGCCTCGCGCGCCGTGGTCGGCGTGCTCACCGGCGGCGGCTCCAGCTGCGCCGCGCGCGTGCAGCCGGACTACTTCGGCCGACTGTCCACGGCGCGCCGGCGCCCCCGCCCTGCCCTGGCCCCTGCCCTCGGCGGGCGCCACTTTCATGATGGTGCGCGCCGCCGCCACGCATGTCCCGCTGCAAGCACGGCGCGGGGCATGCACCTGGAGGCCCAGGCAGGTGGCAACTCGAGCTTGCTGCGCTGCGGCGGGCGCATGCAGCGGGCTCGGCGAGCCGGCCGCGCGTGTTTGCACAGCGGCGCCTGGTGACGCGGCGGCGGCGCACGCAGGCGTGGGCCAACGGGCTGTCCGCTTTCCTGGCGCTAGCGCCGACGCAGGACGACGCGGCCAACCTGACGGGCGACCCGCTGTTCGCCGATGCCGGGCCGGGTAGCTGGCAGGCGGCCCTGGACGCGGCGCCGGGCGCGGCGACGGGCAGCTATGCGGTCGAGCTGCAGACCGCGCTGCGCTCGGGCGCGCGCTTCAACGCGTCCGCGTGCGCATCCTTTTCCCCATCGCCGCCTGCCTGCAGGCGACCTGGCCTGGTGCCCTGCGCGGCGCTTGCGCGGGGCCGGCCTGTGTGGGCGTGCTGCGCCCGTTCGGTGACCAGGAGCGCACAGCTTGCCATGCACTGAGCGCATGAGCTTGTCCGGGCCTCGTTCTGCGTTCTGGACACGCCTGTTTGAGGCTGGGGTCTGCATGCGGCGGGCGTCTCCTGGCTCGCTGCCGTGCGTGGTGCCCGGGGTCCTGGCGCAGTGCCACCGCACGCGCGCCACAGTCAAAGCTTCGCGCCTATTGGCATCAGGCTGCCAAATGCGCTGCATCTAGTTTATCTAGTGCATCCAGTCCACGGAGCCCTTCATGTAAAAGCCGCTGCTGGCCCTGCCTGGCAGAATAGTAAGGGTACGGGCGGTGTGCCCCTTGCAGATACACCGCGCCAGGGCGCGAGTATGAGTACAAGCGCCCCGGGCTGGAGGTGTGGCCGTCCGTGGCCATCGCCTTTGCGGGGCAGCCGCAGGAGCTGGGCTTTGCCGTCGGGTGCGCGTCCTGGCCCTGGCGCAGCCTTTTGGAGCCTCGCTGACCGGGGATGCCACGGGCGGGCTGCCCGCACAGCTTCTGCTTTGCATGCTCCAGCATGCCCAGCTGCAGATAGCTTTCACGGCGCGTTTTAGCTGTGTTTGGGCAGGCAGTGTGATTGGCTGCTTTCTGCACCGTGTGACCTTGGTAGTGCGGCGTCTGCGCCAGCTTTCTCTTTACATTTTGCTGGAAGAAGGGCTGTGTCATGTGTGCTTGGTTATGACGGCAGCTGGCAACACACACAAGTTACAGGCTCTACTGCTGGCTTGGACGGGTGATATTCCAGAGCTGTGGGGCACCCTGCGCATGTTCGCCGCGCGCCCAGGCTGAGCGACACGCCAGCGCCGGGCGAGGTCATGCGCCTGCGCGCGGCCGTGCTCCGCGAGTCGGGCAACGGCACGCGCGTCTCCGCCGCCGCCGCCGTAACGCCCGCAGAGCTGCTGTTCTCCGCCGGCAACTACTCCGCCGCGGCTGGCGCTGTGCTCACCGTAAGGCCCACGGGTGCGCGTTTCGCATACGTGCAGGCCTGCCCCTGCTGGGCACTGGTGCTGCTCTTATGCTGCCCGCACCGCTGGCGCCCCGCGCTGCCCTAGCACGAAGGCGTCCCAGCCCAGTCAGTCGCTCGGGAATCGTCTGGCGACGGAGAAACTGCCAGTCTGTAACATGGTTGCCAGCAAGCGCAGAGGCGCAGCTGCCAGATGCGTGCCGCGCTGACCCGCAGAGGCCCAACACACAGTGTAGCGGCTAACGCGTGCGGACGGGCGCAGACGGCGCCCCCGCGCCCAACGGCCTGCTGCGCGTCCTAGTTGTCCTGCAGCTCACAAGCAGCGAGGACCGCAGCTTCGTAACCGTGCGAAGCCCGCCCACGCCTCAGCCTGTCTGCAAGAACAACCGGTTCTCCATCTCTCCTGCTCATGGTCACCCGCAGTCAGAGGTTGCATGGGCGTGAGTAGCTGTGTAACTGGCCGTGCATGTCAGCGCCTTAAGCAAGCGTGGCCGACACGCCGGGCCGCTTCTTGGAGCGCCTTCAGATGCGGCGTGGTAAGATGTCCGGATGCTGGCCTGCGCGACCGTGCGCGTGTGTGCCCGCAGGTGGTGAGCGTGAAAGGCATCTTCTGGACGGCAGTCGCACAGGAGCAGAGCTTTGATTACGTGTTTGCGACGCCCCCGGTCGCAGTGCCCGCGCTGCCCTACCACGCGCTCGCTCCGGCGCGCCCCCGCCGTCAGGCGCAGCCCATGCCCGCGCTCATACCCTGTGCACCATCAGGCTGGCCGCAGGCCCTCTGCATAGCCCCCTGCTGACGCCTGGCTGCTCGCGGCGAGCAGGTGGCTGCCAGCTCGGGCAAGGCGCTCTGGCGCGCGGCGCCGATGCGCAACACCACCTTCGACCTGCTGCTGTGCCTGGCGCGCGGCGTGTGGATGGAGGCGGCCGTGTCTATGTACCGCTCTGGCAGGCTCGCCTGGTGCGCGGGCCGCCCCGGCTACTGTTGCGGCTGCACGCACGCCGCCAGCCGGCAGCGTATGCGACCGCTGCAGGGCAGCAAGGGAGCACGCCAAGGCAGCATGACTCTGTTGCCTCAGCATGCACCTGAGGTCCAGGCGCACTGTGATAAGCACATAGCATAAGCTGTTGAGCCTGCATGCATGCATGAGGCAGCGAGTGCAAGGCCTCTACTGCTCGGCGGCGTGCTGGGCAGTGGACGCTGATGGCGCGGGATGCTTTGAGACTTTGGGGCTCGCCCTGCATGGCTCTGATATGCGCCTCACATGGCAGCACTGACAGCCCGAATGCTGCGCATGGCCTGGTGACGCACAGCAGCGCGGCCTGCGAGCGCTGCCTAATGGCCGCGCGCGCCGCCGCAGGACCCAGGGCTACGACCACAACCTGACGCACGTGGGCGACGCCGACTGCATGCTGATCCGGGGCAACTACTGGCGCGCGCGAGACGAGTGCGTGCTCGCTGTGCACGACGCCGACTGGTTCGCCGCCGTGTTAGACATGGTCGCCGTGCGCCAGCTGTCCATTGTGGACGCGGCGGCTGACTCGCTGCGGCCCGCGCAGCCGCCGCTGCCGCCCGCTCGCGCGCCCGCGCCCGCCGCCGGGGTAGGAGCGCCCGTGGTGAGCGTGTGAGCGACTCTGCTGGTGGTGCGCTGCGCCGCCGTTGCACATGCCGCTGCATGCTCGCTGCCTTGTATGGTCGCAGCGTGTCGCGATGTCACAGCGTGCCTTGACACAGATGTGATAGTTATCAGCAAATGGGTACCCCTCCGTGTGCATTGCGTATTCAGCCAAGGCAGCTGCCACAGTCCTGTGTGACCTGTGGCAAGCAGCTTGTACCGAGCAGCAACTGCATTGTGCATCAGTGTGAGACCAGCTGGTCCGCTTGTAGCCGCTTATGTTGTGAGGCTGACTTTCGAGAGAACGTTGAGCGTTCTGAATGACTCTGCATGTCCAGCCAGCATGGCGGGCGACCTATTTGGTTTCACCAGGCTGCTTTTAAATTCGGCGATGTGTTGTTTGTACCCCTGCGTGCTTGCTCAGAGTGCATTATAGCGCCCAGCGGAAGCAGGCGTGTGCATGCACACCTGCCTCGCATTTGCTGTGCTTATGAGCAAACCTTAGCAGCCAGTGTGCCGTCTTTGTGTAGCAAAAGACATGTAGTGTCTGGCCTAGCTTGCTTTGCTGCTTGCTGCTGCACCATGAGGAAGGCATGATGGGTACTCCAGCCAATGGACGAGCTCCATGCATTCTCGCAACCAGAGTGTGGCGACCTGCTGCACCGTAGGACTGTTAAGAAAGACCTTGTAAAGAGGTGTTATACAATAAGAAAGTGAGACCGCGCAACATGTCTGCTCACGTAGCTCAGTTGGTTAGAGCACTTGCCTAACACGCAAGGGGTCCCAGGTTCGAAACCTGGCGCGGGCATCCGTTTTGCTTCATTATTATCATTTTGCTCAATGCAGCTTTGCCATTTGACAGCTGCACAAAGCACTTTGGCGCACCAGGGAGCCCAGCGACCGTCTGTAGATGCACTGAGTGGCAAGACGCACTGAACAATACTGTGAGTACAGAGATAATGCAGAGACCATCACGCGTGCCAGGCATTGAGGCCTAAGTATGCAGCCAGAGTGGGCAGGCGCAGTTGCGTCACCCAGGCGTACTCCTATGTGTTATAACAGTTTGTAGTCTTTTTGTGCTAGAATAGATATCCGCTGGCGCTTGCAGTGCTCTTTGTCGGGCATGCCAACTTTGTTGCATTCATGGCAGTGCACTCTGCCAACTGCACAGAGTCATGGTAAGGTACCTCTCTCTTAGATCACCGCACCACTCGCGCAAGCAACACAGACGTCAGGCGCCGCCCTTCCGTTCGTCCGCGGCGCCCTGGCGCAGGAAGGACTCCTCGGCGCGGCCGCGCAGCAGCTTCACATTGGCGTCCTGCCAGACCAGTGCGGGCCTGCGTGAGCTCAGCAGCGCTGCCTGGGCAAGGCGCGCGAGCGCTGGCGTGCTTGGGGCCCCCCACCTGGCCTGTCCCTATCGCCAGCCGCTGCAGCTGGTCCCACTCGAAGCTCTCGGCGGCGTAGGCCTGCCGCACCTCCATCACACGCAAGGCTGCCGGGCGCAGGCGGCCCCGCTCAGGCACAGCCGGCAGCGCCGCACGGCGCGCGCGAGCCAAAGCAGGCAGCCTGCATGGGCGCACCCAGCATCTCGTCCCGCGCCAGCAGCCCTTTGAGCCAGGCATCGCCGTCGCGCAGCGGCTCCTCCTCCAAAAAGGTGGTCAGCGCGTCATACTGCTTCGAGTTGTACGATGCCAGGCCCCCGCGCCCCGAGCCTGACAGCTGGCTCAGCACGATCCTGCCGCCCGCTTGCTGTGAGTCACTGGCGGCGGCGCCCTCCCTGGCGCAGCCGGCTGTGCACTGGCGCACTTGACCGCGCAAAAGGTGAACAGCGTGCGCAGCGCGGTCGCCGCCTTGCGCTCCGGGCTCTGGCCGCCAAAGCTGTCGCTGGGGACCTCCATCGAGCAGCGTGCGCCGCGGCGGGGCTGTCGCAGCCAGCGCTGCAGCACCCTCCGCTGGGCGCTGCAGGCTGTGCAGCACCCGTGCTGCTGTGGCGCCACGGGCGCCGCTTGCCAGGCTGCCAGTGCCATACGGCGCAGCGCGTCTGATCGGGCGCGCAGAAGGTCAGCACTGGCCGGGCTACCAGAGTGAGGACGTCACCGCAAAGGCCTCCACTCAACGAGTAGTTACCGCCTGTCGTGTATTAGAGCTCAGCATTTCTTTTTTGCATCCGTTTTAAACCTGCATTAACCCTATCGGCTTGAATTCATAACCTCCCCAGCTCTCGAGCGTACGAGCCGGCTGCTGCTCCTGCACAGCTTACTGTAAAGCGTCGATCGGTAACGCTGAATCGTGTGAAGAACCAAGACCCGTGGCAACATCGCTGCAGCAACTCGCAATTGCGATTTCGTGGTCGAAAGCCCAAGCTCCTTGCGCAGCCCAAGATCCTTGGAGCCTGAAAGAGAGGCCGCCGCGAGTCCAGGCGCCCAGGTACAGACTGACCTGTAAAGGTTGTTGTGCGGCCGCGAATGTGCGCGAATTGCTGCATGCCTGCAAGAACAGGCGCTAACAAGACCTTGTGCGCCCTCCAGGAGCAGCGCTTACAAAACGGCTCTCAGCGAGCGCTATGGCGCCAAGGCACTGCGGCGCTGGCAGCATGCGTGCCGCTGCCTGCCTGGCCCTCGCTGCGCTGAGCTCAGCAGCAGAGCAGCCTGGTCCGCCCAAGTCTTTTGCGCTTCTTCGCACAATGCTAAGCACTCACGCTCACGCTAGCACTGAGTGCAGCGCGAGCAACGAGTAAACATGCACCTTCACTTCAGCGCCAGTACCTGCGCAGCGGCTCAGGACTGGCTCAAGCGCGCAGCCGGCCCGCTGCCGTGGACGTGGGCCAGCGTGCGCGGCCGTTCAGAGCCGCCTGTGCTGGTGCTGCCAGCCGCTGACCCTGCCGCGTTCCTTGAGCGCCACAGCGCCGCGCATGGGCCGCACCTGGCCAACGTGGCGGCCATCGCTCGCGAGGTCCGCACCTGCAGCGGCGCATCGTGCAAAGCACGACTTGCACGCCGTGCTGGTGCGGCGGGTGCTCTGCTGTGCCTGAGCCGTGCCAGTTCCACAGTGCTCCGCATGCGACACGCTGCCACTGGCCCTGTCCGGGCGGCAATCGGCTCTCACTGCTGGTTTCAGCTGCGCGCTACTCCCTTCCACGGCGAGCGCGGGCTGCGCGACGGGCCTGCGCGCGCGGCGCAGGACTTTCAGGAATTTGAGGCGCTGGACTCTGGGGAGTGGGAGGCGCTGCCGGGCGGCGCGCGCTGGCACCTGGCGCTGCGCGCGCCGGGCGCGGCCTCCCTGGCGCTGCTCTTCAGGCGCGTTTAAGCGCAACCCGCCTTGGCCTGCCCAAGTACAGGCAAGTGCGAGGGCCGCGCATGCTGGCTCGGCAGACCTGCTTGGGCGCCCGCTGGGCCCATGCGGCCATGCACTGCGCGCACTTGCATGGCTCGGACGGCCGCCCCGACACGCCACCCCGTCTCCGCCAGAGCAGAAGAGACCTTTGCATGGGAAGACTTGTCGGGTCTCCAGACACGGTTTCACGTCGCAGCAGGAAGGTCGAGCAGGGCGTTTGGTTGATCTCCGCGCACTGCGCGCAGCGACATCCGCCTCCCGGCCGGCGGCGAGCTGGCCATCTATGCGCCCGCGGCGACGGCCAACCGCACGCGCTGCGCGGAGGGCTGCATGCTGTTCAGCGCGCTGGGCGTGCCGGCCACGCACCGCCTGACCACCATGCCGCTGACAGGCGGGGGCCCGGCCGCTGATGCGCCCATACCGGGGCCCTGCCTTCCCGCCATGAGCGCCAGCGTGAGACTCCGCGGCGTCCCACCGACAAGGGCGATCCAGTCAGTGGTCGCTGCTTGGATGTGCAGCGCGTGTTGTCGGCGCCCTGCAGCGGAGCTTGGAGGCTTGGAGTCTGAGGAGTGCGTCTGTATTGCATGAAGGTGTGCGTGCGAGGGTAGCTTGGAACCTCTCATTTAACATTACCAGTGTGCGGCGAGCATGGAGCCGCTGGTCTGACAGCGTGCAGCTGTGACGAGCATGTTTGGTCAGGGCGCAAACGGCAAATTGCGCAGAGGAGGTTGTGCTTTGTGCAGGCGATACCGTGGTGCTCGAGTACATGCAGCGCGGCCAGCCGGTGGGCGGCCCGGACGCGTTCCCGGTGCTCAGAGTCGCCAGCGTCATGCAGGCGCGCGCCCCGCGCCCTCCTGCCGCGCATGCTTGCGCAAGTAAGCACAGCGAACATGCGCCCCCGGGACCTTGAGCGTCTTGCGCACGCCTGCAACTTCTCCGTTCGCAACCTGGCCATGGTGCAGTAGCTGCATGCAGACACATGATGAGGGTCCCAGCCGGCGCGGCGGCGATAGCTGACTACTTGGGAGGACACGCACTGATGCCTGGGACGTTTTGCAGGGCATTGGCGAGCTGCTGGGCCAGCCGCAGATGCGCCGGCGGCTGCGCGCCGCGCGCCCGGCGCCCCGTCGCGTCAACGGCACGCAGTTCGACATGGCCGCCATCGAGGCGAGCGCCAACGGCGCCGGCGTGGTCGCCGCCGCGCGCTGCTCGCCCAGCGTGGCGTGCAACTCGACGTGGGCCCTGCCGGCGGCGGCCGTGGTAGACATCTATGCAATCAACTCGCGCGCCGGCGTGCCCGTCTCCATGGGCCTGTGCACAGGTGGGCGGGCGCCGCTGCCGGGCGCTCCGGCCCGCGTAACCATCAGCAGCAGGGCCTATAACAGCCTGCCGTTGGGCTCGCATAGCCACACCTGTATGTCTTTCGTCATGCTCCTGGAGCACCATCAGGGCAGGCGCAGCGGTATCAGCACATTGGGACACCCATGCACCGCAGATGCCGGACGTAGCAGGACGCGCCGGCAGCTCGAGAACGGCCGCACGAGCCTGGCTCGGCAGCGCGCTGAGGCCGCGGCTCGCGCGCAGGCACCTTTGTGGCGTCCGCGTCGGGCGCCCCGTACCTGTTGACCTCTGACCGCTGCTTCACGGACAAGAGCCAGGTGGACGCGCTGCAGTTCTGGCTGCTCGTGTTCGGGCGCCAGGCGCCCTGCGGCGCCGACGCACCCGTGCCGCCCATCGCGCGGGTGATGCAGGCGCGCGCCCCGCGCCGCGCCCCCGCTGGCCCTGGTGCTGCCGTGCGTGCAGGGCATGCGGGCGCATGGCGAAGCTCACACTACCTCGCCCTGGTCTCTCCCACATGCGGGTCGCGCCGGCGCCCGCCCTGCGCCACATGCCTCGTCAGCGCTGCAGTGCCAGGGCGTCTCATTGCCATCATCGCCTGGCTGTCAAAGCGGCAGGGCAGGCCTACTGCCGCTGTGCCTACCCCGGAGTGCCAAAGAATTGAGCTTGCCGGTGGCCAGGCGCTGCAACGCTCGCTCAGGTGGCAGCATGTCCGCTCCCGCCTGTTGCAGCACTCCCGGCGGGGGTCACACCAGCCTCGCGGAGCTCTGGCCGCGACGGGGCCGACACTGAACTGACGGGCCGCGGCTGCCGCCAGGGCGTGAAGCTGCTGTTCGAGGACCACACCACGGGCGTCATGCTGCTGCAAGCGCCCGGCAGCATCCCGTCCTCTTTCAACGTGTACCTGGCCGGCGTCAACGCGACGGCGGGCGCCGTGCCCGCCGCGGGCGCGTGCATTCAGCACCCGGGTGGCGGCGGCAAGCGCATCGCTATCGCGAGCGGAGCGTGCGCGCCCGGCGCCTTTGCCCCAGCGGCGTGCCCTTATCGCAACGCCGCGCGGCGCGCGCAGCCCTGGCACCTCGGCACCGCACGGCCCCTGGCTGCTGAGCGGCATGCTGGCAGGTCCGAGCGTGCGCCCGCGCGCGCAGGAAGAACATCACCGCCAGCTTTGCGCCAGTCACGCTGCCGGGCACCAATGCCACGCTCGTATCGGCCATGCAGCTCCAGGCGCGCCCAGCCGACAGCAGGCTCTGGATGCAACACTGCTCTGGGCGCTCTGCTGCTGTCAACAGCAAATCGGCGACTTTGCAAAACGATTCATGGCATGTTTACTTGGGAGCTGCTCAACCGGCGGGGCAGCCGCATATACCTCCCCTGCTGCTGCGGTCGAGACAGCAGCGGCGCGCTGCCCGGCAGGTCGTGTGGAGCAGCGGCGCGACCGCGCGCGTGGGCTCGCTGGGCGCGCCCCTGCTTGACGCCGCACGGCAGCAGGTCGTCGGCGTGCTCGTGGCCGGCACATCGTCCTGCGCCAATGGCGGCCGCCCGGACTACTTTGGGCGCCTCAGCGCGGTGCGCGCCCGACCGAAGCGGCAGGGCACTTTATTTCTTGGTTTTTTCTTTGTTATTTCTTGGCAGAATGCACGGTTCTCTTGTCTTGGTTTTCGACGAGCTTGAGATGCATGCATGAGCGCTGCGCGCGCCAGCCAGCCTGTCCCGCCTGCTGTGCGCGTGCGCGCCTGCAGGCCCCGTGCAGACTGCCCAACCAGAGCGTGACTGCATGTCGCAGTGACGCCTGGGGTGCCCGGGACAGGCGTGGCCGCGCGGGCTGCAGAACTACCTGGGCGCCCCGGCGGTGGCCACAACGGCCTTCACGGTGACGTCGGGCGACCCGGTGCGCCCGCGCAGCCCGCCGCGCCGAGGCTGCAGGCGCAGACCGTGCGCGCCATGCCTCCATGCTCCCTGTACATATGCCAGTGGCGGCTCCGCCCATGGCAGGCATGGAGTCAGGTGAGGCAGAGAGAATGCACCGCGCCAGCCCAGATTCAGCGGCAAACAGCAAATCGGGGGGCGCGCGCGCGCAGACGGCCAGCCAGGACTCCGGCGCGAGCATCGGTGGCGGCGGCGAGAGCTCGCTCGTCAGCGCGGGCGCCCCGAGCACGGTGCTCTCGGTGCCGGGCCGGCGCCTCAACGCGACCGGCCCCGGCCTCGGCTTCCTGCCGGACACGCTGATCATGGCCGGCAACGACACCAGCGGCGTCATCAACATCTTGTGCGCCGCATGCGCACCCCCCCCGCGGCGTCGCAGGGAGCCTGCTTGCACCAAGCCCTGCACGGAACAGCGCGGTGATGTGGGCGTCGCCTCAGCACCCATGGGTGGCAGCCGCCTTGTCACAGCTGTTCTACGCGCTGCTACCATGTCACAAATCAAGCTGCTGCCCCTCTGCGCCGAGGTGCCAGCCAGCTTCACGAGCGGCCAACTCATGGAGCAGCCCTGCCGTCAGGCGCTCATCGTCTTCGTTCAATGGGCAGCAGCGCTCAGCTGTGCTGTGCGCCGAGCGCAGCCTGACCGACCCGCCGGACGCCAACGAGACCATCCTGGCGTCGGCGGGCCTCACGTCCATCGGCGGCAACGGCGTCGACGCCGGCAGCGTGATCAAGCTCTCCCCGCTGACGCTCTACTTCAGCGCGCTCAATTACAGCACGCCGCAGCAGCTGACCGTCACGCGCAGTGCGCCGCAGACATGCTCTGCATGCGCACTGCGCGCTTGCCGCTAGCTCGGGTGGCACGCTCAAATGCACCCGCTGTTTGATCTGCTGGAGCTTGATTGTAAGTGCCAACAAAGCGCTGACAAACCAAGAGATGACATGCTAGTTGAGAAGCATTGCATGCCCATCGCATACTGAATTTCTCACATGGCAGCACATGTAGGCCTGTTGCCCCGAATGCTTTCATGAGTCCTAACATGACGGTGCATGCTGCATGCAGTGGTGTAGCACTCTATGCGCATGCAGGCCTGCGCAGCAAGTGGTCTCGCCTGGCCACTCACGACATGGCACAATCATGTGGCACATGGGCGCGCAGGCAACGCGAGCATTCCCGGCAACCTGCTGCGCTTTGACGCGACCGTCAAGCTGAGCAGCGCTGCAAACCGCACGCGCTTTGCGCAAGACGCCGTCAAGGGCATTGTTACAACCGATGCGGCCAATCGCTCCTCGTACCAGCCCATCGCCATCTCCGGGATCCCGTACACCGCGAGGACACCGGTGCGGGCCGGCTTCGTTCTGGCACGTTATCCCTCTCCACACGATGATGTGGACGGGCACCACTGTCACAATACACTCTGGACCTCTGCCAACAGGTAAGATGCTGAGGCCTTTTCAGGCTCGCTTGCCCTAAAGCCCCTGCGTTGTGGCGGCAGATCGCAGCGCCGTCGGGGCGCGCGCTGTGGCGCTACGCCGTGCCGGCGAGCGCGAACGCCACGCTGGTCTTGGTGCAGGTCTGCGTGAAGCAGAACGTGCTGCAGGAGGCCACGCTGGCCGTGTATGAGGACGGCCGCCTGGCCTGGTGCGCCGCCGCGCCGCCGCGGCCGTTCGCTCTGCACACTGACCGGACTGACCTGCGTGCTAGGAGCAAGCGCCTGGGCCTCTTGCAGTAAGTGTCTGTGCCTGTGCCGGTCAGGCACCGCAGTTCTGCGGGTAGAAGAGCGCCAGGCATGCCATTCCTGCTGTGTGTTGTGTCCATAATGCTGAACTGGAGCCTGCATACGCAGCATGCGGTGCAGGCATGCCCCTGCTGTCGCCACACCGCATGCCCGAGGTGGGCATGACTCCCAAGGCATGAGGCGCTGAGCGACCTGCCCAGTCACCATGCAGGCCGCATGCCGCATGCATGCTTGGTTCCCCAGATGCCAGTGATGCAGGTGTCGCTTGGTGGCGGTGGCAGGGTGCTGGAGAGCGACCCCAACAACGAGCCGGGGTGCCTGTCGCTGGACACGGTCGCATGGCAGCCGGGTTCCGTGTATGATGTCACGGTGCGCGCACGCCCCCGTGGTCACAACACTGCGCTCACTGCACGCCCCACTTCGACCACCTTTTGCGCACATGTGGAGGGCATCTGCAGCCGTGATGAGTACAAGGTTTCACTGGAGTTGACGTATGATCGCTTTGTGACCGTGTCAAACAATCACTCCACAAGTGTCTGGACCTCACACGCTTGCGCTGCGGGTCACAGGTCAGCGACGCCGACTACCTGGCAGCGGTCCTACCCGTGTCGCTCGTCAGGTCGGCAGTCATCGCGCCCTCTCTCTAGGCGCCCCCACATGTACTTTCCTTCGTGTCCTCGCGCCCTCCTTTTCTCTCTGACTGACAGAAGCCTCGCGGAGCAGCGCTGTTGAAGTACCAAAGTATGATTGCTGAAGTGTTAGATGCGACAAGGCGCCGCAGCTGACGCTGCCTGTAAAACACAGCATCATCACGCTGCATGACCGTCCCACACTCGACACTCCCCGCTCACAGCTGCACCACCTAGCTGGTGGAGTACTTGGCTACCAGTTCTGCCACCAAGGCGATGTACTCCTTCTGCGCGGTCTCCTACACAATAAGGGCACATGGTGTATTAGTTCCTGGCCCTGTACACCAGCATTCATGCATGCATGCAGGGCCAGAAAAACTCACCTTGTCCTTGCCCTTCTGCTTGGTCCATGCGTCCCACTTCGCGCGGCCTGCAGAGGGCACAGAGTCACTGAAGCTCGCCAACGGCGTTGGCTCATGGCGGCGCGCACACTCAGGTCCTCACCCTTCTGGTCCAGGAAGCCGGGCTTGCTCGTTGTGTTGTCGCCGACCGTGGCCTGCTTGAACAGGCCATACAGCGCAAGCTTGTCGTCGTTGCTCGCCCTGTCAGGGACTCTGTCCTTTGCGTCCTGCATGCGAGGCAAGCAAAGCGTATATATCAGCAAACCTGTGAGAGTCGAGCAAGGTGAAGATGTAATAGGCCAGACGCATGCACGCGCACGCGTTCTCGGTTGTGCAGCTCACCTGGGCGGCCTTGTCAAAGTCCGCCTGCGACCAGCACAGCGTTCAGAAGGCAAGCAGTCGTCCGGGGCAGGCTTTGCACACACACAGGAGATAGCGTTATTGCCAGTATATAGGGTGTATTGCAATGCAGCACGCTGCAGCTTTGCAAATTAACAGCGGGTAGATGCACTACCAGGCATTCAAAGCACATCAATGCATCACGCATGACGTGCCGCCCAGGCACGTATTGCGAGGCTGCAAGCACCTGAAGCGACATGCTGTCAAGCTTTGCTGATGTGCTTACGCGCCGGGGACAACCAGTTTGCTATGTAAGATCGCCTGTCTGTCGACAGGCACTGACTGGGCTGAGTGACTCCTGTTACCTGTAACGTCACAAGCGGGGGCCGCTGCTGTCCTCCGGAGAGCAACAGCATCTAAATCTGGCCAATGCAGTCACAACTTGAGTCTCATCCAGCATCAGGTACGCACACAGCGCTAGCCAGCTCTAAGTGACTGCTACGCCAGATCGTTAGGCATGATGCTCTGCCAGAGTGCCGCCTCTCACACACGGCCAATCCGTCACAGCCAGCAGCTGACTGGCCGCACGTCAGCACACCGGCGCCCCCTGCCTTTCAAGTGCTGCTGCTCTGCGCCGGGTGCGACTAGCCTCAGCCACGCCTGTCCCACGCTGAGTCGTAGCCAGCATCGGGTGGGTGTTGCACAGCACAGGCGGCCGATATGACTCCCTGGTCCCGCAGGAGCCGCCCCGCAGCTCAACAAGCAGCCCTGGCAGGCAGGCATTGCCGCTGGCTTGTTGGCTGCGGCTGTCTCACTGGCTGGCCCTCTGGCAGCGGAGGCAGCAGCCGTGCGCCTCCCGCCTATTGACCGCGGTGCGCTGCAGCGGCTGCCCACCCCCAAGGTTGTGGTGATTGCACCAGTGCAACCCGTGCTGACGCTCGCGTGCTTGGTGCAGACCCGCAGAGGTGTGAGCGCGCCTTCACTGGCAACACCATCGGCCAGGCAGGCCTCTCACTGGTACCCGCTTTGCTTCGCGTGTCGAATCAGAAAACGCGCTGACATGTTGGCTGCCACAGGCCAATGCCGTGTCGGACAAGCTGCTGGACCTGCGCGAGTGCAAGCTGCAGGGCAGCGACCTCAGCGGCAAGACGCTGTCGGGCGCGCTGTTGCTGGGCGCAGACCTGTCCGGCAGCAACCTGAGGGAGGCCGTGTTCAGCAAGGCGGGCCCCAGGCCTTGCAACAAGTGCACATTTTTTGCTTTTCATATGTTTCACGACTGCTCACGTGGGGCTGCCTTGTCTACAGGCTTACGCAGTCAACACCAACTTCTCAGGTGCGGCCGGCCTCGACCTGAACATGCTGGGAGTGGCCATAGTGTCTTTGTTGCAAAGTTCGTGATCAGCGTACTCGTCTATCAGACTCCCGCTGCAACACAAGCTGAGGACAGGGACCTTGCGCTGCAGGCGCTGACATGACCAACGCGGTGCTGGACCGCGTGTCCTTTGACGGCGCCGACTTGACGAACGTCAAGTTTGTCAACGCCGTCATCACAGGCAGCACCTTCAAGGGGGCGAACCTGTCCGGGAGCGTGTTCGAGGATGCGCTGATCGGCAACGAGGACGCCAAGCGCCTGTAAGCCAGCCCCCTCTTTCAATCTTTCTCAAGCTTTTCAGCTGAAGAGGTGGCGTCAGCGCTGACCCCTGCGGATGCGGGTGCCAGGTGCCTCAACCCCACGCTGACGGAGGAGAGCCGCCTTGGTGTCGGCTGCAGGACCTAGCGTGTGGCCTGACAGGAAAGGCCTCTGTGTGCACTCCAAATATACAGCGACGCTTCAGGATGTGGTCTTTCCAGTGCAGAATGTGTCTGTCAGAACCGCTGACACAGGGACAGCTTCGTGAAGTGCCAGCAGTTCGGTCAAGTGTATACTGCAGAAGCGGTCTCGCTGCTCCTCCATCACAGCCTCGAGATAGACATTATATGCAAATGCATGTGCATGATCAAACATCATGCCGTAGCTAGGTTGCATGCACATGCAGAGCACATGCAGAGCACACAGTGCGTGAGCAAGTTGGTTGGCAAATTGAGCAGCAGGTCACAGCACAGATCCTGGACAAAAGCCGCAGAGCACATGTGCTTTGCTGTGCAGCTTCACCTGCTAGCACTCAACTGGCAGGATGTCTCAGGATGCTGCACAAGAGCAGGATGCCCCGCAAACATACATGGCAGTGGTGTTGAGCAAGGGCACTCTTGGCGTTGCTTGGTATGACAGCATTTGCTCAGAGGTAACGTGCCGTTCCTTTCTAGCACTGAAAGCACCTCAACCCCGCAAAGTCTGTGCTGAGACCGTTTGCTTGCCTCCGCTGCAGCTGTACGTGCTGCAGGCGCAAGAGGAGTCGTTCGGCTCCTTTGCCTTTCAGCTGCTCAAGCTGGCCAGGCTCCACGCAGCCCCAACGGTGCCTTGCCTGTGCAGTGCACTGCAAGCTGTACACGAAGATGCGCAGACAGGCAACGACTGAGGCGAGCCTGCGCCAGGTCATATATGCAAGCGCAGTGTCTGACCAGGCCCTGCTAGACTGCCTGCGGGAGCGCGACGAGCACGACCCATCGTGCGGCCCCGACGTGCGCCTGGAAAAGAGCAGGCTGTTCATGTACGACGCCGCGCTACAGTGCATGTCGCTCCTGCACCTCCCGGGCATGCCACGCTTCCTGGACAGCCAGGAGCACTACAACTGGTGCGCCGTGGCGTGCGGCCTGCAGGCAAGCGCATGTGCCTTTGCCTGAGAGCACCTCATGAGGTTGCGGTGGGCTCGGCAGGCTCAACTCCGTTATCAGCCTGTCAGCAATCCAGCAGGCGTGCGCCGCTGGGGCGCTGGTTGCCATCCTGCAGCGCGACGGCGTGCTCAGCATGTCCGCGGTGTCTGACTCGGACAGCAGCGCCATGAGCCTCGATGGTCGGCAAGAAACTGCACTGCATGTGGAGAGCTTGGCCGAGGCACGTGCACGCGTGCTGGTTCACGCTTGCCTGCGTCATGCATGCCTGTAGCCTGGCTTGACATGTCATGCACCGCAGGTGTCTCTGAGTGGCTTCCTCAACATAGACCAGGTGTCGCAGCGGGCGCTCAACATCTTCCAGGCGCGGGAGCCAGCCTGCGCAGCGGCCTGCACAGCCTGCAGCTCCCCATTCCAAGACGTGCTTGCGCACCGCAGGAGGAGCAGCACCCTGGCTGCGCCATGGGTATCGGCAGCAACAAGGAAGGCTTCAGCGTGTTTGGCGTCCTCAACAAGTGCGTCACCAGCATGGGCCGGCGCCTGCTGCGCCTGTGGTTCATGCGCCCGCTCACCGACCTGGACGCCCTCGCCGAGCGCCAGGACGCCATTGAGGTGGTTGCCCGCTGTGACCACATGCTGACACGCCTGCGCATGGCCATCCACGCGAGGGCGCGGCTGCGAGGGCTGCAGGCTCTGGCTGGCGCGCCGGACGCATGCAAGACGCTGCGCAACCTGCTGCGCCGCATCAAGGACGTGCCGCACCAGCTGCAGCGGCTGCAGGCGCAGAGCGTGCGCGATGCCAAGGACTTCAGCGCGCTGTCGGACAGCCTGGCCAACCTGCTGATGCTGCGCAGCGCGCTCGCAACGTCGGGGCTGGCTGCTCCGGCTGGGACGCCTGGTCTGGCCCAGTGTTTCCCACCAAGTTGTCTGCTGGCTGGTAGTTCAAACTCTCAGTCCGCAGTAGGTGTTGCTGCAGGTGATCGTCAGGTTGCTCGCGACCTCATGAGCGAGAGCTATCCCACTGGCGACACGGGGGGCAGGACGCGCAGCAGCACCTTGAGCGTGTCCCAGGTAATCGCATGCGCATCGTGCAAGTGCAGCAGCACAGCGTGCGCATGTCATGCACCTTGAGCAAATGGCACAGCCCGTGCAGCGGCGGCCCGGCGGAGCAAACCAGGCCGGTGCAACCGAGGCTGCTGCGTGCAGCCTCGGCCTTGTGCAGCGGGCAATCTCGCGCATCGGCGGCGCCGTGCAGGACTGTGCGCCACTTCCCTCGGTAGAGTGAAAACAGAATTAGTTGTTTCTGCATGCAAAACATTGCAAGGCAACCTGGTGCTGAGTGTGCAAGCTCGGCAGGCCACGGCCTGGTCGCAGACATCATCGACACGAGCCAGGAGGAGGGCAGCCTGGTGGCGCCGGGGGTCAGCCCACGCCTGGACGAGCTCAAGGCGACGTACCACGCGCTCCCCGGCCTGCTCACGCGCGTGGTGGAGGCGGAGCTGGCGCGCATCCCCCGCGCGCTCAGCAGCAGCCTGTCGCAGCAGACGTGGACGTGCGTCTACCTGCCGCAGGCGCGCGCCCAGCGCGCCTGCCTTGGATTCAGAGTGCCTGGCCCTCACCTGGTCAGTCCCTGGTACATGCCATTATGAAACCAGGACAATAGGCTTCCTGCACTGCCCTCGCATGCATGTTTGATGAAGATCAGTCAAGCCAAAAGCTTGTTGCATTCCTGCACCATGTGCGTGCAGTCGTCTTGATGCCTGCGCACCCTGCAGGTGGGCTTTGCAATCCGCGTGGAGGGCGGGCGGCTGACAGCCGACCTGGAGGACGTGTTCCCCGACCTTGAAATGGCGTTTGACGGTGATGAGGACGGCAGCACCTTCTACCGCAGCGACCGCACGCGCGCGCTGAACGACGAGTACGGCGACATGCTGCACAAGATCCTGGACCTGGAGGCATGCGCGCCTGCACTGCCTCATCGTGCCACGCACACACGCCGCAGCCGTTTGTGGTTGTTGCGGAACAGATGCAGCATGCAGGCTGCATGATGCAGCCATAGACTGTCCTTTTCGAGCGGCTTACGATGCACGCATGCGTATTTGTGTCACACTGCGACTGCCAGGCATGTGCCACTTGACGTCAGGGGCCATGCGCATATGCGCCCTCCTGAATGTATAGAAGCTTAAGGTGTGCTGCGGGCGCAGGCCAGCATCTGCAGCGAGTTGCTGCGCCGGGTGGCCAAGCACCGGCCTGCACTCGTGCGCGCCATGGCAGCCGCGGGCGAGGTCGACTGCCTGGTGGCGCTGGCGACAGCTGCGCGCGAGCGCACCTGGTGCCGGCCAATGCTGACAGCTGACAACGTGCTTCACATTTCGCAAGGTGCAGACTCCCTACTGGGGATTGCATGGGGCCAAGCTGGCAACCACTTGATTGTGTGGTCCTAAGAGCAGTTTCATGCATGACTCTGCAGGGAGGCACATGCTCACAGAGCTGGTGACAGACACATACATCCCCAACGACACGGACATGACGCCGCATGAGGGCCGCGTGCAGGCGCGCACATGCTTGCGCCGCAGACAGCTCGCCAGCAAGGGGCGCATGAAACATGTGCCAAAGTGGTGTGCTGCGTTGCAGGTCATCACCGGTCCAAACTTCTCAGGTGCCTGTGGACATTGGCAATATCGTCTGCTTTCACAACACCAAAGCAGCAGCGCGCGACCTGGTGCCTGCTGGCCCAGGGAAGAGCTGCTACGCCAAGCAGGTCGCCCTCATCGTGTTCCTGGCTCACGTGGGCTCCTTCGTCCCCGCCAGGGCCGCGCGCATCGGCCTGACCGACCGCATCTTCACGCGGGTGCATGCACACTCTGCATGGCAAGCGAGCGACCAACCTGTGCACGCCGCCCGCATGCCCATGGCACCGGTTGCGCGCGGCGCAGGTGGCCTGCCGTGAAGCCGCGACCGTGCCGCAGTCGGCCTTCCTCATCGACCTCTCGCAGATCTCCAGCATGCTGCGCAACAGCACGCCGATGTGCGCACCCTCACTTGTCATCAGATCTGCATCCTTTGCTGCTCTGCTGCTACTGCTCCTACAGAAGTTTATGAGTTGCTGTCTCTGCCGCGCCACCAGCCGGTCCAGCGGCTTGCGTGCGATGCGACAGGTCTCTGTGCATCATCGACGAATTCGGCAAGGGCACGCTGGCCTCGGACGGCGTTGGCCTGCTGTGCGCGGCGCTGCAGCACCTCGCGGACCGGCGCCCGCTGCCGCCCAAGGTCATCGCCTGCACGCACTTCAGCGAGATGATGCACGGCGGGCACCTGCGCAGGCGCGCGCGCCAGCATGTCCCCGGCCTTGCGTGCGCTGCCGCGCCGTCGCATGCGGCGCACGCATGCACGGGCGCGCTCCTCGCAGGAGCCCCCAGTTGGCGTTCCTGACCATGAACGTGCTGACGGAGGCGGCGGGGCCGGCCGACGCTGCGCGCGACCAGGGCATCATCTTCCTGTACCGCATGGTGCCAGGCAGGGCCTGGCTGCGCCCTGCCTTTTTAAGCACATTGTGAAGTTGCACCACACATGTGCAGGTCAGCGCTAACTGGCCTGTTTGGTATCTGAGAAGAGCTACTGGGCGCAGGCTGCGCGGCGTCCAGCTTTGGCTTGCACTGCGCACGGCTGGCAGGCCTCGATCTGAGCGTCGTCAAGCGCGCCACGCAGGTGCCTCCTGGTCAGCATCCAACGTACTTGCCCATGTCATGTCATGGATGGGGTGTTGTAAGGAGCCATCCACATGCACTGAATGCACCTCTGCATATATAGCAGTGAGCGCTTCACAGGCCTTGCTGGCCGGCCAGGTGCTGGAGGCGCAGCAGGCGGGCGAGGCAGTGGCGCCGCTCGTCAGCCGCGAGCAGGCCGCGCGGGAGGCGCACTTCCGACGCCTGCTGGAGCGCCTGGGGAGCGTGCGGCTGCAGGACGGCGCGCAGCTGCATGCCTTTGTGCAGAGCGTCCTACAGGATGAACAGGCGCTTGGGTGACGCAGTCAGGCGGTGCATGCTTGCCATTGAGCATAGGCGTTGTCCTGTTTATGCGCGCCAGTGGGCAAGGTCTGGTCCACCGCCCAAGCCACTTCACCCACAGCATGCAAGCAAATCTCAGGGGTTGGTGATCACAGCAGGGCGAACAAAGGACAAAGGGATACATTTACACGCCTCGATGTCGATTCGTTTTCCCAAAGGAAGGAAAATTTCTTCCCTGGGCCAAAATGGCTCTTTTGGCACACATGTTGTTACGTAGCAGTGAAAAACAGCACAAACAGAGCAGGCAGCACTGAAAAACATGCAAAGCAGCCACCCGCACAGGGAACACACCGCATGGCATGAACACAACCCAAGTCAAGTCTGTTTGCCTTTGCTGCCACTGCCATTTGTATATACGGCAGTGGGCAGCGGCGAGCTGCGCCTCCGCGGCAGCGGCAGGCCTGGCCCAGACGCCACGCTCTCATGCAGCGAGTCTAGCATAGGCGTGTCAGGACCGAGCGCCGCGGGGCCGCTGGGATGCCTGAAGTACGCCCACACGTTCGCCATGTCTGCGCGCGCCCGGAGCAATTCACGGCCACGAGGCTAGTTGAGGACTGCCTGAGGGGCACATGGTGAAGAATGCAAGGACAGGAAGTCAGGACAGGACAGTGCTCAAGGGCATCCACAGCACCTGAGGCCTCCCTTATCTGAAACCGACAAGCAAGCACCTTTTATGTTGACCTAAAAAACTAGGTCTGTGTCTGTTCATTGCAAGAGTGGTGCCTCGTCCAGGGCAAGACCCAGGTTGTGCTGCAGAGAGTGCTGCCCTTCGGGGCGCACAATTGCTCAGGCTCCACACAGCGAGGAAGGCGCCTGCCCACAGCACGCCCAGCGCCGTGTGCGTGCCCCAGCGTATTGCCTTGAGGCTCGCGGGCGTGCTGCCCACCAGGATCTCAGCGCGCTGCATGAGCAGCAGCGCCGAGATGCCCACCATCTGCGCAAGCGCGCTAAGTTCGTCAGCCGTGCCGTCCGCTCACTTGCACATGCACTGTGCAAGCCATTGACAAGGGGCATGCAGCGTGTCAGTGCAGCCATGGGCCATGTGGGCGGCCTACATGCACACACCACAAAACTGTAGCGTGCACACATCACTCACCCTCCACAACCAGCTAACTGTGTCAGCACAGTGTCTCCTGAGCACACATAGATCGTGGGACTAGACTGCCCTCACAAGACACCAACTGGTGCATGCACTGACTTTCTGCAAGCGCATGTCCCTCCTGCACAGCATGTACCTAGGCAATGCCAACCCATGCCAACCCATTGCAGGGTCGGCTTCCCATTGCAGAGTCTGGGTATCCAGCGCATCGCTTTTGTCTGAGGCGGGCGGCAGAGAATGTGCGTGCGCGGACCTGCAGCGCCGTTTTGTACTTCCCAAGAGTGTTGACTTTGACGGCGCGGTGCGCAGCGCTGCCCGACGCGGCCGCCCACTCCCGCAGCGCGCTCATCGTGATCTCCCGCCCTATCATGATCACCACCGGGATGGTCACGTCCTTCTGCGACAGCGGCGCCGGCGGCCGTACCTGCCGAGTGGCGCCTGCCAATTCAGCGCACAAGCACGTGAAAGTTGGCATTCTATACGGCGCTCTGCATCTCCGAGACTTGCCTCAACAAGGAGATGGACAGACAGAAAGAGCTTGCAAACAGGCTGTCAGGCCCTCGCGCTTCCCGACAGACTAGGCACGTGTGCCGGCACCATGAGGAGCACGCTGCGCTGTCGGCAGGGCAGGCGGCGAGCCCTGAGCACGCACCGCCAGCAGGATGAGCACGGTCGCCACCATGAGCTTATCCGCCACCGGGTCCAGGAACGCGCCGAACGCGCTCGTCAGCTTCATCTGCGCACGCCGCGGCGCGTCAGCCGCGCGCCTGCTGCCCTCTTGCGCTCAGCGCTCCTTTACTAAGCGCACGGAGCTGCATGCAGGCAAGCATGCACTCTGCAGGTGCAAGCCAGTGGGGCGTGCCTTCCGAGCGAGAAAGCCATCCGCCCAGTCAGTCACGGCCGCCCCGACGAACGTGCCCGCGGCCGCCAGCGGCGCCAGCCGGTGCGTGCTAAACCAGAGGCCCACCACGACAGGGACGAGCACGATGCGGAGCAGCGTCAGCGCATTCGGCGGCGTCAGCAGAGGCTGTAGTGTGGGCGCTGACGGCGCGCCGGGCGCGCCGGGCGAGCGCTCCTCGCGCGCGCGCTGGCGGTAGTAGTCGGAGCGCCGGTCGATGGGAGAGTCCAATGACTCCTGCAGGCAACCTTGCAAGCATCTTGCGTGTGCTTGCCGAGCAGGCCCTGGTAACGCAGGCCGCTGCATTGGCCTTTAAAACACATGCAGCATACAAAGCAACAATACAGCAAAGCTGCAGCACATGAACAATAAGTCGCAAGACTTACTACAATCAGTGTGTCGGCAGAGTCTCACTTCCTGGCTGGCTTGGGAACGGCCTGCGCAGCCCTTGCTGGTGTGCACTAGCAACAGACACACGCAAAATATGACACAGTCAGACCTGGCACACCTGTGACGCAATGCGGAAGAGTGGCACACGCTTGATGACAGGTGGCCCGGCAGCCCGCGGCCTCATCAGGAGCGCTTCCAGGAGCGCTTCCACACAGGCACTCCTTTGTTGTGCTGGTCACTCAAAGCGACTGATGTGCAGTGGCCTCCTCGCTGCCTTGCTGGGAACGGGCTCCAAAGCTGGCCAGGATAGCAGAGGTCTCTCAAGGGACCCTGCCCTGCATAACCGCCTAGCTAGGCCTGCTTGACATCGGCTAAGAAAAGAAGGCCAGCGCCTTGAGTCAGTGTGTCACACCACGTGCAGACACTGTCCAGAGTGCAATGCCCGCCCCCGGCTGCCAGGTGATCGGCGCGGGCTGGTGCCGGACGGGCACGAGCTCGCTGCAGGCGGCGCTGTGCGCGCTGGGCTACGCGCCCTGCTTCCACTCGCGCCTCATACCCTACCTGCCGGAGCTGCGCGACGCGTGCTACGACTACTGCACGGGCCGCACGCGCGCCTTCCCGACCCAGCACGTGTTCCGGCGGTACAGGGCTGCGGTGGACCTCCCCGCCGCCCTGATCCCGCTGCTGCTGGACGCCTACCCGGACGCCAAGGCGCGCCCAGGCTCTGACGTGCTCGGCAGCCGCTTGTATAGAACAAGATGGCGCTCGCTGCAAGGTCTTGCTGCAAGCTCTGGCTGCAAGCTCCCCAGTCACCCGCTTCTACACAGGCCAAGCTGACAGGGCAGAGCCTCACCTTTGCAGGTGGTACTGACAGTGCGCGAGCCGGATAAGTGGTACGACAGCGTGAGAGGGGTCATCATGAGGCTGCACTGGTATGTGCTGGTACCTTTCGCCTGGGTAACCAAGCTGGGGCGGCGCTACACGGCAATAATCGCCTGGAACCTGCGCACCATGTTCGGCGGCGACCTGTCGAGGGAGGCCTGCGTCGGCGCGTTTGAGGCGCACACCGCCTATGTCACGGCGCGCGTGCCGCCGGCGCGGCTGCTGGTGTGGCGGCCGCAGGACGGCTGGGAGCCCCTCTGCAGGTGCGTCGCGTGCCTGGCTGGCCCCGTGGCGTGTGCAGACCATGGTCTGTCGCCCCAGCTGCGCGCCTGACACAGGCAGCAGCTGCGCCTCACCAGGTTTCTTGGCGTGGAGGTCCCCGCGCAGCCCTTCCCGCCGCCGCAGAACGAGGGCGCGGGCGCGATGCTGGCGCAGCTGCTGCGCTTTTGGCGGCGCCACCCGCTGGCCGCGCTGGGCCTGCGCGAGTGCGACCTCGCCGGCCAGGAGCTCGACCTGCAGAAGCTTTAGGGCGTGCCGTGGCTGTGCATGGTTTGTGCATATCGGCTGGCTGTTGATAAGCTGCAGCGGGACGTGAGGGGCTCAGCCCTGACGGGGCCGCCACTCACCATGACACGATGACACAAATTGACGCCCAATCATCGGGCCCAGCGTGCACAGCGGGTGTCGGCACAACCTGCTAAATATTGTATAATTGTACATGTACATAAAAGCTCAGCACTGCGCTCATGACACAGGCGGCTGCACGCCAGGCTGTGCCGGGCACGCCGCCGCCAGCTCCTCCGCCAGCTGGCCCAGCTGCGCGCTTGCCGCGGCGCGCACGTCCCTGCCCGCGCGCGCGCCCCGCATGCACGGCCTGCTCGCTACTAGCTGAGCGGACGGCGAATGGTGCGAGAAGGGCGAGCGGCGCACCGCAGCTCGCGCAGCGCGGCGCGGCGGTCGTCGCGCTCCACCTCCAGGACGTGCTCCAGCGTGGCGCGCGCCTGCCGCAGGGCGGCTGCGCTTCAGCGGCCCGGCAGCAGCCGCTGAGCAGCACTCGCTGAACTTGCGGAACAGCCTGTGTCCTGCCGCAGTGCGAGCATGCAGAGCACATGAAAGCGATGTCGTGCAACCGTCATGACACTGCCAGGCAGACAAGACAGGGAACACGAACAACGTCGAGGAGCGATATTGTGCATGGCCGCGCCGGGCTGTGCGTGGGGGGGCGCCTGGTGCGCGCGCAGCAGGTTGAGCAGGTAGGCCGCGTTGCGCAGGACCAGGCCCAGGTTCTCCGCCAGCCGCGCGTACGCGCTGGGCCGGTCCACCAGCGTGTCCACCAGCTCCAGCAGCCCGAACAGCGCCTCGCGGTTCAGGCGGCCCAGCTCCTTGCCAAAGTCTGCGCCCCGGCACTGCGTGTCGGGCTCACGGGCAGGCAGGCAGACAGCACAACGGCGTGCAGTGGTCCCACAGAATGGCGTGGCGCACCATGGCGACCTCGAGCTCAGGGGTGAGGCCGACTGCAGGCACAGGTGTAGCGCTGTGAGAATAGGACAGGTGTGGCAGAGGCCGGGCGCGCACCCACATAGCCGCCCTCGCCCACCTCGAATAGCTGCCGAACTTGCAGCGGCGGTATACCATCCTCTGTCTGCAGGAAATACGCCACACGTTTGTGAGCTTCAGCCTCTGCACGCAGCAATGGGCGCAAACCTGTGAGCCGCGCAGCGCGCCGTGTGCAGCTCGCCAAACATCTGAAACTCGCCCTCCACCGGCGCCGGCGGCACGGGCGGCAGCGGCCGCTCTGCACTGCCGTCCGCATCGCCCCGGAACAGCTTGTAGAAGGGCGGCGGCGGCGGGTACGTCTGCGTGCAGGGCTTCACTGTGTCAGCGGGCCCCACTGCTGCAATGTTGGCCTTTCACAGCCCACACTTGCCGGCAAGTTGTATGAGGACAGGGGACTGCCAGAGCTTTGCGCGGCGGTGCACCTGCACGTGCTTGGGCTGCTCGGCTGGCGCCTGACTGGCCTCCACGGCAGCCATGGATGCGCGACCTGTGCGCAGTACCTCTTGCTGGGATGGCACGTGCTAAGAGACTGCTACATGTCCAGAACTGATGCGAAGTTTGATGCGCAATGGCCTGCAGACGCCAACGTCACACACCGTAGACAGGAGAGTGAGCGGAAGCTAAGTGCTGCTCTTGTCTTCGCCACTGTCCAGGCACTCTCCACTCCCCCCAAAGCAGACCCTTGTGGGGTATGCTAGGCCTGCTGTGCCCGTCCTCACAGGTCTGGACTGCTGCGCGAGGCTGTGGCAGAGCTATCCCATTTCAAGGGCTGTCTTACGTCCGCCACCTGTGCTCACGACTTCGTGGACCGCTTGCTGTGAAGCCAGTGCAGCGCTCTGCCGTCCTATGCGCTAGCGCACTCTTAGTCCATCCTGTTGTGCAAAGAAGGATGCCTGCGGTGAGCGCCACCTGCAGGCTTGGCAGCTGCGCACCCACCGTATTGCCTGGCGAATCACGACTGGAGTGGTTTGCGCGGGGGTGCAGGACATCCGCAACTTCTTTAAGAAGGTGCCAGAGAAGGCCGGGGGTGCCAAAGCGGGTACGTTGCGCACTGCGGCGCCAAGCTTGCTCAAGTGCATCCAAGAGGCGATGGCTGTCTTAAGTGAAGCCTCGGAAAAGTGACAGAGACTGTGTGCGCAGGCGGTGAGCTCAAGCGGAGCAGCGATGGCCCTGCAAAGGTGTGTCTTGCGTGGAGCTTGGTCTGGCGAGAGTCGCCCTGTTCGTTCAAGGTGCAGCGTCCCTTGCCAGCTTGCTGGCCTGAGCGTTGCCCTGCACCTGCCTGCAGGCCGCTGATGGAGCGGGCAGCGCGAAGAAGCGGGCAAAGGGCGGCGAGTCGGCGCCCAAGCCGCAGCCCAAAGGCGAAGCTGCGGCGGAGCCCAAGCCTACCCCGCCCCGCGCGGCGCCTGCCAAGCGGAAGAGCGCACCCAAGGCGGCCGAGGTGAGCGCCTGCGAGCGTTGCGTGCTGGCTGCAAGCCTGGGCGCTGCGGCTCGACAGGCAGCCCGGAGAAGCACGCACCTGCGCAAGCATTGGAAGCGCTGAGATCAGGCACCATGAAGAGAATTTTTGCATGCGCAACGCTTGCCGTGATTAAACAGACATTTTCCAGTGGTATGCCACCGGCACGTGTCTATTGACAGTGGTCATGAGCGGGGCTGCCTTTTGGTAGTGGCCCCTGCTTCTCATGCGCCAGCGTTCCACTGGCGCCATGCGATTTAGGACGAGGACGGGCAGGACGTGGTCATCGACCTGAGCGGTGACGAGTCGACGCCGCCGACGAGCGCCGCCAAGAAGCGCCGCGTCACGCCCGCGGCTGCGCCCGCGGCTGCCCCCGCGTGCGGCCCCGCTGCCCTCAACCACAGGCTCTGCGATGCATGCTCCGGCCCTGCTCCTGGCTGTCGCCCGGCGTCACTGCTCCCTGTGTTGACTAAGCCTCATGCCCTGCTCCAGGCGGTAGCAGCGCATGCATGTGAGTCCGTGCGGCGCGCAGGCCGCCCGCCGAAGCTGCGAAGAAGAGCCCGGCGAAGAAGAGCCCGACCGGCGCCAGCAAGGCGCCGGCCAAGCCGCGCAGCCGAGGGAAGAAGGCCGCGGCGCCAGAGTACCCGGAGGATGTGGCGGCCGCGATGGCGGCCGTGGACGCGGCGGCCGCGGCGCTGCCGGAGGCCAAGTACGCGGTCGCGGAGGACGCCGGCGAAAACCGCTGGTTCCAGCGCGGCAACGACCCGGTCGCGTCCAACCCGGGCTGCAAGGTCTGGACATATCTCTGAGTGTTGATAGCCAGCAGGGGAGCTTTCTGATTGCCGCCGTGGGCTTGCTCGTCACACTCGGCAGACCATGACTCGGCCGCACACACCCCGGGCTGCAGGGTTCGCGCGGCGCCACGTGGCGGTGGTGGTGCTTGCACACGGTAGAGAGCGGACCCTCTTTACGCGCTTGGGTATCCTGCCTGCTGCCATCAGTCTGACTTACAGCCGCTCATGCGTTCTCCGGGCGCCATGTCAGCATGATATGCGCGGTTTCCACAGCATCATGCCTCATGCCCTGATAAAGCGACATAAGCTGCCGCCCCTGCGCGCAGCCGATCCCCAGCGGCCACAAGGACTGCCTCACCGGCAAGACGTTCGTGCTGACGGGCACGTACGAGGCGCTGGGCCGCACGGAGGCCACCGACCTGATCAAGCGGCACAGCGGCCGCGTGACCGGCAGCGTGTCCGGCAAGACCACGTTCCTGGTCGCCGGCGACGGCTGCAGCAAGTCCAAGCTGGAGGCGGTGCGCGATGGCGCCCGCCCGCAGGAGGGCATGCCAGGTCCTCTTAGGCTTCAAGGAGCCGCCTCCTGGCTGCCGGCGTCTGCTTTGGCTGCCAAACTAGGGTATGGCGGCTCGCCGCTGACTGCATGCGCTTGTGCCTGTGATGCTCCCACTGTTGGCGAGCGCACGCATGAAGCAGCATCTTTTCTGTGCCTGCTTGCTTTGCTGCCAGCCAGGGCTGCAAGCGCAGGTCGAGGCCGGTCTCCCTGCCTGCCCCAGCGCATCCATGCCTATGTGCGCGCATGGCTTACAATGCTCATTTTGGCAACAGTGTTGCCGTGACGCCCCAGCATGCACAGAGTTCCAGTTGTCATGCATGCACTAGCGCATGCTTTGTGCAAGGTACATGGTTTGCACATCAGATTGCCCCTGAGGCAGTGACATGCAAGAGTGCGTGACGTGCGCCTGCTCCGGGGCCTTGCCCTCTCACCGTATCACACCCTGTCCCCGTACCGCACAGGCCAAGGAGAAGGCCACGCGCGTCATTGACGAGGATGGCCTGCTTGCGCTGGTTGCGGCGGCCCCCGACCCGGGTGCGGCCCATGGCTGAGCCAGCGCGCGCAGTGAGATTGCGGTGCCTGATGGGCTGACTGGGCCCTGAAGCCATGCACTGCGTGCAAGGTGGGAGAAGACCCAGAGTACCGGCGGGCTGCAGACCTATCCCGCTGCAGTCTCAGTGCTGTCAGGACTGGCGCTGCGTAGGCGCCCGCCTCGACACGGCTTGCGCCATCTCAGGTACGTAAGAAGGGGCCGTGCCTGGCGGCAGCATGACAGTATCAGCGTGCGCCCGCGCAGGTGCGGGCGCACCCGCCGAGCCCGCAGGTGCCGCGCCGCTGCCGTCCGCGCTGTCAGCAGTCTCGCCCGCCCGCAAGCAGCCGGCGGCCGCCGCCGCGGCCGCCAAGGCGGCGGGCGGCGGCGCGGGCGGCGCCCAGGGCGCAGCAGCGCCCAAGGCGGAGCCCGGCGCGGGCGGCGGCGCCGATGCGGGGCCCAGCGGCAGCGGCAGGGGCGCTGCGGCAGCAAAGGCGGAGCCTCGTGCGGGCGGCGGCGGGGCCGTGGGCGCCAGCAGCGGCCGAGCGCCGACGCGGCCTGCTGCGGGGCAGAAGGACGGTGCGCGCGCCGTCCCGGCGGCGGAGAGACGCGCTGTGCAGCGCGTGTGGCGCAGTGTGCTCCGCAGCAGCCCTGCAGGCGCTCATGCTTGGTGCTGTCATCTTTGCAATTTACCGATGGAGACCAGGACCCTCGATGCGGCCATGCATGAGGCGCGCAATGCGGGGCAGGCGACAAGGGCGGCGGGCAGCTGTGGGTGAGCAAGCACCGCCCCAACAACTCGGCAGAGCTCATCGGCAACCCCGGCCACGTCAACACGCTGCGCGAATGGCTGCGCAACTGGCGCGGACCCCCCGGCCCGCCCACACAGCACCGCCTGCGCCGGCATCGACCGGCATCATGTCGGGCGCATGCGCGCATTCTCTGCTGGCACGCGCGTCCAGTGCAGTCCGGCAGCCCACATGCTATGTCACATGCGCGGGAGCAACAGGGTTAGAATACGTGTTGTCAGCGTGCTTGCTGCACTCCCGCCTGTTGTAACCTGGCAGCTTGCGCACCCAGCGCTCTGCATCTCTGGCGCTGGCGGGCCCTGCTTGACCAGCGTCGCTGAGCAGAGCGGCGCGCGGCCACGGCGCAGGGAGGGCATCCACATCCATGGGCAGGAGCCGCCAGCGCCGAAGAAGAGCTTTGGCAAGCCGCCCAATCTCAAGGCCAAGGCAGTGATGCTCTCTGGCCCGCCCGGCATCGGCAAGACCTCCGCCGCGTCCATCATCACGCGGTGCGCCTCGCCATGTAGTCACTCACTCCTGTTTCTTTTTCTGGGTGCGCCGAGCATGCACGGCGAGACTGGTGTGCTGAGCATGCACGGCGAGGCTGGTGTGCCGAGCATGCAGGCGAGACTGGGTGTTGACTGGGTGTTCAATAGGCGCATGTGTGACGCTTGCAGCGGCGCCCATATGTCTTTGAGGTGCAAGCAAGGGATCCCGCATAGTTGCGCACGTGCGGGCCCGTCACAGCGCCCCAGATCCTGCCATGCTCGAGGATCGTGCCCCTCGCAAGCCCTGAACAGCCCTGAAGCCTGCCCGCTGCCCCCGCAGCGCACCATGCATGCAATGCAGCGCCTTGCCTGTCAGGGCGGCTGGCGCGGGACAGCCCACACGCACGACCCGACGGCATATGCCAGGAGCACACAGTGCTCACGCGCCAGCACCGCTGCGCCAGGCAGCTGGGATACCTGCCGGTGGAGGTGAACGCGAGCGACACGCGCAACAAGGCGGACGCGAGCGCGCTCAAGGGCGTGGCCGGCAAGCTGGCCAACGGCCTGCGCGAGCTCACCACCAACAAGTGCCTCACCAAAGGAACAGACGGCCGCCCCAAGCGGGTGCGCCTGCTTGTATGACCTTAGTCTGCTGCACTGAGTCCGGGCTGTCGGCTGTCAGCCGCGCATGCGCGGCCACGGCGGCACGGGCGCCGGACACGCCGAGCGCCACCAGAGGCTGAGCCCATTGACAGGGCTACAAAATATGTCGAGCGTCGCCACCTATCTGGCAAGTGTGGGCGTCACGGACCCTGACGATATCCAACAGGTGTCTGACAGATGGCACAGGAAGTAAGCGGGCAGCAGCAGCAGCAATATGAGGTCGCCCCGCCACGAGCGGCCGGGGTTGCCAAAGGCGGCGCTGAGGTGCGCGGCCGGCGGCAGATGGCGCTGGTGATGGACGAGGTGGACGGCATGTCTGCCGGCGACCGCGGCGGCGTGGCCGACCTCATCAAGACCATCCACAAGTCTAAGGTCAGACACCCTTCCTTAAATCAATATATACATGGGATGGACCAGCATTCAAGCGAAAGCGAAGGAGACGCGCTCCCTCTGAGGCCGCCCTGCACCGCAATGGCGTGTCCGGCGCTGGCCACCGCCGCATCTCCGTGTCTGTTTGACGCGAGCAGTCCGCCGTGGCGCGGAGTGCATATGGTGGCAGCCTGGCTAGCACGGCTGTTGCCAGCTCTGCTGCGGCCTGGTGCGCTCGCCGCGCCTGGACGGTTCAGGACAGCGCGTGGCTCGTGCAGCGCGCCTGGTGGCAGTGCCTCTGAGGGGTTGGCCGTACCCTGACCTGACCCTACCTAGCCCTGTCACCGCAGGTGCCCATCATCTGCATCTGCAATGACAAGTACAACCAAAAGCTCAAGGCGCTGCGCACGCACTGCCTCGAGCTGGACTTCAGGTGGCGGCCCGGCCCCGGGGAGCTGCCTCGCGCTCGGCGCCTCCCAGAGGCTCCAGGGAGCCTGAGCATAGCATAGGACAAGGGTGTGGCTGACCCTATCCCTTACTCTCAGCAACAAGAACTGGCTGCGCAGCCTCGCAACCATTGTGGCGGCGGCCGCACATGAGCGCATGCGCCCCGACCCGATGGCGGCCGCTGCGTGCGCAGGAAGCCCACGGCGGTCCAGATGATGAAGCGCCTCATGGCCATCTGCAGCACGGAGGGCCTGGAGGTGTCCCCCGGCACCCTGCCTCCTAGCACCCCCCCGCTAGCACGCCGCACGCCTGGCACCACAGGCACGCGTCAGTATCACATAAAGGAGGTGAGCGTGTTGTCGCATGTGGCGCGCCGTGACCGCGCGCCGCCGGGCTGCGACACGCATGCAGCGGGGGGCCGCCCGAGACCGGCGCCATGCGCGAGGCGCCGCGCCCGCGCGGCGCAGGTGAACGAGTCGGCGCTGCAGGCCCTGGCCGAGGGCAGCAACGGCGACATCCGCCTCATCCTGGGCCAGCTGCAGCTGATCCGCCTGCGCTCGCGCACGCTCAGCTACGACCAGGCCAAGGCGCGCGCGCCCGCGCCGGGCCGCCGGCAGACCGTGCTGACGCCCTGCGGGCCGCCTGGCGGGCCGGCACGTTTGTGCATATCCACAAACGCACCCTGGGAAGGGGGTTTGCGAGCGTGACCGGCCAGGCAAGGGGTGTGCGGGAGTGCGGGGTACGCCTGCTGCCCTGCTCTGGTGCTTGTGGCGCCTGGGCGGAGCGCTGGGCCCGAGGCCGCCCCGGCGGCGCGCCAGGGCAAGCTGGCCACGGCCAAGGACGCGGACATGAGCCCCTTTGAGGCGGGGCGCAAGCTGCTGTCGCTGGAGCGCCTGAGCCTGGGCGACCGCATCGAGCTCGTGTTCCAGGACGCCGACCTCGTGCCGCTGCTCGTGCAGGCGCGGGGTTCAGGGTTAGGTGGTCAAACCCGTCCCCCCAGTCACCCCGCCTCGCGCCCCTGCTCGTGCAGGCGCGCGCCCCACCGCGCGCGGGGCCGCGGCGGCGCCGCGCGCGTGCGCTCGTGCCACCAGGCGCGCTCAAGGGCGAGCGCCTGCTCACGAGCACTGCGGCTGCGCGCCTGGGCGCTGCGTGGATGGGCATGCTGCGCGGTCCCTCTGTTGCCCAGCAAGTGCTGGATGTCTGCGCATGCGTGTGCAGCGGCGTGCACTCTGCCTGCTGCCTGGTGCACTGCTTCGCGCTGCCTGGTGCTTCGTCAGTACGTTGCGCCCTCCGGGGCGCTGTCCGCGCAGCTGTCTCCAGCGCCGGCCGCTCGGCTGAGGCTGCGCCGTCCGGTGCAGGAGAACTACCTGAACCACCGGCCGCAGATCGCGCAGAACGACCTCATGCGGCTCAAGGCGCGCCTGGGCTTGCCCTAGCGCGCCTTTGACATTGGGGCTCTGCAACGTGCGCTATTTTCTGTCCACATGTACCTGCAGTGTGACCCCTGCCCATAGAAGCAGTCTGCTGTGTCTGCTGTGGGCGGCTGCGCATGTGTATGCCCCCTTGCAAGCCCGGAAGAGCATGCACCGTGCTTCAATTGCCAGGGATGAAGTGCTCTGCCGGCACCGGCCTGTTCCATGCGCATGTATGAACGCTGGCTGCCTGCCCACCCGGCTGCTGCTTGGAAAAGTTACTGCTGCAGCGCTAGTGCAGCGCGCCTGCAGCCGGCCGAAACACAGCCCCGCTGGATCCCCGCGCGGCCACGAGGCGGTGGGCGCCCTCCACGCGCGGCCCGCTGGTGTGGCAGAACGTGCTCCTCAGCGCGAGGTTGATGCCGCCGCCCCTGTTGTGCCACACCCAGGGGCTGGAAACCCTGTTCCATACCCAGGATCTGGAAACCCTTGCGCAGGTCATCGCCAAGGCGGCGGAGGCGCTGTCGGCGGGCGACGTGGCCAACCGCAGCGTGCGCCAGTACGGCAACTGGGGCCTGATGCCCTTTGCGGCGGCCATGGGCAGCGTCATGCCGGCTGCCTACATGCGCGGCATGCGCGAGACCTTCAGCGGCAACAGCGGCGAGCCCAACTTCCCGCGGCGCGCGCCCCAGGCGCCGCGCCTGTCTGCGTTTTTCAATTTGCCAAGCTTCCCTCGAGGCGTGGCTTTTATGGCACGCGCCCATGGCGGACAGAGAGCAGGCAGAGAAGCCTGTGGCCCTGCTCCATGACCAGCTGCCCAGAGCTTGCCACTCATGCGCCTGGTCGCCCGGCATTACCGCGGAGCACTACTTGTAGTGCTTGTAGTGCTTGTAGTGCTTGCACCACCGCCAGCGAGCCCGCATGCCCTAACCAAACCCTAGCCGTGGGCGCGCAGATTTAGCGCATGGCTGGGCCAGAACAGCTCGGCGGGCAAGCAGCGGCGGCTGCTGGGCGAGCTGCACACGCGCATGCTGAGCTCGGGCGCAGTGGCGGTCGACCGCGGCGCGCTGCGCCAGGCCTACCTGCCCGTTCTGCGCTCCGCGCTCACCGCGCCGCTGGTCGCGGAGGGCCGGGAGGGCATCCCGGCCGTGACGAGCACGCTGCAGGCGCGCGCGCGCGCGCGGTCTCTGCCGCAGCTCACCCTCCTTCCCCTTCCCGGCCCCATGCGCCCGGGTTGAGCACCTTGCCGCTACCAGAAGGCGCTGTGGGACAGCTGCAAGTCTTCAGAAGCAACAGCTGCCGGCTGCGAACTGCATCTGCAGCAAAGCTGCAGGGCTGAGCACTGGCGACAGGCTTGCGCTGCCGGCCACCTCGGGCGCGCCGTGGCAAAACGAAGAAGCGCCGCTGGCGACCAAGCCGGGCGCACCGGCGGCGAGACGCGGGCGGCCGCGCGGCAGGAGTACTGCATGGACCGCGAGGACCTGGACTTTGTGCTGGACGTCACCAAGTTCAAGACCAAGGCGCCCTGGGGCGAGGACCCCTGGAAGCCTGTGCCGCCGGCGACCAAGGCCGCGCTGACGCGCGCGCTGCACGCCGACGCGGGCCGCCCGCGCTGCAGCCTGGCCGTGGAGGAGTTTAAGAAGGGCCGCAAGGGCAAGCGCGGCGCGGCCGCCGCTGCGCCGGACGAGGACGGCATCGGCACCGGCGCGCGCCCCTCAGTCAGGCTTTGCGCGTGGGTCTGGAAGCGACCAGCAACACGCCACAGCCAGAGACCACGAGGCGCCCCTCAGTCAGGGCGCGGTGAGACAGGCCTCGTGGTCTGTGCCTGTGGCGTGTTGCTGATTGCCTCCAGATCCTGGTGCAAAGCAAGTGGGCTTTCAGCGGCCCTGGGCCGCCATGCACGAGCTCCTGAGGCCGCTGTTGCGCCCGCGAGGCCCAAGAGCCCGGGCACCACTGACACTGCGCATGCGCGGGTGTCCCGCAGGCACGGGCGGCGATCCTGAGCTGGAGGCTGCGGAGGCGGCCAACGCGCCGCCGCCGCCGGAGGAGGAGGATGAGGAGGAGCTGACGGCGGGCGAGCATGCAGTCAAGCGGCGCCTGGAGAATGCGGCCAAGAAGGGGCGGCTAAACTTCCAGCCCAAGGTCGAGACCAAGGCGCGCCCGCCGCCGCGGCCCGGCCGAGCGCGCGGGCTGCTTTGTGACAGGAAAATGCAGGGATGTTGGCGGTCTTGCGTGCAGTTGCTCGGTCGTGACTGTTCCCACCAAGCTTGCCGGGCTCATGCGGAGCCGGCTGCGCAGGCGCCTGCGAAGAAGCGGGGCGCCGCGGCGGGGCGGGGAGGGGCGGGGCGGGGCGCGCGCGGAGGCGCGCAGGCCGGCAGGGGCCGCGGCAAGCCGTAGGCGTTGGGCAGGCCTGGGAATCCAAGAGCAGCCACGCTGCGCGCCAAGGCGGCTGAACGGCAGTGTCGCGTCACAGGAGTTGTTGCAATTGTGTGCCTTTGTGTTGCCCAGACCGGTCTGTGAGGAGGCCCAGGGTGCATGCGTCCAGCTTACATGACGTGGTGGGTGGTAGAGCCATGTGCATGTGTGTCATTGCCGGACTGTGGGCCATGCAACGCCATGCCCTTGTAACACATTGAGCAGACACAATGTTTTAGGGGCTGCTCGCCAGCCAGGCGCAGACTGATGGTATCATAGAACCAGCAATGCCAGGGAGCACCGGGACTGACTCACTAATTGCCAGCTGCGAATGCTCAGCCTGCACCCAGGACTTCCCTGAACGACAAGACACCCGCACACCCTGGCGGCACAGGGCAAGGCATGGCCACACGCTGCCCGACAAGCACACACCTACATATACACAAGCGTGGTGCCTCCCTCAGGAGGCACTGAGAGCTGCTCATGCTCACTCGCTGTCAGAGAAACACGCGGTCGCCTGCCGCGCGCGCTTGGCAGCGCTCTGCGCCGCAGGCGACAGGCCGCCAGCCGCGGGCCTGCAGCGCACGCGCGGGTCGGGCTGCGGCGGCATGCCCGCCGGGCTGCCTTTGCCCGCGCCAACGATAGCCACCGGCGCGCTTGCGGAGTGCGCAGGCGCCGGCCGGTTCTCCTTTCGGCCTGCGGTGGCGCACATGGAGGCTGCGTGTGGGCGCGCGCCGCGCCCGGGCGCGCCGCCCCCGCATGCGTGGGCCAGGCAGTGGGCGCCCTGCAGGCTCACCCCTGGCGCGGCGCCGCCGGGTTGCGCCGCGGGCGCGCGCTGGCCGAGCACGCCACGCTGCGGCGCGCCTGCACTGGCGGCCGGCGCGCCGCCGCGGCCGCCAGGCGCGGCGCCGCGGCCAAGCGGCGCGGCGCCGCGGCCGCCAGGCGCGCCGCCGCGGCCAGGCGACGCGGCGCCGCGGCCGTTTGGCGCGCCGCAGCAGCCCTGGCCGGGCGTGGGCCAGGTGCCAGGTGCCCCTCGGCCGCCCGGCGCGCCGCAGCAGCCCTGGCTGGGTGCAGGCCAAGTGCCCGGCGTCGCCCACGCCTGCGGGCTGCCAGCGCAAGGCCCGCCCGCATGCCGCGCCCGGCCAGGGGGCCATTGCGCGGCTGCGCGAGGGCCTGGCGTGCCAGCTGCGGGGCTGCCGCGCTCCCCGCACGCGCCCGGCGCAGAGTGCGGCTGTCGGCTGCGCTGCCCGCCGGCAGGCGCGGTCGCGGCATCCGCTGCGCTGCCCTCCACGCGGCGGTCGGCAACGGCGCTGGCGGGCGGTCGCGATTGGCGCTCTGCAGGGCGCGCGGCAGGGCCGGCAGACGCACAGGCGTGGGCATGCGCGCCGCGCGCGCCGTCGCTCTGCGGGTCCCAGTTGGCGCAGGGGGCGGGGCCGGGCGCGTGCAGGCACGCCTCGTACGCCGCCCTGACCGCCTGCATCACAGTGCTACGCTCAGCCCCACTCCAGCACAGGAGTTGTAAACCCCTGTGTCGCATCATCGCAGCGCAGTGGGGCCAGCCACAGACGGGCTTGTAACACAAAGACGACAATGGAGGGCTGCCTGCGGCTGCCCAGGAGGCTGGGTGGGCCTGCAGGCGCGCACCACCACAGCGTCGCGCGGGCGCATGCCGTGCATGGCAGCGGCGGCCCGCGGCTCGGCCGCGGCCAGGCGCAGGCCGCTGGGCGTGGCCAGGCCGGCGGCGCCGTGCGCGGCCGCCACCAGCTGCATGCCCAGCGGCAGCTCGCACGCCCACTCTGCCAGCGCACGCTCCAGCGGCGCACCCGCATCCAGGCCCTCCCTGCGCGGCTGGGGCAGCTGACACGCTGCGGGCGTCCGTGCATGCGCCGGCGGCCGGCACAATTTACACATGACGAAGTGGCGGAGTTGTATCCTGGCCGGGTCAGGTTTTTTACTCCTTGCCAGCACCTGTGTCTCTCTGCTGGTGCAGGCCCGCTGTGCCTGCGGAGCGGTGCATGCGCGGACACGCAGGATGTCTGCAGGTCGTGCATATCGGCACGCATGTGAGCACCTCGCCAGGACGAAGCACTCCAGCACACCCGCCCGCGCGTTGGCCTCCATGGCTGCTTGGTCCTGCGGTGCAGCCAGGTGCTGCTGTAGCAGCGCGGACTGGGAACTTAAGCATTCCGTGCTGTACCACAAAACATGTAAGGTCATGCATATAGATGAGCCGCAAGCGCGCCGCCGCATGGTACATGCAAATGACAACTGCTGTAAGTCGTAAGCCGTAAGCATGGTGCACACCACGCACCTGTGAATGGCATGGGTCGCGCACCTCTGCAGCGCCCTGGGCGCGCAGATAAGCCTCCGCCACGGCCAGGTCGCGCGGCAGCCAGGCCGCTGCGCAGCGCGCCAGGGCCTCTTCGGGCTCCTCGGGTCCCCCGTCTGGCCATGGTGCACCCGCGGGGCCGCCCGGCCAGCGCAGGCGTGAGGGCGCAGCGGCGGTGCGCTGGGGCCGCGGCAGGGACACGCCGCCGCCTGCTGTTGCGGGCGAGGTGGCGCCGCCGGCCGGAGGGCCGCCGCCCAGCCAGGGCGGGGTCTCCGGCCCGCGCGGCACGCCTGACCCAGCCAGGGCGCCGTCCCTGAGCCCCGGCGCGGAGCTGCCGCCCTCCAGGGCCGCCCGCGCACATGCAGGATCAGGGTCCGCTGCAGCCAGAGTGCGGGGGCATGCGTCACCCGCCGTCGTGTGCGCGGCCTCAGCAGCGCCCGCCGCCGCCGATGTGCCAGCCTCTGTTGCGGCTCCGCCGGGCGCGGCACCCGGCGCATCCCCTCGCGCAGCCGGCTCATCCGGCACCGCGGAGCCGCCCGCAGGCCAGTCCGCCCAGGCGCCCGACGCGGCCCCGCCGGGCGCCGCACCCGGCGCATACCCTCGCGCAGCCGGCTCGTCCGGCAGCGCCGAGCCGCCCGCAGGCCAGTCCGCCCAGGCGCCCGACGCGGCCCCGCCGGGCGCCGCACCCGGCGCATCCCCTCGCGCAGCCGGCTCGTCCGGCAGCGCCGAGCCGCCCGCAGGCCAGTCCGCCCAGGCGCCCGACGCGGCCGCCGCGCCGCGCCCCGCGGTGTGCGGCGCGGCCAGCTGGCCCGGCTGCACGGGCGACAGGCCCTCGGCCGCCAGCACGTCCGCTGCCGTCACACGGCCGCGGGTCGTCAAGGGCATCAGTGTGGGACTGTGGGCTTCCGACGCGGCGGGCAGCCCGGGCGCGGGCGTGGCCGGCGAGCACGCGCCCGCGGCGGCCGGCTTGGCCTTGCGCGCCGGCGCGGGCTTGGGCGGCCGCAGCGCGGCCAGCTGCGCCAGGGCGGCGCCCGGCGTGCGCCATACCGCCGCCAGCGTCGGCTGCGAGGCGCTCGCGAACTGGCTGCCCAGCTCGCCGCCTGGCGCGCGCGCGCGCGCAGCCGTATGCATCAGCATCCTGAAATGCTTGTAGTCTTTATGTAGGAGTGCAAGCTTGCGATTTGATGTGGAACAGCCACTTGTGCCACAGGGACCTGAAAACGGCCATGAGATCCAGCGTTTGCTGATCTTGTGCCCATTCTGGTGTGCATGCAGCCTGTGATCTTCCTTTGGATCAGCGACACTGCTGAGGCGGCGCGCCAGCGGCCAGAGCCATGCGCGCTGTCTTTGTGCACACCTGTCGTGGCGCCGGCTGCCGGCCGCCGCGCGGCAGACGCGGCCCCGTCGCAGACGGCGGCGGCCCGCGCGGCGTGCGCGGCGCCGGCTGGCGCACCCGCGCCGGCCGCCGGCGCTGCAGGCAGGCCGCCCGGGGGGTCCGCGGCCAGGCGCGCGAAGAAGGCGCGCATGGACGCGAGCGCGTCCTCGAAGCTTGGCTGCAGCCGCAGCGCCCCGCGGACCCTGAACAAGTCCAAAGTCATGCAGCAGGCGTGAAATGCAGCGCCTTGCTCTGGCTCAGCGCAGAACAACAGACCTTGGCTCAGATCAAGCGATCTACTGAGCAGCCCCGACTCTGGGTGTCAGCAGAGGGGCTGCAACAGTCCTGACCAGCGACTCGGGGCGGCCATTGCAGCACCTGCACTTTGGACAGTGCGTGCAGAGATAGGGCGGGTCGCGGCCGCATGTGCCGCACCAGCGCGAGAGCTGCCCCTGGAAGCGCGGCTGTCCGAAGCGCTCGTCGACGAGCACGATGGCGCCATAGTCCAGGCGGTGCCGGATGCAGCGGCCCACCGCCTGGTTCAGCGCCCTGCGGTAGGGCATATGAGGAGGTTTTTGGTTTAGGGTGGCGCTGACAGAGCGGAGGCTAGCGCTTGCGCTTCCGCTGCGCGTTGGAAGTTTGCCAGCATGCATGTGCGCTTTCCCGTGGGTCAAGCTGCTTGACTCAAACATGCACCGCCTGCAGCGGCAGGGCAGTCGACTCTATGCATAACATTGAGCGCACCAGGCAGTCAGCTCGATGCATAACATTGAGCCCACCTGCTTGCGCAGGTGGGGCGGCAGACTGCGGCGGCAGGGCACGGCGGCCGCCCGCACCTGAAGGCCTGCTGGGTGTACCACTGGTCGCCGGACAGGAGGCCGCGCCGCGCGCCCTCGTCTGCGCGCGTCGCGCGCGCGCGCGTGAGCCCGGCGAGTAAAGCTTCCATGCAGCTGCGCCGCGTCGAGGGTGCAAGCACAGCTGGGCAGGCGCGCCGTTGTAGCGCTTCTTCAGGCCGACCTGCGTGTCGCGCACGTTGGGGAATGGGATACCCACCACGAGCACCGCGCGCGCGTTGCCGTCCGCAAAGTCCAGGCCCTCGGACACCTGCACGTAGGGTTGGGATGTCTCACAGTATACCTGCTGGCGCTGGCAAGCGCGCTCGGTTATGGCGCCTAAATGTGGGGGGCACCACCGCTGCTAGGCTCGGCGCTAGCCTTTGTGGTGCAGGGCCGACCACTGGGGGATGGTGACGCACAGAATCACCAATCTAGACTACACAGAATCATCAACCTTGTGAAGCACGGCGGTTCAAGGCTGCTGTGGATGCTACTTATGACAGCTAGCTGCAAAAGTTTCCATAGATGATAGGAGACAGACATGAATAGAGCTGGGAGCTGTGCCGGAGGCAGTGCCCTGTGCACGGCACCTTGCCGCGGCAGATGGCGAAGAAGAGCGCGCCGCGGCCGCTGGCGACCGCGGCGTAGAACTGGGCCATTGCGGCCGTGAAGGCTTCGCCCGTGCCGCGTGGCTCGCTCACCACCCGTTTCGCGCCCTGCAGCTTGGCCCACAGCCCGCTCTCCTGCGCGGCGCAGGCGAGCGGCAATGCTGTGTCAGTGCCGCTGATTGCAGCGGCAGGACGCCTCGCTGCCCGCCAGTCTTTGCGGCTGTGGAACGGGCTAAGCATGTGCGCGCGTCACAAACAGTCATCTTACATCACACATGCATGGATGCGCTGGGGCGGCCACACCCTATCCTCCTCTGGAGAGGGCATGGCATCGGCGCCCGCACCGCAAAGGGAGGGCATGCTATCAGCTCCCGCACCGCAAGGGGAGGGCATGGCACGACATTGGCATCCACACTGCAAGGCGGGGCGTGCGGGCGCGCCTGCCAGCGCGCCGTCAGCGCGTCCAGCATGGCATAGGACGGCAGGAAGACGAGCATGCCGTCCGGCACCACGCCCGCGACGGCCGCCACCGCCTCGCCAAGCCGGTCCTGGAACGCGTGCGAGCGGGCAGCCTCGTACGTCGCGCGCAGGCCGCCGCCGCCCGGGCCCGCGCCCAGCGCGCCGGCCCAGACCTGGCGCCGCATGTCCACCACGTGCGGCGCCTCGAAGTGCACCGCAAAGTCCGCGCCCAGCTGCGCGCGCCGGAGCAGGGCTGCAGTGTGCGCGCGCCGTGGTGCGCGCACGGCCTGGCGCCACTTGTGTCACATGCAGAGTAAAAGTGCAGCAGCCCATGGCAGCCTAAGCTACGCACATGGAGTGTGTGTCTGTGTGTTCGCACGCTTATGGCTTGCTCCCGGTCCTCCGCTCCTGAGCTGTAGCGTGCACTCGCGTTTGAGACACACATGGAACTGATCAAAGGCCAGCCTGGCTTGTCTAAGTTCTAAGGGGCCAGTGCGCGCCTCGGACGCAAACGAGGCCATGGGCGCGAGCGTGCCCGAGGTCAGCACGACGCAGCGCGCCGCGGCCGCCACCTCCTGGAAGGCCAGCGCGGGGTTTAGCGCCCAGAGGCACAGCTGCGTCGTCCAGCCGCCTGCTTCAGCCTCGGCAGACCTGCGATACAGGCCGTTCCTCACTATCAAGCAGCAGCACATGCACCCCTGCATGTCCTGCGTGCTTTGCAGAGCCAGAGCGTCAGAAAGTGAGCATAACCTCGCATGTCACCCAGCAGCCCTGGCTCTCCTGGCTCGCATCCGTTGCGCACCATCAAACGCCCATGTTCACTACTGCCTGCTGAGGCGTGCAACTGGCTGCCCATCAGACGCGCCCCCGCCGGCAGGGCCCGCACTGCTGGCGCGCGCGGCCCTGCGGCCGGCCGCCGGCCTGCCGCCGCCAGCGCACCACCGCCAGACGGTAGTCGCCCGCGGCCTCGGGCCCCGCGCTGTACATCAGCTTCAGCACTGTCAGCAGCCGGCACAGCACGCCCAGCGCGAGGCCGCCCGCGCGCGCGGCCCCGGGGCCGCCGCCCGCGACGGGCGCCTGTGTGGCGCCGGCCGCGGGCGCGTCCGCTAGCGCGGGCGCGGGCGCCTGCGGCGCGCGCTCCTCCTCTGCAGCGCGCGCCTCGCTGAGCAGGCCCCACAGGAGCGTCACCTGCGCGCCGGCATCGACACTCACAGCCCGCTCCTTCTGGAGTCTCGCCCGAGAGATCATGCCAGGCTGCCTTGACTAAACGATGAGTTTGGTTGGCTTGCGGCTTTGCTTGCTTTCGTGCAGGTTTGGCACCTGAGTCCTGAGCCGGGGGGGCACCTTTTCCTCGCACAGGCCCGCCTGCTCCAGCTCCAGCCGCGCCTGCGCTGTATCCGCCGCGTGTTAAACATCGCGCGGAGATACATGCCACCTAAGCTGTGATCATGGTCCTGCGACCGGCACCTCCGCACACAGGCAGGAGCAGGACGTCTGCGTCACGCAGCCAGCACACCTGCGCGCCGGTCCAGACGCCCTCGGCGCGCGCGCGGTCGCTGGGCCGCATGCGCGGGCCCTCCGCGGTGCCGCGCAGCCAGGCGGCCAGGCCGCCCACGGCCTGCGCGAGGCCGCTGTAAATGTCGCCGGCGGCGCCCAGCGCGTCCGCGCGCGCCAGCGCCGCATGCACCTCCTCCAGCATGCCCAGCTCCGCCTCGACCGACGCGGCCTCCCTGCGGGCGGCCTAACCCTAACCCTGGCAGGTGGCGTCCGTGCCGCATGCGAGGCGTTGCAGGCAGGGTGCGCGGGACGAGGGCACGCTGCGCAGCACTGCCGGCGCTGCCGGCCGCCGCCGGGGGCCAGCCAGGAGCGGACGCGGGCTGCCCCAGCAGGCGCCCCTGGGCGGCAGGGTCGCGCGCCTGCACTGGTCCTCTGCGGCGCGGCAGGCGCGGCTGCGTCAGGCCCTGGCGAGGATCAGACACTGGTGCTGAGGCGGCCTGGCAGCGCACCAATGTTGTGCGCCTCGTCAAAGATCAATACCGCGTTGTCCAGCGACACGTCGATGGCGGCGCGCACAACGGGGTCCAGCAGGTACGAGTAGGGGCAGAACACCAGCTCAGCCTCACCTGCGCCAGCATTTGACCTTCCGCTTGTGTCCAGCAGCCCACTGCGTGGCGACAGCAAGGCGCTGCCGCGCGCCGGCGCGGCCGCGCACTCGCAAAGTGGCGCGACGCGTAGTAGGGGCACGCGCAGCTGTCCCGCCCGGCCTTGGCCAAGTCCTCGATGTCGTGGACCTGAGTAGCCAGCCACGGGTGTGAGCATTGCGTGCACAGCGGCGCATGCCGTGGGTGCCTGGGGTGGCAGGAAGCGTGCGCACATGCAGCGATGCGCTGGTCTGCTGGCCGTACAGCTTGTTCGCATTCTTGAAGAACTTGCAGCCCTGCGCGGCGCGGTCAGCGTGAGGCTCACGCGGTCAGCGTGAGGCTCGTCATGTGTGAACGTGAGTCTGGCATGGCAGCTGGCCGGATGCACGGGCGGCAGGGCGCGCCGGCTGGTCGCGCAGGAGCTTCTCGCACTCCTCGTCGCGGTTGGGCGCCTTGGACACCCGCTTGTGGACGCAGTAGTGCTCGCGCGAGGCCTGCAGCTCCATAGAGCATCATGATGCATATCAACAACGGCGCAAGCACAGGCACGGCCACGCACTAAGGGAGCAAAGGGAGCTACCAGGATGGCCATCTTGGGGCGGTAGCCCGAGCGCTTGAGCTCTCGCACGACCTGCACCAGGGTGCGAGGCGTCAGGCGCTCGGCCAGAGCAGCGTGCAGCGACTGGCGGCAGAGGCCATGTATACCTGCGCAATCTGGCTGTGCGTGCGGGTCGCGTAGTAGATGACTGGCACGCGCTTCTTCTTGCTGACCCAGTCTGGCAAAGCAGGGCTGCCACTGCTGTGCTCCGCCGCGCCGCCGGCGGTGCAGTCTTTGGCGCTGCCGCCGTGCGCGCTGCTGCTGGATGTCTTCTTCTCCCAGGCAGCAGAGTACCTGTCGCGCAAGGAGGGAGGCCAGACTGCGTAACACTTTTCTATACATCAAGATGAGCTGCTACAGTGTCAGTGCCGGTGCCTTCACAGCTTGCCACGGTCAGCGACGACAGCAAAGGAGCAGCATAGCGCTGCACGCACCCGTCGGCCTTGAGCTTGCGCTGCCATGACAGCGCGGCGCACAGCAGGCTCAGCGTCTTGCCGCTGCCCGTTGGCGCCTCCAGCAGTGCGTTCTCCTGGCTGCCCAGCGCCTGTAGCACCTTGCTCATAAAGCCGAGCTGCACCCCGTACGCCTGCAGCCCCGGCGCACAGCACAAGCCGTGGGCTCGCGCGCAGGCGTGCTGGGAGCCCGGGCGGTTGACAAAGCACAGGGAGCTACCGTGTGCGGAAACCTCACGCCAACGCCTGATATCGTATAGTCCATCGCACGCCGGCTGCGCACCGCCTCTGCTCTGCTCCACTGCGGCCGCCAGAGCACAGCGCCAGTGGAGCAGAGCAGGGAGCGTGCGGTGCCTTGGCGCTGGCAGACCTTGGACGCTGTGCAGACAGGGCTGTGCTGCAAGCCAGTGTGAAAAGCAGCAGGCCAGTGCTGAAGAAAAGCAGCAGCTGGCAGGTTCCTAGTTAAATGTCCAAGGTCTTTCTTTAGCGTGCTCGGCATTGGGATCGGAGAGGCTGCGGCTCGATCTCAACAGCCTCTGCTAGACGATCGCTGGCTTGAGCGCTTGCTGTATTCATAGCCTGCGCAGGTGTGCAAGCCTGCGCATGGACACGCGGTCGCTGTTGGTAGGCGCAGCTGCGGGTGTGCTTGCGGCAGGTGCAGGCCTGGCCGTCGTGCACACGTACAGGCGCCACACGGCCGCAGCAGCCGCAGAGCTGGACCTGCTCAGGGAGCTGGCCGGCCATGGGCTGGGCCAAGGACGCTCGCCAGGCGGCGGCGCCGCTCCGCTGCAGCAGGCAGCGCACAGCCTGGATGATGAGGTTGTGGCGGAGCAGCTCACGCGGAATGTGCAGTTCTTCACTGCCACAGGGCAGCAGCGCGTGATGGGTGCCTTCGTTGTCGTGGTCGGCCTGGGCGTGCGCACGCCGTCAAACCTCCTCTCGCCCAGAGCTCTTGCCCTACCTGCAGCGCAGTGCTTCAGAACCTCACTCCTGCTTGGCCATCGCGCGGCAGGGCGTGGGCAGCCACGCGGCGCACATGCTCCTGCGCTCGGGCGTCGGCCGGCTGCGACTCATCGACTTTGACCAGGTGTCGCTCAGCTCGCTCAACCGCCACGCGACCGCCACGCGCCAGGACGTCGGCCTGCCCAAGGCCACCTGCCTGCAGGTGCCGCCCTGCTGCGCACGCTGCGCGCCGTGCACACCACCAGAGCCCCCGATATGGCACCGCCCTCTGGGTAAGGGCGCGGGGTTAGGCGCACACGCCCCCATCCTGTGCAGCAAGCTGAGCCGTACAGCGTGCAGGGGCGCAGACGCACCTGTGGCGCATCATGCCGGAGGCGCAGATCGACGCGCGCGTGGCGATGTACACCCCGGAGGACGAGGACGCGCTGCTGAGCGGACAGCCGGACTATGTCCTGGACGCGATCGACAACATTGACACCAAGGTCGCGCTGCTGGCGGCCTGCCGCCGCCGCGGCCTGCCCGTCGTCTGCGTGGCTGCCGCGGGTGCGGGCCTGCCTGCAGCCCTTGCCGCGGCTTTGCGTGAGCACACGGGCGTGCTTCGTGTGCCAGCGAGAGCGCCTGCTATTCACAGAAGCATGCGGGCATGCCATCGGGTGCAAATGCACCTGCAGGGGTTGCGCTTCACTGACAGCACCTGACACGCATGGCCATGTTCACGGATGCCTGCTCGGCAAGTGCGGCCTGCACGCTCGAGCGCCGAGCCCAGGCCACTGAGCCACACGGAGCAGTGCAGCCATGCGCACCTCCCCTGAACCGACCCACCACCGGGCCGTGCGCCAGCTCTACCCGGATGCGCCGGCAGGCCCAGCCCTGGAATGATAGAGGCGCCCACCCGCGCGCGCGGCGGCAGGCGCCAAGGCGGACCCCACGCGCGTGCGCATCGTCGACCTGGGCGAGAGCAGCGTGGACCGGCTGGCGCGCGCGGTGCGCTTCCGGCTGCGGCGCGACCACGGCGTCCTCGGCGGCGTCCCTGTCGTGCTGTCCGCCGAGCGGCCGCGCTGCGCGCTGGTGCCTGCCGGCGACCCGGGCGCCAACCCTCTGGACTACCAGGCGCGCGCTCGCCGCGGCTGCTGCGCACTGCTATAAAACGGTGGGGTTGTCAGGAGGGAGCGTCAGCGCTTCTAACATGTCGGTGGGAGCAGCATCCAGCACAGCTTCCCCCGACTCGGTGCCTGTGACGAGGATGGGCTCGCTCGCAAGCGGCAACGCACAGTGCTGGCCTGCAGACCGGCTCGCATCTCGCGTGCCCTGCAGGCAGCGCTGCCCGTGCGGGGCGCCGGCGCTGCAGTGCGCGCGCCGCGTCAATGCCCTGGACCTCTCTGGGATTTTGACGGGCAGTGTCCCCACCTGATCTTAGAGGCTCCAGGCACGCCTGGCGCTCTGGCGTGCGGTCACGTAACAGGGCCACTTGGTTGGTCGGAGGCTCGCTGGGCAGCTCGCTGGCGGCGGCGCTGAGCGGGGGCGCGGGCGGCCGCGCAGGTCGTGCCCGGCTTTCGCGTGCGCACCATCCCCGTGCTCGGCACCACGCCCGCGGCGTTCGGCATGGCCGCGGCCGCGCACATCCTGTGCGCGCTGGCGGCCGCGCCGCTGGCGCCCGAGCCGCTGTTCCGGCTGCAGGCCGAGCAGTACGGCGTGCAGCTCGCGCGCCTGGCGGAGCGCGAGGAGGCGCTGCGCGGCACGGCGGCTGGCGTGGCTGTGGACATCGATGACGTGCGTGCCGCGCTCCATGTCCCCTGTTTACTGTCATGAGATTGACGACTCATGATGACGGAGACAGATGGGTGCCCTGGGTGTCAGGTGTCAGGCATGGTAGCTAATCCAGGGGATGAGCGGACGTGCGACTCATGCGCTCGGCGGAGCGCGGGGTGGCGCGATGCGGCCCCGGCGTGGCCGCAGACAGCCGTCCAACACTGGGTGCTTATGCTTTATTGCCAAGACCGGGAGCCGCTGCAGGGCACGGTGAACAGCGCGCCTGGCCAGCATGATGGCTTGGGCGCTCCTGCATGCTGGTATGGTCGCGGCGCCGGGGCATGCGAGGCGGGTAAGGCTTGGGCGGGGACATGCCACGCATGGCTTGTTCCTGTATGGGGGTATCACAGCATGCTCGCGCTCTGCGGGAGGTGTAGGAATGCAGCTGTCCCAGCAGCTTGCAGTGGCGCATGCAGGCGTCTGACGGGGCCTGCAGCGTCGTGCAGGTCACATACTTGATACGGGAGCTCTGGCACGGCCTCAGCGCGCGCGCCACCTCGTGCAACCAGCTGCCGGGCGGCGACAAGGGCCTGCACCGGTCCACGGCCGACCTGGTCCTCACGCGGTGCGGCCGCGCGCTGGCGCAGGCCCCGGGTGCCCTTCAGCGCACGCATCGCAAGGCTTTCATATCGTCCACGGCGCTGTAGTGAGTTCCCGGGAGCGAGCTGAGGAGAGCGCGGCGCCATGCGCGGTGCCATCCCAACAGCGCTCGGCGACCTCATGGTGACGGCTGGCGTTGTCGTAGTGACGGTCTGCGCTCGCGGCGAGCGGGCGGGGCCGCGCGCGCAGCTGGGACAGCGCGCAGCCGGCCACGGTGGACAACCTGGTGCTGCTGACGTTTGCCGAGGCGGAGGCGCACGAGCGCGCCGGCCTGGCCGACGCGCGCGCGCGCGACCCTGCCTTCGCGGCGCACGTGGAGGCCGTGCTCGTGCGCGCGCGCGCCGACCATGCCATACGCGAGTCGCAGTGACCTGCTGCTGCCTGCTGCCTGTTTGCAAGAGAACCCCGTGCTTATGGGTTTCCTCTGAAGCTTGGCATGTGAGCCTTTCCGGCTGTTACTCACTCAATAACTCACTCAGTGTGCAGAAGGCGTGCTCAGTCTGCCGGCGCTGGGTGCGCTCGGGCGCATGAGCCGGGCTTTGGCTGACTGCCAGTCGCGCGCATTAGCCGGCCAGCATCTTAAGCTCCTCCTCAAGCGCCAGCATCCGCTCCGCTCACCTGCAACTCTAGGCGGGGCGCACAGCAATGTTGCGCACCGTTATGGCGGACGCATCAGTGGACGCATCACCAGCCGCGCTACGCACCTGCTCGCGCGGTCTGCTACGACACTGCAGGGAGCCAGGCCGGGCGCACAGAGCCGCGGCGCAGAGCCAGAGCAGCCAGAGCAGGGCGATACAGGGGGCTGCGACGTGGATGACGTGGACTGCGAGTCTGCCGAGCTGCTGGAGTGGCCCGCCGTGTGTGCCCAGGTGGCCGCGTTCACGAGCACGCCGGCCGCCGCGGAGCGCGTGCTGGGCGGCGGCCTGCCGCTGGGCGCCACGCTGGTGCGCATTTTGCGTGCGCATGCAACTCACGGGCACACATCTTGGCTTTGGTGGTGCCCCACCCGACACCAGCATACAGAGGCTCTGCACACTGCGGTCAGTCTGCCCACAGCTGGCGGGGGGAAGCAGCGCTGGGCTGGAGGAGCAAGCAGCGGCGCTGAACGTTTGAGGGCCGCATAACTGTGTATGGGCAGCCCCATTTCTCAGTTGCCACTGTGTCCAGCACCGAGCTGTTTGCACAGAGGCGTGCGAACGGCCGCAGCGGGCAGGCCTGGCAGCCTGGTGCGGTCGCCCTGGCGGGCTGCGCTGTGGCGCCGCGGCAGCCCGCCCGGCTAGCGCTGAGCGGCCACGCGCCGCCGGCGCAGGAGGCGAGCGCGCGGCTGCAGGAGGAGACGCGCGAGGCGGCCGGCGCCGGGCTGGACTTTGGCGGCGTGCTCGACGTGCGCCCGCTGCTGGCCGCCGCGGCGGACGGCGCCGTGCTGCACCCCAGCCAGCTGCATGCGGTGGCGGCCACGCTGGACGCGGCGGCGGCGCTCGGCGCGGCTGTGGGCGCCCTGCCAAGCGGCGGCGCGCCGGGCGGCCAGCGCGGCGCGCTGCAGGCGCGCCCCGACAGGCCGCGCCAGCAGCGCCCTGCCGTGGGCGCACGTCCTGCATCCCGGGGCCCGCGCTGCTGCCTGCTGCGCCTGCGCCTTCCTTTGTTCACCGCAGTGGTGCTGCACATCATGTGGTGCTGTGGTGCTCTAATGCATGCGACGCGACGGCCCGCTTGCAATGCCCCGGCTTCTGGTCGGCACTCTGCACCCTCTGCTGCGTGCTGTCTGATGCCTCAAACAGCATGCCGTCCAGGCATGCTGCTGCATATCACGGCGTGAGGTGTATATCGCGCTGTGATGTCAGGGTAGGGTGATATACCTTACCCTTGTATATCACCCTACAGAGTAGGGTTATATACAGCACCGGTATGTTCTCCCACAGGCGCTGGCGGCCGGCATTGGGGACGCGCTGCCGGAGCTGCGCGCGGACGTGTGGCGCTGCGTGCACCCGGAGGAGGCGCGGCTGGTGGACGATGCCACCCCGCGCCTGGCGGACGTGCGGCGCCGGCGCGGCCGCAATCGCGGCGAGCTGCGCCGCACCATGGACGTCTGGGCGCGCGGCCTGCTGCGGACGGGGGCGTCGGAGCGCGCGCAGGCGCGCGCGGCGCCCGCTAATCGCCTGGCTCTGGAGCACCTAAAGGCCTGTGAAACGCCACATAAGATGGTCGTGATGCGCACGAGCTAACCATTATATGCGCCCCCTGAAGACAAGTCCACTGCCTCTCACACCCGCGTGATCGCACACCCGCATCTTTTGAACTCTGAGAACGGAAGCGTTTTCCGGCACAGGTGGTCGTGCGGCGCGAGCGCCTGGCCGTCTCCGTGCGCGCTGGGCGCCAGGGTGCGGGCGCTCTGCCGCGCACGCGTGCATCCATGCATGGCATGGCGATGCTGCCTGCGGATTCATGCGACACTGCTGGCCTGTCTCCTGGCGCTGTGCTGGGCAGGCAGCGGACCGCGGCTGCACACAGAGCTGCTTTAAGTGTTTGCATGGTCAGCCAATCCCTGTGCTGCACCTCTCGCATCAACAGCATTTTGTTTGATATCCCACAGAAAAGTAGGTCTGGACATTTCATGGAGAGCTGCGTGACCGGCGTCAGGCGAGCTGCCGGGCGGCAGCGTGGTGCTGGGCGCGTCGGCGTCCGGCGCGACCGTCTATGCGGAGCCCGGCCCTGCGGTCGCGCTGAACAACGCAGAGGCCGCGCTGGCGGGCGCCGAGGCGGCCGAGGAGGCTTCCATCCTGGGACGGCTGACGCGTGGCGTGGCCGCGCAGCTGTCGCGCCTGCGCCAGGCGCGGCGCTGGGCCCGTGCGCGCGTGCGCGCGCGGCGCGCGCCGTGATGGTCGCCCTGCGCTTGCGGGAGTGTGTGCCTGCGCATGGGGGCCGCGCCAGCGGGAGGCCGGCGCCGATCAAGGCGCCGCCCTGGGCTGGCTGACGCGCGGCGCGGCCGCCCGGCGCGCGCCTGCGCCAGGCGCGGCGCAGGGCGTGAGCCCACAGGTTCCAGGAGTCCGGTGCAGCAAGCGCGCGGCAAGCTCGTACCCTACCCTACCCACCTGGCGGCCCACATCGCAGGTGCTAGAGTCTGTGACAGCGCTGGATGTGGCGGCTGCGCGCGCTGCGCACGCCGCCTGGCTGGGCGGCGCGCGGCCGCGTCTGCTGCGCCCGGGCGCCGCCGGCGGCTGCGTGGCGGTGCGCGGCATGCGCCACCCGCTGCTGCTCGCGCGCGCGCTGCACCCGCTGCCGGCGCCGCCCGCGGCCGCCGACGCCGAGCTGGCGTCCAGCCCGCTGGGCCTGCTGGGGCCGGTGTCGGGGCCGCCCGGCCGCGTGGCGGCCGCCGCGCCTGCGCCGGTGCGCGGCCGACTCGGCCACTGCTTGCTGACAGCCTGCTTGCTGCAACACTTGCCTGCTGCAGTTGCGCGCGCGCACCGCCGCTGGCGCCCGAGTGGCGCAAGGCGGATGTTTTTCCTCAACGCAGTGAGCCCGCTTGAGGGCTCGCTGCGGCCCCCCCGGCCCGCGCGTTCAGCGCCCAGTGCGACTCAGCCGCCGCGCCGCATCGCAGGCGGAGCGAGCGGACCCGCCCCGCCCGGTGGACCTGCTGGTGCGGCCGGGCGCGCGCGTCGTGATGATCACGGGGCCGGTGCGCGCGCCGCGCCTCTGCAAACGGCGCCCCGCGCTGCCATGTCTCCAGACGGGAGCACTGTCCTTCACTGAAGCAGCAGGCCTCGGCAGAACAGGGTGGGCGGTGACCATCCTCGTGCACTTCCGCAAGGCCTGAGCCAGCGTGTGCTTTGCATGTGTGTCGTGGCCGCCTGTGTCAAGGCAGTTAGTCTGCCTCCGCCTCAGGCGCAGCAGCCAGGCCGGCACCGATGCGACACAGGGCGTGCAAAGGCCGTGGCAGCGCCGATATGCAGGCAAGCAGGGTTTGTGACTGAGGAGCTGCAGGCGAGCTGCAGGAGAGGTCCTTGCGCCACAGCCTGCGGGCCCGCGCAGCGCAAAGGCAGGTGCCAGGACCCTGCCTGTGCGCATGGTGCGGGGGTGTGATGTCGCCCACGGCGGCCGCCCCGCGCGCAGAACACAGGAGGCAAGACGGCCGCGCTGAAGGCGCTGGGCCTGGCGGCGCTCATGGCCAGGGCCGGCCTGTCCCTGCCGGTCACCGCGGGCGCCGGTGCGCTCCGCGCGGCCCAAGCGACCGTGGGACAAGGGCCGCTTGCTCGCATGCCTGGGAGCATCGTGCTGGTTTTGCGGGTTGCGCCGCGCCTGACGGCGAAGGTCGGCTGGCGAGGCGTTGGTGTGCGCGTGTCTGTCACCTCACGAAAGCAGTAAATGTAAATAAAAGTACTGGTTTGCTCTGCTTTGCCATGCGTTCCAGGCAGCGCACCAAGTGGCAGGCGCGTGGGCCGCTCCTGCGCCGACGGGGCGCGCACCGCGCGCGCGCAGAGCCGCCCGCGATCGCGCACTTTGACCACGTGCTTGCGGACGTCGGCGACGGGCAGAGCCTGCAGCAGAGCCTGTCGACGTTCTCGGGCCATGTGCGGCGCGCGTCGCGCATCCTCGCGACCGCCACGCACGGCTCGCTGGTGCTGCTGGACGAGGCGCGCCGCCTGCCCGCCCACCCGTAGGGCGTTTCCCATGCCCTCCTCGCACCCGTCGGGCCAGCGTAGAAAAATGGCCACTCGATCTGCACCAGGTTCCGCTGTGCGCTGATGTGCCAGGAGCTCCGGCCGCACCGCCATGCATCCCCAAACATATCACGCACCAGCATGGACCAAGGGCCGTGGGCAGGCTGCAGGTTGTGGCGACAGTGGAGAGCCGTAGCCTGGTCGGGGGCGTGGGCAGCGCGCGCCGATCGCTGCATGCCATGCAGCGGCGCGGGAGCAGCGGCGCCGCCGCGCGCAGGTGGGCAGCGGCACGGACCCTGTCGAGGGCTCCGCGCTGGCGGCGGCGCTGCTGCACGCGCTGGCCGCGCGCGCGGCGCTCACGCTGTGCACCACGCACCAGGCGCCGCTCAAGGACATCGCGGTGCGCGCGGCGCGCCCGCGCCGCGCTGCATGGCTAGCTCCGGTCACTCTGCCAGAGAGGACACTGCTGGGTCGAGGCACAAATTATGATCCGGGCGCCTGGTCGGATCCTGGGTATGCATGGTCTGAAGACGCCGCCGCCATGCTCCTCGCTCCCTACCCTAAACCTATACCTACCCCCTACCTTGCAAGTGTGGGACATGGCGCTGCGCAGGCGCGCGACGCGCGCTTCGAGAACGCGAGCGTGGAGTTCGACCTGGCCACGCTGCGGCCCACGTACCGGCTGGTTTGGGGCGCGGCCGGCGCGTCCAATGCGCTGGCGGTCGCCGAGGGCCTCGGCGTCGACGCGGGCATCCTGGCGGACGCGCGGCGCGCGGCCGCCGGCGCGGCCGCCGCGCCGGACGCGCCCGGGCGCGCGGCCGCGCTGCAGGCGTCGCTGGCGGCCGAGGCGCGCGCGCCGCCGGCCGGGGCGCCGCCTGTCGCCTGCCCACACTTGCAGCTTGATCTCTGCGCGCAGAGCAGGCGCGCAAGGGAGAAAGCGTGTTGCGGGCGCCGCGCTCGGCCACGGCATGCCCCACGCCGCGGTTAGACTCCTTTCGGACGCGGCAGGGCCGGACGCGCGGCCTGCAAGCGGCACAGGAGTCGAGAGGGCACGCATGCCGCAAGCGCTGCCGCCGCGCGCAGGTGGACGGGGTGCGAGAGGCGGCCGCGCGCGCGGCCGCGGAGCGCGAGGCCGCCGCCGCGGAGCTGCATTCGCTGCAGGCGGCCGCGTCCGAGCTCCGCACGCGCGAGGCCGCACTCGAGCAGGTGTGCGGCGCCGCTCGGGCGGGGCCTGCGGGCTAACCCTATGCCCCACGGGCCCTCACCCTATACACATACGTTTGGGCGGGACCTGTGGCCGAACCGTATGGTCGTGCGCCCTGCTCCTGTCACCATGTGCTTGGGCGGGCCCTGCGGGCGGTCGCGCCTGTGTGCGTGTCTTGTGCGCGCAGCTTGCCAGCCACGCAGCTGTGGGGCAACTCTGGGACGGGTGCGGCCGAGTCCCACGCTCTGCGGCATGGCTGCTGCTGCTTGGCTGCCGTAAGCCCTGGCCCCGGTGGCGCTTGCGCGGTTGCTGGTGAGGGAAGGGACGGTACCCTGTGATGCCGCGTGCCTGAGCTGCCTGAGCTAAGCAGCCGGCATCGCTCCAGCACAGGACATCACAACTCATTTGATGGTGCCTCATCAGAGATGGATGCCTGTGAGGGCATGAGCAAGCCCAGGCTGCATAGGCGACCGCACCAGTGCTGAGCGGCGGACGCTGGGGCAGGCGGCGCTCAAGGCGCGCGAGGCCGCGCGCGCCGCGCAGCAGAGGGCCGACGCCGTGCTGGAGGCCGCCGCCGCGGGCGCGCTGAGCGTGCGGGACGCGGAGGCCGCGCTGGCGGCGATAAAGGCGGGCGCGCCCAGCGGCCGCGCGGCGGCCGCCACGCTGCTGGGCCTGGCGTCCGGCGGGGACCAGGCGGCGCCGCCGGGAGACGGGGCAGGTGCAGGCCGGGGCCGGCTGCGATGGCCTGGACCGGGCCTAGCAGCCATGCTCTGTATCAGACAGGGCACCGCGCTGATGGCGGCGGCTCCAGGCCACCGGCTGCAAGATCCAGGGCCTGTTCGTTTATGGCATCATGGCATTGTTGCAGTGTGCAAGTACCGCGTCCATTCCTAGAGTGGCAGGTCCAACCCAAGTTTTCGTGATGATACGTTGTCCATGAGCGCGCAAAGGGCTGCGATTTTGCCCTAAGCCCTACTCTACCCCCCTTCGGGCGCCGGCGCGCCGGCCGCGTGGGGCGCCCTGGTGCGCGCGCCGACCGCGTGCGGCTGCACCCAGCGCTGCCGCTGAGCCGGGCGCGCGGCGGGGCTGCAGGCGGCGGCGCGCCGGCCGCGGAGGGCGACCTGGTGCGCGTGCTGACCATGGGCGGCGCGGCCGGGCGCGTTGTCGCCGCGCCCGGCCGCCGCGGCGGCAAGCTGGCCGTGCGCGTTGGGCGGCTCGTCGTCGGCGACCTGCGCTCCGAGGACGTGGCGGTCGTGCGCTCCTCTGGTGGCGCAGCCGAGGACAGAAGTAGGGTTCTAGAAGGGTGTGAGGAGCCACGGCAGCCGTCCGGCAACCGCCGGCGCCGCCGTCAGGGCAAGCTGCGGCAGGCGCCCGCGGATGCGGCTGGTGCGGGCGCGGCTGCCGCGGGCGCGGGCGGCGCGCCGGCGCGCGTGCAGTTCGACGGCAACACGTGCGACGTGCGCGGCCTGCGCGTGCCGGACGCGCTGGCGGCGGTGGAGGGCGCGCTGGCGGCCGCGCCGCCGCACACGTGCCTGTTCGTGGTGCACGGCCTGGGCACGGGCCGCGTGCGGTCGGAGGTGCGCGAGCTGCTGGCGCGCTCGGGCGTGGCGCGCTTTGCGGACGAGCCCGGCTCGGCCGGCGGGTGCACCGTGGTGGACGTGTGAGGGGGGCAGGCTTCTCTTTTACGTGTCGACCAGGGGCAGGGGCGGCAAACACGCGTGACTTGTACCACCGTGACTTGAGCTTGTTGCAGCACTTGAGCTCGGAGAGGGGGTTGCTGCTGCGCCAGATCGTTCCCTGCAGCGCTCTGCGAGGCCGTCAGCTGGGCCCCAGCGCAGTGCGGGGATGTGCACACGTCCTGGGCGCGGCACAACGCAAGCGAACCTGCGTCCATCGCATTTATCACAGGCTGAAACCCTCACGTGTGTGATGACTTTGAGTTCATGTTCCTGCTCCCCTGCACAGCGTGTCTGCAGCGTCCACGCCGCTCCCGCCAGCGCACAGGCGTGCAGCAGAGTGCTCCTGAGCTGCCCACAGCTGGTCAAGGAGCGCCCACCCGCCCCCGTCCTGTCCACATTTGCCCCTCAGATCAGCATGGTGGACTTGCATGCTCATGCAAACTAGTGTGCATGCGGTCACCATTTCCACTGGGGAGCTCCCAGCTCGACCCCAGTCCCGACGCATATCCTCCCCTGCACAGCCGTAGGCTACGGCCCGTAGCATGCAGGGCCTGCGCGACACACTGGGGGCTGCGCTCGCCGAGCTGGAAGCCTGCCCGGTCGGCGGCCCCGGACCGCATGCACAGGCGGAGCGCTTTGCTGAGGGCCTTGCTGAGGCGGCCGACGCGGCTGCCGGCTCGCGCGAGGCCTGCCAGCGCGTCGTGCAGCTGGCGCGCGAGGCATTCCTGGACGCAGCCGGCTCGGACGACCTGCTCGAGTGCGCGATGATGACGGTCACGCGGCCGCTGGGCCGCTGTGCCGACGCTGCCGGCAGCGCCGCGGCCGCAGAGACTTTGCGCGCGGTGCTGGAGCGTATGGCCGAGCGGTGCAACGCGCGGGACGCGGTCGTAGAGCTGCTCGCTGCGCTGGACGACGGCAGCAGGTGTGCTACGGCCGTGCGAGCACACCTTGTTCAACCTCGTGCTTCGGAACGGCAGACACTAGCTGCTTTTGGTACCACTACGCACTTGCTGTAGCAAATCAACCAATTATATATGGGGAGTGGCTGTCATGGTGCGCCAATTCAGTAGTTGCTTGATTCTGACCTCCCTGCGGTGCTTTGCTATTGCGCTGCCAGACTGACGCGCAGCAGGCCCCGCACGCAGCGGCGGCGTGGGCGGCGGCCGCCCCTGGCGCTGCAGCGACGCGGCCGCGCTGCGCGCGCTGCCGCTTGCGCTCGCACGCGCGCGCCGCCGGCGCACGCGCCTGCTCAGCGATGCGCTCGCCGCCGCGCTCGCGCGGCTGCCCCACGCGTTTGCCGCGGCGCACGCACTCGCGGCGGACCCTGCTCGCCCCCTGCAGCCTGCCGCGGGCGCTGCGCGGCCCCGTAGTGACCGTGCGCCGGCGACCGCAGCGGCCCCAGGCAGCGGCGGCGGCCGCTCGGAGCCTGCTCCCGCCGGCCGCGCGGACGTGGTGGCGGACATCGGTGCGTTTGCCGAAGCCCTGGCCGGCCTGCCAGGCGCCTGGGGCCCCGAGGAGAGCGCTGCGGCGGCGGAGGGGGCGCATATCTTTGTGCTGGGCCTGTTGGCCGCGGCCACAGCTGAGCGCGCGCTGGAGCCCGACCTAACGCGCAGCGGCCTAGCCGCCCTGCACCCCGGCGCGGCCGCCGCGCTGGCGGCGCTGGCGGGGGGTGGCGGCGGCGGCACCGTGCTAACAGCGCGCCTGGCCGCCGCGCTGCTCCGCGCGCTGCCGCAGGTCCGCAGGGCCGCCTTCCCACCGTGGTTGGGTGTCGCGCCGGCTGCCTGCCTGTGAGGCGTGTTTATGTTTTGTTGCTGTGTCAGGTGCTGCACGAGCTGACGCGCGCCGGCAGGGGGCCCTGGCGGGCCGGCCGCCGCGCAGAGCCGCCTTTGAGGCACGCTCGCCTGCTGCGACGCGCAGCGAGCTGCCCTCCACCAGGGTCAGTCCGACGCATGGGCCAGGGTCTACATTCTTCACACTCAAGGATGCCCTTTTCCCGCGCAGGCTGAGGGCCTGGACCCTGATGCGGCTGAGCGCCTCGATGAACCCGCTGAGGCAGCTGACCGCGTGGATGCCTGCTCGTTCCTGGCGGCGGGCGGCGGCGAGGCCCGCTTTGGCGCCGCGCTGGCGCTGCACGCCGTGCTCTGCGGCGCCGGCTGCGCGCGCTCTCTTGAGAGCGGCCTGGCTGGCGACGCGGCGCCGCGCGCGCCGGGCGGCACCGCCGCTGCGCCTGGGGCTGCCACCGCAGACCTGGCGCCGTCAGGCGAGCCTCCTGCGGGGGTCGCGGCGGACGGGAACGCTGCGCCGGCGGCCGTGGCCGCCCGCGGGGAGCTCCCTGGCGGCGAGGTGCCGAACGGGGGCGGCGCGCGGGCAGGCCCTGCGAGCGGCGGCCCGGGGCGCGCGCCGCTGGGGCGTGCGGCGGCGGCGGTCGCGCTGTTGCTCGAGGCTGCTGGTAAGCGGAGGGTGCGCGCCCTGCTGCGACCAGGGCGCCAGCTGACACGGGCATGTAGAGCGGCCGGCAAGCTCGCGGAATGCATTGCGTGCGTCTGGTGCGCACACGGGCGCGCCGCTCCTCGAGCCATGTGGGCAAGTTGCTGCACTCAAGCGGGCTGGTGTGGCCGGCAAGGCTGCTTGCGTGGGTGGCTGCAACCGCAACGGTAGCGCCGTGGACAGAGCTTGGGTGCTTGCGGCGTGCTGCAGCCGCGGCAGCGTGGCGCGAGGCAACCCTGCGAGGACTGCCAACAGAGTGTGAGAGGCCCCACGGCAGCGAGCGCCTTTGCGCTGTGCCTTGCGGCACCTATCCCAGCCCTACCCTAGCCCTAGCTTATAGGGGGTTCCCTCCGCGGCCTGCGCGCAGTCGGAGGCGCTGGCGGGCAAGGCGCTGGCGCTGGCGGCCGCGGCGGCGGCCGCGGGCGGCCGCAGCCAGGCGCCGTCTCCCGCCGCGCACACGCTGCTACGCCTGCTGGCGGCCACGGCAGAAGCCAACCCTGTGGCCGCTCTGCGCAATGCGGCCTTCCTCACGCTGGACGCAGTGCTGAGCTCGCTGCAGGCGCGCGCCGGCAGGGCCGCGCGCGCGGGTGGCTTGCGCTGGTCCCTGCTCGTTGTGCTGGCTTCCACAGCACAGAAGCGCGATGCCGGCAGAGCACATGCCCGCGTGATGCCGGCAGAGCGCTTGTCGTTGGGGGCATGCACGCTGGGAAGAATGGCGGCGCATGCGTTGTGCTGGTCACCGGCTCGCTCGTGGGGGGCGTGCCTCGCATGCGTACCTAGCAAAGCGGGCGCGGGGCAATCTCTGCATGAGCGCTCTGCGCAGGCGCCGCATGCCTGGCACCGTCATGCGCCTGCCGGCGGCACGGGTCCGGCCCTGACAGCGGCGGCGTGCCTGCACTTTGCCTGCGAAGGGGACAGGGGTCTCTTTTGTAGAGTTGCAGAGGACATGTGCATGTCGAGCAGGTGGACGCGCGGCTGGACGCGCTGGATGAGCTGCTGGGCGCGTCGGCGCCCGCGCTCGCGGCCGCACTGCTACCGCGCCTGGCGCGCGACGCCGCCGCGGACTGGCCGTGCGCGCCAGGTTGGGGCCTGCTTCGGTCGTGCAGGGGAAGGGTCAGGGCCATGTCTTTACAGCTCACGCTGCCTTCTTTCGGGGGGCAGACCCGGCGCTCCTGCTAGCCAGCCCTGCATGGCGCAGGTGCAGCCCTGCTGGCGCGCCTGGAGGGCCTGCAACCCTGCTGCCACCGGGCGCCGCCTATACGCCGCCTGATAAGCCGCGCGCGCTTGGGCGCAGGCGAGGCCGGCAGCGGCGAGTGGGCCGCGCTGCGGCCGCGCCTGCTGCCGGCGGCGCTGGCCTGGCTGGACCCGGACGGGCAGCACGGCTGGGGCTCGCGCTCCGGGCAGGGCCCGGGCGCGGGCCTCGCCGCCGCCGCCGACCCCGCGGCCGCCGCCGCCAACCTGGTCCTATTCCTCCTGGTCCGCGAGGCGGCCGGCGGGAGCGACCTCACCGGCGTGCGCAGCGCGGCCGCGCTCGCGGACCTAGAGCGGCGGTGCCTGGGGCCGCTGCGCTCAGCGGCGGGGCGCGCGGGGGCGGCGGCCGCGGCGGACGCGGGCGGCGGCGGGGCGGGGGCGGGCGAGCGCGCGCTCGCGCTCGGCCGCCTGCTGGAGGTGCTCGCGCGCGTGAGCCAGGTCGCCGACGCTGAGCGGCGGCGCCTGCGTGCCGGATGACCGTGCGCAGCGGCTGTGTAACAGTGGTTGGAGCTGCTGCAGCTCCAGCGGAATGTGTGTTGAACGCCCCGCATGCAGAGGGTGACATTCAATGAAATGGCACGCTCTGCTTCATTGGGCATTGCGCTTCTTCAAAAGCAAAAAGAGCAGCAGGCAACAAGCAAAGACGTGCGAGCATTTCACAAGCCCGGTAGAACACAGGGCGGAGCAAGCGTGGTGGGCATCCAGACATCCAAGGGGAGCGCGCTGCACCTCTGCCACAGCATCGCCAGGCCGCAGGCTTGCTCAAGTAGAGCAGCGCGTGTCAAAACGGCCAGCCTCAAAGTTCAGTGTGCCGCGGCATGCACAGCGATGAGCACGAGTACATGGGCGGGTCCGGCTGCAGCCGCTGCGGCTCCCTCAGCCTGTCGGGCCAGTGGCTGCAGTCCTTCGGCGTGGCCATTTGCAACTCCTGCCGCCAGGACGAGGAGCTGGTCACCAAGGCGCGCGCCCGCCGGCACCCCGCAGCCCACGGCAAGCAATTCAGACCTGCCTGGCAGCCTGCTTGGCTCCTCCACCCGGGAACCTCGTCTTGTTGAAGGTAGGCTTGCCTGTGTAGTGTATCACAATACATACGGCGCCACAAGCCAGGTCGCCAGCGTTCCTGCCCCCTTGACTGCGCTGAGCATTGCCGCGCCCCTGAGCGCGCCGAGCGGCGGCAGAGCACGGCCAAGGAGCTGTATCTGGTCACTGACGGCGACCTCAAGAAGCTGGGCTGCCTCACGCGCGCCAACCCGCAGCACAAGGACTGGGCGCCGCTCAAGCTGTACATACAGTCCCAGGCGCGCGCCTGTGCCGATACACATCCTGCAACTGCGGCGGGGCTGCAAACTCTATTTCGCGTGCTCGGCACACTACTGCCGAGCGCTTTGGAGCAAGGAGAGCGCGGCAGGCTCCGAGCCAGCGCGCGACTCGCGAGCGGCGCGCGCGGCAGGTGGAGCAGGCGGCGTACGCCAAGCACGGCGGCCCGGGCGGCCTGGAGCGCGCGCGGCTGCAGCGCATCGACGACCGCACCGAGGCGCGCAAGCGCAAGCGCGCCGCGCGGGAGACGAAGGCGCGTCCCTGCGCGGCCGCCTGTGCCGCGCCTCTGTGCAACATAACTAAATTACGACGCTCATCAGCCTAGCTGGGGCTGCGTGGTGTAACAGATCTATCTGTCTCTGTGCCGTGCCCTGGCTGCGCCAGGCCGCCAGCATGCTTTCAGGCAGAGGCAGCATGCAAATGCCGCACTGAGACCATTAAAAGGCCATGCACTGAGGCAGTCGAATACCACGAGAGACGGCTGAGAGTCTGTCTGACCTCTGCCTTGCAGGTGGACAATGAGGAGAGCAGGATTGAGCGCGTCAAGCAGCGCATCCTCACCGAGACAAGCCGCCCCGCGCACAGGGATGCCGGTACGCCGCCAACCCTCGCTCTGACCGCATGTCACTGGCTGTGCGCAAGCAGGGCCTCGCCTCTGCCTGCCACCCTATATGCATGTCGTCTGCTGGCGCCTTCGCTCTTGCATGGCATGCGCTCGGTGACGCGGCGGGGTGGAGGGGTGCGCAGGGAAGGAGGAGGTGATCGACGAGGCGCTGGGCAAGTTCAGGCGGACGCTGGCGGACGGGACCAAGGTGGAGGTTGAGCACATCTGACAAGCACACGCATTGTTGAACTGCCGCGCACGGTGTGCATGTATGTACGGTGTGCAGTATGCACGGTGTGCATGTATGCATGGTCCTCAACTAATGTGTAGCCAGTGCAGGCATGTTTGTGCCTGTTGCTGCATGAACTTGTCAGCTCATGTGTGGGTTTCAGCCTTGTTCTGTGTGCTATAGCAAGAGGTGTGTTCCTTGTATACGACTGTGACATGCAGGCCTGCTTGTAGAACAGTTGCTGACCCAAGGTTGCCATGCATGCATGCATGGCATCCATGCATGCATCATACACGGGTTGCCGTTTCTTACATGCTGTTTTTACTCCACCTCCTCCACATATGGTTTCCATGTATGTAGCGCCAAGCTATTCAGCAGCCGTCCTGCCAAAGCGCTCGTCACGCACTGACAGGACCACACAAGAACAAAAAGTTCCGAAAGAATATGCGCCATCATCCCGGCACTCCCCGGCCACCCTCCTGGCGCTCTTCAACTGTACTTCTTGCAGTGCACCGCCGGCCACCCTCCTAGCGATCGCCATTGCGCGCTTTGCAGCGCGCTCCTTGCAACGGCCGCATAGGCTCACTGGTTGGCGGACACCCCCTTCGGCAGAGCCTTCTCCAGCGTCCTGCAAAGTACGACCACGTCAGCGGCGCACGTGCACCCTTACTGATGCACCCCTGGGATGTGCCCTCAGCGCGCCAGGCCTTGGAGTAACACAAACGGCTGACTGCAACAATCATCTCAGGCCGCCAGGCAGCCGCTCTGGAGTCAGCACACGCCCATGTGTGCAGGACACGCACGTCCCCTACCTGACCAAACACCTTTACGAACATAAGCATAGGAGCTGGCGGCAGGCACCTGGCGCGCCACTGGCGGATCCACTCGCGGGCCTCCTGGACGTTGCCGGGCGCGGTCGCCTCAGCTGCGGCGGGCGTGGGAGCACCCTTGGCGGCGGCGGGCGAGGGAGCATCCTTGGCGTCGGCGGGCGTAGGAGCGTCCTGGACCACGCCGTTGCCCTGTGGCGGCGCGTCGGCCGCCAGGCCCTGCTGCATGCCGGTCGGCGGCGTGCGGACCTGCTGCGAGCCGGTCTGCGGCGCCCCCGGCAGGCAGGACCGTCAACACACAGCGAGTTGGTGCAGTGCGTGCGCCGGAGCGCCGTGCCGCTGCACGCCCCGCACGCGCCCCGCCGGCGCCGCGAGCGGTGCTAAATCTATGGCCACAGGCACGGCTGGATCGAATTCTAAACTACCTCACAGCCTGTCAGACTGTTGACTGGGGGCATGTACTCACTGCAACCTCTCCTTTTGTTGTCGATGGTTGCGGCCCTTGATCTCTCGGCAACACTTTGTGACCGGGAGGTTTGGGACGTAGGAGGCGAGGTGGAGCGCGCGCCTGCGCCCAGGGCAGCCGCAGCTTCTGCAGCAAGGCCAGCGGCCCGTCCCCGACGTCGGCGACCATCGGGACGCCGCCCACGTCCGCCTCCCCCGCGGCGCCGCCGCCTGGGCCCTCGCCGCCCGGCTGCGGGCCATCGGCGCCGTTGCCGCGCCAGGTCTCTATCCACTCGCGCGCCTCCTGGGCGTTCGAGGCCTGGCGCCGCCGTGCCGTACGGGCTCAGCCAGGCTGTTGCTTACGGGGGCCCAGATGTCACGCCAGCGGTGTGCAAGAGAGCGCGCGACTCCAGCAGGGCTGTCAGCTCCCGCTACAGCCACACCGGCGCGCGCCGCACACCCAACACGAGCGGGCGAGCCGGACGAGCCAGCGCGGCTTGCGCACCTTGCCGGGCGCGGCGGCGGGCGCGGCGGCGGGCTTGGCGGGCGCGGCGGCAGCCTTGGCGGGCGCGCTGCCGGCCTGCTGCTGCGCGGCGCGCCGGTTTCGCACGACCTGGGCGGCCGCATCCTCCCGCGCCTTCCTGTCCGCCTTTGCCGCCGCCGCGGACGCTGCGCGCTCCTGCCGCAGCCGCGCACAGCGCAATGCATACGCCATAGAGCCAGCGGCTGCGCTTCTGGGGGCGCCGCAATCTCTGCTTGCCAGTGGCACCGCTGCATGCAAAATTTGAAGAGGGCGCACATAAACAACCCCGTCACGGTGAATCAAGGCAGGTGCACTGCAGGGTCGCGGGGCACCCCAAGCGGCACCCCAGCGGCTGCCGCCCGGCCCGCCGGCCGGCGCGCGCACCTCAGCGCCCCTCTTCTCATTCTGGATGACCTCCTGATCCTGCGCGGCGCGCGCACGCATGGCTCAGGCGCCGGGCAAGCGCGCGCGCCGTACTGCCGCGGCGCGCCTCCGCGGCACCCTGCGGCATGCGACGCACACGCACACGAGCGCCAGTCAAACACGCTGTCCCCGCACCCAGGCGCGCCCCGCTTCAGCCAACAAGTAAACCAATTTTCCCCCCCTGCACATGTCTTTATTGCCTTCTTCAGCCCGACGAAACAGCGGGCAGCGCGGCGCGCCGCACCCGCTCAGCGCGGCGCTTTCTGTCCTCCGCGGCCTTCGCCTGCGCCGCCTCGCGCGCTCGCGCCTGCGCCCCCTCGGCCGTCTTGGCGTCGGCCTCCGCCTGCGCCCTCGCCTGCTTCGCCGCGCGCGCCTGCGCCGCCACGCGCGCTGTCAGCTTGGCGCCCTTCCCGAACGCCTACCCTACCCTCTGACGCGCGCACCAGGTGCAAGGGATGACAGCCGCACGGCCGTTCGCAAGCCCGCGCGCACGCGTTGCACGTCGCGCGCTAGCACTGCGAGCACAGTACCCGAGGAAAGAGCGAACGGCGGGACACTGTGCGCCGGGCGGTGCAGGTCAAGCGACGGAGCAGGCGGCGTGGGGGCCGGGCGCGGCGGGCGCGGGCGCGCACCCGCGCCTCGTCCGCGCTCAGCCGCAACTCCGAGTCGCGCCGCGCGCGCTCAGACGCCGCACGGACCTTCTCGTCGTTGCTGCGCCGCGCCGCCTCTGCAGCCTCCTGCTTCGCCTCTGCATCGGCCTGTGCGGGACGCGCACCCTGTCATCTCACCGCATGGCCCATACGGTGAGGTACTTAACATACATCCCTACACCCGCCGCAACAGCAGCTCCTAAAGCAACCCGTGCAGGTGCGCCCTAACAGACGGCACACCCACGCCATGCCTATGCGAGGAGCTTAGCACGCCATGCGTGTGCTCGCAGGGCAGGCTTGCCAGCTGCATGGCGTCCTGGTGGTTGGACAGAGAGGCCACGCCCCAGGAGCACAGTCACTGGCACCACGCCTGCGCACGCGCTGCGAGCGCGCAGGCCTGCCAGCCGCGCGGCTGCTTGGAGCACCGACACAGCGACGGCACACACGGGCGGCGCGCCTTGGCGCGCTGCGAGCGCGCGGCCTCCTGCTCGGCGGCCCACTCGTCCGGCGCGCGCACGCTGCGCTCCGCGTCGCGGCGCGCAGCGTCATCCAGCGTGCGGCCCTGGCGCGCGGCCGCGGTCGCGGCCTCCAGCACTGCCTTGGCCGCGCGCTCCGCCAACGTCACCTCGGTCAGCTGCGCGCGCCGCTGCTCCAGCTGCGCGCCGGCGCACCCGTAGCATGTCAGCATAGGTATCTGACGTTGCATTGCCCTACAGACATCAGAGCGTGCAGGAGCGTGCACTAGGCAAACGCCGCGGCAAGACCCCCAAGCAGCACCGCACTGACCTTTCCGTGGGTACAGGTGAACCAGCAATCTGCATGCGCGCACAACCGTCCTTCGCACGCGGGCGTGCCCGCACGCCTGCCCCACCCCAGTCTGCTTGCTGGGCGTGGCACGCGGCGACGGGTTACCAATCGGAGCCAGGCACCGCAGCGGCGGTGCCGGCGGAGCAGCGCCGCGCCCGCGCCTGGCTCTGCAGCGACTGCGCCTCGAACAGCTGCGGCGCTGTGTCCTTCAGCGACGACCGCGTGGCGTCCACCTCGCCGCGCGCGGCCGCGGCCGCGTCGGCCAGCTGCCGCGCGACGCGCTCCGCCTCCGCCACGGCCGCCTTTGCGGCGTTCACCTGCGCCGCGCAGCCGCGTCAGCGCCCCGCGCGCTCGCCCCGCGCACTCGCCCAGCATCGCCGCATCGCGCAGTGCCCTGCGCTGCAGCAGACAGAGCACGGGTGCGCACGCGGAGGAGAGTGCGCAGGAGGAGCCGCTGCTCCAACATAGACGGCCAGATGTTCGAGCAATGCTGTTCATCCTCTTACAGACACATGTCGCTGTCATAGTAGCTCAACACAATCTTTCAAGCGGGTAGCACTCGGATGACGCGCCACAGGTAAACCGCCAGCAGGCGAGCAGCCGCGCACCCGCTCAGTCGCCGCCGCCAGCTCGGCCTCCGCGGCCGCGGCCGCCTTGAGGCGCTCCGCGCGCGCGGCCTGCGGCTCCTCGCACGCCGCGCCCGCCAGCAGCTCGCCGTACGGCAGCCGCGGCGCCTCCGTCTCGGCCACCACCTCCAGCACCTGGTCCCGCGCCGCGCGCCCGCTCAGCTCAAGTTGGATGGCAGCTCAGGTGGCCGGACGGCGGCCGCGGCTCACGCTGGCGCACTAGGTACGCTGATAGTGGTTACCGTGGTGACAGGGCACGAATAACAGTGCCTGCGCTGCGGTGGTGCCAGACAGGGCACAAGCTGCCTGGTGAACGGTGTGCACTGTGCAGCTCTGCGGTGCAGCTGCGACACGCAGTTCCACGCCGCACTGCTTCATTCGGCAAACGAGCAGCCTCGGGCCGGGCGGCCGCGGGCGCGCCTTGTTCTCGGCGAGCTCCGGGCTGGCGACGGCGGCCGCGATGAGCTCGGCGACCTGCAGCCGCGACACCTGGCCGCCGAACATCTTGTCGCGCGGCCCCAGGCGCACGTTGTGCGTGTCCTTCCAGTCGTCGCCCGGGCGCTCCATGCCGCCGGGGCGCACGATGACATACGGCAGCCCGCTGCGCTCCAGGGCGACCTCGGCGCGCCGCTTCTGGATCAGCACGCCGCCGAACAGGTTCAGGATGCCTGCGCGCGCCGCCCACGCGCGCGCGCTGAGCGCGCGCGCGCCAGCATCGAGCTGCGCGACGGCAGCGCGCTGCAACAGCGGCGTGCAGGGTGAGTTTGGTCATATGCCGGCCAGCACACACCTTGCACGCTCAACCATGTGCTTGCTCCCCGCGCGCTAATGTCAACCAGGCTTACAGGCCACTTGCACGTCTCTGGTTCACAGTCTTCAGGTGCTGCGTAATCACCAGACACCCACGAATGGTGGCCGCAGAGCTGCTAGCAGCTGCGTGCGTACGCACATGCCACGCCCTGCACCACCGTGCACGCTTTCACGCACTCACGCAATGTGCGATGACAAAAGAAGCGCGCACCCGCCGGCCAGCCGAGCTTGCCGGTGCCGAGCGACGTCACCAGCACGTACTGGTCCACGCCCGCCGCGGTCGCCGCCTCGATCAGCGCGACCGCTGCGTCGCCGTCTGCGCAGCGCTGCGCCTCAGCACTACTGACATGCGAGCAACACTGCTGCATGCGGCCGCCGCCTCAACCAGCGCGATCGCCGCGTCGCCGTCTGCGCAGCGTTCGCTGCGCCTCACCACTACTGAAATGCAATGAACACTGCTGCATGCACCCAGGTGCACTGCTGATAAGGTGACACGGTGCGTGCGAGACGCCCAGCGCCAGCACGCAGCGGCTAGAGAGCAGCGGAATCATTCAGGTTCGACAGGCGACCAGCGACCGCCGCCGCAGCAGCGCGCCGCACCGATGCGCTTGGTCGCCGCAAAGTTGAACGCATCCGCCTCCGGCGCGCCGATGGCCTGCACCACGCGGCTCGCGCCGCCGAGCGCGGCTCCAATCGCGCCCGCGTCTGTCAGGTCCACGGCCACGACGCTCACGCGCCGCGCCGCGTCCGCCGGCAGCAGCCCCAGGCCCGCGGCGGAGGCAAGCATGGCCTGCGCGCGCGCGGGGTCGCGCGCGCCGGCGCGCACGCGCAGGTCGGGGTCCGCCGCCAGCAGCGCGCGCAGGATGCGCGCGCCCAGCCGACCCGTCGCGCCCGCCAGGAACACCTGCCGCGCCAAGCCCTGGCCCTGTCACGTGCAGCCCTGTGGGGCCTGGCCAGGGGCGGACGCGCACGTCGCACAAGCAGCGCTCGCACGCTACGCTTGCGAGGCGCTGCCAGCGGCGGCACCAGGTGAGCACGCCAGCTGGCAGGCTTGCATGCACACTACACCACTTCACCTCAGGACACGCCGTCTCCTGACGACGTGTTCCAGACACACGCTTATGCCAGGTTCAGCAGACACACAACCGCGTGCCTGCACACAACACGGCGGTCCTGCCTCTGTACGTACTGGCGTGGCGTGGCTGCAGCGCGACCAGCTTTATCACCGGCTCGGCAGTTACAGCAGCGCCACCAGCACCATTGCAGGCTCAGCCAATACATGCTAAGCAGAGTCCCAGGCACGAGCAAGCAAACAGTTTCGTCCCTGAGACACAGAGCAACCCCGCGGGAGCCTGCACCAGGTTTGGATCCTTCCTTGCTGGCGCAGAACGCTGCCCGCGGCGCAGGCGCTGCGTACCGGCCCCCAGCTCCGCGGGCGCGGCCGCCTTGAGCCTCTGCGTGCCCGCGCCTACAGAACCCCCCACAAGTCGAGGTTTGCACTGCAACATAACAGCGTGTATGCTCAGCCAGGCCTGCGTGAGTTTCAGCATGCCCATGGTTGCGTGCTGTCTGCCTGCTATGCGCAAGATGTGTTGGTCATATTAACCGCTCGTACACCGAACAGCCCGTTTCTGCAGAGCTGAGGCAGGCAGGGGCCAGCACGCGAGGTGTTGTGGCTGATTGCCGTGCCACCAGGCGGGCACACAATTGCCCGCACCAAGCAAGCGAGACAGCGGCGACTCCTTCTCCCCAGCTCCGGCGTCAGCGGCCGCCATGACGCCATGCCGCGTGCAGCGCCTGTGCGGCAAGCGCCAGCGTGAGATTGCTTGCCGCATCGCGTGCTTGCAACACTTGGCGTGGCTGTCCAGCACTCCAGGCACCGTGGGTACCTGCGTGCGATGCGCGGCGTCACTATTGGAACACGCGCGCCCAGGAATGGCTGGGGTGTCTTCCGCAGTGACACTGCGCTCGGTGCACACTGCCATGCGTTGACATGGCTGAGCTGCGCCATGACGGAAAAAGGAACTTCTGAGGGCCCCTGACGCCCAGAGCATTGCTCGCCATGCACGTCTATCCTAGTTAGAGGCTGGCAACCCTAACATGCTCCTAACATGCAGCGTTACCATCTGCTCGCGTGTGATGTGCTCTCGTGGGGCTGAGGCAGGGGCACCACCCTCACTCAGCACTCCTGAGGCAGGAGGCTGATCGCTGGCAGTAAAAAGCTTGGACGACAAGGCCGTGGTGTCCATACACCGGAGAGGATACAGCCTACAGGGTGCTGGTGTGAAAGAAAGCGGCGCAGCTGACTTGCATATTCCCGGCTGATCTCTGATTGTGTAGTTGCAGCTCTGTGGAGCGCCTGAGCCCCACTCTGAGTATGCGTTGAGCATCCAGAAGCCGGTACGAATGAATTTACAAAAGCGCTGCCAAAGGTATGGTTGGCAGACGCGCGGGGTTGCATACAGCCATCTCACTAAGCAGTGCACATTAAAGCAGCACAAGCAGACCTGCGGGTCAATGCAATACGGGCGCAATATAGGTGGACCTTGCTGGCGGAGCCTCAAACAGCACGCCAAGAGCGCTGCAGGGTGGCGCAGCAATGTTGGATGGCCGCACAGGGCCTCCCGGCTCACAGAGCAGTACGGCGGCAAACTCAAATGTACAAAAAGCGGTGCGACCGCACCGGTGTGGGGCACGCTCCAGGGAGGCACAAAGACTCTGTCTAGCGCGAATGGCGGCACAGCCGCGCAGCCGCGCCCCGCAACGAATTCCAACTGCGTGAGGGCTGAAGCGGGGTGCCTACTGCCGTGTTTGCCGCCGCGCTCCTGATCCCCCTGCCAGACAGCACCCCCACACCCCTTGCATCTCGGCTAGCCTATGCAGTCCTCCGCCCCTCCTGCGCATCACCCCATCTCAGCCTGCCCCCCCCCGCCCGCATGCAGTCCCATCTGCCTCCCCTCTCTCCATTCCAAAGCAACGCCCCACACAGCCGCACGCTCCGCTCGCCCGGCGCGGCCCCGTCACCCGCTGAGGCGCAGGGGCGCGGAGGGCCGGCGCTCCGTGGTGACATCCGCGCCTGCTGCAGTCCCACCAGGCTCACCTCTCTGCAGTGCGACGCCCTAGACAGCCCGCGCGCTCCCGCCAGCCCGGCGCGGCCCCGCCAGCTGCTGAGGCGCAGGGGCGCGGAGGGCCGGCGCTGCGTGGTGGCTCCCGCCAGCCCGGCTAGGCCCCGTCACCCGCTGAGGCGCAGGGGCGCGGAGGGCCGGCGCTGCGTGGTGGCCTCCAGGCGCGGGAAGTCGGCCATGAGGCGCTCCAGGAAGGCGGGGTTCACCGGGCACGCGTGCAGGCACAGCCGCTCCAGCCGCGGCAGCGCCATCACCAGGTTCTGCACCTGCGCCACGTGCATCCAGGGTCAGGGCACCACCACGAGTTCTGTGCCTGCGCCACTCGTGGTTGGGGTAAGTGCGACACGACCAGGTTCGGCACCTGCGCCACGGCGCAGTCCAGGCTCAGGGCGCGCAGGCAGCGGCGCCGCCGCAGGCTGCCAGCCCCGGCACGCAGCCCAGGGGCACGCATGTGGTGCAACCACCCTGCACTGGACTGCCCCCGGAAACCAGCGTCCTGGTGTCCACTCGGGTCGCTTCAGCCACGCAACTTGCGCGCGTATGCCGAGAGGCGCATCCGCGCGCCCGCTCTCGTGACCGCAACAGGCTGAGACCACCCTGCGGCCCCTCTCGGGCTCGGGGTCCTGGGCCGCGCGGTGGGGGCGCGCCTGCTGCTCCTGGATCATGACGTGGCTGAGGTCCAGCGCGGTGAGGCTGGTCATGGCCGCGAGCGTGTACAGCAGCTGCCAGTTGAGCATGTTCTCGCAGCGGCTGGCGGCCGCCAGGTCGAACTGCGCCAGGTTCAGGTCGGCCAGCAGCGGCAGCCGCGCGACCGCCTGCAGCAGCTGCGGCGTGAGCCGCGTGCACTGCACCTGCGCGCGCCGCCGCCGGCCGCTTGGGATAGGGTTGGGGTAGGGTACACCAGGCCGGCGCGCCCTCTGGAGTGCCGGGCCGCCAGACAGGTTGCATCCGCTGGCGCGTCCAGGCGCGGCGGCGGACGTCACAAGCGCGCCGCAGGATACAAGCGCCATGCAGCCGCGGCAGGCTGGCACGGCCGGGTTGGCGATGTCACAGGCCAGGCGCTCAGGCCTGCTACGCTGCGCTGGCGCCAGGCCTGGCGCAAGTGCGTGCTGCTTGGCCCGACCAGCTCTGCCTCCTTTCGCACACTCAGCAAGCAAGCCTCACACATATCAGGCATGCGCCTGCGGCTGCGCCAGCTACACGACCACGGACAGGCGGGCCCTGGAACCATACGCGACGGAAACCCTATACATATGGAGCCAGGGCGCGCGCCTGCAGCTGCGTCAGCTGCGTCACCACAGACAGGCAGGCCAGACCGTCGAGCGCCATGTTGTGGTACACCTCCAGCGCCAGGCAGCGCAGCGCGCGCAGGCCGGTCAGCGCGCGCACGCCGCGCTCCGCCACCACCGTGCCCTGCACCTGCGCGGCGCACAGCGGCCCCCCATGTCAGCGGCCTCCTGCGCTGCTGCAGCAAATTTGTGATCCAAGGGTGGGTGTCTGACGAGCTGACCGTGCAGCTGAGCGAGGACAAAGTCCATGCGGAGCCGGCGGTGGAAAGTAAGCCAAGTTTTCTGTCCCGCCGGCTCCGTAACCCGGGGTGCGCACAGTGTTCTAGACATACATTGTCACAGCAAGAAGAAGAGCCGCTGTGCAATATGCAAGCCGGGGCCGCGCATCGCAGCCGCGGCGTCAGCGCGCGCGCCTGCAGCGTGTGCAGGCGGGTGAGCACGGACGCGAGCGCGACCAGGTGCTCGTCGCTGATCTCGCAGTTCAGCAGCGCGAGCCGCCGCAGGCCCGGCACCTCGCGCGCCAGCGCAACGATGCCGTCGCCGGTCACCTAGCGGCCGTGCAAACGATTAGCGGCGGCTGCTGTGCTGACGCACGAAGGCGCGCTGCCAGGTTGGGCACCGCAGGGCAGGAGTCTACAGACCGTCTTGCTGACCACATGCTGGACGACCACAGAAGCGCCGCGCGCGCCACGCAGCAAGCAGGACAACCAGAGCGAGGTTGGCGCATGCGGCGGCGCTCGCCGTCGGCATACGGCCCTACCAGGCCGGTCCGCACAGGAGCCCGACAGCAGGTAACCTCTGGCACATCAGCGCCGCCATCGGGCGGGCAGCCGCGGCGCGGGCGCGCGCCTCGTAGCAGTTAGACAGCGACAGCGAGGTCAGCGCGTGCAGCGAGGCGGCCGCCTGCAGCGCCGCGTTGGTCACCGTCTCGGCGTACAGCGCGAGCGCGGCCAGGCTGGGCAGGCGCGCGAGCGCAGCGACGCCCACGTCGCTGACCTTGGTGAAGCCCGTGCTGAGCGCGCGCAGCGTCGTCACGCCCGCCAGCACGCCCATCGTCGCGTCGGTCACCTGCGGGCGGGCTCAAATCGCGGGTATATTTGGCATAATGCGCCCCTTCACTCGCGTCGCCATGGCCCTGGGCTTGGACGAGCAGTACCAAGTCCTGCTCATTCACACAACCGGCATGCATAGACAGAGCGCGCCAGATCAACTGCAGACAGCCAACAGCAGGCAGCCCAGTTACAACTCACTGCATGCAAGCCCGGCCGATGGTGAGGCAGGGAGCGCGTCAAGAAGGCACCAGCGCGGCTGGGCAGGCGGGCGGCGCGCCTTGACGCAGCCGTAGCAGTTGAGGGCGGTCAGGTGCGACAGCCGCTGCACGATGAGCAGGCCCTTGTCGCCGATACGCGGGCAGCGGTTGACCGCCAGCGAGCGCAGGCCGCGCAGCGCGGTCAGCACCTGCGGCCGCCGCCGGGAGCCAGCCGATCAGCCCCATGGTGGCAGGGCCGCCGCAAGCGTCCAGCCCTGCAGCTGCGTCGCGCACTGTCTGGCTGCCCTGCCGGCTGCAAGCGCAAGCGAGCTCCTGCAGCTGGGCGGGCTGGTCAGCAGACAGGTCTGGCGCAGCGCGAATGGGCGCGCAGCGGCGCGGGCGCCACCCATTTGCAATCGGGGCTGCGCGGGCGCGGCGCGCGCACCAGCATGCCATTGTTGGTCAGCGCGGAGCAATCGCACAGCGACAGGCTGGTCAGGCTGGTCATCTCCGCGATGCTCGCCAGCGCCTGCGCGCGCAGCCCCGCCGCGTCTGCAGCGCGGCCGAAGGGGCGCGGCCCGGCCGCGCGGGCGTGCAGCAGCAGCCGCGGCACCCTCCGTTGTCCTGGCATGACAGGGTCTGACCCTGCTGTGCGGGGCCAGGCATTCGCACCACAAACGGGATCGAGCAACCAAGGCCCTTCCAGAACCCATTACCCCTAACCCTACACTATACCCAAAGGCAACGGGGCCGCGCCTGGTTGGTGATGCGCGGCTTGCCGAGGATGTTGGTGGTCGTGTTGCCGATGGTCAGCGAGGCCAGGCGCAGCTTAGAGCGCGCCAGGACCATGAGGTTGCGATTGCGCACGCTCAGGCAGCCTGCACGGCGGCGCAGCGCGCGGTAGGGCGTAGCAGGACCGCGCATGTTCAAGCTTGCTCTGCGCGCCATGCAGGGTTGGACACGCACTCCATGCAGACCACCGCATCTGTGACGCGTGTTTCGCAGAGGCGCTGTCGCGCGCAGCGCGACAGCGCCTCTGCGCCCCTGGATCGCCCCTGGATGCGTGCACAGGACGGTGCCCGGCTGATAAAAGAACCTGTTCTGCGGGTACCTGAACCTTACTCTATGCTGCACGGCAGCTGCGGGCGCACCGGAGAGGTCGATGGATGTGATGGACGGGAACTGCGCGATCACGGTGTGCACGCTCGCCTTGGACGGCCGGAGCGTCTGCGCGGCCGCGCACAACCCGCTCACAGTCGCACTCTTGCCCGGCAGCGCGCACGTCTCTCGTGCACGCCTGCTCACGGCCCGCGCACGACTGGAAGCTGCCGGGATTGGCCGTGCAGCGCTCCGCGCGCCGTGGCCGTGAAGCTCGCTTTGAAGCTCAAAACGCTTTCTATTATCCGCCGCTGAACACACACCTGGCACAATTCACTCTCTTACAGGCTCAGACCACGAGAGTGGCAGCGGATGCACTTCACAAAGGCTGCCAGCGAGGGCGCTGCTCTCGCGCGGCCGCGCGCGCGCGCGCCTGCAGGTTGCGGTCGGCCACGCGCCGCCAGCGCTCGCAGGTCAGCCGGAAGCGCTTGAGCGCGGGGAAGTCCAGCGAGCCGAGCACCTCGCGCAGCACGCCCTCCACCATCCACTCCCAGCTGTCGCACACCTGCGGCCCAGCCGCGGCCTCGGCCGCCGCGGCGGCCTCCGCGCGCATGCGCGCCACCTCGGCCGCCGCCTGCGCGCGCGCGCCGGCGCCCTCGGCGGCGCTCTCGGGCGGTGTGACGCCGCCCGGTGCCGCTCAGGTGCAGGCAAAGTGTCAGGCCAGTGGGCGGGGAAGCGCCTAGGTCAGGGTGTGCTGGGTACGTTGCCCGCAACACGTTGCAGGGCGCAGCGCGGGACGCGATGAAAGCCATGCACGAACGTGCACAGCGGGTTGCCGCCCCGGCAGTGAGGCAGGCCGCAGGGCGTGAGGAGCGCGTCGCGGGGCCGCGCCGCGTCTTGCAGCTCGTCGCTGCCCTCCTCGTCGGCGGCGGCGCCCTTGCCTGCCGGCTCGCCGGCCAGCAGCTTCGTGCCGCCGCCGCCGCCGCTGCTGCGCTCGCTGCAGCACGGGCTGCTCTCCCGCGAGGCCGGGCGCCATCCCCGCCCGGCCAGCTGCGTGCAGCAGCGCGAGCCGCGCGAGCGGCCGCCGCGCCCGCGCAGCCCCGACCCCGAGCCCAGCCCCGCCAGCGCAGGCCGTACGCCCGCCTCGGCCCCGCCGCCGCCGCCGCCGCCGCCCCACCCAACGTTGGCGTACGCGCCGCCCTGCGCGGCGTACTGCGCGGCCTGCTGCGCGAGCGCGGCCGACGCCGCCGCCGCCGCGTCGCTCGCGCCGTAGCACGCGCGGCCCGCGGCGAGCGCCGGGCAGCCGGGCGGGGCGTAGAGCGGCGCGGCCAGCTGCGGGGGCGCGTGCGCAAGCGCATGCCCGTGCGCATGCGCTTGCGCGTACGCGTGCGCGAGCGTGCCCTGCCCGGTTGCCGCATACGCCGACCTGCCAGGCACGAACGGCGCCGCGCTCACGGACGCCGCCAGCGAGCCCGACAGCGGCGCAGGCTTGGGCGGCGGCAGCGGCGGCGGGCCCTGGCCGGGCGCCGCCGCACCGCGGCTGGCCTGCCGCGCCGGCCCCGCCTGGGCCCCCAACTCATGCACGGGCGGGCCGGGCTCTGCTGGGACTGCGCGCAGCGCCATTTCGCCCAGCGCCGACGCGAGCGCGTCAGGCGCCGCGTCGTGCGATGGGTCGGGGCCGCGCCGGCCCCCGTTTGGCGCCGCCATCGCGCGGCGCGCGCGCGCTGGCGCCGCGCTCAGCACCAGCCGGGAGGCCGCTCAGGCTCCACGCGCCGTCGCGGGGTACGCCGCGTGATCCCCTAGCACGCGCACGCGCCCCGAGCGCCTTGCTGCGCGCACGCCAGCGGGCCGCATCAGTTCAACACGCTGCCAGAATGCGCACAGCTGTGCAGATGGGGCCTGAGCGCGCTTTTCAACAGCCCCTGTGCGGCCCAGTGACAGGCGCCTCTGCTTGCGCAAGGCTTGCACGCCGAAATAAGTGTACCCCGCACCGCGACGCGCTCACGGAGCGCCTCAGTGGCAAGTTACGCTGGCGCGCCGTCCTTGGGGCGCGCTGCGTGCATTTAGTCACTTGTCACTGGCTCGCGCTGGTTTGTGCGTGGGGTTCCCAGCTCGGCTAGCCGCGATGCTCTGATGCTGACCCTCACTCTCTCACTGAGAGCGCGTCAAGTCCACTCTTGTGGCTCTGCCACGAAGGGGTGGTGCACTGGTGCTCGGGCCTAGGGGGACCCAGCCCTTGTTCGGGGTTTGTGCAAAATCTGCCCGAGTATAAATGATCCGCCAACTGCTGTTGGCCAACGCAGGCTCTGATCTTTCAACCACTCAGAGGCACAACTATGCACGCCCGACACTGCTAGAGTAGGGGTGGGGAGTGTGGTGCGCGCACTTGCTGGCTCATACCCTTTGCATGCTGTGCCCCTTTCACCGCTGCCTCACTGGAGGCAGCGCCGCTGCCCAGTGCCTGCTGCCAAGCCAGGCAGGCGAGCAGGAGCAGAAAGGTGCCGTTGGTGTTTCATGCACTAACCCCGGCCACACCCCCTGCTGCCTGCGTCAACTGACTGCAAACACTTGCGTACACCTTTACTGCTGAGCTAGCATGATCAGCTCCCCCTCCCCTTCGGTGCAGCAAGGGAAGCAAAGCGCCGGCCCGCTCACTGCTTTCGGCCAAGCACCCTCCCTCCCGGCCGGCCGCCGCCCTAGTCGAGCTGCGCGCGCGCGGCCGCCGCCTTGACCGCCTCATCCACAAAGGACTCGAGCAGGGAGGCGCCGCTGACGAGCTTGGTGGTGGCCACCACAAAGTCGCAGTTGACCTCGGGCCGGCCGGAGAGGAAGCGGATGGCGTTGATCTCGGCAAACGTGATGCCGCCGATGACAACCACGAGCACCACGCGCCGCTTGCCTGCACGTCGCGCCGCAGGGCGCCTGACCAAGCTGGGAAAACACCGCCAGCCAGCTTCATCAGAGCCGCACTCCTTGCTGCCCAAGCCAAGCACGTCCGGCCCACAACAGTCTCTCGGCCTTGTGCGGATGCAAGTAAGCAGGCGAGAGGCCGACACACATGCCACCTGCCACCATCCTGCACTAAGTTCTGCCTGACGTGCAAACAAAACATGATGCATACTAGACCGGACGCCACATCGAGAGGCCGGGCCGCCCAGCCCGGCCGGGCATGCCTGTGGGCGGCGGCCGCGGCGGCGCGGGCCGCTCCGCCGGCAGGCCCGCCTCTCCAGCGCTCTGCGCAACGTCGAACGCGGGACCCGGCAGCAGGCGCAGCACATCCTCTGGCGCGCCCCAGCCGGGGCCCCGCACCGCCGCCTCCAGCAGCCTGCGCGCCGCAGCCGAGCGCGCGTCGCGGCGGGCCATGGCGGCGACCTGACTTGGCAGCCAGAAATGGCCGCCTTCTTTGGCCACTAGCTCTGCTGTGGGGGCGGCAGGTGGGCAGGCCCCCAGCGAGCGCCCCAGCAGCGACGCAGCACGAACCGCGACACGCCGCGGCCGGGCGTCCCCACCGGCGTGCACGGTCGCCTGCACGCTTGAGAGATGGGACCACGCTGCGACGCCCTCCCGCCATCCCTCCTAGCCGCGCTTGCGCTGGATGCCTCCATGCGGAGCACGCCATCCCTTGGGGAGCCACGCCATGATCACTCAGCATGCTCCCCGCTCATGCCCGCCACGGCTATGCCGGAGAGGGGCTCTTCGGCGCGCCTGACCAGCAGCGGCGCATAGCCGGAGAAGGCGTACGCGATGTCGGCCGGCGCGCGGTCGTCGACGCCGTCCACGAGCAGCCGGAACGCGCGCTTGAGCGCCGCGAATGCCGGCTTGCCGCCCTCCTGCTTCTTCAGCAGGCCTGCGCGGGCAGCGCGCGCGGGGTCGGCCCCGCCCCGAGCCCCGGCGCGGGCGCCCGCCCGCCGCGGCACCCGCCGCCTGCACGCGGCCTCCCGGTGCAGCTAGCTCTACCCTGCAGCTAACCCTACCCTATACCCGCTGCAGCGCCGCGCACCGGCGGACTGCAGCAGGGTCAGCGTGCCCAGGTACTCGTGGCCGTACGTGTGCAGCACCTCCCGCCGCAGCGAGTCCTGGTGCTTCTTCGGGAGCCCGCCCTGCCGCAGGTGGGCGGGCGTGAGCGCGCGCGCGCCCGCCCGGCGGCGGGAAGCACAGCCCAGCCCGTGCGCCTCTGGCGAGGATGCGGCAGGAAGTGGAGGCAACATAGCAAAGCGGTGATGTTTTGAGGCGAAAGGTGTAGGATGACAAGCTGCCCTGGTCACTTTCCAGGTGAACGAGCTTCCGCGGGGCTGTTTGCACACAGCAGCATGCCAAACTGACTGGAGCATGCCGAGCCACGCTGTGTTGCGAGGCGGCCGCCACGCGGAGCGGCCATGCGCAGCAGCGCGGCCGCACCTGCGTCAGCGAGAGCAGGCACATCAGCCGCAGGACCACGTACACGTTCTCCTCCGCAGCCATCATGTCCTGCACAGATGGGGTAGGATTAGGGCCTACCGCAAGGCCTGGCTGACGGGCCGCTCACGTCCATGCATGCTGCACCCGTAGAGCAGCTCCGCCCCGCCGGGCGCCTCCACGCACACCCCCGCCCCGCCCGCGCCCGCCCTGCAGGCGCGCAGCGTACTCCCGCGGCCGCGCGGCGCGCCCCGCCTGCCCGGCAGCTCCGCCGATGCCCCCGCGCAGGCCGCGGGCGCGGCGCACGCACAGGGTAGCTTTAAAACAGGGTAGGGAAGGACAGCCGCGCCTCGATGGCCTCGGCGTTCGCGTCCGTGCCGTGCCCGTCCAGCAGCGCCTGCTCCACGGCCACGCGCCCGCGGAACGCCGGCGCGGCGATGACCTTGTTGACGGCCTCCGCCAGGCCGATGTGCCGCTGGATGTGCGGCAGCGCCTTGAGCGCGGCCGCAAAGTCGCGCAGCTCCGCCAGGCTGCGCTCGCCCGCCTGGCGGCGCGGGCGCCCCGGGATAGCAAGCTGGTGGCAGTGGCAGTTGGGCGCGATTGGTGGAGGTGCAGGTGCAGGCAGAGGCGCAGGGCGACGTCCTGAGTCAAGCTTGGCTGCCAGCAGCTGGCCTTCCCGGGTCGGAACGCTGTGTCCGCCCCGGTGTCCGCGCATGGAAGCGGCGTCCGGCGCGCGCGCTCCAGAGTGCGGCGCGCCGGGTGGCACCCCTGCGGGTCGAGCAGGACGCGGCAAGCCCGAGGCGAGCGGTGCCGCATGAGAGCCTGTCCCGGAGTCGGACACATGGGCCGCGGGACGCGCGGCAGGCGAGGGGCGGGCGGGCGGCGGGCGGGCGGGGCGCTGCGCGCGCGCGCGCCTTGGAGTCCTTGTAGTCGGCTTGGATGGCCTTGGCGCGCTCGCCCAGGCGCGGCCCGACCGCCGCAAAGCTCCGGTCGCGCAGCTCGCGGAACACGCGGTCCGCGCTGTTCAGCGCGATGCGCTGCTTGCCGCCTGCGCGCGCAGCAGGGTCGGGGTCAGGGCGATGGTCAGACATATCTATAGGGTAGGGTACAGAGGGAGCTCGATACCCTGGTAGGGTATAAAGCCTACCCTACCCGGGTATGAAATTCTATACCCGGGAGCCCGCGCGCATGCACCTTCATTTGCGCCGTGATGGACAGCTTGCTATGTGGCGGCGCGCCGCGGCGGCCACGAAGCTGCGGCGGCCGCGGGGCGCGGCGTCGCACCGGCGGGGCCGTCCAGCGTGACGGCGCCGTTGCGGATGCGCAGCGTCTCGTCGACCAGGCCCTCGTACGTCAGCTGCGTGCACATCGGCGTGATGCAGTCCAGGCCGCGGTCCAGCAGCACGGCCTCGTCGATGCACCCGCCTGCCGCAGCCGCTCGTGCGGGTCGCAAGGTCGCCGCGCGGCGCAGGGGGATTTGACAATCCACGACAGTGGGCTGCAGCCCGTGCACGGCCAGCACGCCCGCGGCTGGCAAGCGCATGCGTCCCTGTGCGCCAGCTTGTCACCTGCGACTTGCAGCGCATGGCCGTCGCACGGCGATGTGAGACTGTCCAGCTCACCCTGACAGCCCCAGTCAAAAGGCTTGGATGCCAACCCTACGTCCCCTTAAGCATGCGCCCCAAGGGCGCGCACCTGCTCCAGCCATCGACTAGCCGCAACCCATGTCCTGCTTGCTCGTCGCACGTATGTAAGTTCTGCTTGGTCAAGCCACCAATGGGCTGGAGGCGGGTCCGCGCCTACGGGGGGCGCGTCGGGCCCCTGCTCGCGGCGCATCCGTGCCAGCATACCGCGCACGGCGTCCGCGCCGGGCCCCCTGCCCTTGAGCCGCGGGATGGCGCCGAACTGCGCCTGCAGGCGCGCCAGCGCGCGCGCCACATAGTACAGGCTGCCCTGGTCGCCCTCCGCGCTTAGCTCCTGCGGCGCAGAGCGCCCGCTTCACCACGCGGCCCCTGGCGTGGCAAGGCTCACGACCTGCACGTCTGCATCTCCAGGGCCGACGGTGGCGTCTGAATGAGTTCCGACCTTTGGCGTTTGCTAACATGGCGTCGACGCAACTGGCCCTATGATCAGGGCAACCTGCATGCACGCTGCCGACCCTGCGCGCTTGCTTGCCGCTGATCGCGCCAGTGCAGAAGCCACGGAGGCCCCGCCAGACCTGGATGTAAGTACACTTGCAATCATTGCGTCTTAGATTCACATTTGCATCAAACCTGCAAACCCTTTGCGCGGTTGTGTGTGACACCGCCGCGTCAGTGCGCGCGCCCTGAACGCCGTGTCGAGCTCCAGCGACAGCACGTCGCCGTCGAACGGGATGAAGTCGATGGGCAGCTCGCCGGCCGCCACGTCGCCGTACACGCCCTCCTCCTGCAGCACGCGCTCGCACGCGATCGTGCGCCGCGGCAGCCAGAACACCGCGTACTCCAGCCCGGGCTGCTGCCTGCGCGCGCGCGCGGCGCGCTGGCGGCGGCACCTGGTGGCTGGCGTCGCCCCTGTGAGCGCGCGTGCTGCAGTGAGGAGCAGGCGGCGCTGCTGCACGCCCACAATCAATCGAGCACCCGTGCCGCGTGTGTGTGCTCTTATCGCAAATGTGTCGGTGGGCAGCGACCCTGCCCGGAGTCGCCACAGAGAGCTGGGAAACAGGCCCGTCGCGAGGTGGCGCGGGGAGCGGGGCCCGGCAGCGCGGCGCGGGGAGGCGCGCACTGGGTGGTGGCCTTGACCTGGCGCGCGATGAGCTGCGCGTTCTCGATGCGCGAGCGCGCCAGGTAGACCACGTTGCGCACGCCCAGGTCGCCGAGCGCGCCGGGCTCCAGGTGCAGCAGCCTGCCAGAGGGTCGGTAGAGCCTTCTGGCTCAGCAGGCACACGGCACAGGCAGCACGGGCTGGTCACTGCCAGGCACCCGAGGCGGGCTCAGCCAGGCTTGCAGGTTCAGGCAGCCGGGTGCTGGCGCACGCCATGCGAACATCTGACTTGAACGCACAGCTTGGACACGCTCTGACGGGTGCTGTCCATAGTAGGCCGGCAGGGGCCCGGCGGGAGGCCAGGGGGCCCTGGGGGCGCCGCGGGCAGGGCGCACTGCTCGACGCCGTGCTCCTTGAGCAGCGGCACCTCGGCGAGCAGGCCCAGGAAGCCACTGATGCGCGGGTCCAGCACAAGCACCTTCTTGCCCCGCCGCTGTCCCCGCGCGCAGCGGAGTCGGTGCGGCGCTCTTTTTCATCCGCGTGACACGCACAAGCTGCCTGCTGCGACGCCTGTTGCAGAGTGTGGGGACTCCGCAACGCCAGGGCTGCACCGAGTCCAGTGCGTCCACGAGCAGCTTGCGCGCTTCATCCCTGCCGCAGCCCTGTTGCGTCAAGCAGTATACATGGGTGTGCAACATGCACGTGTGGTCAGCGTCAGAGACAGACATGCTCCTTGCGTACCTGATCTGGCCGAGCGGGACTGGCCCGTCGTCAAAGCTGGGCAGTGCGGCGCTCATAGGGGCGCCGAATCACCCGCGAAGCATGGCAGCTATTCTGTCATGTGTGTTGCCCGGCCCAGCATAACACAGTCTGTTGCTGTGTCGTCCCACACAGCTTCAAGCTGGCAATGTTGATGGGGGACAAAGATGTGAAAGGCTGGGAGGCACTGTTTCAGGCACAGACTGACCAGTTTTGTTGTATTAGTGCGCTATACTTGCCTGCTTCATGGAGTCCATGTGATCCATGGAAACAAGGCTTGGTCCAGGAAGCCCTGGCTTCCTGGACCCTGCACACTTGGAAATGCCAAGTCACGTGAAAAGGCCACAGGTGCACAGGCGGCGGCGTTCCAGTGCAGCAGCGTGACCGCACAGTGTGGTTTCTGCTGAACTGATAGCTTGATAGAGAGGGGGTGTGGGACTGAGTCAGCATGGAGAGCTTCAAGTATTTCAGCTTGGTGGGCATGCTCATCTTCGGCACGCTGAGCAGCATCTTCAGCAAGGTTGTGTACCAGACGGAGGGCGAGGACCTGAATGGGCATGCCAAGCTGTTCCGCAAGCCATGGTGCGCATGCAGCACGTTTATGCCGCGCTGTGCAGCTTCCCCGCTGCTGCTCCCAGCTCACAAGCGCAGTAAAGCATGCACAAACAGATTACAGCGTACTGCTAGTGCTACGCCTGCAGCACAGCAGCTGGGCGCACACTGACCGATTATGCCGTTGGGAATGCAGGGCGACGACGTCGCTGATGTTTGTCGCGATGGCCTTCTGCCTGCCGATCGGCACGGCGCTGCGCGCGCAGCGCAGGCGCCAGCAGCGGCACGCTGCCGCGCAGGACGGCAGCGCGCCACTGCTGGACAGCCACCAGCACGGAGGTGCGTGCCGCGGGCGTCCAGCCTGCATGGCGGCGCTCCGTCGCGCTAGGGGACCACACCTGCTCCAGCTGCAGGCTCACACGGGGCGCGCGCGCGCAGAGGGCGAGGACAAGCACACCAGCATTCGCAGCATCCTGCTGCTCGCGCTGCCGATGGCGTTCGACCTGGTCGCCACGCTGCTGATGTCCGTCGGCCTGCTCTACGTGACCGCGTCGATCTACCAGATGCTGCGCGGCGCAGAGATCCTGTTCAGTGCGCTGTTCGCGGTCCTCTTCCTGCACCGCCCGCTCAACAAGCAGCACTACCTGGGTATCGCCGCGTGCACGGTCGGCATTGTGATCGTGGGCTCCTCCAGCCTGCTGGGCAGCGGCAAGGACAAGGAGAACAGCGGCAACGGCGGCGGCGACGCCAACGCGAGCCAGGTCCTGCTGGGCATGGCGCTCATCGTCGTCGCGCAGGTGCACTGCCCGCGGCTGGTCCCGAGCGTGAGACAGCCGCAGCATGCATCGCGCTCCCAAGGGGCGTTCGTACTGCACGTGTCGATGTGTGTACACTAAAGCTGAGTTTGCATGAGTACACCTGCATACCTGGCCGACCTTTGACACCTATAAATTAATTACCTGGCCGACACGCGACACCAAAGCAAGGGTGAGGCTTACCGTGCTCAAGCAGGAAGCAGGTGTGCCAGCAGCTGCTGCTATGTGCTTCAATGGATGGCCTTCGCCGTGACGTGGCGACCTGGCCAGCCCGCCAGCATGCGCTGGGCGCGGGGTAACTCGGCGCAGCGTGCACAGGGCCGCTCATGTGGCCGCCGAGCTTGGACACGTTGCGCTTGAAGGTGCTGAGCGCGGCGCTGTGCGCGGGCGCAGGCGGTCCAGGCCGCGCAGGTGACCATGGAGGACTACGCGATGAGCTCTGTCAAGCTGGAGCCGCTGACAGTGGTCGGCATCGAGGGCCTGCTCGGCACGGCCGCGCTCTTCCTCGTGCTCATGCCGATCGTGCAGGCGCGCAGCGCCCGCGGGCTGCGGGGCTGATTTTTCCTGCGTAACAGAAGCGAAGGGCTGCTGCTTGCAGTTAAAGCAAGCAGGCGCCCGCAGCAGTACTGCGGCGCTGGAACAGGCTTTCCCAAGGTCGGGCGCTGGGCTTACACCAGCTGCTGGGGCGGGCTGTCGGCAGGAACTTGTGGTGGCTTGCAGAATATGCACAGCAGCGCGAGGGCAGCAGGGAAGCTCACGCCGGAGTGCTCGTGTTGCCTGAAGCTGCAACGGCCGCGCTGCCTGCAGCACTTGTTTGCCCTCACATGCGCGCGGCTGCAGCCACGCGCTGCAAAGGCTGCAGCCGCGCGCCGCGGGCTGCCAAGAGTGGCGTGGTGCACGGTTGGCATGGCTGTAGGGTTAGGATTCCTCTCCCGCGCGCAGTTCCTGCCGGGCCCGGAGGGCGAGGGCATCCACGAGGACTCGCTGGAGAGCTGGCACATGCTGACGCACTCGCTGCCGCGCTGGGCCATCCCGGCCATTCTCGCGGCCAACAGCCTGACGCTGCTCGGCTACAACGTGGCCGGCATGTTTGTGACGAGCGAGCTGGGCGCGGTGACGCGCACGGTGTTTGAGTCCGCGCGCACGCTGTTTGTCTGGCTTGGCGACCTGCTGCTCTTCTACACGCCGCTCGGCCTGCACGGCAAGCTGGGCGAGGCCTGGGACCGCTCGTCCTACATCCAGGCGCGCGCCCGGCGGGCCCAGCCGTTTGCCTATGCCCTGTTTCTGCATGCTGACTCGCCCGTTCGGTGCCTCTGGCAGGTCTGTGGGTTTGTGTGAAAGACTTGCCGTGTGGAAGAGCTGACTATGAAATTGCTTGCCAAACGCTGACATGTTGTACCTGTCCTGCACAGCTCCTCTGGCCAGACAGCACCGGGTGCGGGCGCGTGACTGGCGCACGGCCCACGCGCCCGCAGGCGGCCGGCTTTGCGGTGCTGGTGGCCGGGACGCTGGTCTATGCGCGCGGCGACCAGCACGAGGCAAACACGCTCCAGGAGAAACACGCGGAGCACAAGCCGGAGCGCCGGCCCTTCCGCTTCTTCCACACCATCGCCGCGCACCCGCGCAACGGCATGCACGTGCACCGGTGGCGCAGCGCGGCCGACCGCATCAGGTCGGCCCTGCACCTGGAGGGCTCCCACCACCACGACGTCTGATGCAACCTGTGTGCTTTTGAGCTGGGTCCGTGCACGCCGCATTTTGTGCTTGACCTAGTATTTTTCAGTAGCCCTTCTGCTTTCTTGGCGTATTTCAAAGTGCAGCATGAGGCAAAATATGGACCAGTTTTGGACAGGTTGCTTTTGTCCCGCGAGTGCGCTTAGTAAATTGCAATATGCGGCGCCTTGGCGACGTTGGAGGCGGCACTCAGCCGGCACTGACTGGTTGAGCACTTTGGGTGTGAGTGCAAGCGTGGAGAGCATGGCCATGCGTGCTCATGGGCTGCCTGGTTTTGGTTTTTATGCTGGGTACACAGCGAGCGGGGGTCAGTTTTTCTTGCTGAGAACGCGATGAGCTTTGATCTTTTCAAGGCGTGGGTTCTCATTCTTTTCAGGGGCACGGCTTGTGCTGCGACATGTCATAGCGTGCCATATGGCGCGGCTGCAATTTCACGACCAGTGGAGCTAACAAGTGACGATTGAGCAGAGTGACAAGCACTTGAACATGCATATAGTAGCCGCTGGTGTCCTCACAAGTCGCTTTGTGGATATGACATGCTGGTGCTGGCTGCAAACGCACCGCGAGATGGCAAGACAAAGCACACTTACACGCTAAGAGCTGCAGCAGCGGTGCTGCCAATGCTCCATGTGTGTAAAGTTGCACAAAGCAGATGGGCTCCAGGTTGGTGCAACGGGATCTGCTGACTGCAAGGTGCTAGGCACATGCAGGTACATGTGGCCTAGGCACATGCAGCCATGCCGCAAAAGGAGGTCAGCCTGGCGACATGCATGCATGTCATGGTGCCAGCAGGCTGTCCGTGTCAAGTTACCGGTCTACCTCTAGCATGATCACTGCCCACAATAAGTATAGAGCACATCCAAACGTATGCTCGCCAGCCCCCCTCTCACCCGTCAAGCGCACACGCTGGCCGGTGCACTGCCCTGCTGTGAGCAGAAGACATACTTGGCTGCTTCAGGCGGGCCAGTACCCGCGCTCCCACCGAAGCCAGGCGACTCCATCAAGTCCCAGAACAGTGCGCGGATGCGCAGCCGCAGGCCCTCCATGCTCTCCAGCGGCCGGCCGCTGCGCAGCCAGAACGGCCTCGTTGCTTGACGAGCTGTGCGGTTCTTGACAGCTAGTGCGGCGCCCTGTCAAGGCCCTCGACGGAGCACGACCGCGCGAGGCCTTGCAGGCTCGAGCTCGTATGCGTCAGTGCAAGCACTTCCATGCGGATCTAGACGTCCTTCTTAGAATAGAAGTCTGTTCTGCTGTGTTGAACAGGGTGCCCCAGCTGGAGCACTGATTGTCAATGAGAATCGTGTACGAGCAGAGAGACTGAGCCCGCACGCTCCTGCTTGACACACACAAGCTGTCTCACAAATCCTTACCGCATGCAATTCCAAACAGATGCCAACCATGCATTTGTAATCGAGGCCGTGCCGGCTGAGCAGGTCGGCCTCGCGCGCGGCCAGCGCCAGCAGCTCGTGCGCAGGCGCGGCGCAGCTGCCCTGCGCAGCCGTGCGCGCGGCCGCCAGCGCCGCCACGCGCGCCTCCTCCGACGCGGCCGGCGCGCCCAGCGCCGTCCACACCGCGTGCAGCTCGCGCGCGCTGCGCGCCCGGATAATAGGCTCGAAGCTCCGTGGCCTTCGCTGCCAGCGGCGCAGCGCGCGCCGTGCCGCGAGCCTCTTCGGACATGACGCACAGGGCAGCTCGCCTCCCTTATATCTCCTTCAAAAAGGACCAACAGGCCATGCAGCGCCAGGGAGTAGCGGCGCGTCAGCCTGCTGGCGGCCGGCCGCATGGCGGCTGGTCATGGCAGCATTGCTGCAAGCCCAGGTGAGCACGGCGGGCTCGGAGCCGCGCCGGGACGTGGCGGGCGTGTCCACCGCGGCCCAGCGCGCGTTGCTCAGCGGCCAGCGGTGCGGCGCGCCGGCCGCCGCCAGGCGCGCCTCCAGCGCGCCCGCGCGCGCCTCGGCCGCCGCGCAGCGCCGCAGCCGGTCCAGCGCCTGCGCCGCGCGCAGCTCGCGCGCGAGCAGCCGGCCGCGCGCGCGCCTGGCGGCCTCGCCGGCCAGGCCCGCCGCCGCCAGCCGCGCCAGCTCCTGCGGGGGCGCTGGTTGGTTCGCGCGCGACCAGCTGCGCTGCGAGAGACGCTGCGGAACGGGTGGGCCGTGGCGGATGGCTGGCACGCGTTGCTGCATGGCCCTGCTCTGCTGCGATGCGCCATCCATCATCACTCCGCAGATTGTTGTTGGCTGTGGCGCACCAGATTCATGCCTAACAGGCCGCGGCCTTACCGCTCGCCATGCCCTGGGAGTATTCTCTGCAGTGTTTGTTTACGCCACTCATATACAAGCACCGCGCAGCATTCCCGCTCTGGGTCATCGATGACGCTCACATGACTTCTGCATATCATGAAAATCCCTCGCGCTACTGCAGAGACAGGTTGTGCCTGATCATGCCAGGCCGCGAGGTCAGCCTTCAGCAGCGCAAAATCCGCGGGCGTGCGCGGGTGCGCCCGGCGCTCGGCCTCATGCACGAGTGCTGCCTCATCTGCAGCGGCCCGCGCGGCGGCCGCCGCTGCCTGGCATGCAAGCTGGTCTGCATGCGCCGCCCGCAGCACGGTGCACCTGTGGGCAGTACACAGCTGCTGAGTGCTCCTTGAGCTGCGGGGCCGCAAAAACACTGACAGGCTGGCGAATGCAGGACAGCACCCCGTACATACGGGCATGGACTGCAAAGCATGCGGCACAGTGCTTGTGTGTTCTAGTCCATTCTCTTGCTCTGATGAGCATACGCCCCGACCCTTTTGGTCGACTTGCGCTTCCGATGTGCAGTGGGGCGGAATGAATGCCGTTCCTGTCTACCGCGTACCACCGCTGGTCGCAGGAGGCCGCCTAACTGAGGAAGGGCTGCTCACCGGCGCCGCGCCAGCCAGCCGCGCGCGTGGCGCTGCACGCGCACCACGGCAGCGCGCCGCGCAGCCACCACTGCATGCGCAGGCGTGTATACGCCTGCGCAGTGACCAGGACGCACTCTCACGTCTGTGCGGTGCGCGCGGTCACGCAGTCCGGGCGCAAGCAAGTGTAGCAGAAGCGCCATGCGCCTGACATGCGGCTTCCGCTTCGCGCAAGACAAGAGCCCCTCTGCCAGCACGCTCGCGGCTCAGCAGTACCAAGTAGCTTGTCCGTGCTGCACAGAGCAAGACCAGCCTGCCAGCAGAGCGAGGTAGGGGTAGACCCGCTCCTCCATGAGCGGCAGGGTGTCTGGGTCGGCGCGCCCGCGGCAACTCTGCGGTCGCGCGACGCGTCCAGCACGAGGCCGCGGCGGGGCATCTGCAGAGCAGCCTCGCGCGGCGTCTGCGAGCCGTGCGCGGCCGTGCGCCGCGTCTGCGTCTCGCGGCTGGGCCGCGGCGCGCGTGGCGGCGGCGGCGCCGCCGCGGCTGTCTGGCTGACCGCGTGATGAAACACCGCGCCTGGGCTCAGAGGTCGCCGCTGTCAAGGTCTGGCTTGCTTCAATAAAGTCGTAACTGCGTAAGCAGCAAGGGCACACTGCTGCACGCGTACCTCTGTACAAAAGCATACCTAGCTCTGACAGTGCGAAGTGGCCATGCACTTGAATCCGCGAGTGCAGAGCAGAGGGCCTGGGCAAGCGTACTTCATCAAAGGCCAGACTTGGCAGGCGGCAAGTGCACCTGTGCGGCGGTCACGGAGGCCGCCGAGGAAGGGCTTTGAGACCAGCGGCTCGTCTGCGGGCCGCTGGCTGCGCCCGTGCTCGCGCTGGCCGTCGGGCGCACTCGCCAGGTTCTGACCGTCCAGGCAAGCTGCCTGCGCTCCGTGAGGCGCAGCGCTCACGGCCTCCCCTGCTGCCAAGGGCGACGTAAGCGCTCCTGAGGTCCGCTCAAGCGCGGCAGGCTGCAGCCGCGCCGCCGGCCGGTCCCCGCTTGCACTCGTGCATGGCGCAAGTAGTCCTGCCACGGCTGCCGCAGGCAGCGCTTGCGCTTCCAGGCGCTGTCCAGCTGCAGGAGCGGGTGCCGCTATGGGCTGGCCTTCTGCCTGCACCTCTCCTGGCTTCGCTGCTGCTGAAGCTTCTGGTGCTACAGCTGCCAGAAGCGGCGCTCGTGCACCCGTCCGCTCTTCACCGGGAGCTGCCTGGGGCTGCCTTTCTGCGTCAGAACTCTCTGTCGAGGTTGCAGGCGCTGCGGTGACGTCCTGCGCGTCTGGAGCGCGGCCTGGGGCGGGCGCCGGAGCCCCGTCTTCCCCAAGCGTGAGTGCTTCACACGTGCTCTCAGCAGTGACGCTCAGCTCTGGCATGGTTACTGTTCACCCTCAACACATGCGCCTCAGGAGAGGACCTTGTCAGGCGTCTCCTAGCAGGCGGCGTCTCTTGTCGCGTTACAGGAGAACTGAGGCATTGATGAAGGGTAGGGTGGAGCTCGCGCTTGCTGCGGCAGGACAACACAGCGCACAGCTATTAAGCGCTCCTGAAGGCACAGCAATCTTGTTCATATTTGTACGTAACACTGTGCACACCAGGAAGTGTCATTGTGTGTGCTACAAGCTTCTGCTGCGTGCTCTGTTTGTCGTGTTCCCAGGCGCACCGTCCTTCAGCACTCCAGTGAACTCAGCATTAGACCGGTGACGTTGCTGCCACACCTGCAGCAGCTCCTCGGGGCGCATCCTTGCTGGTCCGATGGGGGAGTCGGCGGTGCGCGCGATGCCTGTGCCTGCCCCCGCTGCCTCTGCTCCTTGCAAGCGATACAAGCTCTCATGACGTGGTGAGCTACTGAGTGCGCCTGCGCCGCGCGCGCAGTACTCCTTCAGCCTCACCACCTTCAGCCCCAGCGGCAAGCTGGTGCAGATCGAGTATGCGCTCACCGCGGTCGCCGCGGGCGCCACCTCGCTCGGCATAAAGGCCACCAACGGCGTGGTGCTGGCGACGGAGAAGAAGCTGCGCAGCACGCTGGTGGACGAGACGACCGTGCGCAAGATCTCGATGCTCACGCCCAACATCGGCGTCGCGTACAGCGGCATGGGGCCCGACTCGCGGCTGCTCGTGCGGCGCGCCAGGAAACAGGCGCAGGTGCGGGCGACGGGGCTCTACACTGCAGGAGACGCAGCGCTTATACCAGCATGTGCCTTTGCTGAGGGGCGCCTGGGGCCTGCGCAGGCATACTACCGAGTGTACAAGGAGCACATCCCAGTCGCGCAGCTGTGCCGTGAGACTGCCGCGGTGATGCAGGAGTTCACCCGTGCGCGCCCGGCTGCCACCTGCTCCTCATATCGACGCGGTGGCATCTCTGATTGTCATATTGACATATTGCTTGTGCGCTGCAGCTACATTAAGTGCCAGGTACTGAGTGCCAGGTACATAATAGTGCCAAGCTTGCAACTGCAGCGGCGGTCGGCGTGTATGGCGTGCCAGGACGTCTGACACCTCTGTCAGACTCTGAGGGGTGCTGAGCTCAAGGTCAACACGTGTAGAGACATGGCAAAGGCAGCACCGCCAGGCCTTTATAAATAGAGGCTGACAGGCCGTGCGCCGCACGCGTGCGCAGAGCAGGGCGGCGTGCGGCCGTTTGGCGTGTCGCTGCTCATGGCGGGCCACGACACGCACGGCCCGCAGCTGTACCAGATTGACCCGTCCGGCTCCTACTTCGCCTGGAAGGCGTCCGCTATCGGCAAGAACATGACCAACGCCAAGACCTTCCTGGAGAAGCGCTACAGCGAGGCGCGCAGCGCCCACGCCCGGAGATCACTGTCGCCGCGTCGCCCAACTGTCCGATACCCGTAGCCGTCTGCGCCAGGAGCTGCGCAGTGCTGCGCATGCTGCAAAGCGTGCCGGGCCGCCAGGGATGCATCTGTGATGCCTGTGGGTAGCGCTGCACCGCAGCTGGTCGCAGTGGGCCCACATTCTACCTCATCATGCACCTGTCTTTCGCGGATCCCACACCACCCAGCATACGAGTCGCCAAATGCGTCTTGCAGAGGTCACTGTTGCATGCGAGTGCACCGAGCATGGAAGGTTCACGCACGCCGCCTGGGAACGAGGCGGCGTGAAACAGGGTTTGCTGCGCGCGCGCGCAGGACATGGAGCTGGAGGACGCCGTGCACACGGCGCTGCTGACGCTGAAGGAGGGCTTCGAGGGGCAGATCAGCGGCGCCAACATCGAGGTGGCCGTGGTCGGCGAGGACGGCGCGTTCCGCGTGCTGAGCGCGAGCGAGGTCTCCGACTATTTGGAGGAGGTCGAGTAGCGCGCGCTCGGGTTAGAATAGGGCCGCCGGCCCAGTGTCGCGCTCCCGGGCAGGCCTCGCGGCTGCCAGCGCCCGGCGAGGTCTCCGACTACCTGGTGGAGGTCAAGTAGCGCGCGCCGGGGAATCTAACCCTGCATCGCGCGCCCGGGCCAGCCCCGCGGCTGCCGGCGCCCGGCCGTAGCCTGGCTGCGTGGCGTGGTGCGGGCCGGTGTGCGCACCGGCATACGCGGCCACCACACGCCGGCGCCCTTGGTTGCATCAGGCCCTGGAGGTGCTGAGGGTTCGCGCTCGCGCTGCGGCTGCATGCAGTCTGTGTGACTCCTGCTCTGTGCAGGACAGCGGCCGGTGCCTGTGCGGAGCTGACTTAAGTCCGAGTGAGGCGTCTGCGCCCGGGGCGACAGTGTAACCATATGAAGCACGCTTGAGGCGCTCTTAAGTGCCCGGCCATCTCGCGCTACACCAGGCGACACCCAACACTTTGTTTAGCACTTTTCGTTCACCATTATCTGTTGACAGTGTAGCAACCCCAAAAAGTTTGTGCAAGGCTCACACAAGTAGTGTACACAAGCTGGTGCCAGCTCACAGGTTGTTCTCTGCCTCACAGGCGTCGATCCACTCGCTGTACACGTCCACCGCCTCGCTCAGCTTGTTAATCTTCGCCGAGAAGCGCTCGTTGCAGGTGTTGCACACCACGCTGCCAATCTGTGAGCGCCCTGCGGCAGTCAGCACCAGCTATAGCGTTGAAGCTACACTGAAGCGCAAGCCGTGTGCGCCCCACCTCTGCGTCATAATCCAGAGTCGCGGTGACGCTCTTGTTGGAGTTGCAGAAGGGGCAGTTGAAGGCGATGTCAAGCTTGGGCCGCTGCTTCTTTGGAGGCGGCTTGCTGCTCTTCCGCTTCCCCATGCGCTCAGGGGAGCATCAGGCCACAGCCAGCGGCGCGCTCAGGCCGGCGCGTACAAGGTGCTACGTTGAGCAGGCCCTGGGCAGCGAGCTTATGCGCGTGTGCACAGCAGGAGCCTGGCCTGAGTGTGAGCCGTGCTTTGGGCCGCAAAAGCTGGGGGTGCAGAGCCATAGGCTGCACCTGCACCTGTTCAGGCTCGTGACTTTCTCCCAGCAGGCACAGCATGAGCTATGTATATATGTTGGGCCTGTGCATAAGCCTGGGCAGACATGCGAGCTGCAGATGGCAAAATACAATGTGAAAATATGTCCTGCGCATGCATGCAGCCAGAAAGTGCATCAGCGCCCCCACGCCAAGGAGTAGCTCCGAAGGGTACTTCCCACAGACCCAGCACCAGTGCCACAGCGCAGACAGCGCGCAGCCGTCACAGCTCCTCGCGCGCTGCGCCGGCCGCCTGCGCCGCCAGGTACTCGGCCGCGAGCGCGGTGTGGTACGCCGCGCCCACCGCCAGCACCGCCTCGTCCAGCTTGAACTGCGCGGCGGCACACATGCGCGCTATGCTGGACCCCTGGCACCCAGGTAGGCACCCCCATGCACCCACCTGCTCCCACCTCTGCGCAGGAAGCAGAGAGGTAGCAGAGAGCCTCCAGCCTGCTTTCCTTCTGCAGGCCAACCAAGGAAACCGCACAGCCTGCATGCAGGCATGCGACGCCTTGACCGTGCCGCCCCCGTGCGGCCGGCGGCCGGCTCCGGGCCGGCGGCCTCCCCGCAGCTGCGCGCGAGCCCGGGCGCGCCAGGCAGCCGCGCCTGCGGCGTGTGCAGGCCATGCACCGCGCCGGCCGCCTCGCTGCGTGTGCCCAGAAACGCGAAGCTGGCCGGCACGCCCGCGCGCCCGAAAAAGGCAAAGTCCTCGCCGCCCAGCGTGGGCACCGCCTCCGCCACCCTGTCCTCGCCCACCAGCCTGCGCGCCGCCAGATATGGGCTTAGGATTAGGGTAGGTAAGTGCGCCCGGAGAATGCAGAGTCCTCGCCGCCCGGCATGGGCACCGCCTCCGCCACCCTGCCCTCTCGCCCAGCAGCCTGCACGCCGCCAGTTATAGGGTTAGGGTTTGGGCAGGTGAGCGCGCGTGCAGCAGCTCTCCATCGGGCCAACGGGAGGGCGCGCGCCTGGCGGCCACGCCGCGCGCAAAGGCGTAGGCGCCGGGGTCGTTGACGGTGGGCGGGTAGTAGGGCGAGTGCGCCTCCATCCAGTCCACCTCGCCGCTGCAGCCGTGCACGCGCGCCTGCGCCTCCACCACCTGCCGCGGCCGGGCAGCGGGTCCGCCGCCGGCGTGCGAGGGTGGGGCCCTGGGTGGCGCGCCCAGGGCCCACTCAGGGTGTGCGACGCGCCGCCTCTCTTCACCCCGCCTCTGCATCTGCACTGCGCCACGGTGCATGGCATTGAACGTGGCAGCTCACTGCAGGGATCGGTCACGAGAGAGCCGGCTCGTTGCTGCGGCGCGACGGGGCCGCGGCGCACGCGGCCCGGGAGGGAAGGCCGCGCGCCTCGGTGACGCGGCGCCGCAGCAGCATCAGGTGGTCGTGCGAGAGCGAGCGGATGGTGCCCCCGAAGCTGGCGTGCTCGGGGATGACGTTGTAGGCGCCCTCGCCCGCGGCCAGCCGCGTGACGCTCACGACCGCCGTGTCCATCGGGCCCGTCTCGCGCGACACCAGCGCCTGTGGGCGCGGACGTGACCCTTGGCAGAATTCGGCAGGACCCTGTTCCTGAGCAGGCCCAAGCCTCATGTGCAGCAGGCAGGGCGACGACCACAGCCTGCAGCGCACTGAGGACCTGAATCGCGCCGCCAGTGGACGCAGCAGACAGCGTGCTTGTCACTGGAGCAGAAGCAGGACGCCCGGCAGCAGTACACCTGCCTCATGAGCTTCCAAGGAAGCGCGCAACGGTCTCGCAGGCACGGGACCAAGCGAATGCCAACAGCCCACTGTCGGCCACAGGGCATGGGCGCGGTAGCCGCGCGCCTGCAGCGCGCCGATGGCGGCCGCCGCGGGGACCACAGGGTCCACGAAGGTCGGCGGCATGGCCGCGTGGCCGCCGCGCCCCGTCACGCGTGCCTCAAACTGCAGCGCGGCCGCCATGATCGGCCCCGGCCGCGAGGCGAGCGTGCCGCTCGGCAGCAGCGGCCACACGTGCAGCCCGAAGATCGCCGACAGGCCGTCTGCCCAGCCTGCGCGGCGGCGATCCGCCCTGCCTTCATGCTGCCGGGCGCAAAGGAACGCCTGCCTGTCTCCAAAAAACCTGACGGTATGGCGGTGCTGGAGGGTCTGCCAGCTGGGACAAGCCCTGTTTCACCAGGCAGTGGCTTTTGGCGAACAAGACTGGTCGCTGGCAGGCGCACGGCACGCCCTCAACATGCTTGTAGCTGAGATGGCATGCACAGAGGCAGGACCGCTTGACGCTGGGCGCAAGGGCAGGCCCAGCATGCGCACACGCGGCCACCCCCAAAATCGCACGCATGCGCACGGCTGGCGCAGGGCGCTGGCGCGGCAGGCATGCAGTGCCACAGGGGCGCGCGGCGCCGGTGCCGCAGGCACGCCAGCCGCTGCAGCCCGGCGTGGGGCAGCACCCTCCTTGACCATCACGTCCGCGCCCGCGCCGCCCTCCTCGGCCGGCTGAAACAGCAGGCGCACACTGCCGCGCAGGCTGCCCGCGCGCGCCTGGAGCAGCCGCGCGGCGCCCAGCAGCATCGCGACGTGCGCGTCGTGGCCGCACGCGTGCATCGCGCCCGGCACCTTGCTCCTGCGCGCGCGCGCGGCGGCTGGGCGTCCGGCAGCGGCCGCTGGCGCGGCGCTCTGCGGCCGCGCACGGGCGTGTCGCCCACCGCCTCGGTCGCGCGCGTGCTTGACGACTGTGCATCACGCAGAGCGTGCTGTTGCGGCAGTCGTGGCACGTCAGGACACCTGCATTGCGCTCAGCACCTCGCTCTTGTGCACCATGCACGATGGCTGCATCTTCAATACCAGCATGGGCCCATGCGGCTGTCATGGCCGCTTGCGAGCACGCCGCCAGGCACCCTCCCTCGCGCAAGCAGACGCCAGGGAGCTCTTTTGCCATGAGCGGCGCTGTGCGCTCGCCTGGGAGGCGCCTCAGGTGCCTAGCCTGCTCAGGCACAGCCGCTGCGCCGCGGCGCGCAGGCAGCGAGGCGGGTCATGGCAAGCAGAGTGCATACGCTGGAGGAGGCGCGCGTGCCGGAGCGTGCCGCAATGGTCTTCGGCGCGGTGCGCGCGCGCGCGCACCGCAGCCGCACCTGAACAACACGTCCGCCAGCTCCTGGATCGGCAGCGCACACACCGGAGCCTAGGTTTAGGCTACCCTACCCTTTGGTACCACAGCCGCACCTGAACGGCACGTCCGCCAGCTCCTGGATCGGCAGCGCATCCATGTCCGCACGCAGCCCCACGACGGGCGCACCCTCGCCGATTGTAGCTATGACAGCCGTGGTGGAGGCTGAGCGCCTGCCGTGCAAGAGCGCGCGCGCGCTCACTTGCAAAGCAACCGCTTGGCTGGCTTGCAGACGCTTGTCAGTTCACAAGCCCTTGGCTGTTAGTAAAGCGGCAGGAGCTGTCACACAGTGCAGTGTTTGGTACACCAAACGCAGTGCATACGCCCTCCTTAAATGCCTTGCAGTTGCCTTAACACATACGAGGTCAGGCTGACAGAGTGATATGTGCAACTCTGACGTGCACCACTCCCAAGCATGCCTACCATAAGAAGGCTGAGGTAGTTGTGACCTGCTGTCTCAGCGCTGCCTTGACCGGGAGCTGGGCTCTTGGGGCAAGCAGGGCGTCACTTGTATGGCACACCCAGCTCCTCGAGCTGGCGGCCGATGTAAGCGGACGTGTTGTGCTCCGCAAACATCAGCTCGGGCCACTGGTGCAGCTCGCGGCGCACGCCCACCAGCCAGGCCTGTATGTTGTCTGAGTCTGCGAGTATGTCTGACAGTGCGGCACTGCCAGCTGCAGCAAGGCAGAGCGCGCCCAGCACCGCAAGCCTCAGACATTGAGGCATGCATGCGCCCTGCATTGCAGCATCTGTCCGAAGTCTATGCATTGCAGGCCGCCAGTGCGATAGATTGCTGGTCAACGAGCAGCTGTCTGAAAGTACTAGGTGTGTGTGAATCCGCTACAGGGTGTGAAAGCACAAGCACAAACTAGCAGCGCCGCAGGTACAACGCACTAGATGACACCTTGTATACGTAGGCAGAAGGACAGGTCGCGACGTGCGCCAGGATGGAGCCCGGCGAACGCATGTGCTCAGGGTAATAACCCTGCAAGAATGCTCTGATAGTACAAACTGAGGGAGGGCCAGACAGCAGTCTGGCGCTCCTCGTGGATGACGAAAAAGAGCAAGCTACACGTCAAGCTGATCGCCAAGGTAAAGGACGCTGTTGCGGACAAGCGTGCGCCCGACAAGAAGGCGCCCAGGCAGAAGCGGCAGAAGGACGGCGCTGGCTGGCTCGATGACCTCGGCAGCGAGCTGGCCGCGTTCGGGCTGCGCGTGAAGGCCGTCGAGGGCGATGGGAATTGCTTCTTCCGAGCCGTGGCGGACCAGCTCGGGCCTCCTGCTGACCATGCCGCGCTCCGCGCGCGCACGGTCGCCTTCATGCAGGCCCACCGCGCCGACTTCGAGCCGTACCTCGAGGACGACGAGAAGTTTGAGCACTACTGCGAGCGCATGGCCCGCGTGCGCCCCAGCACCGTCGCAGGGTAGTACAGGTCCCACCCCCTGCTGTGCAGCTGCCAAAGGCGGCGCCCGCCGACCAAGTTGCCAATGTGGCCCTGTGCAGCATTCATGCTGGGCGCTTGAGAGCTTGCTTGGTTCGCCGAGCGCTGTCGCGAGCGCCCAATCGTGCTGGGCTTATGACAGCCTGCCTGGTCTTCTGCGCCTGCTGCTGCGAGCGACACAGCTCGTGTCTGCCCGGGGGGCAGGACGGCACATGGGCCGGCCAGCAGGAGCAGGTGGCCCTGGCGCGCGAGCAGGGCCTGCGCCTGCGCATCTACCAGGCGGGCCAGCCGTCGTGGGTGCTCGCCCCGGGCTTTCCCGACTTCCCTGAGGTGGCGCCCAGGCACCGGTGACCCCAGTATCGGTACCACCATCGTCCCTGCGTGTCTTCTCTTTTATTTGTGCTGCGGCAGGCTGGGCTGCTGAGCCCGCAGCCTCGCCAGCAGGAATTTCTTCAGACCCTTTTGCCCTGGCGGAATCCGTCCCTGGCGGACTTCATGCTGCTGCTTCTGCCAGGCTCTCTGCGGTCAAGTTGGCCTGCACGTTGCTTTATGACTCCGCCAGGAGCTCCATAAGCTCGCGTCTGCACGCAGCACAGGACGATTTGCATCTTTGAACGGTCTTGAGACCTGCGCCAGGATGCGCGCGAGATCCACCTGTCGTACCACGACGGCGCGCACTACAACTCGGTGCGCCGCGGCGACGACGCCGGCGACAGCGCGTCTGCGCCGATCGCGCTGGGCGCTGCGCTGGCAGCGCCAGGCAGCGGCGCGGCGGCGGCGGCGGCCGGCGCCAGCGCCCGTGATGAGGAGCGCGTCGCGCAGGAGGCCGGCTGTTTCCACGACCGCGCCGCTGTGAGAGCCGCGCTGGCAGCCGCTGGCGGGCGCGTGGCGGAGGCGCGCACCCTACCTAAGCGTTGGTCCTGCAGCTCAGCCATGCCTGAAATGGAGGTTCCTGGAGCGTGCCCGTATGCGAGGCAAGTCCTACGGAGCATGTTGGCGTCTTGAGGGCACTCTCGTGAAGACACCCTGTGTTCAGCGCATGCGTGTCCGATCGCAAGCACTGCTAAGCATGTGCCTACTTGCTTTGTGAAGCGCTCTGTGCTGCGGGACCAGGCAGTAGAGATACTCGTGGAGCGCTTGGCTGCCGAGGCAGCTGCGGCAGGCAGCGCGCCGCTCTGCTCGCCCGAGGAGCCCGCCCAGTCCGCCGGTGAGCCAGCCTCGCCCGGCACAGCCGGCCCCGCGCCGCCAGGCAGCGCTGCCCCTCCCGGAGAGCCTAGTGCGGCTGCCGCGCTGTGCGGCCGGGCTGTCGAGCGGCAGCAGCCCGGTGAGCCGGCGGGCGCCGGCGAAGGGGACGGCTGCGGCGCACCTGCGGCAGGGGCGCCGGCTGCCGCCTGCCGCGCGCATCAAGCGGCGGCGCCCGACGCGCTTGCGGCGGAGCGAGGCGGCGTCGGGAGCTCTGGCCTCGCCTGTGACGCTGCCACAGCGGCCGCCGCGTGCACGCCCTCCGCTCCGGGTTCCCGGCCGTGCAGCACGCGGCAGCAAGCGCCGGCGGGCATGGCAGCGGCAGCCGCAGCGGCGGCCGGCGGCGGCAGCAGCGGCGGGGCGTCCGGCGCGCCCGCGCAGCAAGGCAGGGGAGCCGGGGACGCCAACGACGGCCGCGGCGATGCCCTGGACGGCTGCGGCGGCGGCGCGCATGGCGCCGTCACCGCAGGCGGCGGCGACGGCGACGGCGGCCGGCCCGGCGGGAAGGCGGGTGGCCGGGCGCGGCCGCCCGCGCGCAACCGCGCGTGCCCCTGCGGCTCCGCCAAGCGCTACAAGGAGTGCTGCGGGCCGGCGGCCGCGGCCGCCGCGCGCCGGGCTGCCGCGGCGCCCGCGGCCGCCGCGGATACCGGTGCGGGGCGCCAGATGGCCACGCTGTATGTGTGACGTGTAGGGTTAGGGTGGCCTCGCGCAGCAGTGCCGCCTGGAGCCCTTGGGCTGCGGTTTGTGGCTTGTTTAGAGCGTTGCGGGGCTCTGCGCGCTCTGCCAGGCCATGTCGCGGAAAATACAAGTTTTGGTGCTGTTGGAGGACGCACTGCCAGGACGAGGCCCAGCGCAACCGCGCATGGCCTCGCCCTGGTCGCATGCTCGTCGTGCGCTTGCATGCCAGTCTATGCCATGGCTCAAAGTGCTTTGAAGAGCGGCAGCAGATTGTCAAGTCTGATGCCCTTTTAAACAATGGCACATGAGCAAATGCGGCTCGTGCAACACAGAACAACGTAACGCGACTCGTGCAACACAGAACGATGTAATGCGAGAGGCCTCAGCAGCAGGGTGCTGTAAGCCTGCAGCACTTCTCATGGCACCGCACGAGTATCATCAACACCGCTCAGGTCTCGCATGTAGCACACAGTTTCCGCGTCGCTCCCCGGCGCATCAGGCGGGCGCCCCTTGCACGCAGAGGCCTCCGCCCGCTCCAGCGCCGCCAGCATCGCGTCGTCCTGCTCCCCAGGGCCGCCCGGCCCAGGCGCCCCGCCCGCGGCCGGCCCGCTCGCTGCGGCGCGGGCCGGCGAGGCGCCGGCATCCAGCGCGTCCAGCGCCGCCACCATGCCCGCCTCCTCGCCGTCCTCGCCAGCCGCCCAGCCGCTCGCCCAGGGCCCCGCCCGGCCCGCCTGGCCGCCCGCCGCACCGCCGGCCAGCCCCGGCCAGCGCGCGGGCGTCCCTGCCGGGCCGCCGAGCGCCTCAGATGCGGAGCCTGGGTCCAGCGGCCCCGCCGCTCCGCCGGGTGCGCCGCACCCAGACGTGGGCCGGGCCGCCGGCACAGGCGCGGGGTGCACCGGCGCCGGCAGGGCCGCCTGCGCGGCCGCGAGCGCGGCGGGCGGCAGCGGCATCGCCGCGGACCTGTAGCCGCGGCAGTCCGCGTCGTAGCACTTTTGGAACCACACGCCCGCCTGCGCCAGGCGCGCCGTCACACCCTTCCGGGGCGGCTCGCTCATGCTGCAATGGTGCCTGCATGCCCGCTTGGTCGCCGCGCAGGACGACGGAGCGCTTAGGGCATACAGCGGAGGTCGCCGCAGGGCCGCCCCTGCCGCTGGGGGGGTTGCAGGAACGCGCCTGCAGGTCCCACAACGTTGAAGATGCCGTTAGACGCGGCATTGGGGTCAGGATTAGGGTCGGTTGGGTATAGGGTATATGGGGGTGGGAGCGGGGGGTGGGAGCCAGGCGCGCCTGCAGGTCCACGACGTAGAAGACGCCGTTAGATGCGTGCGCGCGGCCAACGTTGCCGCACCAGCGGTTGTCGGCCATGTTGAGCAGCAGCAGGCCCGCCTCCGGCCACGCCACCCAGGTGCGCACGCGCCCCTGCGCGCCGCCCTGCCGCGGCGCGCGCGGCGCCGTCGGGCGCGCTCGTGACGCGCGGTCATCCCATGGCATGCACTCCAACATGCATCAGACACCTTTCTGCTCGAAGCGGGCGATGGGGTTGCCAGATGCAAATGCTGCAAATGCTGAGTGAGTTGTCTGGAAAACAGAGATGCAGCGCGGACAGCGGCAGGGGGCCACCAGCTAGGCGAAAGCGCATGTTACGTCCGACCGCATCACACAGCGCAGGCTTGCCCGCTACATGAGCCTTGTGTGAGCAGTCTGGTAAGGACGCGGGGAGCGCGCCTGCACGCACACGGACTCGATGAACGCCGCAATGGCTGGAAACGGGCTCGGGCCCGCCTGCGGCTGCGGGACTGCGCCGCTGCCGCCGCCGCCGCCGCCGCCGCCGCCGCCGCCGCCGCCGCCGCCGCCGCCGCCGCCGCCGCCGCCGCCGCCGCCGCCGCCGCCGCCGCCGCCGCTGCCAAACTTGGCCCCGTGGGCGCGCGCGCGCGCCCAGGAGGGCGCGGCGCAGTCCGCTTCGTCAAAGCAGCGCAGCAGGCGCTCGGGCGCGGGGGTGCCAGCCAGGACGAGCGCCGCCATGAACACCTCGCGCCGCGCGCGCGGCGCCGCGCCGCACCAGAAGCGCTCTGCCGGGCGCGCCGCAGGTCGAATCAGGCTATCTGCCTATGCATGCATCAAAGTTGGCAGCAAAGAAGTCCAAGGTTGTCGCGGGTTTGCGCCGTTCACGTCAAGGAGCATGTCGTGTCCCCACCCCTTCAAACATTACCTGCCTCTCAGGGCGGGCCGAGAGCTGGGCGTGCCCCAGTTGAGAACTGGAACACATGCTCAGGGCCAGTGGACCTGTGGGCAGCAGCCGCGCGTCCTTGCCGGCCTTGGAGGACAGGTAGAGGCGGAAGGCGCGGTTGCGCGTGTACACGCTCGCGTCCACAAAGGGCACGCGCGCGCCGCTGGCGTCCTGCGTGCGCCGCGCGGCGGCTCAACGCGCTGCGCTGCTGGCCTGAGCAATGCAGAAGACCGTTTGACTATCCGCTACCTTGTGTGCTACTGGCCAGTACAGGCGACGCTTTGCAGTGCGCCGCGGGCGTGCATCAGGACACACGCCGCTTAAAGAGGTCCGGCCCGGGGACCGGTTGGTTGATGCAGCACATGGATACTCCAAATAGTCATGCGGACAGAAAACACCCCACACATACAGGCGCCGCACTGGCATAGCGCATTTGGTTTGAGCTGGGACGCTGTCGGAGAGGGCGTGGACAAACAAATAGCATCAGAGCCGTGCAAGCACGCCAGCCTGACGAATGCACGCCCTCGCGCGCCTTGGCCACGAGCAGCTGCTGGCGAAGCGCCTCCGCCTCGCCGTCCGCCAGGGCGCCGGCGCGCCCTGGGCCGCGTGCGCCGCCGCCCTCAGCGGCGGCGCAAAGCGCACGCGCGGGGCAGGCGCCGCCGGGCGGCGACCCACTGCAGGCCAGCACGGCTCCGGGGTCTGCCGCCGCCCTGGTCGCCGGGCTGTCCTCGCCTGCGAGATCCGCCGGCAGCGCGGGCGAGCGAGGCCCGCCGCCGCCGCCGGCCGCGCCGGGCGCCGCGGGAGGCGAGCCTGCAAGCGCGCCTCTGCCCGCCCCGCAATTGCTCCCGGACGTGGTCTCGGCGGCGGGGCTGGCCGCGGCGCTCACGGGCGGCGGCAGAGCGGGCGTGGCGGCTGGCGCGCCGGCGGCGGCAGGGTGGCCGGGGTCTCGGCAGGGCTCGTGCGCGTGCTCGGCGGCGGGTGAGCCTGCGGCCTCGCTCGCCGGGGCTGCCGGCGCCGCGGGCGCGCCGCCCGGGATCCCGTGACGCGCGGGCGTGCATGCGGCCGCCGCGGACAGTATCACGGGTGCCAACTCGAGCAGCGAGCGCACGAAGGCGCCGACCTGGAGGTTGTTGGCGAAGGCCGCGCCGGGCGCGCGCACGACCAGGTGGCGCGAGAACTTGGCGGCCGTGGACGAGTCCAGCTCCAGCACCCAGTCCGGCGCCAGCGCCAGCCCGAAGCGCTCCTGCGGGACGGAGCGCGATCGGCGGCGCGCTGGAGCCCTGCCCCGCATCCCTGGGCAAATGCGCGCCGGCGCAGGATGGTGCCCCGTCTCCAGGTCTGCCCATGCATGACCCAAACAGGTAATAACGTACAGTTCCAGGCGAGCACATTGGTGCAGGCAGGCTGGCCAGCTGCTGCACAGCGCCCCTGGAGACTGCGGTGAGGAGGCGCGCTTCTACCGGATGAACAGCTCTCAACGTGCCATTTGGCGCCGAGCGTGGCTGCTAGTGCAATGCCAATAGACAAAGGGTTGGTCAGGCCGTAGGAAATCCAGGGGCAGGGTCGGGCTTCTGGCATCGGACCGGCCAGCAGGCCGCGGGCGCGCCTGCAGGCCGCGCGCGACCAGGCGCAGCAGCGTGTCCACGAGCGCGGCCCCATCCACGCCGGCATTGTGCTCGGTGGCAAACTCCAGGTCTGCCGGGCGCAGCGCTTGCCCCTGTGAGGTCCGGTGCATGGCAAGCAGACATGGGCCGGGCCCCTTGCTTCCGATCGTACTAAAACCACGCTCCTCCCGCTTGCCCTACCTCCGCCGCCACATCCATCCGCATGCGCGCCACGACTCAGCGGCAACGAGGGCTACCCAGCAGCGCGCTCGCGGCGCACGGCAGCGGCCCGGCGGCGGCGCGGCCGCGCAGCGCACCAAAGTACAGGTGGCACGGCCAGCCCTGGCGGATGATCTCGTAAAAGTGGCGGTGCTGCGGCGGCACGTCGCACGCGCGCCGCCAGAACTCCGCCGGCGTCGCGGCGATGAACGTGCGCGCGCCGCCTGGCCGCTCCGCCGAGAACACGCTGCGCGGGGGGACCCGGACGCGCTGCAGCGGCCGCGGCCTGGACCTCGCGTCTCTCGTATTTTCCGGACAAGCAGGCAGCGCATGCCGTCGCATGCAGGCCGGCCACTGCCTGCAGCAACTCCAGCATGTGACGTGGCTGCGGCGCATCAAGGGTATGATATTGCAGCAGGCGGTAGCCATGCAGGCATGCGGGTGGGGACGAAACGGCATTTGCCATGCGGCCCTGCAGGCAGGCATCGGGCATGCATACCGCGGCGCCGCCGGCAGGCGCCGCGGTCTGCACGCCCGATGCCTGTCAACACGGAGGGCGCCGCGGGCAGGCGTGCACCGCAGCTCGGCGGCCTGCGCATGGTCGTCGGCCCAGCGGAACGCGGCGTCCTGGCGGCCAAACACGCTGCAGGCCTCCGGCGCGGCCGCCGCGCGCCGGCGCTGCGCCGCGCCCAGCAGCCGCAGCACATAGCGCTCCACCTGGGGCGTCGCGCGCGCGGTTGGCAGTCAGGGCAAGGGATGCGCAGCTAGTGGGCGCCGGCGGTCTGCATGCAGGCTCCCAGGCATGGCCGGGCGTGCACCAGCCTCCTGCGTCCTCAGACGGCAGATCACTGCGTGCTTGGTCAGTTGAAACAACCATTGCATCCTTCATAACCGCATGAACACATAGCAGTTCTTCTCCAGCCGAGGTACAGGGACGAATTGCAGCTCTGGCAAGGTGCTCAAGAGCCCCTGCTGCATGCAGCAGCCCGTGGCGCGCCTCGCTCATGCGCCACCGCCGGTAGAAAGCCGCAGCCGGCAGGCTGGCGGCAGGCGCGGCTGCTGCAGCGCCACGGCCGGGAGGACAGCTGGCAGGGCTACGCTCGCCACCGCTAGGGCCATGGCCGCACTCAGCAGCGCCACGGCCAGGTGTGGCGGTGCTGGTGCATTTGTCGCCAGGGCAGGGAGCTCTGCTGGACGGGCACTGGCCGCTCTCTGTGAGGCCCTGGCCGCTGCCAGCAGGGCCGCAAGCGCCATGGACAAGACTGCCGTCCATAGGAGCGGCGCCGCTGCTGGCAGACAGTCTCCTGTCGCTCGCGGTGCCTTGGGCGCTGCCTCGCTCCTCATGCGCCCCAGCCTCGGCGGGTGTGGCCGCCGCTATGGCACCAGCAGCGGCCGCCACCTCGGAGGCGCACTCCGTGTCGGCTGCCGCAGCGCCCCTGCCGGCCGGCTCGGGCAGGGCTGGGCAGCAAGCGCCTGTCGGCGCTGCGGCGGGGGCGCTGCCGCCGGGTGGGGACCCGGCGCCTGGCGCCGCCTGGGACGCCGCAGGGCCGGCCGTAGGCGCCGCGACATCTGACGAGCAGGTGCGTACGGTGGCGCATGCGAGTGGCGCGGAAAGTGCGCCGCCCTCTCCCAGGCCCGCGCTGGCGTCGCAGGGCGCACGCACCGGGCCCCTGGTGCAGCCTGCTGCCGGTGACAAACTGACCCGGCAGCTAGCGGTGGGGCCAGCATCTTGCAGGGCGCGCGGGGCCGGTGACGAAGAGCACATGCGACGCGCGCGCTGTGCTTGTATTTCTGGCACACTTCCTTCCACAGCTGCAGGAGGGTCTTTTCGCTTCGCGCGGGCTGTTGCATCACTCCCTGCGCACACAAGGTTGCTACATCACGTTATATACATCTATCTGTGCGCAGCTGAGGCACGACACAGAAGTGTCCGAAGCACTCTAAACAGACGGCAAGTATGCATGCAGCACCTGTTTGCTTGCGCGCTTCCAGGATGCACTGAAGCAGCGTCTTCATCATCAATTGTTTTGTGTCGTCCAACGTTTGTAGTACCTTGCGGTGTGTCACGCTGATGCCATCTGGCCAATTGGCCAAACAGAGCACCCTCCTTGCTGGCTGGGCGTGCCCATTCAGGCGCGCCAGGCTGCCTGTTTGCAGCACAGCATTGCTGAGCAATCTCTCAGTGGCACTTAATCAGCCACTTCGCGTAGGTGGCTGCTCTGTCTCCGGCTGCTCGTGCCACCTGCCGCTGCATGGGCAAGAAGACCAAGGCGCGACGGAGCCCAGCACGCAGCGCAGCACAGCTCAGCACACGGGAGCGGCACACTCGAGAGCAGCCTGTTGACGTGCACGCGCCGGAGGCCGCCACTGACGCCGGCCTGGACAGGCACCTGACGCTGTATCAGGACGCTGTGCAGTCGCCCAAGGGGGACATCTCCTACCTGCTGAGCTTCTATGGCCAGTATATTGGCAGAAAGGCGCGCTCTGTGCGCTGGCACTGGCGCTTGTGCAAGCAGCAGTGAGTGGCATGCATGTCTTAGCTGAGGATCAGAGCGCGGTGTCTGTAGCGGCACAGCTCAGTCCGCCGATCAAGCGCTGATGCTCGCGTAGCGGCCGGAGCACTTGCGCGAGGACTTCTGCGGCTCGGCGCTCATCTGCGGCGTGTGGTGCCGCGGCGACGTGCGCAGGACAGCGACCGGGCTCGACGTCGACGGTGATGCGCTCGCGTGGGGCTGCCGCGAGAACGGCGCTGGCTTGCTTGGGGAGGGCGGCGATGCCGCACGGCTCTGCCTGCTGCGCTGCAACGTCCTCGATCCCGTGAGTGGCGCTGCATGCGTAAGTGCGCCGCCGCGTGCCAGCGGCGCACAGCCCCTGCAGCAGAGCAAGCCAGTCGGGGAGCCGGGAACTGGCGGGCCAGCTGCAGGGGCACCCCATGGAGACGGCAGCAGAGCTGCGCCTGCTTCACCCGCTGGCCGCCCCGCTGCGGCGCAGCAGGGCACGCCGGAGCGCCATACAGTCAGACCGGCCGGCGGCGGCAGCCCGGCATGGCCGGCAGCCTCGGCTGGCAACGCCCTCTGCAGCGGTGGTGCAGAGCTGCATGCACAGGCCGCGCAGGCAGAGCACAGCAGCGACGCGCGCATGCAGGGGTGCGGCAGCCCGCGCGCGCTGCCGGCGCGCGCTCCAGCGCCGAGCTCGCCAAGCGGGACCAGCGAGTGCCTCGGCGCCAGCCCGACGCCCTCGGCGTGCTCGGAACGCACAACGTGGTCTGCAGGTGCTGCGCTCCGCCGCGAAGCCCTCCACGTGCGTCCAGCGCGATTTTGTAGTCTGCGAAGCTGCAGTGTGGGCAGCCTGTTACTGTGACATGATTTTGTCCCCCGCTGACCGGACAGAGTGGAGACATGCTGGGAGGGACAGACGAGCGCGGCAAAGACACTGTGTGATCATGTGCCGGGCGCTGTTGTGGCGCAGAGGCGTGCGACGCATGGAGCGGTGATGCGGACGACCTGCGCTGCAAGCCCGCAGACATTGTGTGCGCATTCAACTTCAGCGTGTGCCTGCTCCATGATCGCGCGGATGTGCAGGTGCGAAGCCCTCTGCATATCTTTATTATTTTGCAAGGTCCATGTTGGGCTGCAAGGCACCCGGAGGCGCAGTGAGTACCTAGGCATGCCATGCACAGCCACCCGCTACTGCTCTGAGGTCGTTGTTGGCTGCCTGCCACATGGCTCAGCGCTGAAGGCATGCACTGCTGTGCAGCTGTACTTTGCGCGGGTACGGCGGGCAATGTCCAGCGAAGGCGGCGTCTTCGTCATGGTGCGCGTGCGACGCCCCTGCCGCCTGTAGTCGTACCCTGGCTTCCGACTGCTGCTTGCCTGAGGTCCATGCTTACTCAGGGCGTCCTGCCGAGGCCGCGTCGGGGTGGGCCCTGTCCCCTGACGAGCGCAACGCCGCACTGCGCGCGCGCCAGAGCACAGCGTGCCCTGGCGGGTGGTCGGGGTTTTCACGCGCGCCCGTTACAGCAGTCACGGCAGTCACGAGCGCGCGGCGCGGCAGGACCTCCTGGGCGGCCACGCATCGGAGGCGACGGTGCGCATCCCGCGGCACAACGCGGTGACGGGCGCGTCATTCGTGTGGGAGCAGGAGCGCTTTGACCCGGTGACGCGCTGCATCTTCTGCTACATCTCCCTGCGCGACCCGGCCTCGCGGCAGGCGCGCCCGGGGCGCGCCGCGCTGCTGCACAGGATCGCTGACGCCTCTCCGGCTGGCATCATGTCGCGAGCCCAGCCAGCGCCTGCCCTGGCATGCATGTGCGGAGTGGCGTGATTGGCATCCCAAGCGTGCCCGCTCGCGCTCCTGTCGGTATGCTACTTTGCTGAAGTGGCGCTGTGTACATGCGTGTTATGGCGGCCTGTGCTTGCAAGTGTTCGCGTATATGGCACTTGCGCAAGAGCCCAGCCAAAGCGTGCAACCGTCATTGCATGCATGCGTGCACGCAGCATGCAGTGATGTGGTGAGGAGAGGTTGCTAGCGTCGCACGCGCGCGCAGCACAGGTGCTGCGGCGGGCCTTCCGGTACCACTGGCGCCTCTGGACGCTGCCGGAGGTCCGCGAGATGCTGCTCGCGGCCGGCTTTGATGATGTGCGGGCCCCGTCATGCTCCAGGCACCCCTTGCGCGTGTCGCAGGCGGAGCAAACCGTGCAGAGAGGGCCCGATGTTCAGATGCCCGCCGCGCCGCAGCGCCCATGGGGAATGGATGAGAAGGGTGGTCTGTGACTGCGTTCATTCTCCCTCTCGACCTCCCAGCTGCTGTCTTTGTCTCTGTCTCCCAGTCATACCTCTCTCACTGTCTCCCAGTGTTTCATGCCCCCCCGCGCATGCCGCAGGTGCGCGTGTGGCTGCGGCCGATGGCGGAGGTGGGCGGCGGCAGCGGCGGCGACTCGTCCGGCTCCAGCTCCGGCAGCGACCCGGGCGAGGCCGACTTTGCGGAGTACGCGCCGGCCGGCGGCGCGCCCACGGCCGCGCCCGTGCTGGGCCGCCTGGCGCGCGGCTGGACCGCGTTTGTCGTGGGCGTGGTGGCGCCGCGCGGCTGCGATGGCTGACGGCGCCCATGCCTGCAAGGCTGCGGGTGCAGGATGGATTTTGGCGGTCGCCTGCTGTCGCGTTGCCACCCATTGCCTCCAGGTAGAGAGAAGTGGATGCAGAAGCGCTGGCTGTCTGGCAAGTGCTGGCCAGCAGAAGTCGGGGTCTACCTATGCATGTCAAGTACAACACGCATGTATGATTGAACGCCAACACACTGAGAATGCATCGCGCAGCTTAGACACAGAATGCAGGCAGTTTCGTGTTGGTTACAGGTTGCCTTGCTCACATTTGCTTTACAACTGTGGAACTTCAGTGACACGTTCCGCTCGCAGCTCAGTCAGCTGAGCTCGCTGCAGGCGGTCTGCCGCTGCCACTGCTGTTCCTGAAATGTATTTGATGATTGATGAGCCACAGAGATGCAAGCACGTTTGCTGAAGAGCATGCACGTACACAATTGAAAAGCAAAAAGAGTCTCGCAGCAGTTTGCTACACACGACCTCCATCCATGCTCTCCAAAAGCATCGCCAGGCAGCTCCGCACAGCTGCCACTTGTTCCCACTTGCGTCTCAGAAGCGTTTATCGCTCTTGATTTAAGCTCCTGTTCACCATCTTCCTCATCTGGCAATGGAAAGAAATACTGCATGTCCCAGCAAGGTACCTCGCTCATACTGGCGCGAAGGCCAATATGCGGGCTTAGGAAAAATGTGTCCAGGCCCTGGACAAAGACATACCATACAGGAAATCAGGAAGAGAAGAAAGGTACACGGCGCTTACAGGTCCAGCAGCTTGCCGGCCATGACCGCGTCGGCGCTCGGCGGCGCCGCCGACAGCGCGCGGAATCGCAGCAGCGCGCGCTCCTTGCACTTGGCCTCGATCATGACGTCGATGTCCTTCTCCAGGCCGTGCAGGTTCATGGGGCCCTGCACGTGCCCGCCCCGCACTGAGTCAGCCCCCGACCCAGCCACACAAGTGCACCGCCGCCGCATGCACAGCCTGCCAGATGGCCCTCTGCTTCTGCCCAGCACTCCTTTTCATTACACTAAAAAAGCGCGAACGACGCAAATGACGCAGCTTCACCACACCAGACATCAATCGCAGCTTCATCACACCAGATTTTATTACATCACCAGTGCAAACTCAGGCTAGCACGGTTCAGGCTAGCACGGAGCGCCTCAGCATGACGTTTCCACCACACGGCTGCATCGGGGCGCACGTCGACGTAGTCGGAGTGCGCGTGCGCCTTGCGCCCCTCCTGCGACTCCGACCAGTGCACCACCGGGCGCACGCCCGGCGGCCAGGTCGCGATTGCCGCGCGCACCGCCTGCTCCTCCGTCAGGCTGCCCGGGCAGAACCTGTGCGCGCGGGGCAGCGCCTCAGCACGGGCTCCGGTGGCTCGCGGCACGCGCATCACACCTCGGCAAATGGCATGAAGCGCACGTTTGCTGTCGGCGCGCATGGACGCAAACACGCATGGTGAGCTTCAGCCATACTGCCAGTACTGTATGGCGCGGGGCGGGACCTCAGACGATCAACAGCCCCGTTCCTATGCGACATGGGGCGCTCGGCGGGCCGGCGGGCGCGGGCGCCGCACTTGTGGTGGTGGAAGTCAAAGACGAGCGGGACGCGGATGTCCTTGTGCAGCGTAAGCAGGTCCTCCAGTGAGTAGCTGTTGGCTATGTCATCATTCTGCGGGCGCCGGTGGCTCGTGAAAGGCTCCAGCTGTAGCAAAGTACCATGAGCTTGACAAATGCGTGCATGACTTAAACGTCGTGTTTACAGGTCATGATAGCACTGGCGGCGCACAGGACGGCTCGAGCTGAAGGCAAGCGCAGCAGGGATGTCCTGGCAGCGCAGCAGGGATGTCCTGGCCGCGAGCGCATTGGTCGCGCGGGGCGCCCACCTCCACAGTCAGCCGCTTCTGGCACGCCGGGCTCAGGCGCCGGAAGCCGGCAGCAAAGCGCTCCAGCGACGTCACTTTGTCGCCGTACACGCCTGCGGCGCACCGCGCACTAGTCGTCAGTGTGCGCGCTGTGCGAGCAGCGTCGCAGCTGCCTCTAACTGCAGGGGCAGAACAACGCGGTCATGGGGTGGCACTTAGAACAGAGCTTTCTGCAGAGTCAGGGCGGTTGCTGTTCACGGCCAGCGTTGTTGTCAGCCCCGGCTTGGCGGCACGGTGCAGCGCACCGCCAACGTGGATGTTGATTTTGTTCCAGTGCGATGGCTCGTAGCCCATCATGTCAAAGATCTGCACGCGCGACAAGAGTGCTGAGTAGGGTAGGCTGTTGGCCTCTCTCCTGGAAAGGCGCCACTAAGCGCATACATGCAGCCCCACATGCAAGCGGCTTCGCATGCGAGCATCTGTGCGAGCTTACAGGGTACCAGACCAGTCGGTCCATGCACGTATCTACATACACGCCTCCTACATGCACTGCTGATGCGCTTGCACGAGCCTACGCTCTGTCTGCAATGCAAGCAGCTTCACGCAACCACGCATGCCGCACGCACGTGCGCACGCAGCGCACGGGCGCCGCACCTTTGAATGCACCTCCAGCTCGTGCAGGCTCTTGCACAGCAGCGCCTCATCCGCCGTCGCCAGCTTGACAAAGTGCGACGGGTGGAAGGTCAGCCGCTGCCCATACCTGCGCCCGGCAGGCGCGCGCCTGTCGCGCCTGTCCCAACAGCGGCCATGCGCAGGCGGCCGCAGCGCTCAACCCCCGCGCCAGCAGCAGGCCCGCGTATCCATGGCACGAAAAGAAAAGCACCACACGCCAACTGTGTCCACACAGCACGCTGGGCACAGATTAGAGCACCACCACGCAACAGCGTGAAGATGACAATGCGGCCAGGAGCGCGGCGCACGCTCGCGCCAGGTCGCCGGCGAACTTGAGGTGCGCGCGGATGCCGGCGATGTCGGGCAGGTCGTCCACTTTGTACTCTGTGCACCAGGGGAAGATGGTGGACGACATCCTGCGGAGGCCCCACACGTGCTAAGCAGCATGTCAAGGACGCATGCTAGGGTACGGGCAGGGCGGCAGCACTGACCTTGTACACCCGCCCGGCCAGCTGCCCGACCATGCGCCAGGCCCGGCAGTCATGTTTGCGCCCAGCCTGGCCAGGGGGTAGGGTGAGCGACCCGCGCGCTTGCATGCGCGCGCGCTTGCGCCCATGTCGGGCCGCCGCGCGAGCGGCGCGCGCACGCGGCGCGCGGGCGGCGGGCGGGGAGGCAGGGGGGCGGCGCGCGCGCGCCTGAAGAAGTGGATGCCGTGTTCCCAGTTCCACTGCACCAGCGCCGCCAGCGCGCGCGTGTTCTCCAGCACCAGGCCGCTGACCCAGGGCAGGCCCTTCTCGTCCCAGGTCTTCTTGATACAGTCGCGGTTGGTGTAGATCGGCGGCCGCTGCTCGCGCAGGTCCATGTTGAGGCAGGCGTAGCCCAGGTTGGGCACCGGCCGCGCGGCGGCGGGCGCGGCCAGCGCGCGCTCCAGCGCCTCCGGGCCCGGGATCTCTGCGCGCAGCACTCTCTTTTGCCTTTTAAGCCCGGGATTTCTGCGCGCGACGATTCCTTCTGCGAGGCACGGCGTGCAGGCTCCGGGCTGGCAGCCAGGTGCGCCGGGCACAGCGCTTTAGAGGCGCTAGCGCTGCGCCCTGGAGAGCAGACATTGACAGAGCGCGGCGGTGGCCGTGGCAGGGCAGTGGGTCAATGCGTTTGTGGTCAAATGGTGCCCGGTGGACATGCGCACACGAGCGCCCACGGCGGCATTATCGCACAGCGGCGGCCGCGCACCGTACACGGGCCCCGTCTGCTCGCGCTTCTTGCGCCGAGGCTTCTTCTTCTCTTCGCCATCGCCCGCCTCGGCGCCCGCCTCGGCGCCCGCGCCGCCCTCGCCGCCCTCCCCCTCCGCCTTGACCAACTCGCGCTTCTTGGGATAGTAGCGCTTGCGCGGCTTCTTCACTGCCGCCTCGCCCTCCGCCTCCTCATCCGCAGCATACTCTGGATCGGCCGCCGCCCCCGCAGCCTCCGCGCCCGCCTTCGCAGCCTTGCCGCGCCGGCGCTTGGCCGCCGGCGCAGCGGTCACGACCTCCGCGATGGCCTCGCCCGCGGCGACCGCGGCCAGGGCCGCCTCGTACGCCGCGCCCGCCGCGTCCGCCGGCGCGCCGGCCTTGGCGCCGCGCTTGGCGCGCGGCGCACGCTTGGGCGGCGCCGGCGCGGGCGACGGCGGCGCGTCCGCCTCGGGCTTGACCAATACATCAGCCCCCACGGCGGCTGCAGCCTCCTTCTTAACTGCTGCGGGCGCCCGGCCGCGCTTCTTGGCGGCAGGCGCGGCAGCCGGCAGCAGCTTCGCGCCCTCCGGTGGCTCCGCCACGCCCTTCAGGTCGGCGGCGACGGCCTCAGCCTCGGGCTTGACCAACACGTCGGCGCCCGCCGCGGCTGCAGCCTCCTTGACTGCTGCGGACGCCCGGCCGCGCTTCTTAGCAGCAGGCGCGGCGGCCGGCAGCGGCCCCGCGGCCTCCGCCGGCTCCGCCTCGCCCTTCACGTCAGCGACAACGGCCTCAACGACCGCCTCCACGACTTCCGCGCTGGCGGGCGCCCTGCCGCGCCTGGGGCCGCGCCTGGGCGCGGCGCGCAACGGCGCCGCGCCGGGCAGCGGGAAGATGCTGCCGGGCTCTGCCGGCGCAGCCATGCCTGCGGCCTGCTCCGCCAGTGCGGCGGTGGCCGCTGTGCTGCTGCCCCGCTTGGCCCGCATCGTGCACGCGGGGATGCCCACCGAGAGCAGCGGTGCACGGGGCCGGGCGCAGGCGGCGCCCTGTGGCAGGGCAAGAGCTGGGCGCCACGCGCCGCCCAGCAGTCTGCGCAGCAGCAGCGGGCCGCCGCAGCGCGCCAGGCTGCGGGGAAATATCGCGGACGGGCCCGCCCAAAGGCCGGCTGTGGTATACAAGCCCCTCCTCCACGTGCGCTGCACTGTCCTACCACCTGCCGCAGGAGGTCGCCTCAAGCAAGCAAAACATACTGGTACTTGATGAGCAGCAAGCACGCGCTTGCACTGCACATAAGCAAACTTGCCTTCCTATTGCAGAGCACGCTCACACGCTGCCAGAAAGCTGCTTTCTGTTCAACAAGGTCACAGGAGGCAGTGTGCTCACCGCGCAGTGCAAGAAAGCTGTGCAGCCCTATTGCTGTACTTGCGCAGCACAAAGCTCGACCGCTGCTCCTTCCTCCTATCACGCGTCCGTAAGAAGAAGCTTAAGCTTGACGTGATCGTTCAGAACCCCCGCTAGGCGCCAGCCGGGAGCGTACCTGTCGTGTCACGTTTCACAGCAAAACCTTTGCCAGCAAACCTTCTTGTCAACTTCCCGCCTTCTCGATCAGGTGGTGTGAACAGGCCCTCAGTATCAGGTCCGTGTGAACAGGCCCTCACTATCAGACTCCAAAATGCTGGACCAGCCAGCAGCTCACCGAATGCCAGAGCGAGAGCCCTGAGGCACAGTAGTCTGCTGAGAGGCTGGAGTGTCCAACAAATAGATAACGCGTCGCGCCATGTTCCGCCCAGCCAGCCCTGTAATGCCGCTGCCGACCTGGCAGCACGCGGCGCGGGGCGGGGCGCGGCGCTCGCTGGTCGCCGGCGTGCTCATCTTCTCCCTCCTGTGCGCGGCGTGCACGTCGGTGTACCACCTGGCCGGCGCGCGCAGAGAGCTGGCCATACTGCGAGCCGAGGTTGCGCACGGTGCGACGCATGCAGAGTCAGCGGTTGTCGCAACGGCCTGGGTTCAGCAGGGAGGTCTGCGCTGGCAAACATCCGAGCGTGACGCACACCTCTGCTGCAGGTGCTGCAGGCCACGAGCACGCGCAGGAGGTGGCTGAGATTTCCCTGCAGAAGCTGCAGGAGCAGGTGCGGTGGCTAGCGCTCCTGCCTGCCCTGGGAGCCTCGTTGGAGTGTCAGGCAAGGAGCACGCTGCAAAGTTGTTACCTGTTGATGCAAAAAAACCAGGTGCTGAGCGGCGACACGGCGCTCAAGGCGGCAGATGCAGCGTGCAAGGGCCGAATTGCGTCAGTACGCGTCGCATAGTTGTGCAGAGCTTATGGGGCCGTGATTGTTTATGTTTGTGCGCTATCTGTCAGCAACTGGCGCCGCAGCACGTTGCTGTAGGAACAACCGCATGGTGCAGCGCGCCTGCAAGGCACAACCTCGCACCGCCTGGCGCGCAGGCGGAAGCGGAGCTCAAGGCGTGTAGGGAGGCCTCTGATGCCAAGGAGGAGCAGCGCGCCGCGGAGTTGCGTGGCGCGGCCGACGCAGACGCCAGGGCCCGCCAGGTGCGATGCACAGCGTCCGCAGCGGCGCCATCTGCGTCTCCATGGCTGATATTCTGTGCAGCACGTGTACACACACCACACGCTGTTACGCTGTGCACGTGAAGATGTCACCACTTTGCACCGCCGTCCAGCCCTTGACGCGCCTGTCCGCTCCGGCACCCCGCGCACAGGCCGAGGAGCGGCTGGCGGCAACCACGGCCCAGCTGGCCGCCTCGCGCGGCCCGGGCGGCGCGCTGTTCGGCGCAGACGCGCGTGCCAACCTCGGCGCAGGCCTCACGGGCGCGGCCGCGGAGGGCGCCGCTGCGGCGGTGAACGCGACGGCGGGCGCCGCGGAGGCCGCTGCGGCGCTGGCGGGGCGGGCGGGCGAGGGCGCAGCGAGCGCTGCTGCAGGTGCGCGCTCGCCACGACAGAGCGCTCTGCCTACTTTGCACTGCCGCCCCTGCCTACGTCACGCTGTGGGCCTTTGGTGGCCTGCCGGGGTTCGCGCGTAGGGCGAGCCGCCGCGCAGTGTGCGTCTGGCGCCCTGCTTGAGCAGTGCAGAGGTGCACATAAAGTGACATAAGTGTGCACTCGATCGGGTGTGAGGCGTGCGCCATTGCATCTGTGCTGCCCGGGGGGTCGGCTCATGCTTGCTAAGAGTCAGCTGGTGCATGTAGGAGTGGCGGACCACGCGGGCAACCTTGCGGCGGCGCTGGCCAAGGCGCTTCGGGCGGAGCCAGGCGCGGGCGGCGCGAGCGGCGCGCAGGCCGGCGGCGCCGGCGCGGCGGCGGCCCGCAATGCCAGCGCGGGCGACGACGGAAGCGCGCACGAGCGGCCGGACCTCGAAACCGGCCCGGGTCTGGAGCGGGCGGGGTCGCAGGAGCTGCGGTAGCGCCGGCAATGTAGGCCGAGGGGGTGCTTGCGCAGAGAGGCCAAGGGGCTGGATGTGAGGCCTGGCCGGGTGCCGCTTGGTGCGCGCGTGCGCGGGCGCCATGCCCGTGCACACGGGTAGGTGCTGGCTGCTGCTAGTGAAACGTGTGTGGAAATATGTGAAGCCCAGCAAGGGGCGCCGACTCTGTGACGCGACCTGCCTGCGGAGAGCCTGGTCTCGTAGGGCTCACAAGCCATGCAGGTAGTGGGTAAGGGATGCCAGTGTGTCTGAGGTTTGCATGTGCCTTTGGTCCGCATGATGTCCCAGCAGGCGTGGATGTACGTGCCTTGCTTTCATGCATGCACGTTGCTCATAACTTTATGCTTTTGTCTGCTTATGTAGTGTGTTTAGTGTGTTCAGGGTGTTTAGTGGAACGTGTGGTATGAAGTGGTCTGTTCTGTCAGCCAGCCTGCACTGCGGCTGCAATGCATGGGTGGATGTTGCATGCAAGCAAGACTTAGAGGAGGCAGCCTATCTTACTTTCTGTAACCGCAGCTCTGCATTGGAGGCCACAGATATGTGCGGCCTCTCCATGATGTGATCACACTCCTTTCTCAGACATGGCAAGTGCGAGCCCAAGCTCCCTGAATAGACCTTGCAAAACCCGCATGCCATGCGCAATCCCTCTCAAGTGCATGGGTGCAGCACGCAGCGCAACTGTGGTGACACTTGACACCACCTGATTGTGCTTGACCCCAAAGAAAGATAAGTGAGCGATGGTGCAGCAACCTGCACTTCGCCGCATGGCAAAACTTGTCATGCATCCACGCACAACCGGCCTCCTGTGGTACCAGGCGTTTGAGAATACTTACTTATGGCACACACGGGGGTGACTTCGATCAGACAAACCGGCATGCATACCCCTGCACAGCAAAGCTGCCTCTTTGCTGACAAGCAGAGCTGGCTGACGACGGCCGGCTGCGCAGCCTGCTCAAGCATGTGCTGGCAGGCCCGCACATGTGCCTAGCTCCGAGACCAGCTTTGTTAGTCCTGTTGACGTGTTATAGACTGAAACGGACCTCGAGGAGCTCTCGCCTGAATAACCTGGGTCAACGGAAACCGGGATACCATGGGAGGCCAGCTGTGAGGTCCCGCATACATGCCACAGATACTGATAAGAAGGACCACGGCCTGTTTGTGCTGGGCGTGCAAAACAGCCGCATCGAGACCCCGTTCGATACCACAGGGCTACACTCTGCCTGCTGCACTGTCGGCAGCCCCAAGGCCCGACTGCCGCTCCCCGCGCACGAGTGCACTTTGGCAGCGCGGCTGACAAGCTGCAGAGGAGAGGTCAGGCCGCGGCGGCCATCGCCGCGGCCCGCGCGGTGTCCAGGCTGCGCTCGGGCGCGTGCGCGCGCTCGGGCGGCGCGGCGGCCGCGTCCGCCTTCTGCGCGGCCTCCTCGAGCGCGAGCAGCAGGTTGGGCGAGTGCTTGCGCGCGTGCGCGGTCAGGTACGGCAGGCTCTGCATCTCGGTCAGCCGGCTGATGCAGCGGTCCTTGGAGAAGCCCAGGTTGTCGTCCACGACGTCGCGCTCGTCGCCGGCCTGCGCGCGCGGCCGGCGCGGTCAGGGACCCTACCCTACCCTAACCTTATCCTACACCCGGTGCTTGCCGAGCGCCTTTTTACAGCAGTGGGTTCATGGGCCGCGCAGGCTGACGGAGCGGCTGCTCTGCGGCCTGCCGGCAAACTTACGGGGGACCTGGAGCCAAGTCCGGTGGCGGCGCGACCGACCGCACTGCCCTGTCTGCAAGGTGTGTGCCACACACCAGCACGCGCGGGCCCCTGCCCGTCTCGCGCCTCCTCGGCTGGCCACCGACGCAGGCACCCATGGCGCGGGCGGGTGAGCGTGCGCGCGCCTGGCCGCCCTGGCTGCGCTCGCGCATCTCGGCCTGCGTGACCACGTGTTCAAACAGCTCCAGCGGCTCCACCGCGGCCGAGCAGACCAGGCGCACGCGGTGCTCGTACAGCACGTCCACGAGCGTCAGGAAGCGGTACGCCTGCGCGCAGCAGGGCTGATAAACCTACCCTACACTATATTACACTACACTAACCCTACCGTCCTATGCGGACGGCAAGCTGCTGGTCGCGCGCGCGGGCTCGCGGACCGCGGCCGCAGTCCTCGGATGCTGGCGGACTGCAACGAGCATGGCGCACGGCGCTGCAGCCGTACTGCCAAGCTGACCAGGGTTCGGCGCAATCCTACAGCACCAGATGCGGCACATGTGCGAGCAAAACTCATCACAACCCTCGTCCAAAGCTCCCACCAGCACCCATGCACGCACGTGACACAGGCACGACCACTGCAGCCGCGCCCGGGCGGGCGCCAGGGGGCGCGCCTGGCTGCGCGTGGCGCCGCTGAACTCGGGCACGCCCTCCAGCGCGACCGTGTGGAAGCGCTCCGCGAGCGCGATGTAGTCCGCGGCCGCCACCGGCCGCCCGCACAACTCCTCGAACGTGAACATGCAGACGCCCCCGCCTGGCGCGCAGGCGCACGCGCGCTCGCACAGCGTGCTACCCCAAAGCAGGCCACTACTGTGGGTGGGGTCAGCAGGGACAGGAATGAGATGGTGTAGAGTGTCGCCCTCCCTGCCGCCAGCAGCACGGCCCGCGCGTGCAACACCGCAGCACGGCAGGGTCTCCGGGCGCGACAGGGATGGTGCGGGCCGAGAGCGCTCGCCGGTCGGCGGCGGCGCGCGCCGACGCGGCCGCGCCCTTCCCGCGCAGCCGCGCGCGAGCGCCGCGCCAGCCGCGCCCCGGCGCTGCGCTTAGCCTGCCGGCCGGCCGGCCGCCGGCCGCCGCCCGCCTGCGCCCGGCCTGACAGCGCACCGGGCTAAGGGGGCAGGGTAGGGGATGCAACGGCGGCGCACTGGCGTGCGGCACGTCCAGGTGGCGGCCCATTGCGACGCGCACGCGCGCCGGCGCCGCATCCTCCAGGCACGCAGCGGCCAGCATGTGGAAGCTCTCGGCCAGCTGCGCGTGCGGGTCCTGGCCGTCGACCGGCGTGAAGTACAGGCCCTGCGCGCGACGGATCAGATTCAGATGCTGCTGCTCAACATCTTTTGAACAGAGGGGCACGACTTCCTGAATTACCCAGATTCCACACACGCCCCGATCACGCCTTTCTGCTCTCAGCGTGGCCCTGCAGCTGTTTTGTTTTGCGCGCGACGGTTCCGCGTGCGGATTTTTGAGTGGGCTGGCGTCTGGGCCGGCGCCGGCGCCTGCGCAGCCAGCTCGGGGCAGGCGCGCAGGCATGCTCCCCTTCTTGACCGACAGCAACGGGCGGTGAAACGCTGGAACACAGGCAGCCAAAAGCTGTTAACCAGAAAAACAGGATAAACATCCGAAACACCCCTACATTTGGGGCCCTGGTGCAACCGGCTCAGCCCCGCCCAGGGCGCGGCCGGAACCTGGGAGTGGTGCGCCAGGCGGCGGTAGTCAATGGTGGACGACATGTTGTGCACGCGCGTCTCGCGCCCCAGCCGATCGATGAAGGGCAGGAACAGGTCGCGCTGCAGTCCATTCTCGTACAGCGACTCCGGCGCCCTGCCAGGTGCGCGATGTGGGGCGAGTACACGTGCTGCTGGACAGGTCAGGCATGGTCCTGAAATGCCTGGCGACTGCACGGCGTGTTTGCACAGGCCCGCCATCGCATGGGCGACATCCGGGACAGGGAAAGGAGGGTGAGTCGGCTACTCGCTGCCTCTGGCCTGCCCGCGGACCCCCCGCGCCGCCGCTGCCGCTGCTCAGGCCGGCGCGCGCGGCGTTCGGACCCAGCTCTGCTGACCACGAATGGCGTTCTCTGAAACTCCCGCACCAACAGTCTGGCCCCACAAGTGATATTCTTCCGCATCACTCCCCCGCATGCTGGCCACAGATGGCGTTCTTGCACCCCCCTCCCCCACACCCCAGCGTGATTTCCACAGGCCGCGCGGCCGCCCGCGGCGCGGGGCCGGCGCGCCTGTTGGACGTGGCGACCAGCACGAGCCCGCGGTCCCACAGGTAGCCGAACAGGCGCGCCAGGATGGTGGCGTCGGCCACGTCAGTCACGAAGAACTCGTCCAGGCACAGCACGCGCATGTCGCGCATCAGCCGGTCGGCCACCGCGGCGAGCGGGTCCGGGATGTGCTGGTAGCGGAACAGGCGCCCGTGCACCTCGTGCAGCATGAACTCGTGGAATGTGAGCCGCCGCAGCTGCGCGCGCGGCGCCGCGCCCGTTCAGCAGCGCCGCCGCGCGTGACCGGCCCGGGGAGCGCGCATGCGCCCGCCGGCGGCTCAGAAACGCAGAGACAGGGACCTGAGCGGCTTACAGCCAACTGGAAGAGGCAGTGGGCGCACAAGGCATGGCACAAACGGCAAGATCTTGGGCGCTGCCGCTGTTCCAGCTGCCCAGGTAAACAACAGCAATATTGTCACAGGACAAGCACACATCGTCAAGCAGGGTCACAGGAGGCCGGTCGATTGCGGGCCGCTGCTGCTCAGAAACATATTCCATCTCCGTCATGCCTTTGATCGGAATGAACAGCAATTGGGTTTGGATTGTTGTCTCATCCCGGCAGCTCCAGACGGTATGCAACCTTGCGCGCACCAACGCAGGGGCGGCGCTTTCCGCGGGGCAGGCTGCACCGCCCGCAGCTCGAGCGCAGCGCCAGGCTACTTCCTGGGCCCAGCCTCCCCATGCAACAGCCCCAGCACACCATACGCTTGTAAACAGGGGGTCCACAGCGCTGCGCCCCTCAAGCACGTCTGTCAACCCGGAGCTTGCCTGGCAGCCGGGAGCCGCGCCTAAACTGCGCAGGCCGCCAGCAGGTCCATGAGCAACTTCTAACCTAAACCCTGGGACGCGCCTGAAACTCCGCCGGCGCGCAGGCCGCCAGGAGGTCCATGAGCATGGTCTTGCCCGTGCCCACGCCGCCCCACATGTACAGCCCGCGCGGCGGCCGCGCGTGCATGGGCGCGCTGCGGCCGCCGAAGATGCTCTGCCACCTGCGCGCGCGGGGCCGCACGCATGCAGCATTGGACGCAGCGACCAGCGGCGAACGCCCCGCTGCCTCCATCAACTACGAGCGGCTCTGCAAGATGCCAGAGATGGGGGTGCCGATTTGGCAGAGCTTGGGGTCGATGGCTGTGCTGGAAGCACGCATCTGGAGCCCACCTTTGCGCAGTATCACACATGTTGCTCCTCCTGCAGCCGCCCGCGGGTCGGACACTGGTGGGATACATTAGCTTTAGGCGCACCACGCATGCTGCTCCTTCTGCGGCGCGCCGACGTGGTCAGACATGGTCAGCCCGCTGCCGCGCCGCCTGGGGCGGCCCACGCTGAACGCCGCGCACAGCTCCTCGTACAGCCGCTGCAGCGCCAGCACCGTGTGCTCCTGGCGCGGGTCCTGCCGCAGGCGCCCCATTACTGAGCGCAGCACGCGCTCACGTACGCGCCCGGGCTCGCCTCTGCTCCAGCTAACAGGAATAACTCACCTCGATGCGGTGGCCTTACAGGCTGCAGGTCTGCTGTTGTGCAGGGCGCCACCGTCCCCGCGCGCCTGCTAAGGCTGCCTGTGCGTCCCCCTCCCACAACAGACAGGCCCTCTCTTGTAGCTGCTGGGCTCGGCGGCGTGCGCGCGCACCTTCCTGTACACGCCAGTGATGCGGTTCTCATGGTACACGGCCAGCGGGCCCGTCTTTGCGCTGTGCTCCTGCAGGAAGTCGTCGGCCGCCGCCTCTGCGGACCAGAAGCTGCCGCCGGCCTCCACGCCTGCGGAGGCAGTGCAAGCACAACCTTCTCGCCGCGGCATTGGTTCCCTAGGGCTCTGGAATCTGCCACCAGGCGCTTTCTGCGCTCGCTGCCAGGGAGCAGCCGCGCAGCTGGCGCCCGCAGCACGGGCAGGCAGCAGGCGCGCGGCGAGCGAGCGCAAGACGGCACAGAGGTGGCAGCTGGGACCACCTTGACGCTGGGGCACAGGCGCTGCCTCGCTGCAAGCCCGCGCGCAGGCATGGAAAGGCGCTGCGCGCGGCTGCGGGCTCCAAGACAGAGGACTGCTGAGCTGCCTGGTGCCCGCTGCGTGCGGCGCCGCCCAAGCACTGCCGTCTCCTGGCAGGCCGGAGCGCCCGCGGAGTCAGCTCAGCGAGTCCGCAGAAAGCTGCAAATCTATCCTTGCAAAACGACGGCGCTCTGCCTGGTCTCGAGCCACAACACGGCGGTCCGCGCACCGAGCTCCGTCAGCAGCGCAGCTGCTCGCGCCTGCGCGCATGGTGCGGCCTGGCGGCCGGCCTGCTCGCCGACCTTTGCCAGCAGGGCAAGCACGTGCCTGCGGCTCATGCCAGCGCCGGCGCCGGCGCCCAGGCCTGTGCTGCACGGCCGGGAACCTTCCTTTGGATTGACCCGCGGATCTGACAGGCTTATCACGCGGAGCCTGCCTGCGCGGGGTGCTCAGCCTCAAGCTCTGCAGACTGCTACATCGCCCTGCTTATCCTCCTCTCTGCGTTATTTTCCCCCTCTCCGTCTGCTGTCCTTTCTTGCCCAATCTGCAGACACACCCTCTGCTCGATTGTACTTGCCAGCTAGGGCATGGCCATGCATGCACTAGCGCTGTATTTACTGTGCGAGGATGCTCTCTGCTCGCAGACGGACATGCATATTCATTGCAGCATCCAGACGGCCCTGCCAGCATGGCAGCAAAATGCATGGGCACTGCAAAAAGCACACGCCATAAGCAGCCTCAACCTCACATCCAAAATTACATTAACCCATGCCGCTTCGGCGTCTTACAGCAGCATACAGTTCTGGGAGCACCATGCGTACAAGCGTCCAGCTGCTGGGCAGGCCCTCCTGCCAGCCTCCAGCACCGCACTGCGTGCTGCGCGCAGCCCCGCGTGCTGCTCTGCAGCAAGCAGCCCACCCTTGCCCGCCACAATGCATTGCCGCTGGGCCGCCCAGCACGACGGGCGCGCTCAGCAGCCAAAGGCCTGCCGCGCGGCGGCGAGGCGGCCCGCCAGCGGCGCGTCGCCGGCGGCAGCCGCGTCGGCCGCATCCCAGGCGCCGCGCAGCTCAGCGCGCTGCTTGCCGGCCAGGCACATGGCCACCATTCGGAAACGCGGGGCCGCCGCCAGGCCCTCCAGCACAGCGAGCGCATGGCCTGCCGGACAGTGACAGCCAGAGTGAACAGGGCTTGGCTGGAAAGGCTACATCACTGCACCACAACTGGTGCAGAGATGGCAGGATGAGAGCTGAACGACGGAGGGTTTGAGCCATGCTGAAGACGCCCATGGCGACCACGGCGGTGTGCGAGCGCAGGCGGTCAGGAGGCGCGGGCGCCCTCGCCTCTGGCGTCGGTGCCGTCTCGGGCGGCGCCAGAGGCGTCGGGGCCGGCCTGCAGCGCGGCTAGCGCGGCGCCCGCCAGGGACGCCAGCAGCGGCGCGGTGAGCGCGGCGCCGAGCAGCGCGGGCAGCGCGCCGGGGTCCAGCGCGCGCAGGTACGCCGCCCGCGCCTCCTCCGCGCCGCCTCGCAGGCCCCGCCACGTCAGCTCCAGCTCGGTGCCTGGCACCCGCCATCAGCGCCCGCTCAGCCCCACGCATAGCCCTAACCCTACCTTCTGACTGAGTCGGCACTGCTGCTGCACCCTTCAGAGCAGGGAGCATGACACATGCATTCCTCACGAGCACAGGTGCGATGCCGAGACGCCCCACGCCGGTCAACAGTGTGCTTGATGCTGAGAGCGTGTCATGCGCTGCTTGCACAGCGGGCCCGTCGCTCTCAGAGCGCATCAGGCTGGATGCGCATGAGGGGCAGACACACATCAGTCTAATTATTGTCAAGCACAAGCACAATGGGCAACAACGGGTTGCCATGGCAGGAAGAGGGCATGGGCGCACCGGTACGCGGAGGTGCTGGGATGCTCGGCTTCGCTAGACGCCCGGCGACAGCCGCCGCCGCCGCCAGGCTAGCCTGCTGGTCAGACTGCTGCGCTGCGGCTTTATGGCTGTCCACGACCATCAGCGCGGGCGGCCCTGCATCTACTGCCGGGGCACCGCTCTGGCTGCCCAGCGCTGCGCCGCCGTTTGGCGGCGACGGCGCCAAGGGCGGCGGCGGCGGCGGCAGCGGCGGCGGCGACGGCGGCGCAGTCGCGCAGTCCGCAGCCGACACGGTGACCCAGGAGCTCTCCGGTGCCTGCGCGGCGGGGCTGGCGCCCTGGCGGGCGCCTGCGCTGCCGCCAGCCGCCGCGCGGCCGGACGCGGCTCGCGCGGCTTCCCCGCCGCCCGCCCCTGGCGCCAGGGCGCCGGGCGGAGCCAGGCCCCGACCCTCGCTGGTCGGGCGCGCGGTAGGCGGCTCCGCCCCCGCGCCCCGCTCGCTCTGTGCCTCGACGGGCGCCGCGCCGCCGCCTGGCTGCCCCGCACCGCTGGAGTCAGCTGCTGGTGCCCGCTCAGGCGCCGCGCTCGCCGCTGGGCACCCTGCGGCCGGGCGCGGCCCATGGGCGCGTGCGCCCGGCCGCTCCATCGCTGGCCCAGCTGCCGGCGAGGGCGGCGGCTTGACCGTCTTGGCCTCCTCCGCGCCAGCGACGCGCACCGGGATGCGCGTCCACACCGGCGCGGGCGCCGGCGCAGCCTCGGCGCCCGGCATGGCCTCCGCCTCGGCGATGCACGCCGCGCGCTCGGCCGCCAGCACCTTGCTGGTTGGCTCCAGCCTGCGGCGCAGGGCGTGCTGCGCGTGAGCAGGCTGCCCGCCGCTTCGCTGCCTGATGCAAGCTCTTCACAGGGCCGGAGAGCATGTATCATGCATGCCAGGAAGGTGCTCTGTACCTTGACCCCACCCTGGCCGGCCATTCGCGCTGACCTGCCGGGAAACTCACAGGCAGAACGACCAGGCTACCCCTCTCAAGCTGCGCACTGCGGCCCTCCTCGAGGCTGGCGACGGCTGCCATTCAGAGGCAGGCATAAGCATAGGGAAGGATAGGGCATGCAGAGGGCGCACCGCAGCGCCTCCTCCAGGTCGGCGACGGCCGCGAGCGGCCGCCCAAGCGCGCGCCGCGCGGCCGCGCGGCGCTGCCAGGCCTTGAGGAACAGCGCGTCCAGGCGCAGCGCGGCGCCGGCGTCAGCCTCGGCCGCGCCCGCGTCGCCGGCGCGCAGGTGCGCGAGCGCGCGGTTGCCGTAGGTGGCCGCCGACGGGCGCACGCCCAGCGCCCTGGGCGGCAGAGGATGCTTGTATGTCTCACCAGGGCACAAAGCAGGCCAAGACACGTGTGCGCAAGCGAGCGCATTCCTTGTTTGCACCAGCCGACGCCAACTGCGATCCAGGCCTCGCCGCTGAACGCATGGCCTCTTGCCAGCAACTCGCAGATATGCTTGGAGTGCGCCAGGACACGAGGCATAAATAGCATGCATTCTCATATAAGTAAGTCAGATTGCCCCACACCCTGCTGTCTCAGCAGCTTTCCAGCACCGGGAGATTCAAAATTGGGGTGTTAAACTGCATCTGCAATGGTTCTATGAGAGAAAAGGCATGAGCGCAATAGAGCTGCCAGTACCTTGTGTATGCCTCGATTGCGGCGGCGTAGCGCCCGGCCTTGAACTCCGCATTGCCTTTTTCGCGCCAGGCGCTCTCGCCCTCGCCGTGGGCCCCGTCCCCGCCACTGCTTGCGGCGGCGCCAGGCTTTGGTGGTGATGTTGACCCGCGCACAGGCGGGTAGGCCGGCGGCGTGGGGGCGGGCGCCCTGCGCGTGCTCACTGCGGCCAGGTCGCTCTCGGCCAGCCCGGCGCCCGCGCAGCGGACCTGCACACTGCCGTCGCCACCCGCGCCTCCGCCTGTGCGGCGCGTGCTGACAGGCGTCATGTCTGCAGCCTCGGCCGCGCTGCCGGCAGGCAGGCTGGGGTCGCCGGCTGCCATGGGCGCATCGACGCTGCTTGGCTGGCCAGGCGCTGCTGCGAGAGCTGCAGTGCCGGGCGGCTGCTCGGACGCCTCCCGTAGAGCCGCCTCCACATCGTACTTGTCCCACCGCGCGTGCGCACGGTCGTAGGTATGGCCGGCGGCATCGCGCGCCGCACGCTTGGCCGGCGGAGGCGGCTGCACGGCCTCCGCTGTGCTTGGGGCACGCTGCTGCTGCTGCGCCGACAAGGCACTGGCCGTCCTCGTACTCCTGTGCGGTGCAACAGCGAGTTGCCTACAACAAGCATGCGCGATGCAAGTGTGAAAGCACGGAGCACTCTGGCTTCTGCGGGAAGTACCTCACAGGGGCCTGCGACGCCGCTGACGAGCCCTCTGCAGGCGCTGCCGCCTGCCTGCGCTGCAGGTCAGCCTGCGCCGCTTCCTGCTGCCATTTCAGGAGGTCATGCGCGTAAGATTGTGCCTCCTCTGCGTTGTGCCGGATCATGTGTTGAACCTCCATCTCAGGCAGGAGTGCAAACCGCAGGCTGGGGAGATGAGAGAAGGTGTGAGTCTGCTTTGTAACGCGTCTTCAGGCCCGCGTCTTTCTCTCCCTATCAGGGTTGCCTCACAGCAGACAGGTCTGAGGTGTAGCATGCAAAGGGATTGGTTTGCGTCCAGATTCACTATGGAATGAGTGCACAGACTCCTTCTCTGTGCTCGGTGTTCTTGTATAATAGGAGTCTGAACCTTTGACACGTTTACACTGACAGCGCAAGGCTCCACACGTACACGCGCCCCAAGCTGTTTGGACTAGGTTTCACTATCTTCTTCGGCTCGTCCGGCAGCACATACATCACATGTCTGCGCTCCACCGGCAGTCACTGAAAGCAGTGCACAGCAAGGCATGCGGATGCAGGCGCGCAGGCAGAGTCGTCGTATAGCTCAGCGCTTGACCCACTGGAAGGCCTTGCGAGCCTTCTTGCGGCCCGGCTTCTTGCGCTCCACCATGCGCGGGTCGCGCGTGATAAACCCGGCGCGCTTCAGCGGCGGGCGAAGCGCCGGGTCCCAGCGCTCCAGCGCGCGTGTGAGCGCGTGCCGCACGGCCTGCGCCTGGCCCATCTCGCCGCCGCCGCGCACGCTGGCTGTAAAGTCGAACTTGCCCAGCGTGTGCGTGATCTGCGTGCCCACCTCTGTCTTCAGGTACCCGTGGATGCCTGCTGCGCTGCATGCTCCGTGACAGACGGGCGCATGCCGGGCATTTGCCAATGAAAGCAGCCATGCAAGGCTCATGACCACAGAGTAGGCCTTGAAGCGGCATGCAAGCGCTGCGGCAGCAGACCGCTGAGCCATCCCGCTCGGCAGGTGATCACTCACTCAAGCCCTCGGACTGTGACACAACACGGATTCTTGACCTCAAGCAGATTCCGCAATGTGGTGGTGCGCCAGGTCGGGCGTGCCGAGAGCGGCGCGAGCACATCCGCGCGGCGCGGCAGCGAGGGCATGCACTCGTCCAGCGACATGCGGTTGATGACCATGTTGCCGCTGCCCTCCCGCAGCCACAGCTGCGCCGCTTCACTAGAATGAGCATGTAGTTTACGCGATCCTCGCAGTCTGCCACACACACGTCCTCTCCTGATGGGCAGGTCACCGATGTCCTCTCCCCATGGGCGCCACCACGCACGGGCAGCTCCTCGCCCTAAACAACATGTGCTAGCTTAAAGCCCCGTATAAGTCGCACAAACAGCTTACAAAGCCACTGGTGTCCAACGATGAGTAGATGCGCGACAGGCTGCATTATGCGAGCGCAAGCGCCCTGTGAGGCTGCGCCCTGGCACACCCATGCAGGGCGCAGTGCATGCTGCATGTCATTTGAGGGCATCCCTCCTGACAACCAGCAAGCCTGGAGCGTCAGCCTCCTGTCATGCAAACGCGCTCTTGGGCTTTGTCGCTGATAGGGAGCCGTTGAAAGCCAACAGAGTCCGTTGGCTTTCATTCACACGTCACACGACACTGAGCAAGGTTGCATGGCGCCGGGCGGCCGCGCCTGCGCCGTGCTGCACTTGCGGCGGCCGACGGCGTGCGCGACGCCGAGCGCATCGACCCGGCGCACGCGCCGCGCGGCGTGCTCGGCCTGGATCGCCGCCTGCAGCGCGCGATTGCGCTCCTTCCGCCGCTCCTTCTCGGTCTTCTGCGCGGCGCCCCGGGCGCGGCGACCCCAGCTGGTCACCGTGCCGACGGCATCATCGCGCGCGCTGCAGTGCAGAGCTTACCGCGAGCAGTGCACGACCTCAGACTTCGTTGCGCACAGCATGCGAGCGGCTTCAACCGCTGTCTGCATAAGGAAACCGGAGAAGCCCTGCAACACAGCAAACGCACAACGTGCACGCCGCCTTGACCGCTTTCTGCACTAGAAAACTTGCACAGCCCTGCGACACAGCAAGCGCATGTTTGAGGCGGCGGCCGGGCGCCGGGGGCGGCGCGCCATCGTCTGCAGCTCCTCCAGCGGCGGCAGCCCGGGCACGCCGCTGAGCGTGTTCTCCAGCTCGGTCAGCCCCTCGGCATACTTGCCCTCGTTGATGAGCCGCTCCCAGTTGTCCATCATCGCGTCAAAGTGCGCCAGGCCGCCCACCGGCTTGCGCATCTGCGCGCAGGCGCAGCGAGCGCAGCCGGTTGGCGCCGAGCAGTCGTGCCCCATCACAGGCGAGCAACAGGCACGCGCATGCTTACCAGCCCTGGACGGCTCAATCCTGCTGCAAGTTGCAGGAAGTTTCACCGATAATCAATTCTCCTGTGCAGCCGGCCTGATGTCCAAACACTCCCACTGAGCACGGCATGCAGCCGCACCAGGAAGGCCCGCCTGCAGCGGCTCAGCAAGCAGCCACAAACACCGCCGGAAGGCTGTGACATGCACAGCCGCTACACATCCACGCAGAGCTTTGCCAGGTCGTGAGCTCGCTGCATCGGCGCGGCGCGAAGCCGGGCGCGCACCGCGGGCGCGCCGGGCGCGACCAGCTGCGCGCTGGGCGCCACCGGGTCCCAGGCGTCCCCGGGGTCCGTCACGCCCGCGTACGGCGCCGGCGTGCCCCGGGGCGGCTTGGCAAACATGTCCCGGTAGCCCTCCACCATGTCTCTGGTGATCTGCTCCACGTCCGGCGCGCCCGCCGCGTCCTGCTCCTGCAGCCCCTCGCCGCCGGCCGCAAGCGCCCCCGCCGCTTCGCCGCCGGCCGCGCCAGCGGGCGCCGAGGCCGCGACGGCGTCCAGGCGCGGCAGCAGGCTGGGCGACGGCTTGCCCGGCACATGCGAGGCCAGGCGGTGGCAGGCGAGGTCGTGCGGGCAGCTGCCGGCCGCGCCGGTCCAGAACGGGCAGGCCCGCGCGGGCGAGGGCACGCCCGGCATGTGCCAGTCCTTGTGCCGGCACGCGTCGCCCGCGCGGCAGCTGCCCGGCGTGCCGTCCCAGTAGCGGCAGCTGTGCTTCAGCGGGTTGCGGGCCGCACGCTCAGCGGGCGCACCGCGCGCCGCTGCCCGGCTGCGCGTGCTGCGGGTGCGGAGCCCCCCGGCGTGTTCTGTGCTCGGCAGCGCGGCCAGGCCGTGCCGCGGTGTGCCCTGTGTCCACGCAAAGCGCGCGCCGCCCGCGGCATCATGGGCCAGGCCCTGAAAGGGAGAGGCGCCAGCTCGGCCTGCGCCGCCCGCTGGCGGGAGCGCAGAGCGCGCAGCTGCCAGCACCTCGCGCGCGGCGCGGCGGAATGCCCGGAGCATCAGGCCAACGCCGCGCGGCGCACTGAGCTTGGCAGCTCAGCACATGCCGGACAACGAGTGTGCAGCTGGAAGCAGCTTGCTGTCGCTATGGTTGCTGGCTGCAAGCAGCTAATGCACTACAGCACCAAGTAAGGTGCACCAGACAGCGCTTGAAAGCTTCACAGCTCCTGTGCGCCTCTCCCGGTCTCCTTAGTGGTCTATGCGAAGCTCCTTGGCAAGACCAGGCCATAGGCTTGCTATAGCTGAGGCCGCAGTGCCTAGATAGACTGCTTCATGCATTCACTCTGCACAGCAACGGAGGCTGCATCGTCACTGAAATCAGCCACTGAAAGCAGTTGTTCTTGGCTCCAGTCGCAGAGGCCGGACGCCTGAGCGGCCCTGCTTGCTGGGGGAGAGTGCAACACCGTGACCTCTGTCACAAGGCATCGCTGAGGTCTGCCAGTCTTGGTCGGCGCCTGCTGTGCAGCAACTGCACGTATGACCACAGGCGGCAGCAGCGAGCTTGCATGCTCATCTGACACGAGCCGTATGCATCAAGATGGGGGCAGGGCAGTGCTGCTGTACTACAAGTACACCGGCCTTGACAGCGCGCAGCGCGACGCGCTGCGGCTGTGGTATCAGGAGACCTGCACGGCGCTGGGCCTGCGCGGCCGCGTACGTGTCGCATTTGACGGCGTGAACGTGACAGTGAGGGGCCCTGCTTGCTCCTTTCCTGCATGCAACGCCTTTCACTTCTGTTACTGAAGGGGAAGCCGTGGTCCTGGAGCGTATGCAGACCAGGCTGTGCAGTCAGTGGCAACTGTGTCGAGCTTGCACGCCGCAGGTTGGCGGCACGCTGGCCGCCTTGCACGAGCACATTGCTGCGGCGCGGGCGCATGAAAGCCTCGGCGCAGCTGTTGACTACAAGCTCGCGCCTTCGGGCGGACCGCGGAGCGCCCAGGCGGCTGCGGAGAGCGGGTTCAACACGCTCTATGTCGCGCTCTGCAAGGTGGGCTTGCTCTGCCCCTGTGCGGGTGCGCATGGTGGCACCGGCCAGGAGCCCGCGCGTCACAACCAACGGTGCTCTCAACTTCTTCGCCGCTCCTGCTCCAAGCATAGCAAGACAAGCTTCTGGAACCCCACGCGGCGGTGGCCGTCTGCAAGCGTTGAGAGTCTGGTAACTCTGTGAGAGCCCTGCCTGGCGGCCCGCGTGTTGAGGCTGCACCCATTGCTGCTGAGTCAAGGAGGGGCTTTTCCATTCGCAACGCTGGCAGGACCAGGCGCGCCGGCGGCGGCCCTGATGAGAAGGGCATGGCTCAGCCTGTACCCTGCGCACTCCTGCAGGAAGCAGGTAACTGTAGGCGGGACCGCAACGCCAACGCGTTGTTCTCAGGTGACAAGGTAGGTGTAGGGTAGGTGATATAGGGCGCGGGCGCAGGAAGTGGTGAGCCTGGGAGGCACGCCGCCCGAGCCGGGCGCGCTGGCGGCCGCGGCCGCGCCGCATGCGACTCCGCAGGCCTTCCATGCGCTGCTGGCGGCCGCGGGCTCCGGCGGCACGCCGCCCGTGCTTCTGGACGTGCGCAACGTGTACGAGACGCGCATCGGGCGCATGCAGGCGGTGGGTGCGGGCCCCGCCCCTGCGAGCCCGGCTTGCATGCGCCCGGGCCTGCATGCAGCGCTGCTGCCGGCACTGCGCAGCCCTGGTCTGCGCGGGCCGCGCGTGCCCCAACAAGCCCGGCGAGCGCCTGGTTTTTTATCATGTGACGACTGCAGCGGGCAGCCGTCTGTGTTGCTGGTCCCAGCGACTACACAGGAAGCCTCCCCCATGGCCCTGCGCCTGTTGGAATCACATGATGGTCAGATCAGGAGTGGAACAACGCGGCTGCCTGTGCTCCGGACCTCACATGCATGCGGCGTGCGGCTGCAGGCCGGCGTGGCCACGTTGGACCCGCGCATCCGCTGCTTCAGTGACCTGCGCGCCTGGCTGGACGCCGCGGCGCCCGACCTGGCCGGTCGCCGGGTCCTGATGTACTGCACAGGCGCGCGCGCCCGCGCTTTGCGCTGGGCGCTGCGCGTTGTAAAGGGTCCTGTCGCCTGACATCTGTGAGCGGGTGATGGTACAGGCTGCCGCCCAGAATTCACGCGGCCGCGATGCTTCAGTGAGCCCTGCTGCATGCGGGTGTCTGACACATCTGGGAAGGGCAGCCGCGCAAGTGATGCCATGTGCAATCCCGTTTGAGGGTCTGCTTATGCAACCGCGCCGCGCTGCCAGGCGGAGTGCGGTGCGAGCGGGCCTCGGCGTACCTGCGCGCCAAGGGGCCCGCGCACGCTGATGTGCTGCAGCTGCAGGGCGCGCGCACGCGCTGCCCACGAATCTGCATAGGACCCACCTACCCTGTTGTCTCGTGCACCCGCTTGCGCAGACGGCCTTCAACGGTGCCTTTCTATACCCTTAGCTCAGAGTGGCGTAGACCCACCCGTTCTGAGCGCGCTGTGCACCACCCTGTCGACTCAGTGCGGTTTGCTTGATGATTTCGCGCACCGCCGCAATCATCTCGGCCGGACGCGAATCTGTCAAGAATGGAGCGGGAAGCACAGTTGTATTCAACTGCGGGTATGTAAGGAGTGTGCTGGCCACAGCGCAGCGCGCCAGAGGGGGCGCGCCTTTGCCCAGCAGTAGCGTGCAGCTCCTTGCATGCGCAAAGGCCCCGCCGACTCTGCACCAGAACCGCGCGCGGGACCTGCGCGCGGCCGCGGCGCCAGGCGGCATCCAGCGGTACCAGGAGGCCTTCCCCGAGGGCTTCTTCCGCGGCAGCCTGTTTGTCTTCGACGAGCGCGTGTCCGTGCGCAGCAGCGGGCCAGGCGCGCCCCGCGCGGCCGCCTCGGGCCGCTTCACAGCCTTGCAGCCGCCGACGGGCACCGCAATCCAGTCTGTGCAGCACTCGGTTGGCAGTGCTTGTGTGGCAGTTGTTGTGGGTACCACTGCGTGCTTCCCTTGCCAAGGGCGCGCAGTGGTTCCCATTTGCTCGCATGTTATGTCGCGCAGCCTGCAGAGCAGGGCAGGGCGCTGGCGCGCGCAGGCGACGCGGCTGATCAGGCCGCTGATGAGCTGCTGGGCCGCTGCCTGCGCTGCGACGCGCCGTGCGACGACTATGCGGCCCGCAGCCGCTGCGCGCTGTGCCGGCTGCTGGTGCTCATGTGCGGCGCGTGCGCGGGTCGCGAGGTGCGCCGGCGCCCTGACCCTGTGTGCGGGCGCCCTCGCAGGAGCCCATCGCACGCTGCTTTGCTGGCAGCACATGCAGTTGTGACCGTCCTTGCTACCCTGATGCAAGCTCTCCTGCTCTATCCTGGTACGAGCAATGCCTGCAGACATTCCTGGGGAGTGCGTGCAGGCAGCTATCGCGCTGCCCGCGCCCGGCAAAGGCATCAGCCTGCGATGGGACAGAAGACTGATTTTGGCGCGCGCCTGCACATGTGCAGCCCTCAGGGGCCGTTGATGGCTCGGACAGAGCGGCCGGCCGCGCCGTCTGCGAGCTCTGCCGTGTGCGCTTCGCCGACGGCGCCGCAGCCGGCGCTGCTCCTCAGGCGGACCATGAGCCCGGCGGGCGCCCCACGTCGCTGGCGTGCCCGCGCGCGCCGCCGGGCCCGCCGCGTCGGCTGCGCATCCTGTGCCTGCACGGCTTTAGGCAGGACGGATGCAAGCTGCGCGGCTGCTGGGCGGGCCTGATCAGGCGCTTGGGCGACCTGGCCGCCTTTGACTTCCTCGACGCGCCACACGAGCTGCCGCTGCTCTACCGCCCGCGCCCGGCGCGCGCGCCGCCTGACGCCGACGCGGCCGGCTGCAGCCCGTTCGCCGCGCCCGCAGCCCTCGCGGTGCCCGCTGTGGCGCACGAGGAGGCTAAGCCGGGGCCGCCGCCGGCGCCCGCAGGCAGCCAGGGCGCACGCTGCGCAGCAAGGCGCGCCTGCGCCGCCTGCGGCCGCGAGTCGGGTGACAGGGACGGGGCTGCAGTCGACGATACGCGTGCGCCGGGCGGCGCAAAATGTGCTGCCGGCAACCCCGCTGCGCATGACCCCGCGACCGCTGACAGCGAGGAGCGAGCGCACTCGGGGCCGCTGGGCGCGCCACCGCCGCAGGCGCGGCCCAAGCGCGCCTGGCTCGTGGAGCTCGCGGGCATGGAGGGCGGCGCGACGGGCCGCGACCCTGGCGGCGCGGCCTGGCGGCCCGCGCCGGCGGGCCTGGATGCCGGGCAGCACGTGCGGCAGGTCGGCGGGTGGCGCGCGTCATTGCGGTGCTGGAGCGCGCGCTGGCGGCCGGGCGCTACGACGGCGTCATGGGCTTCTCCCAGGTGGCCCCGCCGCCTGGGTGCCTAGCCAACCCTAAACCTCACCCTTCTCCCAGGTCGTCCCCCGCCCGCTTTCCACCAGCGCACGCGGCAGCGACCGCGCCTCGCATTGTGGAGGGCCAGACGGTCTTCCTTGCAGCGCATGCAAACCAGGAGCCAGAGCTTGCAAGCACCGGTGTGAGGCTGGAGCAAAGAGACACAGTGACCTCATAGCAGCACATACTTTGTGTAGCTTACGCACCTTGGGCTGGCCTTTGGTCTACTACTGGTGCACAGGTCACAGTCTGTGAAGAGCGCACAAGAATGGCATGTGTATCAACCTGTCGTGAACGTGCAGCGCAGGGCGTCTGGACGCAGCGCGCCTGCTGCTGACAGCGCCGCCCGCGCAGGGCGCCGCCGTGGCGGCCGTGCTGTGCGCGCTGCAGCAGCAGCAGCAGCGCGCCGAGTACGCGCGCGGCGCCTGCGCCGGCGCGCGCGGCTGCTGGCCCCTGCTGCGCATGGCGGTGCTGTGCTCGGGGTTCCCGTCGCCCTGCGCGGAGCATGCGGAGGTGCTGCGAGCGCAGGCGCCGCTGCGGCTGCCCTCCCTGCACATCTACGGCGGCGCCCGCGATGCCGACCGGCAGGTGCGGGGGCTGCCTGCTACAGTCCGAGCGCCACTCAGCACGCGCCGCACGGCCCCGAAGTATGCATGTCAGTTGCGCCAGGCTGGCTGCCGCGTGGCTTGCGGGAGGCTCTGTGCGTGCGGGGCGCTATGCTCCTGGACGTCCTTACACGCGGCCTCAGGCGCTGCGCGAGCGTTAGTGTTACCCTACCCTACCCTTACCGAGCGCGAAGCTCCTACCATATACCGACCATATACTGAGGTACCCTACCGTAGCCGAGCGGCTGCGGCCGCGCAGGTCGCTATCGCCGAAAGTGAGGCGCTGGCCGGCCTGTTCGCGGCGGACTGCCGGCACGTCGTCGCGCATGCGGGCGGCCACCACGTGCCCGCTTGCAAGGCGCACCTCGCGCGCTACCGCGCCTTCCTGTCTGCTTTTCTGTGAGCCTGGGCTGTCGGCACAACGGGTGCCGTGCATGCGCAGCGCGTGCGTGGGACGCTGGATACGAGTGCATGTGTGAGACCGCACCTCGCGCTCACCGCCGGTCGCACCCCGCTCTGCGATCGGCTTGTGTGTTTGCATCCCCGCTCGACGCAGTTGCATCAGCTGCATGCGTGAGGCCCACGGCTGTTAGCATTACATGCGCACAGCACCTGCTCAATGGCCGCAAGCGCGCGTGACAGCAGCGCGCCACCAGCCTTAAGCCTGCCAAGCGCGTTCGGGTCCCCACCAGTTGTGGTGTGCAGCCACGGGTGATCCTTCACCGACTGGTGCATATCGAATTGGGGCATGATCACCGCAAGCTGGACTCCTTGCCTACCCCTCTGCTCACACCGCCGCTTTAGTGGCCCTGCAAGCGGACAGTCCCACATTCATGCCGGCCCACGCAAGAGCACAGGCACGCACGTGTGCTCCCAGATTGGCAGCCGATGCTGCGGACCACGGGACCATGCGCTACAGCTCCACAGACCCCAATAGACGCAGTTGCAGGCATGAACACTGGCAGCAACCCCAAAGCAGTCCCAACGTGACAAATCCACACCCAAGACACGGATACGGGACGAGCCTCACACGCGGGGCGCCGCAGAATCAATCTAGCGCCGCTGGCCCATCAGCCGGCCGACACCCTCCACACGTCCTTTATGTCAGCGGGCAGCGGGAAGCTCGAGGAGTACACATGCCGGGCCTGATCCATGCCGCCGTCCAGGTACACCGCGCCGAGCACCTGTGAGCGCGCCGCCGCCTCTGGTCCCCAGCGGCGCGAGCTGGGCGCGTCCCCGAGGGGCGGGCGCCATGGAGGCACAGCTGTGGCCGGTGCACTGCTCCGGCTGGGTGTCACCACACAGACGATGATGACATCTCGCTCGTAATCACGCGCTATACAAGCAGGCGCACACATCACGTGGAGTTGCCTGCCATGACGCAGACCAGTGGGCTGCTTAAACAGGCCGTCCTCTGTCATCTGGTGGGGTGGCTTCCGAGCATGATGCGGCCAATGAAATTAATGGAAAGATCAACACCGCCATGGGCCGGCCGGGGCCTGGCGGGCGCGCGCCGCCTCAAATGCCTCGGCAAGGATGCCGGACGCCCCTGTGTCCGGCATCTGCACGCTCTTGCCCATCACGACCACGTCCCTCAGGCCCAATGCGCGCGCGTTCCTGGCGCCCCCGGGCACGCGCCCGCTTGCGCGCCGCAGAGCAGGCGCGGGCGCCCGGGTACCCGCAGCCATGGTGCTTGGGCACGCCGTTGCAGGCCGCCCCACCGCAGAGACTGACACTGGAGACGCGCGCACCCGGCTCTGCTCATGCAGACACACGCTGCACGAGAGTGTCGGCGTGAGCACGAGCAGCGCAGGCAGCGCGCAGCTGCTCCCGCTGCGGCCGCGCTGCGAGCCCGCCCACGCAGGCGGCCGCCCCGGCGCTGGCTGCCAGAGAGTTTGAAACACCCCTGCCGGGTCCGAGCGGGTGCGCACTCGGAGCAGGCCTCGCGGCAGCACAGGCTGTGCTTGGCGCGCGTGAGCTCGCCGACGCGGGCGGTCGGGTAGGCCGCGCACAGCCCCTCGACGACCAGCAGGCCGAGCACGCTGTCGCCGATGAGTGGCAGCATCGTCGCGGGCGTCTGGTTCTGCACGGGCATCTCGTGGTATAACTGGACGGCAGTCGAGGCCTGGACGGCGGACAGGTGGAGCAGCGCCAGCCGCAGCATCCACGGGTTGCGGAACTTGTACCTGCGGCGCGCCGGACGGGCTTGCACGGCCCCGGTGGAAATTCCGTGCGCGGAGCAGGGGCGGCGCGACGCAGGTGCCTCACAGCGTCCCCTGCCAGCACTGTCTCCTCGCACGCGCTGGGGCGACGGATTGCACGGCGCGCGCGAGCGGGGTCAGGCGGCGGCACACCTGATGCGCTCCTCGAGCCTGCCCAGCTCCTCGCATGACGGCAGCGCCGGCTGCGGCTCCTTGTACCGAAAGTCCCGGGAGTACTTGTGCAGCACGCGGTGCAGCGTCTCCCGCGTCGCCCATGACAGGCCCGGCGCGCTGGAGCACGAGCGCGCCGGGGGCGCGCCCAGCCAGACGAGGGGCCCGACGGACTTGCGCAGCCTGCAGCCTCCAAGCAGGCCGCGTGCAGCGTGCCGGCCGCCCGTGCAGAGGGCGGGCAGCATGCAGCGCGCGCGCAGGGCCTCGCTCAGACTACAGGCACAGGCACAGGCTGGTGCGGGCGTGCAAGGCTCCTCCCAGACGAGCCTGCGGCGCGTGAAAATCCTTGCCTCTCCGCTCCTCCCGCCTGTGACGGTGGGCCCAGATCTGCAAATGCTGGGCAAATGATCACATGTGGCAACCTAACGCGCAGAGGAGCACTTTAGCCTTTTGCTTTTGCCTTTTGGCAGCGACCAGCGTAGCCCTGCATTGGCGCGTGTCTCCCGGTGTGGCGCTGCAAGCATCCCCAAAGCAGCTCACGCTCCCGCCTAGGCTGCTGGGCTTGCTCAGTGCAATATTCTAGTGAGCTACCCCCGAGCAAAATGTGCTCTGTCATGGGTCGAGCCAGGAGGCGCTCTGGCCGACAGACCTGATGGGGGCCTGCGCATACGCCAAGCGGGACGGGGCACATGGCCACGAGCATGCGTGACAGTCGGGCGCCCTGCCTGCTCCACAGCATGGCCGGCAGCAGACTCGCCTCCCTGAGGTGCCTCAGCGGGCTCCTGCAGCGGAGGTGTGGCGATGCGCGGTGCTGGCGCCCCGTGCCTGGGCTTTCCCGCCCGCACGCTCCATGCGAGCCGCGTCCGTGGTGCGAGCGGCGCGCCCGCCAGCCCCGCTTGTCCACCCCCGGGCCTGCACAAGCAGCGCCTGCTCATACCTGCGCCGTGCCTGGCGGCGCTCGGCCGCGCTGCGCGCGCCGACCGCGCGGGCGCCCTCCCGTGCAGGGCTTGGCCGGCGGGCTCCGCGCTCACGCGCGCGCTGGCGACGCAAGCGCCCCCCCGCTCAGAGCCGTCCAAGGTGTCCCTCCCAACCCCCGCCGCCTGAGCCGCGCCAGGGCTCGCCCCCGGGCGGGAGCCGCTCAAACATGCAGAAATAATCTGTCCCATGCACGACCAGGGCTGTGCAGCGCGAGCCTTGCTTGCTGCACGCGCGCCTGCTGCTCGCCCCGCTGCTTCCGAGCTGTGCGACAGCACAGCGAGCAGCACGCGCCGTGCCGCAGCTCAGACAGCTTTGCGGACTGCCGCACTGGGCCTGCAGCCAGACGTGTGCGTCTCGCCTGCTGGCCGCTGCGTATGCATGTGCTGCAACATACCTTGCAAGCTGGTGTGCCTCATTACCCAGCTTGCTACGCGCCCCTACATAACCTGTCCCCCCTCCCTCCCTCACTCCCCCTCCACCCCCCCATACCCGCGTCACTCCCTTGCTGTTCGTTTGCAGTGGGCTCCTCCACCATGCGTGTCGGTCTAAATGCTGCGCGCGCTGACGGCTGGGGCTTTGCAGGCCGCGCCGGGCCTGTGCGCGAGCATGGGGCCGCCGCCGCCGCCGCCGCTGAGCGACGACCACCCGGCCTGGGCGGACGAGGTGTGGGCAAGCCCGCTGGACGTGCGGCGGCGCATCTTCTGCAACCGCTCGCTCAACATGGCGCAGATCCGCGCGGTCGGCTTCGACATGGTGGGGCGCCTGCCTCACCCCACCCTCTCTCACTTCCTGCCCTTCTCCGCCACCCGCCTACCTCCCCAGCGCGTCCGAGCTCGCCGTGATGGCTGGTCAGAGGCCGGCTGGCGCGCCATGGCCCACGCAGTGCTGCAGCGGGGGCATGGGTGCAGGAGCGCCCGGCCGAGCGCCGCGGCCCCCGCGCGCCTTTTTTGGTGCGCACGCTGCGCAGCGCGCATGCACGCAGGCCAGGCACCAGGCCCGCGCGCGGCGCCGGGCGCGCGGGGTGCGGCGCGGCCGCCGGGCCGCAGCTAATGGCCGCACCGGCGCGCCAGGACTTCACGTGCGCGCAGCACAAGCCGGAGGACTTTCGAGAGATACCCTATGCTGACGGGCCGCGCCGGCGCGCCAGGACTACACGTGCGCGCAGTACAAGCCGGAGACGTTCGAGATGCTGGCATACACGCTGACCATTGAGAAGCTGGTCACCGTGTTCGGCTACCCCAGCGTGCGCGCCCGTACCCTAACCCTATCGCTGACCATCGAAATGCTGGTCACCGTGTTCGGCTGCCCACGCGTGCGCGCGCACGCCCTCAGCATTCGCCCGGCTGTGCTCAGCGTGTGTCCGGCTGCGCCCGCCGTGTTTGGCGGCCCGCGCGTGCGCGCGCGGCGCCCTCACCATGCGTCCGGCTGTGCTCAGCATGCGTCTGGGGGCTCTTGACGTGTTTGAACGGCCCGAGCGCATGCGCCCGCCTGCGGAACGCCCGCATGCTCCGCATGCGCCCGGCGGTGCTCCCCGCGCATGCCGGCACAGTGCAGATGGTGCACCATCTGGCTGCACAGCATGTGCGCCCCCATCTCGTCAGGAGTATGTGCGGGTTTGCTTAGGACTGATCAAAGACGCCGCTGCTGCCTGTTTGGCCGCGCGCGGCGACGCAGGGCCTGGCAACACGGCGCGCGCGCGCGCAGGTGCTGTACGACTTTGACTTTGACTGGCGGTACATGGTGCGCGGGCTGACCATCGACAAGCGCCGCGGCAACGTGCTGAAGCTGGACCGGCACAAGTACGTCAAGCTGGCGTACCATGGCTTCCGGCCGCTGTCGCGCGAGGAGCGGCTCGCCACGTACGCCAACGCGCTGGTGCGGCGCGCCCGCATAGGGATAGGCTTAGGCTACCTGCCGCCGCGCGCGGCCCGCGCGACGCGCGCGCCGCCTCCCCTGCCGACCCTCTCTGGCGCGCAGCCGCCCATGTACCTGATACCCAGGTTGCAGGCCTCACGGGGTAAGAGTCGCCTGGGTATGCGCGAGAGCGCTCATGCAGCCCCGCTGACGCTGCGGCGCGCCGCCTATCGTGTCCTTTGAGGGAAGAGTTTGGGCACACGGGGTTTGATGACACAGAGAGACCTGTTCCGTTTGCTGCAAGGCGGCACATGGCGGGGAAAGAGGTACGGTGGGCTGATAAATCGCACAGCATGGCTTGCAACAGTCTGGCGCACCTGATGCGAGCGGGCGACGTGGGTGGAGATGAGGAGTGCTCGGGGGCGGCGCGCCGCCGGCAGGAGCGCAGTGAGTTCGACGAGCCCGACTACGCGCTCATCGACACGCTCTTCAGCCTGGCCGAGGCGCACCTGTTCATGCAGGCGCGCGCGGCCTGCCGGGCGGGGCCGCGGCCGCGCTGCCTTGCTCAGCGGCGTCCTCGCGCCAGCCGCCGCCTACATGCATACTCGGGGTGTGGCCATCTGCAGCGCAGGTTCTGGCTGACCCCGGCCGCCCGAGCGTGCGCCACTGCCGCCCCACGCTCAGGGTAGACAGCAAACTGCACAGCGCTGAGGCGTGAGCCACACACCCCCCGCGCGCCCCTGCAGCATATTCCCACGCTGGCTGCCGCCCGTATGGCCTGCGCGCGGGTGACGCCGCGCCCGCCGAGGCGCAGCTGGCGGAGCTGCAGGGTTAGGGCATGGTAGCCAGCATGACCTGCGCGCCGGGTGATGCCGCGCCCGGCCGCGCGCAGCTGGTGGAGCTGCAGGACGCGCAGCCGCATGCGCTGCCGGCCGGCAAGGCGACCGCCGACCTCTACAAGTGCGCCCGCGCGCCGCCGCCGCAGCTTGCGTCCGCGGCCGACATGCGCCGTGCCTCTGCTCCTGTGCTGCCTGCCACTGTCTCGCGCGCCGTGTCAAGCGACGCGGCTTGCCTGCCAGCCTGGAAGCTGCCCAAGCGGCTCCAGGCTGACGGCGGCTAGGCCTGTCGGCGCCCAGCAGTATGCTGCTGCTGTCAGCGCTGAGCCTTGGTCCCTCTGCCCCGGCAGCACACGCAGCGCTGCGCTGTTGCCGTTGACGGCAGACGCACAGTGCGTCGGCCGCAGCGGCGCGCCGGCGGTGAGGCCGGTAGCCGCGCGGGACCGCAGGGACGTGCGCGCCGCCGTGGACCTGTGCCACCGCGACGGCAGCCTGAAGCGCTCGGTGGCCGCCGACCCAGGGCGCTACATCCACGAGGTGCGCGCCGCCGCGCGGCCCCTGCACGGCCAGCACACGTCTGCCGACCCTGACACCGGACGCCCGTGCGGGCTGCCCTGCGCACCGCATCAGTCTCTGAGTGTGCTTGGTCCAGGATGTGAGTGCGCCTAGCTGCGCCATGCTCGGCCCGCGCCCTCTGGGAGGCCGGCGCGTGGCTGCAGCATTGCACTCAAGCTACACTGTCCACGCTGCGCCTTGGGGTCACCCTCAACATGAGCGGTGGCCCCCGCGCATGCGCCCAGGCGCCCTCCAGGGCGTCAGGCCCGGCGCCGCGCGCGCGCAGGACCTGCGCCTGGCGCCGATGCTGGACACGCCGCGCGCGAGCGGGCGGCGGCTGCTCCTGGCCACCGTGCCTTAGGGTCTCAGACCCCACGCCCTGTGCGCGCAGGACCTGCGCCTGGCGCCCATGCTGGACACGCTGCGCGCGAGCGGGCGCCAGGTGTTCCTGGCCACCAACAGCCTGTGGGACTACACGCACATCGTCATGAACTTCCTGCTGCACGGGCGCACGGGCGCCGCGCGCAACCACGACTGGCTGGAGTACTTCGACGTGGTCATCACCGGCGCGCCGGCCCGCCCGGACGGCGGCGCACAGCTCGGTCGCCCAGGCCTGTGCTCCGATGCGCCGCGAGCCAGGCCGCGCACATTTCCATGAGCGCCGCCGCCCACTGACGCACCGCGGCCGCTCGGCAGACGGGCTGCGCCATGTGGCCTGCAGCCCTGTGGGCGGCTACCGTGGGACTATTGTGAGGGCTCTAACCCAATCCTAACCCTACACGGCCAATACGGCCCGGCGCGCAGGCTGCGGCAAGCCGGACTTCTTCATCCAGAAGAGGCCGCTGGTCGGGGTGGCATGCTGTGCAATACCGATGGCCAGTGTCCTAACCCTAACCCTGCACAGCCCGGCGCGCAGGCTGCGGCAAGCCGGACTGCTTCATCCAGACGAGGCCGCTGGTCGGGGTGCACCTGGACATGGGCATGCTGTACAGCACCGAGTGCGAGGGCCCTAACTCTAACACTAATCCTGCACAGCCCGGCGCGCAGGCTGCGGCAAGCCGGACTTCTTCATCCAGAAGAAGCCGCTCTTCGAGGTGCACCTGGACACGGGCATGCTGTACAACACAGATGGCGGCACGCCCATGGTCCGCCCGCGCCCGCGCGCGCCCCTGGCGGCCAGCGCGCCCGCCCCTGTGAGCGCGCGCCTGCCCCTGGTCTCCTGCGGGCGCCAGGGACGGCCGCCCCCGTCAGCCACTGCGCCATGGCGCGAGCCGCGCGGCCAGCTCTGGCCATGCCAGGCGCCACCGGTCCGGCAGGCGCGCGCGCGCGCGCCGCGCCATGTGCGGCGGTTGGGCGCGGACGCAGGTATAGGGTTAGGTATAGCATGGCCGCGCGACGCCATGCGAGTCCGCGCGCGGCCGGCAAGCGCGTGCTCGGGCGCGCCGCCAGGTGCCCATTGGCGAGGAGGACCTGCCGACGCCCGCATTCACCAGCAGCGCGCCCGTGGTGGGCGGCGCGGGCGCGGGCCGGCGCGGGCGCGTGTTCCAGGGCGGCTTCTACCGCGACCTGCACCGCATGCTCGGCGTCGCGTCCGGCACCGAGGCGCGGCGCGACCGGGGCACCCCTGATGCAGGAGTGGTGGCACACAGCTTGCTGTGAAAACAAGGCGGGAGCGCGCGGCCGCGCGCGCAGGTGCTGTACGTGGGCGACCACATCTACGGCGACATCCTGCGCAGCAAGAAGACGCTGGGCTGGCGCACCATGCTGGTCGTGCCCGAGCTGGAGGCGGAGCTGGAGGTGCAGGCGGCGCACGGCGGCGTCATGCGCGAGCTGCGCGCGCTGCGCCAGCAGCGCGATGGGCTCGAGGATCAGCTGCAGCGCCTGGAGTGGGGCCTTGCGCACGGGCCGCGTGCGCGCGGCCCGCCCGCGCTGATTACCTATATCTTAGTTTTACCGTATAGGTTTACCCTATCAGCCGGGGCCTGCGCGAGGGCGGCCTGGCTCCGGAACCTCCTGAGTGGCCGTGCGGCAGGATCCGACCGAGGTGTTGTGGCCGTGGCCGTGCCGCCGGTCCAACCGGCACTGACGCAGAAATGTGCACCTTCAGCCTGGTCGAGCTGGGCGGCGCATGGCGGAGTGTGGGGGCGTGTGCAGAGTTGGGGGCTGAGCTCGCCAGGGGCTCGATACGCGCATGCTGCGAGCCAGGCGGCGCGCCGCGGCGCTGAAGCGCGCCGCGCGCGCGCAGCGGGGAGCATGTCGGAGGGCGCGCTGGGGCCGCCGCCGGACGGCGGTGCGTCGCCGGACGGCGAGGAGGACCTGAGCTCGTACATGGACGTCATTGCCAACCTGTGCGAGCAGCGGGATGCGGTGCACGCCCGCGCCAGCCCTCATGACTTGTGGGCGAGATGCCAGGCGCTGTGGCGCCTAGCGGTTGCCTTCCTGTTGCTGCCCTCACCTCGATGCAAAGCTGTCTCGTATGGCAGATCAAATGCTGTATGGCAGATCAGATACTGAGAAATGCCATGTATGGACAGATTTCAGGAACCCTTCCAGCATGCAGCCAGCCTGGGTGATATTATTGTCGATCGTCGGGGAGAGGCCCTGCCCAAGCGGCCCAGCGCCGCGCTCGCTGCCAGCATCTGCAGACGCGCACCCGGCCGCTGGGCGCTCGGCGGTGCGGAGCTGAGCCTGCGCGGCCGGGCGCCGCGGCAGGTGCGCGAGAAGCACCGGGCGCTGCTCGCGCGGCACCACGAGCGCTTCCACCCCATCTGGGGCCAGCTGCTGAAGACCGGCTACCAGAACAGCCGATTCGCGCACCAGGCGCGCGCCGCGCCGCGCCCACGTGGCCGCCGCCTGCGCCTGCATCGCATGCATCTCACAACGCCGCCGGGCGGCCCCGCACGCCCCACAGCCCTGCGAAGTCTGCGTCTTTACGGCCGCGCCCGCACGGCCGCGAACGCCTCTTCTGAGCCGACCGTCCTGGCGCCGAGCGGCATGCTCTGGGTGCAGCGTGCCAGGCCCTCACCGTACCCTACGATGGCGCACAGGTCAAGCGCTTTGCGTGCCTGTTCACGTCGCATTGGCCAACCTGCACTTCTACTTGCTTGATATGTTCTACCCCGGCCGCAAGCCCTAATCCTACCCCGCGCCGGCGCGCAGGTGGAGCGCTTTGCGTGCCTGTACACGTCGCACGTGGCCAACCTGCACTTCTACTCGCCCGACAAGTCCTACCCCGGGCGCATGGACCACATGGCGCACGAGGAGGAGCCCGTGTTCGAGGAGGCCGCGGCCTGCCTGCTGCCGCGCGCGCGGCGGGCCTGACGTGTGACGAACGCCCCAGCGCTGACAGAAAGTAAGACCCCGCGGCCGCAGCGGCGCGCACTGCGCAGGCTACCGACGGCGCGCGGCGCGCTGCGTTCAGCCTGCGAGCATGCGCACACGCTGCGCATGGCGCGCTGCGCGCATGCGTGCCAGGACGGAGCCCAGCCGCGCATCATGCAGCAAGCGGGTGGCGGCGCGAGCATGCCCGAGTCGAGAGCTATTGTTCCGGTGTGTCTGTATTTTGGGTCTGGAAGTGTGCTTGCTGGACCGTTTGCTGGCTGACACCCTGCACCCAGCTCACGCAAATGCCCTTTTGAGTTTGGCTGTAGCCATCATCGTGAACATTTATGTGGAGCGGAGCGGGGGTCCTGCTTAGCAAAGAGAGGTTTCTGCTGCGCATGTCTTGGCAGCAGGGGCCTGCGCAGGAGCCTCGCCGTGGGTGACAGGAGAAGCTATGCCACTGGCGCTCGTCTTCAGTCACTGTGGCAAAGCAGGCAGGGCTGTGCCCTGATCTGTCATACGAAAACAGTCCACTGACGATGTCGTCATTTTCCAGTCTCTCAATCTCTCAGGCGCCCATGAGCGCTCGGGGCGCCCCTGAGCGCTCGGCCGCACACGCCGCACAACCCACAAAACTGCAGCCGCGTGCGCTTCGACTCAACAGAATCACGCAACTTCACGGCCAGCAACAACACAAACCGCGCCCAGGAGCTGGCGCTGCGCCAGCCAGCTCGTGCACAGACTCGTGGCCGGGGCGCGCGCGCGCGCGCGGTCACACCGAGGGCAGCTCGCGGTTCTGCATGAGCCACAGGCCCGCGCACTCCTCGGCGTCCCCGTCCTTCTGAACCACCAGGAAGTGCAGGCCCCTGCGCGGCGCGGCGGCCGGCCGCCCGTCAGCCCGGGCCGAGCCTCTGGCGCCGCGGCCGGCGCTCTGCAGCGAGCGCTTGCAAGCTGTGGCACGGCTGCTTGAATGTGCTGCACAGGCGCAACAAGTACCCGCACGAGATGGGTTCTCACCCCTCCACAGCTTGCGAGGGCCGAGGCCGACAGCCTCGGGACGCGGCCCTCTCCGGACCTGCTTAGGCGCGGCCCGCGGCCCAGCCGGGCGGGGCGCGGCCCGGGCGCGGCCGCGGAGCGCGCACCTGACGGCAGCTTGGCGTCCTAGGGTTTAGAGTTAGGGCCCTGGCGCGGCCGCGCGGGTGGGCGCGCCTGACGGCCGCCTTGGCGTCCTGCCACGCGCGCGCCTCGGCCGTGTTCTCGGGGCTGCGGCGGTAGCTGCCGTAGCGCCAGCGCTGGTTCACGCCGGTCTCCAGCACCAGGCACGCGCGGTCCGCGTCGGCCGCCAGGTTGGCCAGCTCGTAGCCGGCCGTCCAGGCCGCCAGCGGCACCGAGCGCGCGCTGTACACCGCCACGCCTGCCGCCGCGGCGCACGATCATGAGCGCCTCTGATTACGAGCGCCTGGTCGGATGGCGCCTCGGGGCATCCCGGACACAGGGCGCACGCCACGTCCAGCAGCATGCAGCGCCCTGCGGAAGCGCGTGTCACTCTAGTCCGGCCTGAGCTGCGCACGCCTGCGCTAGCACCCCACTCGATCCGCCGCCCGGTCGCCCCTGCTGCCGCGTCGGGCCGGCGCACCGGGCACGAGCACGTCGTCGGGCAGCTCGCCCAGGCCGGCCGCGGCGAGCGCGAACGTCGCGCCGAACACCTGCCCGCGCTCCACCGCGGCCAGCTCGCCGCGCAACACGCCCAGCGGCAGCTGCACGAACGACCACGCCTCGCCGCGCAGCGCGTCCGGCAGCTCCTGCGCGCGCGCGCGGCGCGGTGGGCGGCGGCGCGTGACGCGCGGTGCCGCGGGCGCGCATGCAAGGCTGAGCCCCAGCAGCCCCTTTCAAAGCTACCCTGCCCCACCCTTCACCCCACGGCGCACCCCTCACACCAGGGCCTGATGCGGCAGAGGGCACACACTCTGCATGTGGTGAGTGCACTCCTGGACGCGCCCCGCAGCACACACGCAGCGCATGCGCGCCGCAGGCACACAGGGCAGCCAAGCCGCAGCGCCGCGCGCGGCTGCTCGCGCCCGGCGCGGCGGCGCGAGCCGCGCGCGCACCCGCGGCGAGCCCAGGTCGAGCAGGAATAGGGTAGGGTAGGGAGGGGTAGGGTAGGGATAGGACCCTAGCCCTGGGCACCTGCGGCGAGCCCAGGTCGAGCAGGAAGAGCGAGGTCGCCGTGGAGCTGTACCCGGCCTCCTGCTTGTACACCTGCTCCACCCGCTCCTCCAGCCAGCCTGCACACGAACGAGCTCACGGTCGGGGCTGGCGCACACGCGCACAGGCGTGCCAGCCACGCTCGCAATATCATCGCGGGCCCGCCGCCGCCCCTGCACTGGCGCCCCAACCTGCTTTGCCCTGCGCCCTCCAAGACACCTGAGAGGTTCCCTTAAGCAGCCTGCGCGGCTAGTTGCGCTGTGCCTTCCGAGCCCGCCGCAAGACAGTCCAGCAGGCACCAGGCAAGGGTCTCGACACCACACCCGCTCGTCAAGCAAACTGCAGCTGCTCCCTCCAGCAGGTCCTGCAACTGGGTGTAACCCCGACTTCCAACCACTGCAAGGGCTATCACTGGGAGAGGAGGGTGGCCAGGGCAGGCGGCAAGGCGCACCTATCAGCGCAAAGCAGCGCCGGCTGGGCAACGGCTTTATCTGGAGCTCGGTGAGGGCGCGCGAGATGATGGTCTGCATCTGGCCGCGGAAGAAGCGCACGCGCTCCGGCTTTACCGCGCCCGGCTGCTCCAGAATCTCCATCAGCGCCAGCCGCAGCTGCAGGCACCGCACAACAGCCTGTTAGAGCGGTGGTGTCGGCTTGTACTGAGCGGCGGGTGCCGCCTCACGCTGTTGCCGTGCCGCACGCCTGCACTGCCAGCACAGCGCAGAGTGCACCAGCACAGCACCTGGCAGGGCATGTACTGAACAGCACACAGCATCCCTAGCAGGCCCGCTGCCGGCGCGCGCGCCTGGGTGCTGTTTATCTTGTTGTTGGGGAAGTACTTGGAGTATGTCCAGGCCCTGTCCGAGTCGCATATGAGGAGCTCCCAGCGCTTCTTGCCGCGCGCGTCCAGGATTGGCCGCGAGGAGAAGTCCAGCTCCCAGGTTCTGGCCTTTGGCGCCTGCAGGGCGGGCTCAGCGGCTGCCGCAGGCCCGCTGCGGTCCACGCCGGACGTGGAAGCCTCGTCTGGGCTGGCCTCCACCGTCTCGGCGCTGCATACGAGCCTGTCTGCCCGGTGGCGACGCTCCAGGGCTGCACACCGCCTCCTCCGAGCGGCCGGGGGGGCAGCTGCGACGCCTTGCCTGCGGGCAAGGAGCCTGGGCGGCAATCTGCTGCACGAGCAGGTGTGCTCGGACGGGGAAGCAAGCGGGGCCTGCATCGTAGATGGTCGAGATGCTCGACAGGACGTTGAGCACACACCGATGAAGAGCAGACTGCGCGGCAAATTGGGCTCTTCAGGCTTGCAGCTTGATGCACGAGCTCAGCGAGCACAGCTTGTGCTGGATGGACCGGGGTAGGGCCGCAGGCCCTGAAAAAGGGCACCCAATGCTGTTGGCTCGGGATGCCAAGCTGTCACAGGAAAGGAGCAGGGGAGGGGCTGTGCATACCTCTTTGCTTGTTTTGACCTCTTTGGAAGGCTTTTCACCCACTGCACCGCTCAAGCAGCAGGCCTGCAGCGCTTGTCCTCTTGTTGAAGGGTCGCAGCCTGCTGATAGACATCCAAGAGAGTTACCAGGCTTTGTGGTTGGACCGGTGCGCAGGCGTCCCTCACGCAAACTTCCCGTTGAACTGCCAAGGCCAGGGAGCTGCGCTTGTCCTTGGCTTGCCGCTTGCGTTATGACTTAGGCAGGCTTTCTCGCAAGCAGTGTGGCAGCAAGGAAGCTTGCCAAGAACATCTTTGCCACTCACTGCTGCAGTGCTTGCAGCAGGCGCCCACGCGGTGGTTATTGGGCTCGCAGCCGCAGCACACGCGCTCCGGTGCATTGCTCGGGCTGGCCCACTCGGCGGTGAGCGTCCCCGCCTCAGCTGCTGATGGCCAATTACATAAGTGCATGCTTGCCCACGAGCGCCTCGGGTGCTGCCGAGGCAGTAGCCAGTGCCCTGTCTCTGACACAGGCCGCGGTGTTCTGCATGCTAGTTACCTCGCACAGCCGCTGGGGCTGCAGCAGCTACTGGCGCCAAGGCATGTTTGCATGCACTGCACTGCAGGCGATGGACGGACAGTCGCCGCCGCGGGAGCCGCTGAGCTGCTGCTTTGCCGGCGCCTCTGGTGCGCCTGCCGCGCCGGCCACGCCGGAGCGCGGCAACAACGCCATGCCCTCCAGAGCGCGCGGCGCGCCGGCGCCCGCGCGGGACCCACACACTGCCGGCCCGGCTGAACCAGGACCGCTCCTGCCCGCGCACTGGACGCGCACGCAGGCCGGCGTGGCAGCCTTGCGGCGCGGCCTAGATGAAGCGGCCGCAGCAGTGGCGGGGCCGTCGGGGAGCGGTGGGGGAGAGCATGTGCGCCGCGCGCCCGGCGACCTAGCAGGCTCCGCACGCGCCGAGCCAGGCGACCGCGACACCTGGCGAGGGGCGCTGGCGGACGTCCTCGCTGCTTCAGAGCGAGTGGCGGCGCAGTGCAGCGCACTCAGGCGCGAGCTCGCGGCTGGGTGCGAGCGCGCGGCTCACGCGGCGGACGCCCGCGACGCGGAGCGGCCGCGCGCCCACCCGCAGCAGGGCCTGCTGCCCGGCGTTGGGGAGCGCGGTGCGACCCTGGCCGGCGCAGGCGGCGGCGCGGCGGCCGCGGCGGCGGCGGTGGCGGGGCTGCCTGGGCCAGACAGCGCGGGCGGCCCCCCTGTTGACACAGCCGCAGCGCAGCAGTTCAGCGAGGTGAGGGAGAACAATGAGCGCCCGAGTGCCGCGGTGGCAGCGCCTGGCGCGCGCGTCGCGCAAGCGGCTGCCGGCCCTCCGGGGCCGGACGGCAGTGGCGACGACAGCCCCGACGCGGGCATGACCCAGCTGCTGCGCACGATGGAGCGCGCCGCGCGCCTGCTGGGCGCGGACGCCGGCGCGGCGGCGGCGCCCATCAGCCCGGGTGCAGGCGGGCCGCTGCACGCAGCGCTCAGCCACCAGCAGGGCTGTGGGCCCCCGCGCACGGCCGCGCCGCCGCCGCTAACGCCGCCGCGCGGCCTGGGCGCGGGGCTGCCGCGGCGGCGCAGCACGTGCGACAGCCCTGGCTCCAGCCCCGGCCCTGGCCCTGGCCCTGGCGCCGACCCCGGTGCCATGCCCGCGCTGCGGCAGCATGAGCACACCGCAGTCGCAACGCCGGAGCGGGCCGCCGCACCGCGGCCGCGCCCCGCGCGCGTGTGGCCGCTGGCGGGTGCGCCGGCGGCGCCGCACGCGCCGTGCGCCGGGCCGCCCGACGAGGTCGATGCGCTGCTCGCCTCGCTGCTCGCAGAGCTGGACCCAGGCGCGCTGCCGGCGGGCGCTGGATGGGCCGCGGCGCGCAGAGCGCAGGTGGCCGCCGGCGCGCGCGCGCGCCTGCGCGGAACCGCCTGGCCGCCGCGCCGGCGCGCGCGCTCGCCGCGCGGCCGGGCGCCGGGCAGCTCATCGGACGAGCAGCGCACGGCGGAGCCGCGGGCGGCCCCCGCGCGCGCATACCCGTCCGACCTCATGGCGGCCGTGCTGGCCCTGGAGGCGCTGACGACCGAGGGCGAGGCGCCGGCGACGCGCGCCCCGCGTGCGCCGTGCGCGCAGGCGGCGGCGGCCGGGGCGGCCGAGGGGCCGGGGGTGCCAGACGGCGCCGGCGGCAGCGGGGCGGGGCGCGCGCGCGGCAGGCGCGCGCGGCGCCCGGGGGGCGCGTCCGGGCGGGCGGGCGGGGCGGGCGGCGCCGCGGCGGGCGCGGCCTTTACGGGTACGCCGTTCACGGGCGCGGAGGAGGAGCGCGCGCGCCAGCGGTACCGCCGCGTGCAGATCGCCGACCCCCTGGGCGACGTGGTGCCGCCCCGCGCCACTGGGGCCAGCGCTGCGCCGCCCTTTGCTTAAGCTGCTTGACGTGTCAAAGCCTCGCCCCGTCGGGAGGCAAACATGTTGTGGCGTGGCCAAGATGGCTGCGCTGCGGGCTTCGGACATGTGTGGCAGCAAGCGGTTGCTGATGGGCGAGCGTGCATGCCAGGGCTCCATGCACGCCCTGCTTGTGCCCCTTCTGCTGGCCAGGCCTCGGGCGCTGGCCGGCGCGTGTCAGTGGGCAGCGCCGGCCGCAGGTGGTGTACAGCGAGGACGGACCCGGTGCGCCCGCGCCGCTGCCAGCGCTGCTGCGGCCGCGGCTGTGCGCAGCGGCCGAGCTCTGCCTGGACCGCCTGCACCACACGCGCCGCTGCACGTCGCTGCCCGGCGGGCGCGGCTGCGCTGGCACGGGCGGGTGCGACTGCGCCGGCGCTGGCGGGTACTACTGGGACTCTGCCGCCGATGCGCGGAGCCGCCCTGCCGCCCTGCGTTCCTACCCTGGCGACGAGCGCATGCGCATGCCGGCCGGCTGGGCGGTTGACGAATGGCAGTTGGCCAACGGCGGCGGCGGCGGCGGCGGCGGCGGCGGCGGCGGCGGCGGCGCAGGAAGCGGCAGGGGCGGCAGCGCCTGGCCGGAGCTGCCGGGGGAGCTCATCGCTCTGGTGTTCGCTGTCCAGAGCGCGCGCGACGTGCGACGGGGTGCGCCGCTCAGCCTGCGGCGCCCTCCGCCTGTAGCTGTCATCGTAAACTTCATGCCATAGCTGCGAGCCGGGCTGCGTGTTATGTCGATGCAGGTTGGCGCCCGCAGCCGAGCTGGGCCCGCAGGTGGTCCACCGACCTTAGACTTTAGGGGCTCTGCACGACGTGTGCAATGCACCGCCCCGACCATGCACAGTCAGACCTGCGTCCATTACGTTGGACGTCTTTTTCATAATGTCGTAAACCTTCCGTCGTTACCATATGCACACGTGCGAGCCATTTGGGGTGACCTTGGCAGAGGCAATCGTGGCACAATGTGGAGAGCTGAAGTGGGGACTGTGTGCCCGACGCGCATCCTTACTGCAACCAGCATGACTAACCCCGCGTGGTCACCAACATGCTGACCATGCGCCCCTGACCGGCTGGCGCGCGCCGCGGCCGCAGGGCGGCTGGTGTGCCGCGCGTGGCGGGCCGCGCTGGACGCAACGGTGACATCACTGGCCGTGGGGCCGCGGGCGCGCGAGGCGCCGCCGCACCACTGGAACCGCCAGCAGCTCATGATGCAGCGGCTGCCCGCGCTGTTCCCGTGCCTGCGCAGCCTGGACTTCAATCAGGCGCGATCCGGGGCGCCCGCGCGCCGCCGAGCATGCCGCTCGCCGCCCACTCCGGCTGCCCGGCGTCCTTCCAGCGGCCCGGTGTCCAGTTCCTGCGTCAGATGTCCCACGCGGCACCCCTGCTGGCAGTGTCTTCCATGCGGAGGGCTGCAAGAGCGCTGGCGTCAATGCCACGCCCTCTTCTGGGGGCGTCTACGAAAGCAGCCTGCTGCGCATGTTCCATCAAGACGCCGAGCATGCCATGGGCGTGCTTCGCAGCTTTTCTCGGCCCGGCGCCGCCCTGGGCGCGCGCGGGGAGCGCGCGGGCGGCGGTCCGGCGGGCCCCAATCCTGATTGGCGGGGTCCGACACCGCGCCCTCTGCGCGCAGGGCATCGGCAGCGACCTGCTGGTGCTGCCACCGGGGCTGCCGCGCAACATGGCCATCGTGCCGCGCGTGCCGGAGATCGCGGTGACCGCGTCGCGCACGGTGGAGCACGCGCTGGCCATGCGCGCGCTCGCCACGCGCGCCAGCGTCCGCGCCTTCCGCCTGGTGCGCTCGGCGCGCTGCGGCCCGCACCCTGCGTGCTGCGGCTCGCGCCCGGCCTGCCCACATGTGTCGGTGCCGCGAGCCGCCCATGGCTCTGCCTAATGCATTCTCAGTGCGCGCCTCTGTCGAAGGCATGCGCTGTTTCCCAGGAATTAAACAACGTTGCTCAAGCTGCTCTATGCACCTGTTCCTGCCTGATGCTTAAAAGTGCGCCTTCATGCAAGCACACCCCAGCCGGCACTTTTTGCACCGGACACAATTGCTTGCACAAGGACGCAGGCAGCGCGTATGCAGAAGATTTGCTGCCAGAGCGTGCGCCACACTCCGCACATCCTGTGTGCGCTCGATCGGCCGCCGGAGCGGGCGCCGTGCGCTTAAACCCTGATCCTACCCTGACTCTCCCCGCCGGCGCCAGGTGCTGCCGATGCCGCTGGAGGATGCCGAGCTGGCAGACATCGTGCGCGAGGTCGGCGGCAAGCTCGTGCGGCTGGAGCTGCAGGCGGTGCGCGCTCGCGCCGCGCGCTGCCCCCCCGCGCCCTGAGAGATCAGACGTCTGGATGCATTGCTCTCATAATACACACAAGGGCCAAGGTGGGGCGGCATTGCTCTTCAGGGTAGCAGGGCCGCACTTTGGTGTCTGGCTGGCTCCATGCAGTTGTGACTCCAGAGCTGTGCTGGCGCACTGCAAGCATGCCGCAGCCCTGCGCTTATGCCTACGTTCGGTAAAATGTGATGCCTGTCTGCAGCCATCCGCAGCATGCCACCCCCTGCATGGGGGGAGCAGCGAGCCGAAGCGCCGCCCGCGCGCGCGCCAGGCATACCAGCTGACGCTGGCGGGCTTTGAGGCGCTGGGCGGCGCGACGCAGCTCACCTCACTCAGCATCGACCACCTGCAGGCCTGCCTCGCTCTGACCTGCCCTAAGCCTAAACATTCTCCAACCCTGGCGCTACGCAGCACACTCTCCACTTATTCCCAGCAAGCATCGAACACCTGTGGGCCCGCCTCGCCGCATGCTGCACAGCACTGCCCTCAAGCAAGCTGCCGGTTGGGCCGCCAGGCGAAGCCCGCGCTGAGCACTGCACCAAGCGGCGTGCAGCGCCAGGTGCTAGTGACAAGCATGCCAGCAGCAGATCGGGGGGCTGCCCTGCATGCGGCGCCGCACCACGCCTGCAGGCGCAGGAGGCCCGCGCGGCCTCGCCGGTCAGCCACTGTGGAGGGCTCCCTAACAGGGGAGGCTGGTGCAAGGCGCACCTTGTTTGAGGCGGCGCCGCATGCCTGCAGGCGCAGGACGACAGCGCCGCCGCGCCGGGCGGCCGCGGCTGGGGCTTTCTGACCAAGCTGACGAGCCTGCGCGCGCTCGCCATCCGCTCGCGCTGCGACAACGACTCCGGCATCGGCCAGGCGCGCAGCCCGCGCGCCCGCCGGCCTAGCCTTCGTGCTTAACCGAGTCAGGGCTTGCGCATGTCCCCTGCACAATGTGTTGGAAAGGCGCTTGCTGGCCGGAAGCTGCTTCACCATGGCATGGAAGATGTTTATCGATTGGGCGTGCGTATATAACCCTGCAATAAACAAGTTTGGGCATGCTGACAGCCTGTCCATGACAGGCCATTTTCTGGCATGCTGCTTTCATTACCACCAGCAATGTACTATCATGCTCAGGCATATGTATGACTTTCTGTGGCATATGGTATGCTGCGGTCATACCACCCACAACATACCGGTTCCCGTCCGATCACCGAAGTCAAATTGGGTTGGGCCTCACCAGTACTGCGTTGAGGAAGCACGTGGGAACCCGAGGTGCTGTTTTTTTGGCTGGCATGTGTGCTGCAGGGCATGTGCATGTGTGTTACATGAAAAGGCACATGCAGTGCTTGCACTTGTGATGCATTCAATCTTTTGGCGTCCTGCACGCGGGCCATCTTGTGGCCAGGCAGGCCGCATGCTGCGCATGCTGGAATGCTTGCCGCAGGGCACATGAAGGGCACATGCATTACTTTTACACCGCGGTCCAAAAGGGTCTGTGATCGCTGAGGAGCGATCCCTATGTCTGTTCGCCCTAGCGTAGCACTGCAGCTCTCTTTTTTACCCGAGGGCCTGCCCAGTCGTCGTCGGAGCGATCGGTCGGTCGATCGGTCAGTCGATCGGTCGATCGATCGGGTCGGTCGATCGATTGGTTCTTTTTGGCCCGTCAGAATGACGGGCGGCACGCCTTGTGGAATGTTATACATCTAATGTTTGCTGCAGGGCACATGAAGGGCACATGCAGCAATGCATTTGCAATGTCATCTTTTGGCGTCCTGCACGCGGGCCATCTTGTGGCCAGGCAGGCCGCATGCTGCGCATGCTGGAATGCTTGCTGCAGGGCGGGCACATGCACCGCTGCAAGCTGCAGAGCCGAGGACACGCACGGCATTGCATTGCTGACACGTGCTGGGAGCTGTCCCTCCCAACTGTCCAGCCTTCCCACGCATGCCGAGCGGCCGCGCAGGCGCTGACGCCGCTGACAGCGATGACGTAGGCGGGTGTCTGGGGACAGAGGCAGTTCTTTGCCTCAGCAGATTTTTACAGCAGTGGCCCGCCCCTCCCAGTAGGGGAGATGCTTTGTTACTGTTTTGCATCATGCGGCGCACAGCACATGGTGGTGGCAGAGCCAGCGTGCTGCCCAGCGTTGCGGCTGCGGCAGCCGCCCAGCTGTGCCGGCGGGAACGCAGCATGCGGCTGGTGGCAGGCCTGCCCCTGCCGAGCGGCGAGAGCTGCTCGCACTTGGTGTGCATGCATGCAGGCGCGGGCTGATGCGGCACACGGGCAGGCCTAACCCTACCCTATACCGCAGGTGGGTCGCATGGCGGGCCTGACGGACCTGCGGCTGCGCCTGAAGCGCATGAGCAGCGCGGACGCGCACGCGCTGGCCGGGCTCTCCGCGCTGCGCTCGCTCGACCTGGAGGCGCGCACGCCTGCACGCCTGCACGCGCCAGCACGCTTGTGTGTATGAAGTGCTGAACCTGACTGACAGGCAATTGCACCCCAACGCAGCACAAACATTTGCCACGTCCATGCACACGCACGAGCGAGCCCCCACCATTGCTGGCCCCCTTCAACACACACGTGGCCGGCGAGCCAGGCTGCCAGGGCCTGCAGCGTGCCCGCGGAGCGCACACCGCCCTATCTCCATGCCCAGCAGTGGATACCACTCACTGGTAAGCAGGAAGCGCTGCGCTAACACGCGCGCCCCAGTGCGCGCAGGTGTGCTTCACAGTTCGGTCAGTGCGACACCTAACAACCCATGTCTAAGCTAACTTAACTAAAATTTCTACCCCACCCCAAGCCTAGAGCGCTGCGCTGAGGCGCGCGCCCCGGCGCGCACAGGTGTGGCTCACGCCGGTCAGCGCCAGCCTGCTGCGCGTGCTGACGGCGCTGACTGCGCTGCGCGCCGTGCGCCTGGAGGCCTACACCATCAACGACATCACGTGCTGTGCGCGCCCCCGCGGCTGCGGCCGCCCCGGCCGGGGCCCCGCGCCCGCGCCTGGCCATCCGGCAGCGGGATCGCGCGAGCGCTTTCCTTCGCAGGGCCCGGACGCCGCCGGCGTAGCGGCCGGCTACTCCAGCACCGCCTGATTAGGTCTAGAACTAGGCATGGCGATGGTTGCCACAGCACTGTCTGGTGCTGCTTCAGGCTGTTCGGGCGCCGGGCGCCGCGCGCCCATTCCCTGCAGCTGTCCGGCGGCCGGCGGCGCGCGCCGCGCCCGCCGCGCAGACCGGCCGCGCGCGCGCAGGCGTGGACGTACTGCGCAAGCTGCCGCTGCTGGCGCACGTGGACCTGCGCCTGAGCGGCAGCGAAGGCGCCGCCGACGCCACGCTGGCCGCCGTGCGCAGCCTCGCGCTCTGCTCGCGCCTGGTGCGCGCCCAGCTCGGCTTGACACAGTGTTTGTTTTCTCCGAGTCTTTCTCCGAGTGTTTTGCTCTGAGTCGCTTTGCATGAGCCTCAGGACAGCACTGCAAGGTACCGCAGCAGAATGCTGCAGCTCTGCTGTGCAGGCAGCATGCGGGCGCCCTGTCTGCATGTGGGGCCTGCGCGCTGCTGGCGCGCCTCGTGATGCGCTGGCCTGCCGGGCCTGCGGTGCCGCGCTGCGTGGAGCCGTGCATGCATATTTGCTATTTGTTGCAAGGGCTGCCAGCCTGCACGGTCATCGCAAGAGCGCCCTGCCCCTCATCTTCACCTGTCCTCCCTTCCGTTACCTAATCTTACCCCACCGCGACCTGGTTTTGTGAGGATGTTGTAGACGGCCTGTGCGTGCCGCTGCGGAGTTCGGCCCGCTGCAGGCGACCGGGGCGCGCGCGCGCGCGCAGGAGTCACTGTGCCTGGCGGCGCCCGCTAGCGTGCTGCCCGCGCTGGCCGGCGCGTCCGCGCTCACCGCGCTGCGCATCGGCGACGCGGGCCTCATGCAGGTGCGGGGGCGCGCGCGGGGTCTCACCCTGCGCTGCCGCTGCGGCGCATCCCACGCATTCAGCTGTTGGTCGTCCTGATTCTGCATGTGCGCTAAAGCAGCGTCATGAGTGCCTGTGATGACACGGGGCGCTGGTTGCATGCGCCGTGTAAGCTGCCGCGAGCGCAGGCAGCCGCTGAGCATAGCTTCTGTCCGGGCACTGGAGCGCACGCACCCTGCCTGCCCCCGCACCGTGCCTCAGGCGCCGCACGCCGCAAGCTGGTTCGGCCCACTGACCGCACAGCTGCGGCGCATGCGGGCCGCGGCCCTGACCGGGCTGCTGTCGCGCCGGCGTCGTGCGCCGGCGGCAAGTGGTCGTTGGTCAGGCGACCACCTTAACCTCTCCCTGTACCCCGACCAGGTCGTCACTGGCGCGGAGCTGCCGGCGCTGCCGGCGCTGCGCGCGCTCAACCTGAAGCACTGCCCGCGCCTGCACGACGCCGGGCTGGCCGCGCTGGCGGCCGCATGCCCCGGGCTCGCCGAGCTGCACGTGCGCGCGGACGCGCTGTCCGGCGGCGGCCTGGCTGGCCTGGCCGGCCTGGGCGCGCTGACGCGCCTAGAGCTGCTGGACCCGCGCGCGGCGGCCGCCAGCGGCCTGGCCGCCGCCGTGGCCGCGCTCACCGGCCTGCAGGTGCTCCTTCCTGCCTACTGGCCTGCCGCCCCGGCCTGCCGCTCCTGCTGCGCGCGCGCCGCGAGTGCTTGCTGGGCAGGCTGCGGGGCGCGCGGCCTGCCAATGGGCGTGCATATGCGAGCCCATGTCCGGGCCCCGCGGCGGCTACTCTGGACGTGGGGCGCACGCGCTCGCACCTGACACACCGCTTTCAAGCAGCACGTTGCTTCGGCTCCGCCGCCGGCGCGCAGTGCCATGCGGCGGGCTTACCAGGGCTGAGATTCACCCTACCCTGAACCGCGCAAGAGCTGCGCGTCTCGCGCTCGAAGCAGAGCTTCTACCGGACAAGCACCACGATGGGCTGGAGGACCTGCTAGGTTCAGGGATTGTAACCCTGCCCTGGCCCGCGCAGGAGCTGCGCGTGTCGCAGACAATCAGAGCTTCTACCCGGACATCCACCTGGACGGGCGCCAGGACGGGCTGGAGGACTGCTGGGCTTAGGGTTCTAAATCTAACCCTGGCCCGCGCAGGAGCTGCGCGTGTCGCGCACGATGCAGAGCTTCCACCCGGACGGGCACCAGGACGGGCTGGAGGACCTGCTGGAGGGCGCGGCGGCCGCGGGCGCGCCGCGCGGCCTGCTGGAGGTCTCCGAGGGCTTTTACCCCGCCTGCCAGGGCAGTCTGCTGCGCCCGCTGCCGCAGTACATCTACCTGTAGAGAAGGCGCGGGAAAAGATACATGGGGCGCCTGGCGGCGCAGCGGCTGCCGAAGCTCGGAAAGTGACTGCTTGGCCGCCCCACGTTTTCCAGGGTGTGCTTTGCATGTAAAGGCCTGGTGAGATGCGTTTACATCACAGACGACATGCGTGTACATCACAGGTGACTTCAGGTGATCTCCGCCGGAGATTCTCCGGTGTGCGCTGGCCCCGCACTGCTGGGCATGACGCCACGAGCGCCGGCCGTGGCGCTGGTTGCGAGACATGCTTTGGCCACGCGGGACGCGGTGCATGTGTGAGTGACAGGAAGTCTGGTATGACGAGGGCGGCCTGACATAAAATCAAATAAATCAAGACTGGGGTGGGTAGCGGTGCGGGGTGCGCTCTGCCTGGCGGATTGAATAAGCGGCTCCAAGGACGGAAGTCGCAGGCAGGACCTGCATGCTGTCATGCTGGCCTGGGCATGTTCGTGAGAAATGCGTGCACAATGTCAAGTCTGGGTTCCATGCCACTTTGTGGGCGTGCCCGCCCTCAACCTTGTTTGGCGGGGGCGTTGTGTCGGAGCGCAGCCCTCTGCCCTTGCGTGGCTGCTTTGCCATTTGATTTGCATGGGATGACTCCTGATGGAATCAACCTGATGTTGTACACGAGAGCTTGGATGCATGCATTCTACTCAGAGTGGGCTGCAGTGCTGCACAGCTTGCAGGCCGTGCGCGCAGGATGTGGCCATGACCTGCATGTCCGGGTATATGCTGCTCGCGCCGGTGCAACACGCAGCAGGAACGTATGCAGGTCTGATGGCCGCCTTTAATGGAGCAGTGCATGTCCTCGCAACCTGTGACGTGCTGTTGAAAATGACACAGGAGGTTGCACCTTGTGCAGCATGCTTACTGTCATCAGGGCCCAGGTTACAGGAAGCAGGAAAGCAGCGCATCGGCACGACGGTGGTCTGAACAGCAGGCATTCGAGGGGCCTTGAGTGACGATGGTGCCCCACATGCCCCCCTTGAGCTACAAAATGCTGGGCCCCTCCCCCGGCGCGGCGCACGAAATTGCACATATGTGCACTTTCCAGCGCTGGTCCGCTGCTGCGTGGGGTGGCCGCCTGCCTCGGGACGTGGGCGCTCGCTGTCTGTAGAAACAGCCTATAGTTGCGCCCAAGCGCGCTCGCTCACTTGCCCACCCCCGCATTCCGTCCACTTCGCACAACACGATAGACGGCCTGCAACAGAGACCGCGCCCGCTTTTGGGGGCACAGACCCTACCTACACCCTTCTCCTCAACATGACAGGAACATACTGACATGGGCCCGCGCCCGCCCCATCACCGCGCGGCGCCGGCCCTAGCTTACCCCCCTCCCCGGGCCTGGAGAGCGCGCCGCGCCCTAGACGGTCTCGGCCGCGCGCGGCGCCGCCGCAGCGGCCGGCGCCTTGTTGGGCCCGACAAAGGCCTGGTTGTCGTACGTGGTGGTGGTCGCCGACGCCATTGCGCGGCGGCGGCGGATGGTCAGCACGGCAAACGCGCACAGCGCCACGAACGCCGCCAGGCCCAGCGCGAGCAGCACCCAGTGCCACGCCGGCTGCCCGTGGCCGCCCGGGTCGGCGCTGGCCGCGGTGGCCGCGCTGGCAAAGGGCGCGCCCTCCGGCGCACTTGCGAAGCGGTCGGCGCCGGCGGCCATCGCGCCGGCGCCCGCCGCCGCGGCGGCGGCGGCGCTCGCGGCCTCCGCGCCGGGCCGGCGCAGCACCGAGTCAGAGTCGGGCGCGGGCGCGCCCTCCACGGCGGCCGAGGGGCCCGCGGCCGGCGCGAGCGCGTCGTCGGTCGTCGCGCGCGGCGGCTCATACGCGTCGGGCGCCGGCGCGGCGGGCGCCTGCGCGGCGGTGCTGTGGCCGGGCGTGTCGATGCGCGCGCGCGAGTCGCCGGTGTGCGGGTCGCTGCTCGAGTGCGAGGAGTCGCTGCTCGCGTGCGAGTCGCCCGAGTGCGACGAGTCGTCGGTGCGGCGCTGGCCCAGGCCGGGCAGCGGCAGCGGGCCGCCGCCGGCGGGCGGCGCGCCGCTCTCCTCAGCGACCGCGCCCGGGCCGGACGGCGGGCAGCTCTGCACCGGCATGAGCACCGGCGGCGCGTCGGTGCTCGTGAAGTTCCACTCCTCGGCGTTGCGCACGGGGAAGTCGGCGCGCGACGGCAGCGAGCCGCACAGCTGGCCGTTGCCTGCGGGCCGCGCGCGGCGCTCAGCGGCTCAGGCTGCACATGGGGCTGCTTGTCCGACATGCATGTCTCCGCCTGCTGCATTCAACAACCCGCAAGAGCGCGCATGCAGCGCGCCGTGCTGCGGGCGCCAAAGTGCGCGTGCCGTTGAGTGAACGACAGGGTTTACTGTAATGCGGTGCGCTTCCAGCGGAGTGCGCGGCGAATCGCAGACAGGCATGGGCGCTGCATGCAGGCTGCGCGGCCTGCCAGAACCGCGGCCGCCCTACGAGGAGCGCGGGCAGGGGCCGCACCCGGGAAGAGCAGGACGGAGGTGATGGACGGGAAGTTGGTGGAGTTCTTGCGCCACGTGGCCGGCAGCGGCCCGGACAGGCCGTTGTGCGTCAGGTTCATGGTCACCAGCTGCTGCAGGCCGTGGCTGTTGCCCCAGCCGGCCGGCAGGCCGCCGGTCAGGCCGTTGGAGCCCAGCTGCGCGCGCGGTCGCCGCAGCCGCTAAGATGCTGGGCGCCGCGCGACGCGCTTGGCTGCTCACGACACCGCTGCTGATCTCAAGATGACATGCGGATAAATATGTCAAAGAGTCCTTATGATGAGCATGGAGAGCGGCAGCTTGCCAGGCACATGCATGCCCGGGAAGCATGCGGACATGCGGGGACGTTTGGTGCAGCGGCGCGTCGACAGAGCAGGGCCCAGCGGCGGCGGCTGCCAGGCGGACACACAGCCCGGCGGCAGGTGTCAGGTGCGCAGGCGCGGCCTGCTGCGCACAGCAGGAGCACAGGCAGAGAGACAGGCAGCCGCAGCGGGGCTGTGCAGGGCGCTGCGGGCTGGGGCCGAGCGGGGACGCTGCCGACGGGCCGCACCTGCAGGCGCTGCAGGCTGCGGAAGCCGTTGGGCGCGCCCCATGCGTCCGGCAGCGGCCCGGACAGCTCGTTGTCGGACAGGTCCAGCGTCTGCAGCGCCAGCGCGGTCGCCCAGCTGCCCTCCATGGGGCCTGCGCGCGCGCGCGGGCGGGCCTGGGTCACGCGCAGCGCGCAGGGCCCATGCACCACCAGCGGTCCGTTGCCCGCCCTTCAGTAGCCCGACCCCAGGCATCCGACTGAAGCAAGAGACCATTCAACAACACTTCCGGCCTTTGGAACTGTCCTACCAACGCCGCGCACATGCCTCCCTTTGTTTCACGACCAGGCAACGCGCCTGCCTCGCCCCGAGCCTGGAGCGGCCACCCGAGAGGCAATGCACCGCAGCTGCAGGGAGGCTCCGCGGAGGCGCGCTTGGCGGCAGGAGGGCCGCACCCCACAGCTGGTTGTGGTGCAGGTCCAGGCCCTGCAGGAAGGCCAGCGGCGGCAGCAGCGGCGCGCCCAGCACGTTGTTCAGGCCGACCGCCGCGCCGCGCAGGCCGTAGCCGGCCAGGTTCAGGCAGGTCACCTGCGGCGCTCAGTGTTGCAGGTTTGGCTGCCTGTGCTGAGACAGGTGTGACAGCTGCCGCGGCGCAGCACACCTCAGATTACCCCCTGCGATCTGCAATTTCAGACATGAGCCAGTTTCCTTTGCAAGTGTGCAGGCAATTGACAGCAGGGCCTGACGTTTACTTTCGCGTTCTGCAAGGCCCTCTGCTGCTGGCGCCTGGCGCCTTGCTTTAATTATCATGCTTCAGGCAGCACGCCGGCTGTTGGTAAGGCCAGAGGCTGCCGGAGGCGCGTTCACAGCACAGGCGGGCCGCACGTTGCCCGCGCGGTTGCATGTCACGCCCGTCCATGAGTGGCTGGATGCGTCCACGTAGGCGCTGTTGTTGGGGTCGCACGCCGCGCCGTTCTCCGCGGTCGCCTGGTCGGATGGGCACATTGCGCGGCTGTCGCGGTTCCAGCCGGTCATGTTGTGGCCGCGGTAGACCGACTGCGCACCGCGCACACGTCTCAGCGCGCGCCGGCGGCCGCGTCACACCATGCAATATGAACAGAATATCTCCAGCGCCGAGGTATCTCCAGCGACTGCGCATGCGCTGCTGCGCTTCAAGAGGCTTCCCAAAGGGGTCGGCAACGTCGAGCGCGCCGCATGGCCCCGTGTATCCGGGGGATCTTGCGCAGCTGTGCCGCACAGCGCCTTGCGCAAGCGCTCTACCGGCGCCGCAGCCTGCCGTGCAGGCACAGGCAGGCACGCTGGCGTGCGCGCGGCGCGCTCCTGGCGCCGCCTCGCGCGGAGCACCCTAGCTACAGCAGGCATCTAGATCTATAGCCCTGTCATCCTCTGCCCGTGCTGCCCTGCGTGCAGCCTGGTGCAGGCCACCGCGGCCCACGCTGCCGCCGGGCGGTTGCTCTGGCGGCATGCTGCCCCTTGCAGGGACCCTTCAGCCCCGGACTGCCCCGGCTGCACTCGGGGCCATGGCTCGCAGCAACGTCCCTGGGCACAGATCTGCCCACAAGTGCAGAGCAGACTGCCGACGCGGGCGCACCGCAAAGTTCTCCATGCTGTTCGAGAACAGGCGCAGCGCCAGCTCGTCGCTGGGCGCCGGCGTCCTGCCGTTCTGCGCGGCTGCGCACGCCAGGCACAGCAGGCCCAGGCCCGCCAGCAGCATGTTGCGGCCAGCCATGCTGCCAAGCCCCTCAGGTCTCAGCCAGGCAGGCTAGCGCTTGGCACCTGGTCAGGTGTCCCACTCGCCCACGCTTGCTGCACTGCACGGACAGGTGAGCACCTCAACTGCGCGGGAGTCGTATGTTTGGCGCAGCGGCTAGCTTTCGCTTAAGCTTTCGTGGCTAGGGCTTCCGACAGGGGTTGCTGTTGCAGGAGTCCCTGCAGGCTTTCTTAGTCCGGTGGCCATCATGAGCATCACACATGATGCAGCGGCGGATGCCTTGTGCTACTTACGTGACAAGCCTCCGCACGCTGTAGAAAGGTCAAATCATGTAAAATGCATGCATTTGCATTGAGGCCACTGCATGATGTGTTGGCGTCCACTAGCACAGCAGGCCTGCTCCGGCGGTCACTCCCCTCATGAACGCCGCCAGGCAGCTGCATGCCTACATAGCACCCCTCACACCAGCACACGCACGCATGAATGTAGCTCCACACGCACGCTGCCAGCTCCGTGCTTAGTCCAGTCAAACCCGAGCGCGCTGCGCACAGTTCTACGCCCTACGCACGGATGCCGGCCAGCGCGCGCCGCGCGGCGCCGTTACCGAGCAGTGCAGCGCCCTCGTGCGCGCGACCGCGCACCTCCGCGGGCGCGGCAGCCGCCGCGGCCACCTTGGCCAGGCACAGGCGCGCGCGCGCGGTCAGCCCGGCGTGCCTGCGCGCCCGTGCATCGCATGGTGGCCGCCCGCGCGGCGGCAGTCTGGCCGGTGGTCAGCACATGCATGCTGCCAGCGCTGTGCAGTCCAGGAGCGTCAGTGCACAGCAGAGGCAGTGCACGGAAGCACCCGCGGAGACGCAAACCCCATGGACACACACTGACACGCAGCGCACCTGGCGGCCACACGCAGCAGCGCGGAGAGCGCCATGCTCGCCAGGCGCGCGTCCGCGCCGTCCTCGTCGGCCGGCGGGGTCGCGTCGGCGGACGCAGGGCCGCGCGCCGGTGCCGCGCCTCCGTGATTCCGCGCGCGCCCTGCGGCCTGCGCGCACACACAGTCATGCAGCGCTCGCTGCGCATGCTGCATACCAGGCGATCTCTACCAGCAGGAAGCCGGCCGAGTGCGCACACCGCGAGTAGACCGTCCCGCATGAGTCATACGCCCGCCTGCGCGTCTGGTGCCAGGTGCGGAGCCATGCATGTCGCAGCGCGCCGCGCGGCACGCCCCGCAATTGACCGGGAGCAGGCGCAGCGAACGCGCGAGCGTGCCCCGTTGACGCCGCGCTCTCGTTGTATCGGTCGTTTCCTTGCGGTGTGCATGTGCACACCGACTGGCATATTTGCGCGCGGCCGCGCAGCAGCATCCGTCGCAGCCCCGTCCTGTGCCAGGCTCCTTAGGCCCGCCCAGGGCCAGCTGCTCACATGCGAGCGCGTGTCGCCCTGCGGCCCTGCCTGCGCCAGCCAGGCGTGCTGATGGGCGCCTCCGGGCCCGTGGTCCCGCGGCAGGGCTAGGGTGCGGCAGGAAGAGGGCCCCCCACCTGCGCCAGCCACTCGTACACGAGCGCCTCCAGCACCTCGGCCGTCGCCGCCGCGTCGGCCTCGGCCTCATCCGCGGCCGCCGCGGCCGCCGCCAGGCCGCGGCCGCCGGCCAGCGCGGGCGCGGCGTCGGACACCCGCCCGTCAAGGTCCAGCGTGCGCCCCGCCAGGCGGCCCGCCAGGCGCACCAGCGTGGCCGCGAGCTGCGCGGCCTCCGGGTCCCCCCGGCCCGCGGTCATGGCCTCCACCACTGCCGCCGGGCGGCGCCCGCTCAGGAGCCTGAGGCCGAAGACCCACAAGGGCGCGCAGGGCGGGTTTGGGTGCGCTGTCTCGGCCCGCGCGCCGCCCAGGCAGGACGTCTCTGTCGCGCTGCAGCTCAAGGTCGTGATTGCGACAAAGGCATGCAAGTGTAAGCATGGGTCGCTGCTGGATGCGTGCATGGCAGAGAGAGAGTCGGCGGCTGTAGACAGGGTCTAGACAGGGGCACCATGACATGCTCAGTGATGGCAACACCAGCAGGGAGCTCGCAGCCGGGGCAAAGACCCCGGTATGGGCAGAGCGCTGCACATACTCGAGCTGTAAGCAGGGGATGACCTGTGGGCCGCCTATCACGCACCCCTGACTTACTGTTCCAAAGGCGGGCTGAGGGCGGCAGCCGCTTGACCATGCAGGCTGGCACAGGCTCAGAGGCCCAGAGGCCCTACCCTGCCCTTGCCTACCCTACCTAGAGGCGCTGGGGCTCGCCTGCGGGCCGCAGGAGCCGCAGGACGACCGGGTGGCGCTCAGCTGCAGCGGCGGCGAACTCGCGCGTGGCGGCCCCAACCTGCGCAGTGCGAGCGCGCGGCGGTCAGCGCGGGCGCGCCCGGCCGCGCCCGCAGGGGGCTCGGCGCAAGACAGGCGGCGGCAGCAGGATGCGCGAGGGCAGCCGAGGTGCGGGGCCTGCGGCCGTCCGCGCAGACGGCAGGAGCAGCCTCAGCCCAGGAGGCGTCGCGGCTTGTTGCTGCAGGGGTGACCGGCTCCTGCCGTGCACTGGAATGCTTGTGCAGGCGGGCGGAGCCCCATGCAGTCAGGTTCATCTCCAAAGAAACGTGCTTCATGAAACAGGTGTGCAGGCTGTCATGTCGGGGCACCGGGAAGGGCACCCCTGAGCCGGTCATGCGCACCTCGGCGCGCCAGCCGAGCAGCGGGCACAGCGCGCCGCGCCGCGCCAGCAGCACGGCCAGCGCGGCGGCCGCCTCGCGTGAGCCGCCGTCGCGCGCGACCACCGCGAGCGCGCCGCGCAGCAGCGCCGGCCCGGCCGCGCGGCACAGCGCGTCGGCGCGCGCGGCGGTGCCCCTGAGGGAGTGCGCGGGGTGCGGCGCGGGCGCGCCGGCGGCCAGCGCAGCGGCCGCGGCGGCCGCGGCCGCGTGCGTCCCCCAGTCGATGTCCGGCGGCGGGGCGCCAGCATGGCACGAGTGCGCCGCCAGCGCAGCGAGCGACACCTGGTGCAGTCACGCTGCCAGCTGTGCAAACCGGTCGCCGCTGCTGGCACGCCCGGAAGCGCCTTCTGTTGGAGGCTGCCGCACGGCGAGCTCCCAAAAATGCAGTGCCCGCGGCCCAGTGGCCGCGCCACACATAACATGGGCTGCTACTCATGCAGACGGTCCTGGGCGTCCATGGTGTGGTACAGAGTGTGCATGCAGGGCTAGCTGCCTCGGCTCTAAGTACTGTCGCACGGGCAATCGCAGGCGTGAAACACAGTCACTGTGTGCGTGGGAGGTGCTGTCATAGACGCTGTGTGGTCGCCTGGAGGCCAGACGCCGCGGCGGCGGCCGCGCCGGGCGAATGGGCGCCGCCGGCGGGCTTGGCGCCGAGGCCGGCCGCGCCGTCGGCGGCCGCCGCGCGGAACGGGAAGGCGGGCAGCGACGGCGCGGCCGCCTGCAGCGCGAGCAGCAGGGCAGGCAGGTCCAGCAGCCGGCCGAGCAGCGGCGCGAGCGTGGCCCTGGACACCTGCGCGCCGCGCCAAGCCGCTGCGGTGCCATGCTGCAGCGGTGGCCGCGAAGTGCATGGAGCCCGGCATCTGCCCGCCGCAGCCCGCGCCGTGCTGAGTACGCGAATGCGGCCGCTGCTGCCCAGCGCTGCGCCGCCGGGCTCGCAGCTGCTGCGTGCGGAGCGCGCATGCCCGGCGCTCTCGCGGCCGCGCGGGCCTGTCAGGGCTGCCTGGCCATGCACAAGGAGGTCTGCATTCCAAGAGCCTGGCTCGACCCAGGAGGCATGCATGTGCTTATCCAGCTGCCAGGTGCGGCTGGCGGCGGGAACGCCGCGGCGAGGGCGAGGGTCGCGTGGGCAGGCCCGCGCACCAGCAGGGGCAGCAGGGCGAGCACGGCTTCGGCGGCCGCGTGCGGGTGCCACGCGGCGGCGCGCAGCCACAGCGGCCAGTGCTGCTGCAGCGCCGCGCGCACGCCGGGCGCGGCCGCGGCGCGCCAGGCCTGGACGGGGTCGGGATCCAGCGCGCACGGCCCCGACCCCGCGTCCGCCAGCGCGCCGAGCGCGCGGGCGGCCGCCAGGACGGTATCCGCGCACGCCCACTCCCGCGCCAGGCCGCCTCCGAGCGCCGCCGCGGCCATGCGGTACGCGCCGCGCGCCGCGCGCGTGGTTAAGTTCTGGGGCGGGGCGGGGTAGAGTCCGGCGCCGCGCGCGCTGGCGGCGGCGCCGCCTGCCGCTCCGGCGGCGCTGCGGGGGCGTTCGGCGCCGGCGTCCGGCTCGGCCGCAGGGTGGATGAGCAGCGGCAGCAGCGCCAGCTGCAGCCGCGCATGCTGCCCCGGCCACCTGGCCCGCGCGGCGCGGGGCGCTCGGCAAGCTACGTGCAGATGCCAGACAGCCGGGTGTTCACGAAAGGCGTGCGGTAACGGACGAGCAGTGTGCAGCACGCGAAGTATGCCGTAGATTGACAAAGCCCTAGCCAGCGACGATGATGTGCACGGGCGCGGCTGGAGACCGGGGCGCACGAGGCAATGGCCCAGAACGCGGCCCATGCGGCGGGCGCCGCCCTGGCCGCCTGGCCCGGCGCCGCCTCGCACAAGAGCTGCAGCAGCCGCGCCGCCGCGCCGGCCGCTGCCTCCAGCCCCGGCCTGAGCGCTGGGGCGGCCGACGCCGCCGGCGCGGCCGCCGGCGGCGGCGTACCCGGCGCTGCCTTGAGATCAGAGCCCGGCTTTAGTCTAGCGCCCGCGCCAGGCGCTGGCGCGCGCACAGCGCCAACTGCCGGCACCAGCCCAAGCCCCGCGCTGCCGCCCGTCTCGACGGCAACCTCTTTGAGCACCGTCAGGCAGGCTGCCGAAGCGGCTTCCGCCAGCCGCGGCGCACCCCGCTCCTCTGCCGCGGCGCCAGGGCCGCCTGCGGCCCGCATCGCGCGCAGCCACGCGTGCGCGACCGCCAGCGCATGCGCGGGCGACAGCACGGCGGCGCCCCCGCCGCCGCCGGGGGTCAGCTGCGCGCAGAGGAAGGCCTCAAACGTGGCGATGTCGCTCGGCTGCAGCAGCTCCCTGCGCGCCGACAACGCGCGGCGTGGTGCTCTTCGTACAATATCTAGCACATCGTGCAAATGTACAACAAAGTGCGACTGCAGCTGTAAAGCTTTCTGCGCAGCACCGGCACTGCATGTGCCGGGATTCGGCAACCCGCAGCAGGGTGAGGCCACAGAAAGAAGACATCCAGTTCACACAGGCTGTGGGCCTGCTTTGTACCAACTTCAGAAACCTAGGTTTACATCAGGAGTGCGGGGCGCGCCGGTGCTGCTGCGCCAGCGCGACAAAGCCGGACACGGCTGCGCCCAGGCCGTGGCGCGCCGCTGCGCTCGCCGGGCGGCCCAGCTCGGCCACAAAGCCCGGCAGCGCCTCCGCCAGGCGCTCGCGCTCCGTGTGCACGCCCTGGCGGCGCGCGCGGTGCGGGTGAAACCCTCACAGGGCCCGGCGGCGCGGCCTCCGCCGGTGCGCTCGCGCGCCGCGAACACGCCCCATCGTCACATGCTGGCCGAGACGTGGGACGACAGCTCTCGGCGGGGGCTGGCTTAGGCGCACTCATAGCTTGTCACCCGGCAAATTTGCTGCTGCTCACCGCCTTCAAATCAGTGTGGCGACTCGCCCGACGGCCGCTCGTGCGACAGGCGGGCGACGGGCCTGTAGCTGTAGGGCTGCTGGGAGGCCCCGGAGCACCTTGAAGGCCGGCGGGAAGCTGGCTGTCGCCAGCACGACGAGGCAGCTCGCGGCCGCGCGCTCGGCCGCGCGCTCGGCCGCGCGCTCGGCCGCACCATACCCCACGCCTGTCGCCGTCGCCGGCGTCCCCCGCTCCTGCGCCGCGCGCAGCCCGGCGGCCACGTTCTGCAGCAGCGCGCCGTGCAGCGCGCCGCGCAGCGCCTCGCGCTCGTCGGCCTTGAACGCGCTGGAGCGGGCGAGCAGCGCGGCCTCCGCCGCCGCCGCGGCGCGCCTCAGCGCGTCGCCTCCCCCGCTCGCCTGCAGTGCGCGCACCTGCGGGCGGTCCTGGTGTCTCAGGCGTGCTGATGAAGTGCGCATTGGTGCGTGCGCAGGCGCTACATACAATGTATGTAACGCGCCAGCATTGCGTCTTAAGCTCAACATATATGCAAGGCCAACCACTCACATAGTCTTTTGCACTGCAGTTGGCGGCGCCAGCCTCATGCGCAGAGCCGGACATCTCAGGCTGTGCCGCCTGCGCCCTGCTCTGCGGCTGCCTGCGGAGCGCTGAGCGGGGCCCTCTGGGACGGGGCTGCGAGGCTGGAGCGATGTGCAGACTGGCCGAGCCTGGAGCAACACTCCAGGTAGGTGTAACCCCGGCCCCCATGCATGATGTCACATGAAGTGCAAAGAGCCCAGTGGGGACGGTAGTTCTACCTGCGCTGCCTGCCTGCGCCGCTTGGCCATCATTACCCGCCAGGCAGCACCAGCGCGCAATGCAGCATTGCGCGCCCTGAGCGCTCACATGCCTCCGCACCGGGTGGTCGAGACGCCGGACTCGCCCGTGCAGGCGGCCGACTTTGTCAAGGCGGCCGGCCTCCGCCTGGTGCGCACAATGCGCCTGTCGCGGACTTGCCTGTGAGCTGCCGCCTGCCTCGGAGCCCAGGCGCATGTGCGCCGCCGCAGGTGCGGCCCTACTACTTCGACTTCATCTGCAGCGTCAAGGACCGCTGGACCGGCAGGAGCGCCGTGGATGTCCTGCACCATGTGCGGCTGCCCGCTCCCCGCCGAGCCGCGTGCCCGGCCGGCCACATAGCGAGCACTCACACCACTCGCAAGGCTTGACAGCCTCACAGCGCATGCCGAGCGGCCCGGCACAGCCCGGGCCGCAGGTGACCGTGCGGCCGGGCGCCCCGGCGCCCGGCGGGCGGCCACGCCGCCCGCGCCGCGCCCACCGCGCGCCCGCCCCACGGCGCGGGCTAGGATAGGCTTAACTACGGCCACCCCGCCGCGCAGGAGTTTCCGGCGCGGCCGCGCGAGTACTACGAGGCCGCGTACGCGGACGGGCGCCTGCGCTTGGAGGGCGCGCCGCCGGGCGCGCCGTCCTCGCAGCCGCTGCACCAGGGCCTGCGCATCCGGCACTACACGCACCGCCACGAGCCGCCTGTGCTCGACCTGCCCATCCCCGTGCGTCTCACCCCCAGCAGTCCCGCCTCGCGGCTGCCTCGCAGGCCAGCAGGGCCGCGCGGGATGCCCACAGGTGCCGTGGAAAGGAAGTGCGTGACTTTAGACTGGCGCTGTTGGCGGGAGGCTCCGCTCTTCAGGGCGTTTGTTCTCAACAGCGTGAGCTGTACAAACGCGGCGTCTAGCTGTTCCAGGTCTCTGCGTTCGGCCAGGTCAGCAGCGTCGCGGAGCGCTGCCCGCCCGGCGCCCCGCCTCCCCTCCGAGGCATACCCATGAATGGGGGCGCTGACACAGGCGCCGCCACATCCACTGACCAAGAAGCCGGCCGCCGCGCAGGTGCTGGGCGTGTCAGCGCCCCAGCTCATTGGCACGCCGCGGACGGAGGCAGGGCGCCGGGCGGGCAGCGCTCCGCGACACCGGCGCCGTCGCATCACCTGACCCACAAACCTGCCGCCGTGCAGGTGCTGGGCGTGACGGACGACCTGGTGGCGGTGGGCAAGCCGCCCAGCCTGCCCGTGCACGCGTCGGGCCCGTTCCGCAAGAACAGCGTCGCGGGCGTGCTGCAGGCCGAGGCGCCGGGCCTCGGGCCGCTGCGCCCGGTGCATCGGCTGGACAACAGCGTGTCGGGCGTGCTGCTGCTGGCGCGCTCGGCGCCCGCGGCGCACGCGCTCAACGCACGCATCCAGGCGCGCGCGCCACCCGCGCGGCGGCCCTGTGGTCGTCTCTTTCCAGGGGCCTGGCCGCTCGGCGTGATGCGAGGCGTGTCTGCGCGGACGGATGCGGCATGCCTGTGCTGGACCGACTCGCTCGCTTGGCACATGCCCGTTCCGCACTGCAGACATGCCGCGCGTCGTGCGAGGGCAAGTGAGGCGGGGCGAGCGGCTAGCTGCCGCGCAGCTGCCTGTCAAAGAGGTCTGTGCGCGGGCATCCAACCGCAGCCGGGGGCCACGGGCGGCCCGGCCGCGGCAGGCCGGGGACGTGGAGAAGGTGTACGTCGCGCGCGTGCTCGGCGTCTTCCCCGCAGAGCCCGTGCGCCTCGACCTTGCGCTCGCCTGGAACCCGCGCACGAACCACGTCACTGCCGTGCCGGCCGGCCCGCGCGTCGGCGGCCCTGCGCCAGCGCGCGACGGCGGCGGCGGCGACGGCGGCACCAAAGGGCGGGCGGCGAGCGGCGACGCGCGCGCGGCGCAGCCCTCGGCCTTGGACAAGCGGCACGGCCAGTGCGCATCCTGCGAGGCCGGGCTGCCTCCCGCCAGCGGGGGCTGCTGCGACGCGGTCGGCAGCGGCATGGGCCGGCGCTGCGCCTGCCAGCCCGGCGAGGCCGCAGTGCGCGGGGGGGTTGCAGGCGGGGCATGCGCGGGCCGTGCCGCGGACCTGGGGAGTCCTGCAGGCCCGGCGAGCGCCGCCGACGCTGGGAATGCGGGCGCTGATGAGGCCGTGCGAGACAGCCGAAACGAGGGCGCGCTGTGGGGCCTGCGGGGGGATGCGCGGGGGGACCTGGCGGCTGCGCGCATGCAGCGGAAGAGCGAGCGCGCCGCGCGCAGCGCTGCGGCCGCGGACCGGCGCGCGGCCGCGCACGCGGCCGTCGCGGTGCGCATGGCGGCCGCGGCGGCCGCCGAGGCGGCCGGCTTTGATCCGGCCGCCGCCGCCAAACCCGCGCTGTCAGCCTTCCGGCGCCTGGCGGTCGCGCCGGACGGGCGCACCAGCGTGGTGGAGTGCAGGCGCGCTAATCGCTTATCCATCAAGCCCCCACAGGGCTTTGGTGCGCTGCGTGCGTCAATGTGAGCCTGCTTGCGCCCTGTGGGGGTACGCGCATGCAAGGCCTGCCTGTGACGGAGAGCTGCTGACTGGCGACTCCAGGACAAGCATGGGCAATGGTGCGGACGAACGGTTGGGTGCCTGCGCTGCAGCGGCCGCCCGCCTGTCGTGCTCTCTTTACCAAGCGCATCAAGCAGGCATCAGCATCACACGCCGCGGCCCAGTCCGGCCGCGCGCGCGCTGCGCGCCGGACCAGCGCGATCGACTTCTGGTGGCGCGGGGCCGCAGGCCGCGCACGGGCCGCACGCACCAGCTGCGCGTGCACCTGCAGGCGCTGGGGCACCCCATCGCCAACGACGTGCAGTACGGCGGGCCCTTCCCCGGGCCCGACCGCCACCGCTCCTGGCTCGCAGGCGACGCCGAGCCCGCGAGCGCCGGCCTCGGCGTCGGCGCCGGCCACGGCGTACCCCCCGGCCTTGGTGAGAGCGGCTGCGCAGCAGCGGGCCGCGCCGCCGGCCCGGGCGACCGGGCCGCGGCAGCGCCAGGGGCGCCGGCCGCAGCGCCGCGCGGCGCCTGCGGCAGTGCGGTGGGCGCGGCAGCGGGCGGCGCGGCGCGGGCCGACCGCGGCAATCGTGCGGCGGCTGCGGCGGCGGCCCCGTCGGGCGCCGGGTGCGACAAGTCCGAGGCCGCGGCGGCCGACCGGCCGGCCGGCGGCGGCGGCGCCCCGGAGCCTGGCCTGGGTGCGCGGCGGCCGGCCGGGCCGTCAGCAGAGAGCGCGCTGGCAGCGGTGCTCGCGCAGGCGGCCTGGGTGGGCGGCGAGAACCGCGCCAGCGACCGGGCCGGCGCGCCGGCAGGCGCACGAGCCAACGAGCGGGGTGTGCACAACGGCGCGGCCTCGGCTGCGGCGGCGGCGGCCCTCGCCGCTGAGGGCCAGGTGCGCGAGCAGCGCGCGCACCTGAGCGCCGGCCAGGGCGCGGCCAGCGGCAACCCTGACCTCGGAGCCGACCCTGACCCTGAGGGTCCGCACCTAGAGGGCCCTCGGGCGGCGCGCGGCGCGCCGGCCGGCCCCGCAGCTCAGCCCGGGCGGCTGCTCCCGGAGCTGGAGCGGGCAGCGTGTGACCCGATGTGCCCGCACTGCCCGAGCGTTGCGCTCGAGGGCTACCCGGTGCCACCGCGCCCGCTGTGGCTGCACGCGCGGCGCTACGCATGCGCGGACTGGGCCTTCGAGTGCCCGCTGCCAGGGTGGGCGGAGCCAGGGTTTATGCCCCCATTGCAGTGACGGCCGGCCGCGGCGTGATACGCTGTGCCTGCTCTGCCTGGAGCCTGGCAGGGCACTGAGGTGCAGGGGCTAGGGTAGGGTCTAGTTTGGTATAGTGCCTGATTTGATTCTGCTTTGGCTGCAAGCATGGCGTTGCATGCGCTGTTGACTGCTTTCGCTGCTTGCCAGCCTGTCCAGCTTCCCCATGCGCCGCGATGGAGCGCTTTGCTGTCAGCAAGCAACCCCGTAGCTCTGCTAAAGTACCTGTGTTTGTAGGCAAGAGTGAAGTGTGGCGCCTGATATGGAGCAGCAAATGCCCTGCACCACTCAGAAAGCAACACCAGCTTGACACACTTGGCTTTACGCCCCACGCATGCCTTCTCGCACCACGCGTGCCCACCTTACATGCAAAGGGTCAATCGTTCCCCACATGTGCAGGGCAGCCATCATTCAGACAAGCGCTTGCAGAGTCCCGGGACACGGCCGCAGGCCTGTGCCGCTGGCAGGCGCACAGGGGCCCGGGCCAAGCACGACAGAGACAGATGACCCGCATGCAGGTGAGCACAGCACCACCGCAAGGAACGCATGCTCGCACAAACTCGCATCGGCCTGCGCAGCTGGCAGGGGTGCCTGCAGAGCACCCCTGACACAGCGCCGGCCATGCATCCCTCTAACAGGCAACAGACCCAGGCCGGCCAAATGAGGTCGTTTGCACGCCCCCACCTTGCCAAGGCTTTAACACTACCTCTCAAAAGCATGGCGCTCCAACTTCGCTCGCGCTGAGTACAGGCCGGGGTGGCGAGCACCGCCACTTGCAGACAGATGCATTGCTCTCAGGCCGCTTGCGACCAAAATTGGCGGACATATGCCACCCATGCGTTAGCTGCCAGGCGCAGCGCAATGTCTGTCGAGCGCACCATGGGCATCTTCACAGCAGCGCCGCAGCGCCGCGCGCGCCCCGCAAAATCCGGGCCCAGCCATGGCGCCCGTCACCGCTGCTGCGCGGCCCAGCGCCCGGCATGCGGAGCGGCCATGGGAGGCTCAAAGTCCAGGCGCCGCGGGGCCAGGCCGCCGGCGCGCCACGCGCGCTGCGGGCGGCGGGCCTTGCGGGGGGCGCCCGGCGGGTCCCCGGGGTCCCCAGCACCCTCGCTGCCCGCCCACGCCGGCGTGCGCGGGCCTGGCTCCCGCCCAGCGCATCGCTTGCGGAAAGCCGCGCCTGCGCCCGCCGCCACATCTTCGGCCTCCAGCCCGCTTGCGTCCGTACCGTCGTCTGCGGCCGGCGCTGCCGCAGCGGCGCGCGCTGGCAGCAGCGCTCGCCCGTCCCCTGCTTCTGCCGCGGCGGCCTCCACGCGCGCGGCCAGCGCGCCCACATGCGCCGCCAGCGCCGCGTCGCGCTTGCGCAGGCCCGCCAGCGCGGCAGCCAGGTCCGCGCCCTGCGGCGGCTCCGCGCCGCGCTCGCCGCGCTCGCCCCCCGCCGCCGCCGCGGCCGCGTCCGACGGCCCCAGGCTGAACAGCGCCGCGAGCGGCGAGCGCGCGCGCGCGTCACCGCTCGCGCCCAGCAGGCCCCGGCGCGCCCAGGGCGCGCTGCGTCCGCTGCTGGGGCTGCTCCAGGCACCCGCCGCACCGCCCGTCGGCTCTCCGCCGCCTGCGTGCCCAGGAATACGGGTGTAATGGGGTGAGCTAATGCGCGCCTGGCGCATAGTGCTAAGAGACAGAGCTGATTCGGGACAGGTCATGTGAAGGCAGACAGGCGAGAGGTGCGCTTCTCAGGCGCGTGCGCCTGCAGCCCGCCTCACAGCCAGCCACTGCACACTGTCGTGTCGCGCTTGCGCCGTATCATGTCGCATGGGTTGACAAGCAGCACACCCCGCAGGGCCAACAAGCAGCACACCCCGCGGGGCCCAGCGGAGTGCAATGCAAGGCGGGGGCGGCTCGCACTTGCGAGCGCACGCGGGGCATCCAGGTCAGCGGCGAGCGCGGCGCAGGCCGCCAGCAGCTCGCCCTGCAAGCTGGCCAGCGCGGCCGCGCGCAGCGCCGCCACGCCCGGCGGCAGCGGCGCGCAGCGCCGGCGCGGCGACGCCAGCGCCTCCACCGCCACGCCGGCGCCCGGCGCCGCGGCCGCGCCGGCGGGCGCCGCCTCGCCAGCAAGCGCCTGCACCTCGCGCTGCAGCTGGCAGCGCTGGCGGTGCAGCGCGGCGAGCGCGCCGCGCACCTCGCGCAGCGCGGGGCTCTCAGCGCGCGCGTGGGCCGCCCCGGGGGCGCCCTGCGCGCCGCGCGCTCACTGTCAGCGCAGCCGGCCTCGCTGGCAGCGCTGCTCGGCCCTGCGCGCGCGCGGCTCCGCAGGGGGCATGGCCCTGCGGTGTGCTGCAGGGTGGCGCTGGCGAGGCCGCGCGCTCGTGGGATCAGACCAGTGTCAGGGAGGCGGGCGCCGCGACTCCTCGCAAGTGCGGACCGGACGGGCGGGCTGGAGGCGATAGGGGCTGGACTTGGGGAGTGCCAAGTGTCACGTGGGCACATGGCCAGCGGGAGCTAGATCAGGCTGAGCGGGCGCAGGCGGGGCACGCGCCTGCAGGGGCGCCGGCCAAGGCGCCGCGCCGCTGCTGGCGAGCAGGGCGGCTTCCAGGCTGCGGGGCCCAGGGAAGGCCAGGCCCTCCATCTCAACGACCCGCGACCGCTGTGCTGCTGTGTTGCTGGCACAGTACCTGCTGCCCAGTGGCGCAGGGGCGCAGCCCGATGCAGCAACGGGCGCCCCGCCCCAGGCTGCCCTGCGCAAACAGCCCCGTGCTCCGATGCCGTGTTTGGGTGGCGCCTGCTCGGCAGTCTACGTCACACCGGCGCTCGAGCTACGCGCTCCGTGGCAGCCTTGTTGCCCAACTGCAGTTGGTCGGTGCAGGAGACTTTGCGCACCCTGACCCTGCCTCGTGCGCAGAGGGTCGGGCAATGCAACTTGCATGGTCGCACGAGTGGCAGAGGATTGGTCCGCTGCAGAGCTTGTGCACGCACACATCAGCGTGATGGCGGACGGCGGCAAGCTGACGGCAGACCTGGCGTGGTTCAACCTCTGCGAGGAGCATGTGGACCAGATAGAAGGCTTTGCAGAGCGCACGTATGGCGAGGCGCAGAAACTCTTCGACTGCAGCCTGAGCCACTGGCACCTGGAGGCGGACGACAAGGACGTGAAGGTGTACACCATGCCCGTGCCCGGTACAGAGGTGCGGTCGGAACTGCCTCAGCAAAGCCGGCCGTTGGCCAACGCAGACATATCGTACGTGCTTTAGCTGTGGCTTCCTTTCAGCGAGCAACGCTGAGACTGCTCCAGAAGTCTTCATTTACATGCTATGTCTAGCATATAGACAGCGCACACGATGCGGCGGCTTCGCTCCGCCCCTCGGGCAGCCAGGCCATGACCGGGCGCCTGCGCGCGCGGCAGCTGGTCATGATCCGCGCGGACGCCGAGGTCCCGGCGGAGCCCGACCCGCTGTTCGCCTTCTTCACCAGCGTGGCCGGCTACAAGGTGATCGACCCGGCCTGCAACAACCACGACGACAAGCCGCTGCGGCAGTGGAGCGAGCGGTGCGCCTGCGCGCCGCGGCCAGCGCCCGCCCCGCTCTACGCGAGCTATTGCGTGGGGTGAACCAGCGAGGTCGCAGCGCTGCATGCCTCTGCGCCTCCCTCCAACACCCGCTGGTGCTACGGCGGCCTGCGCGGCGGCCGCACCAGTGGCTGCGGCGGCAGCGCGTGCCGGTCGTGCGCAGACGTGCGCTCTTCACACGTGCAGATACGGGGTACCGTACATTACAGCAATCGCAAAATGCTTGCCCTTTTCGCACGCTTTTGCTAGGCAGCAACGTGTCCACACGGCCCTGCTCCGCCAGGGAGGACGTGGCGTATGCCAGGTAACCCTGACCCTACCCTTCACACTTGGCAACAATGTCCGTGCGTCCCTGCTGTGCCAGGGAGGACGTGGCGTATGCGCGGGCACCTTTGCAGCCGCCGCAGCGGCCGCGTACTTTCCTGGTCGCCAACATCGCCGACCCCGCGCGGCGCCTCTTTGTCAGCAAGTCCATCCTGGACGACTCGCGGCCGCCGGTGCGGCTCAGGCGCTACCCGGCCTGCATGCACAGCTGCATCACATCGGCGAGCACTGCTGGCCGGAGTGGCCGTGCACATACCTGTAGCATACCTGTCTCAAACTTCTAGCGCGCCTGCATTGCGAGCAGCTGCCTGCAGTGGCACGCCTGCCCTTGCGAGCGCGCCGCTGTCCCCGGGAAGGTACCTGTAGGTTCTTGGGTTGCCTTCTGGCGCACGCTGGCATGATGCGCTGCACGCTTGGCCAGCACCTCGCACAGTGCGCTGTCCATGCGCAGAGGGCCACGCAGCGGCTCCGGCGCTGCGCCTGCCCGCCGCGCCATAGGGCCCTGCCCCGCTTTTTACCGCGCCCGCCGCGGCGCCGCAGGGCGGCGACGGCACGGTGCGTGCGATCAACACGTTTGCGCTGCGCACCGGCGCCGCGCGCGGCGGCGGCGGCGCCGCGCTGCAGATCCTCGACTTCTTCGACATGCACGGCGACGACTTCATGCCCACGCCCGACGCCAACCGCTGGCACGCGCACGAGTTCGTGCAGGACATCCTGGCGCGGCTGCGCGCGGCGATGGCCGCCGGCGCGCTAGACGCCGGCCGCACGCTCTGATCGGCGGCGCGTGCCTGTCTCGCGCCCGCTGGGTTGCTGGGTGTGGGGGCGCGCAAGGTCATGCTCCGGCGCCGGCCAGGGCCGGGGGGCCTCGGGATGCCAGGTTGGCAGTCTGGGCTCCCGCAGCTGCCGGGATGCATGTGGAGCATGTGTGCGCGGCGCCGCCTGCGCGCGTCGGGGCATCAGGCGCATGCTCTGACAGGTGTCCTTGGCGGCGCGCCGAACGCTGCATGCGTGCTCAGATGCGCCCTGCCCGCCTACACTTTTTGCTCCGGCCACACTCCGCGCTTCTGTTCCGAGCCCAGCTTTCCTGCCCCGAGCGCGCCGTGGTTACACAGGAGAGTCTGCAGTGAAGCTGCGCATCCTGCACAGCTGTGCTGCGCCGGCATCTGCCGAGGTTGCCCTGCTCGTAATCTTTTAAGTTTGGAAAGGTTTTGGTGTGGCTTGCCGCGGTCGTCGTCCTAGATGGGTCCTGCCAGACCCCTTTGTCAAGCAGCCGCGCCTCGCGGAGCTATTCACGCTCCGCCATGCCGGCAATGCAATACTCGCCAGATAGGTGCCCATGACTTGCTGATTGTGCTGCATGTGTGCATGCGTATGTAGGTACGGTTGTCGCCTGACTTCTGGAACAGGTCCCCCTCAGCCAGCTGTATCATGACGACATGATAGGCGGGACAGGCATCAGCATGCCTGCGCAGCAGTGTCATCAACCAGGCATGCAACCCTGCAGGCGGGCGGTCCCTGTTGGGCGCTGCAGGAGACACGGCAATGTGCAAATAGACTCCGCGATCAGCGGAAGCGTCATGTGTGTGTAAACAGCTCCAGGTTTGGCTGATACTTACAGACACTGCATGCATGCGCGTCATATGTTTCTCTTAAGAAAGCATTTTCACGAAGTCATTCAGGACCTTTGGTCGGGCCGCAGCTTTAACCGAGATACGGCTGTATCTTAGCGTGAGAGTGGGCACACTGGCATACCTGTCGGCGAGGCCTGCGCGAGTCAAAGCGTGACAGATAGCACGATGCATCCACCAGATAGCTGTGCAGTTCCAATGTACAGTGCATGTGCATAACAGTGAGCGCATGTGCAACACAGATACAATCTCGCAAGCTTCGACCTCAAATGGAAGCGAAGTAAAGTTGCTCTGAGCGGCCATCGACCTGCCCAACATTGGTTAACCTCCACACTTAGTCGGCTGTGAGGCCCCAGCTGGGGACCTGGAAGGCGCCCACTCTGAGCCTGAGCTGTGAACAATGCGCGACCTGGCCAGCCTGCCCGCCAGGGCTGCTCTGCAAGTCAGGGCGCTTGAGGCAGGAGCCCCAGCGCTGGCAGCCGCTGCGACAGTCCCCCTGCACCTGGCGGACATCATGGATCCCAACAACTCACTGCAGCTGTCCGTGCTCATCATGCCTGGCATCTTGCACGAAGACTACATAGAGAAAGGCCTCACGCTTCGAGAAGCCCGGCTCATTTATGAGGACACTTTTGCAGCGACTATGATAATGGCGAGCGTCTGCAGGTGCGCGCTCCATGATTTCTCGCCTGCTTCACCACGGTCACGGGCAGACACGCGGGCTCAAGCAGGCAACTGTCACGGCACCACAGCAACTGCAATGGGATTTGACAGGCGCATCGTATGGCACGAGCTGCTCTGTACGCGCGACGAAAGAGCAGAGCACGAGCTGTTCAGCATGGCGGTCATGCTGATGCTGACGCTGTGCCTGTTTGTGACGTGCCCCTTCTACGTGGCCGAGGGCCGCGGCCGCGTCACGGCCGTCCGCGAAGCCGCAAAAAAGTGAGGCCGCGCGCGCACACGCTCCTCTCTGCGGCTTGGTGCAGGCCAGGCTGCCCGGCTCTCCTGCACTAGCCACCTCCCTGATCCAGCTCGCGCGCCCCCGCAGGTATGCGGCCCTGGACCTGTATGGCCTCGCCGCGGGCCTGGCCACGACGTGGGCGGCGCTGGTGGCCAGCCGCCCCGACGCTGTGAACAACTCCTGGGCGACCGACATCCTGTACTACTGCGCGGCCTTGCTGCAGACGGTGCGTCCGCCGCCCGCGCGCCCCGCGCCCAGCCGCGCGGCACGGCGCGGCCCCCATCGCAGGCCGCGCGCCACGCAGGCGGTCGGGCACTGGTGCGAGGCGGACGAGTCCCGGGCCTGGGGCAAGGCCGCGACAAGTGCCGTCCTGGCGCAGTACCACCCAGGCCTCGCGCGGGTGTTCTTGTGGCTGGCCAGCGTCTCGCCGGCCCCGCCCATGCGTGAATTCACGCGCGGGGCGGTGGCCCTCAGAACGTGCGGCGACGCGCGCTTCAAGGTGCGCGGCGCCGCGCGCTCCCGTTTTCGCCCCTGCGCCGGCACCGGTGGGCCTGACCCCCGTCCGCCGCAGCTCTTGCTCAGCACCGCGCGGCTGTACGACGGGCTGCACGCGGCCGGCACCGGGCCGCACGCCGGGCCGCATGTTGCCTTCCTGACGGCCTCCTGCAGCGCCGCCGGCGGCGACCTGCTGGTGCTCGCCCTGCAGCCGTGCGCGGCCGTGGCCGGTGCGCCCGCGGGGCGGCCGAGCGGCGGCGCACCCGCTGGGCCCTATTGGCCCTCTTGGCGCAGCAAGGGGAATGAAGGCTGCTCGCACCCCGGACAAGGAGCCTTTTATGTGAGTAGGGCCTTACTTCTGGTCTTGGGAGCTCGCATCTGCATGGAAGTTTCATTCTCACTGAGCCCATGTTGGAGACAGCGGGGCGGCCGTGCCACCATGCATGCTGGTCAGAACTTCAGGCTCTGCGCAGCGCCATGCAGTCATGCGGGCGCCCCCGTGCGCCGGCCAGCCTGGCTCCCGGCCCCGCAGGCAACCGAGCGGCACTCCTGTACGCCGCTAGCTCGGCGATGTACAGCACCGAGCTGGCGACCCGGGCGTACGCCATGCTGCAGCAGCCCGGCGGGGACGCGCTCCCCTACCAGGTGGAGCGGCGGCTGCATGCCCTGCTGGTCGACCGCATAACCCCGCTGCTGCTGCGCACGCTGCAGGCGTGGAAGGGCGGTGCGCGGCGCGCCCGCCCTCGCTCGCCCTGCCGTGCCCTGCGCTCCTGCGCCGGTGCTGTCGTGCGGGCTGCCTCGCTGGCCAGCGTCGGCGCCGCACCGGCGCATTGCCTGGTGAGGGCTGCGCGGCCTGCGGCCGGGGAAGCTGCCGGCGTGCCTGGCTGTCGCTCGGTCAGTGTGCCCACCAGCATGCAGCCCCAGGCGCGCCAGCTCTGCGGCGCGCCCCGATCGTTTGCCCAAAGGGGGACATGTGCACGCGCTGGCGCAGCGCCAGGGCGGCCTGCAGCCCTGCGCGCCGCCCACCCGCTCGGCGGGCCGCAGGCGGGCAGCGGGTGCCGGACCATCTCGCGTGCCAAAGCAGCGCCGCGCTCGGCGGCATGCTGGAGATCCCGTCGCTGGGCAAGCGCATGCCCGCGCGGGAGCGGCTGCGCTGCATGCGGCGCATGTACGAGGTGCTGCAGTGGGCCGCAGAGCGCCTCGGTGACCTGGTGCGCGCGCGCATGCGGCGCTCCGCTCCCACGCGGCCCTCCGCTTGTAGGCAGCATGCGGAATGGACGCAGTCGAGCGCGTCTCTGCTGACCGCCAGCTTTCGCGCCGCGCCGCCGTCGCATGCCCGGACAGGGCGGCGCAGTCGTCGCTGCGCGCCATGTGCCGCGTGCCATGTGGCGGTGTGTGCATTGCCGCACCTGTGTGCCTGGACTCATTGGCTGCAACCTGGCCGATTCCATCGCAATGCCTGCGTGACGCTAGAATTCACCTGCAGCCGGGCTGTGGTGGTTGCCTGGCAGTTGACAGCCTGTGTCGGACCTGTCGCCAGCCGCACGCATCGGAGTTGAACAGCCTGTGCTGAGCCCTGCCGGCAGGCGCATGCATCGAGACCGCTGCCGCACGATTACCAGTCTTCAGTGATCTATTTTGCAGCCGCGTGGCGCAGTGCGCGGGCGGGGCGGGCGCGAGTGTCAGCGCGTCGCTGGACACCACCGACGCGCACAGGCTCCAGCACGCATGCGAGGAGCTCACGCGCTGCGCGGTGCCCTGGTCGCTCCTGGTGCGCCCGCAGCCGGCGCCCGCGCCGCCGCGCGCGCGCGCGCGGGGCGCGCGCCCCCCGCCGCCGACATGGCTGCAGGACCTCGCAGGGCGCACCTGGCTGCAGCGCGGGGCCCGCGCATTGTCGGAGGAGGCGCGCTGTCCTGTGGCGGGCAGCTGCGCCGGGACCTGTTCTTGCAAGCCACGCGCGCGGCGCTGACCCAGCAGGCCGGCGCTGTGCAGGAGGACGTTTCCCCCGACGACGCCAAGCGGCGCGACGCTCTGATGCCGCTCGCATTAGCAGCTATGGAGGCGGGCCTGAGGCGCGCGCCGGACGCTTTGGCGCACGCCCGGGACAATGTCTTCCAGTACGTGTTCATGGTGCGCTCACAGGTCCTGCCTTACCGATGCGCGTTGCAGGCTGTGCCGTGGCGTTGCGCCCTCCCGGCTGCGCGGCCGCTGCACTCCGCCACGGCGGCAACGTGGTAGAGGGCGCCCCAACCTAGACCAGTGGGGACTCTCTCTACCGTGACCTGTGGCCTGCTGCCCCGCCCTTCATTGCAGCCACCAGCGCGCAGATGGTGGGGCACGCGGTGGATGTGCTGCTGTCAATGGGCTTCATGGCGGCGGGCTCCGCGGAGGCGGCCGCGCCGGCCGCCAGGGCGCTGCTCTCGACGCTCGCAAAGCTGCTCGCGAGGGCGGACGAGCCGGGCTTTGCGCTGGGGTCGGGGCTACGGGTACGCTGCGCCGGCGCCTGCAGCACGCCAGCGGCCGCGCCGCAACGGCGCGTCATTGCGCATGCATTGGGCGGGCATGCCATCATGCGGGCGTCGGCACGCCCGCCCATGACCTCCGCCGCGGCGGGCCGGCAGGACGCGTTGTACAGCTGGACGCCCAATCTGCTACGGCTTGCGACCATCGAGAATGCGGTGAGCCCTCTGACGCTCGGGCAGACGCTGCCGGAGGCGCTGCTGCCGTACGCGGCTGCGCAGCTGCTGCCGCTCCTGCTGCTGCCGCCCGAGCGCGTGCGCGCGCTGGACCTGCCGCACCTCGTGCCCGCGGCGCACAGCGCTTATGGCAACCATGCGTCAATCTTCCTCGCCAACATGGTGGTGAGCGCGCCGCAGCTCGCAGCCCGGCCTCTCATGCAGCGGCTGAGCCATGCGCGCCGCTGCGGACGCGGCGTATTGCCGAAAAGAGGGGGGGGGGGGGGGGGGGGGGATTTTTAACATCGGGAGAAATATGCATATGTTCTCCATATGACAGGGTGTCACAGGGTTGAGCTCCTCCCTGCGCGCGCAGAGCGACCTGGGCCTGCTGATGGCTGGCAAGGGCCCAGCGGAGTGTATGGCGCTGGTGGCGGCGGCCCCGGGCCTGCCGGCCTTCATCGTCGCCGCGCTGTGCAGGCTGGCGGAGCTCTGTGCGCGCCTCCCCTGGCGCACCCGTCCGCGCTTGACAGACTGGGGACTCTGGCACGCTGCAGTGCCCAGTGGGCGCGCTGTCGTGAGCAGCGGGGTGCGCGCGCGCGCACCTGAGCGCGAGACGGTCCAGGCGCGTCCACGTGCCCGCCTATTGCCGCCAGCAGTTTCTAGAGCACATCAGCATGTCAGCACATGCGCACAGCAGGGCACCGCCTGTGTGATGCAGTGCGGCGCGCCGCGCGCAGGTGTTGCCCCGCCAGGCGGCCAAGCTGCAGGCGGCCGAGTGGCCGGCCAGGGCGGCGAAGGCAACGCGTCCTTCGTCTGGTCACAGCACACGGACCATTATGTCTCGCGAAGTCTCGTCGGCGCCGCGCGCATGGGGCAGTGCCGCGCGCTGGCCGTGTCGCTCGTGCGCGCCGGCGCGCTGGGCGCGGCGGTGCGCCTGACGCAGCGCTACGTGGGCGCGCACGCGGCATCGGAGCGCGAGCGCGTCGCGGCGACGGCGCTGCACTCCCTGACGGGCACGCTGTTCAACCTGGGGCGGCACGTGCCGGAGGTGAGTGCGAATGCAGACAGTGCATTGCAAGGCACAGGCTCCTGTGTACTAAGCCGTGTGCTTGAAACGAGCGTCCCTGCAAGGTACAGCAGCGGCGCACGCATTTGCCTTTCCTACCTCTGGAGCTAGGAACCGTGATCGACGTCCTGCAGCGTGACTGCCCGAGCTCCTAGAGGGACGCGCGCGCGGCTGCGCTGACGCCGCGCGCCCGCGCCAGGCCCACCCGCTGCTGGACCGCCTGGGCATCACCGTCGAGAGATTCATAAGCACCATGGCCAATGTGCGCTCCGGCTGACCCGCAGCGTGCTGCCGCTCGGCGCAAGTTGTCCCGCATGTGAGCGCCAAGTTGAATGCGCTGCAAGGCGAGGCTGGGGCTGGGCCGGCATGCGGCGTGGCGCCTGGCCGAGCAGGTCGCCACTTCAGCACTTGGTGGAGAGATACTGTCTGAGCCACATGCAGCCAGGTGGCCTCTGCTTCTGCCCTTTTGCAGACTTGCAGCATGTGGCCCGCGACCTGCATGCGCCCTTACGGCTCCACCTGCATGCGCGTGTCACCCGCGCAGTTTGACACCGTGCCTGGCGCGCCGAGGGACGGGAGGCCGGTCACAGCCCAGCTGGCCACCGCCGCGGCTGCCGTCACGCGCTTCGAGGCCGAGACCGCGCCGCACATCGCGGCGGAGGCCCCGACGCCGGCCAGCCTGGAGGACCTGCGCCTGCAGACGCCCGCGCTGCGCCCTGTGGGCTGCTGGTGGTTGGGGTACGCCTGTGCTGCATCGGGCCGCATGAGGGCCTGCAGCACAGCTCCAGTCAATGCCAGAAAGGCGCTGCTTCACGAGCGTGTCATGTACGCGCAGGTGCCAGGACCTGTCCGGCGTGACGGAGGCGGGCCTGCGGCTGCAGCAGTGCTCCGGCTGCAACACCGCGCGCTACTGCTCAGAGGCGTGCCAGAAGGCGGCCTGGCGCGCGGGCCACAAGGGCGCGTGCCGGCGCCTGCAAGCGCGCCCCTGACAGGCGCGGCCGCCTGGCAAATCTGTGTTAGGGCACCTTAGTCAGTTTTGTATTAGGGTAGGGACCCTAGCGCGGTCGCCTGACCGTCCCGTGTCAGGGAAAGGGCACCAGCTGCTCTGCATGCCAAGGCACGGTGTGCGCCTAGCTCAGTCTCTTTGCTCGACGGTAGCATCTGAACCTATGCCAGCGGGTAGGAGTGCAGGCGGTGCGTCCCGCACAGTGAGCAGAGGCCCGCCTGGTGCGTGTGCTTGGCTGCTTGTTGCAGGTGCGGTGCATGTCATCCACCTTGGCAAAAACGCATTCATGCACACGTCTATCCGCATGTGTCCGGTTGGCAAGGCGACAACAATTGGGCTGTGTGACGTCGGCAGGGCTACACTACCGTGCTGCAAAGGCACTTGCGAAGTCATGGTTGAGAGCGCGTGGAAGGTGTGAAGGAGGGGGGGGGGGGGGGGGGGGGGGTCAGCACCAAGACGCTGGTGCAGGATGGCAACCGGGCCTATCTTGAGGCAGCCGCCAATATTGTGACAGACCCTGTGTTGGCAGCACTAGCATGCAACACCTTTCCTAGCATTGCTGGTGATGAGGCAGCTCAACGGGCCTGCACCATAAGGCATGGCTGTGTATTTTAGTGCATGCAGACAGGTATGGCCACGCCCGCACATGAAACATATAACAGGCTTCAACCAGCACACAAAGGATGCACTCAAGCAGTCATGATATGCATGATTTGATACACGCATTTCGTTCGCTTGCGCAACTCATGGCTGAGAGCGAGAGGCCTGCATCAGCTTTGCGGCAAGCTATAACCTGCAAACCATGCAGACAGGTCTGACAAGTCTGCATGTCTACCGCCACCTCATAAGCAGTATAGACATCTTCCACACGGTACCATGATACCAGACCATTGCCTAACACATGACTTACTTTCGGTTTTTTCATGAATGATAGTTGAGCAGCGAAACTTGCGCTGCACAGCCAGGCTGGGGCGGCTGCGCAGGCTGGCTAATGAGCGTCCAACCATTGTCAAGATCTCAAAATGTGATCCGCCCATCCCGCTGCGCGCGGTAACGCAAGGTGGGCATATTTACACATTCGGCATGCCAAGCTACGCTAAGCTACCCTAACAAACGTTTGCGGTTAACCCCTCTCTGCACCTGAGCAGCACCGCTCCATCATTCCTGTTGATTACAAAGTACTCTAGGAGCTCACATCCAGCTGTTGTGGCCCAAGATGTATGCAATCGCGAACCTGCCGGCCAGGGCTGCTGCGCGGGTCAGGGCGATCGAGGCGGGCGCTCCAATGCTGGCTGCCGCAGCAACGGGTCCCCTGCGGTTGCTGGACCTGAGAGACCCCGACACGGCAAGTATGCTCAAGACCATCATCACGCCCGACCTGCTACGACCTGAGGACATAGAGGAGCGCTTTCCGCTGCGCAAAGCGCAGCTCATCTACAATGAGCCTCGCACTCTTGCAGTGCTGGCCACGCTAGTCAGCTGTGTGAGGCGCATCGCGTGGGAGGACCTCCTTGTTGAGCGACAGCTTCACGAGGATGATGGCCTATTAGAGATGGTAATATATACAGTGCAGACACTGTGCCTGCTGCTGGCGGGCCCGTTCTTCATATGCCAGTGCAAGGCCTGCGAGGGCCCCAAGCATCGCAAGGCGATGCGCGAAGCTGCAAAGAGGTGAGCCTGCGCGAACGCGCTCGCTTTCGTCTGCACCTTGGTGTGTGCGCAAGCGCGCACTTGGCAGACTGGCGCCGCCCCTCTTCAAAGCAGCGTGTGTCCTGCGCACAGGTACGCACAGTTCGACGTATACGGCCTGGCCGCAGGCCTAGCCACGTCGTGGGCAGCGCTGGCTAAGAGCAGCCCCGAGCTTCTACACGACTCCTTGGCATATGATGTGCTCCTCACCTGCGCAGGCTTGCTGAAGTGGGTGAGCCTTCTGCCTGTCCTGCTTGCTGTGCCAGGCAGTTCTGCACAGGTTGCGCCACGGTAGGCGCGCGACGCAGGTGGTCTCTGAGTGGTGTCACATCGATGAATCAGACGTGTGGGGCGAGGCTGCTACGTCTGCTTTCTGGACGCAGTACTGCCCGGGCCTCACGGCGCTGCTCCTGTGGCTGACCAGCGCTCCAGTCAACCGGCCGCCCCGCAGATTCGCGTCGGGGGCTGCGGTCGTTGGCCGGTACGAGAGCGCGCTCGCGTTGTCCTCTCGGGTGCGCACCGCTGTGTATCCCAGTCCAGCAGCGCTTGCAGGCAGCACCTGAAGATGTGCGCTGGGCCCGCCGCAGCACTTGTACAGCAGGGCCTGCCTGTACGGAAGGCTGAGCACTGCCGGCAAGGCTCCGCATGCCGCATACCTGACGACCTTCTGCAGCGCTGCCGGGGGCCGCCTCCTGGTCCGCGTCCTAGAGCAGGGCATGCCCATGCGCGGTACGCGTCCGTCGCGGCCCACAGGCCGCGCAGCTCCTGCGTGTCACAGTCATTGCAGTGCCGCATGCAGAAAGCGAGCATGCACCCTAAACCTAGCTCTTGCAGACAGCAGGCCGCGCTCCCGCAGGCGGCCCGCGCGAGGCCGTGTACGCCTGGGAAATGACGCTGACCGGCATCGACCGCGCGCTGGTGGCGCTGGACGCGCTGGACGAGCCGCAAGCAACCCTGCTTGACCCAAAGGCGGAGCGGCGGCTGCACGCCCTGCTGGCCGAGCGAGGTGGCGCCGCTGCTGCTGCGCTGCCTGCAGACGTGGGAGGGCGGTGCGGGCGCCTTCGGCTGGCTGTGGGGTATGGTGCAGCGTGCCTGCAGCGCGGCTGCCCTGCTTCGGTGTTCCTCCGGAGGGCGCCGTGTGCGTGTACTGGGGCTTTGGCTGGTTCTCATGCATGCTGCTCTGGTCTGGAGTCCACTGGTGGGGCTGGGCCGGTGCGGTTCGGGGTGCCCGCAGGCGCGCAGTTGCCGTGCGCGCCAGCCCTGCAGCTGCCATGCACAGATGCTAGGCTATGCCTGGGCGGTCCAAGGGCAGGTCCCAGTACCGGCGCGGTCCCAGGGGCGGCACACCAGCTTGCAAACTGCGCACCGGCTCGGCGTGCTGCAGGCCAGCAGCTCGTCCCCGAGGAGATCGCGTGCGTGTGCAGCACCGCGCTGGGCAGCCTGCTGGCGCGCACGCGCGTGAGCGAGCGCATGCCCGTGGTGAAGATCATTGGCGGCATGCGCTGCCTGTACGCCATGCTGCAGTGGACGCTGCGGCGCATCACAGAGCTGGCGCGCCATGGGCGAACCGCGCGCAAGCAGGCAGCAGCGCCGATGCACGTGGCGCATGCGCTTGCGCTGGCAGCCAACTCTGCGCTGTCGCTCCGCCGGAGCTTCATGCATGGGCCGGTCCCTGCATGCAGCGCAGCAGCCATGTGCCTCCAAGCTAGCCATCATCACAGGCCGGCGCACCTCGTTGCTAGCCGCCATGCCTGTGCAAGGGGGTCACTAGCGCTTACCACTGGGTTGGCTGGCAAGTCATCTGGCAGTCAATGCTCGCGTTGGGTCCCTGCCGCGAGCTGCATCCGATGGCGCGGCTGCCCCGCGCAGAGCGCAGACGAGGCGAGCGCGCCGTCGCGGGCGTCGCTGAACATCACGTTTGAGCACGCGCTGCAGCACACGTGCGGGAGGCTCGCCCGTTGCCACTGGCCCTGGTTGCGGCTGGTGCGACCCCGCACCAGCGTATGCCCAGGGCAGGCGCGCACCCTCTGCGTTCGGCATGGCGCATGGCTTCACGTGGCTCACCAGGATCGCGCTGCATGCCAGGGCCTGTGCACCCTCAGGAGCGCGCTCTGTGCTGTACTGCACTCGTAGAGCATGATGGCGGGGCTGCACGTGCGGCGCTCACCTTGCAGGCTGTTGTTCGTCAGGTGGATGAAGGGGTTTCGCATGACGACGCCGGACGACGCGATGCCCTGCTCCCCCTGGCCCTTGCCGCCATGGAGGCGGCGCTCCGGCGCTTGCCGGACACGCTGGGCTGCGCGGAGATGCGCCGCGAAGGCAAATTCGCCTATCACGTGCGCTCACCGCGGCGCCTCAGTCCCTGCCATCCCATGGCGGCGCGGTGCCTTGCGCACACTGACCGCCGCGCATCCGGTTGCGCTCTGAGCATGCTGGCAGGGCTGGTGTTGCAGGCGCGCCCGGCGCAAACCCTAACCTGCGCTCAGCGGGCTCGCGCGCAGGCGGTGGGGCATGCGGTGGAGGTGCTGCTGTGCCTGGGCGCATGCAAGATTGCCCCGCCGGCTGCAAGGGCGCTGCTCTCGACGCTGGCCAAGCTGTTCGCGATGGCGCATGCGCCCGGCTCCGCCCTCTGCGCAGAGCTGCGGGTGCGCCGCATCGGCGTCCGGCAGCCGCGGCGGCCCAGCACAGCGCGCCGCGTGCATGCAAATAAACCCGTGTGTGTGCGCTTGTGGTGCCTGACGTGGAGGAGCCGGAACGCGTTCAGGACACCCTGCTTGTTCGAGCAGACGGTACCCGAAAGCCTGAAACCTGGGGAAAAGCCTAATATAAGGAGGGCTGCAGGAGGCGCTCGGCGTCGCGTGCATCGGCTGGGCTCCGGACCTGCTGTGTTCGGATGCGGGCCTCCGCGAGGGTGGCTATGCGCTGCCGGCCGCGCTGGTACCATACGCTGCCGCCCTGCTGCTGCCCGTCCTGCTCCTGTCGCCCGAGCGCGTGCGCGCGCTGGAGCTGCCGCGCCACTTGCCGCTCGGCGGCACCACCCGCGTGTCAGATTTCCTATCCGACCTGCTGGTGAGCAGAGATTGTATTCTCTATGCGCTTCTTGCTGGCGTGGGGCGCGGCCTGGCGTGAATGGTCTCCTGTGCGCCGCAGGGCGCCTGCGGCCGGCTCGCAGCGCGCGGCGGCCCCAAGGAGTGCAGGGCGCTCGTGCCGGCATGCGCGGGCCTGGTGCCGTTTGTTGTCGCGGCGCTGCGCAGGCTGGCCGATGGTCCCTGGAACCCGCCACGTGCGCGCCTCCCTCATGTGCTTGATGGAGCAAGGACTGCCGGGTAAGTGCAGGGTGTCACCTTATAATTTCACCTGCAGCTGCAGAGTACTGTGCTGAGCAGCAGGCGCACGCCGCGTGCCTGCGCACTTAAGGAGAAGCAGTCACAGAGTCTGACCGTGGCTCTGCCCCTGCTGCGTAACGGCCCTGAGCGCGTGAACGAGCTGCGCGCGCGTGGACATGCCTGGCGAAAGTGAGAGGCGCCCACGAGGACATCTGCATGCATGGCTGCCCAGCCAGTGCGTGCAGCGAGGCAGCGCGGGGCGCGCCTGCCGCAGGCCGTGGCGCGGCCGGCGGGGGCGATGACGGCAGCGCGTACTGGGCCTGGATGGAGCGGGCGGAGCGCTGGGTCAGGGAGGCGCTGGAGGGCGCCGCCAAGCTGGGCGGCGCGTCGCGCGCGTTGGCCGCGGCGCTCGCGCGCGCCGGCGCGCTGGGCGCGGCCGACCGCCTGGTGCAGAGCTATGTGGACGTGCGCGAGGAGGGCAGCGACAGCGAGGACAGCGAAGCCTTTCTGTGCGAGGTCCACCTTGAAGAGGTGCTGCTCGCCATCGGGCGGCATCTGCCAGAGGTGCGCGCGCCGCAGGCCGCGCCGCGGCGCCCGTGCTCGCTCCGCTCGCTCTGGGTGCGGGCGGCGCGGCCGGGCTGACACGCTGCGGGCGCCGCGCCAGGCCGCCCCGCTGCTGGCGGACCTGGGCGTTGACAACGACGGCTCCAGCGTGCGCCCTGGTTGCCCCGGCAGCAAGACTTTGCATCGCACGTCATGCGACCTGTCTCCGGCACGCACATGCACATGTGGCCATCACCTGCACAGGCTGAGGCTGGATTTGCGGCGGCGAGCGATGCAGCGCATCCGCACGTTGCCTGCACCCTGCATGCACGCGGAGGGCCCCAAGAGCTCCCTTTTTGCTATCTGCACAGGCAAGTGATGAGGAGTCGGAAGCAAGCAATGCGGCGCAGTCGCGACCAACAAGTACAGACAGTCCACGCACCACTGCGGCGGCCATCGCGCGCTTTGAGGCCGAGGTCGCGCCGCGCATCGCGGCGGAGGCTTTGTCGGAGGTCAGCCTGGAGGACCTGCGCCTGCAGTGTCGCGCGCTGCGGCCCGTGGGCTGCTGGTGTATGGAGTGCGCCCGGCTCTCGCCGCTGCTTGCATCCTGAGGGCCCCTGATGCCGGCTGGTGCCCAGCACAGGGTGGGCGCTGTTTGTGGAGCGCGCCTATTGCGCACGCGCAGGTGCCAAAACCTGTCCGGCATATCGGAGGCGGGCCTGCGGCTGCAGCTGTGCTCCGGCTGCAACACCGCGCGCTACTGCTCACGGGCGTGCCAGAGGCTCGCCTGGCGCGCGTGCCACAAGGGCGCGTGCCGGCGCCTGCACGCGCGCGCTTGACAGGCGCGGCCGCTTGGCCATCCCGTGTCACAGGGAAAGGGCGCCAGCTGCTCTGCAGCCAGTGCATGGTTTCTGCCGTACATGGCGCTCTTTGCTCGCCCTCAGCATCTGATTTCATGCCGGCGGGCAGGAGCGCAGCAGCGCGCCCCACACAATGAGCAGAGGGCCGCCTGGTGCGCGTGGAAGGTGTGGGGGGGGGCTCAGTTTGCAGACGCTGGTGCAGGATGGCAGTCGGGCCTCTCGCAGGCAGCGCCCGATTTTGTGACACGACACTGTATTAGCAGCTCTGGCATTACAAGTTTCTGAGGCATTGCTTGCAAATAGGCAGCTCAACTGGCCTGTGACGACTTGAATGTATTTTCAAGGTATGCAGACAAACTTGCCAAGCCTGGACATGAATAGATAGGCTTGAATCAGCAGACAAAGGATTTGCAGGCTAGTCATGGTATGCTACATGCGTCCCCTTCCATTGGCTTGCGCACTTTCGTCAAGCTGCACATATGGCTGAGAGAAAAGGCCTGCATCCGTTTCGCGGCAGGCTATATTCCACAAACGTGCAGACAGATTGGACAATACTGCACCTCTATGGCACGTCTAAACCTCAAGTTACCCTCAGTAACTGGACATCTCAGACACAATGCCACGAGAACCACATCTTTAAGGACTCATGACTCATCTGCATGCTTGCATGATAGTGCGCAGCGCAACTTGCGCTGCACAGCCAGGCTGGGGCCGCTGCGCAGGCTGGCTGATCAGCGCCCATAATTCGTCAACATCTTATGTATGATCCACGCTCGAATAAGAGTCCCGCTGCGCGCGGTAATGCAGATGGGTGTGCATACACACTCGGACATGGCTGCCAAGCTTAGCTGACCCTACTGACCCTAATAACCCTCTCTGACCTCGTACGGTGCCGTTTGCCATCGAGTAAACGAACTCTCCTTCACATCAGACAGTCCTCAGGGAGCTCAGGTCCAGCTGTGGGTAGCCTAAGATGTGCGCACTGGCGAGGCTGCCGGCCAGGGCTGCAGCGCGGGTCAAGGCGCTCGAGGCGGGGGCTCCAATGCTGGCAGCCGCAGCCACGTGCCCCCTGCGCCTGGTGGACCTGAGAGACCCCGACGCAGCAGCTCTGCTGAGGACTATCATCATGCCCGAGCTGCTGCGGCCTGAGGACATAGAGGAGGGCCTGACGCTGCGCACAGCGCGGCTCGTCTACAACGAGCCTCGTTCTCTTGGACTGCTGGCCACGCTAATCAGCTGCACCACGCGCATCGTATGGGAGGACCTGCTTGCTGCGCGAGGTCTTCCCGTATACGAGCGCTTGCTGGAGATGGTGGTATATACATTGCAAACGATGTGCCTCATGCTGGCGTGTCCGTTCTACATATGCAAGTGCTGCGATGGCCCTGGGCGCTGCGTGGCTATTAAGGAAGCTGCCAAGAGGTGAGCCTGCGCTCGCTTTCGTCTGCACTTTGGGGTGTGCGCAAGCGCGCACTTGGTAGACTGGCGCCGCCCCTATAAAAAGCAGCGTGTGCTTCTGCACGCAGGTACGCAAAGTTCGACATATGCGGCCTGGCTGCAGGCCTGGCCACGTCGTGGGCAGCGCTGGCGGCGAGCTGCCCCGAGCTTCTACACGACTCCTTGGCACATGACACGCTCTTCACCTGCGCACGCTTGCTGGACTTCGTGCGCCTTCCGCCTGTGCTGCGTGCTGTTCCAGGCCACTCTGCACAGGCTGCGCCACGGCAGGCTGCGCGCGACGTAGGTGGTCGGTCACTGGTGCGAGGTTGATGAGTCAGACGTGTGGGGCGAGGCTGCTACGTCCGCTTTCTGGACGCAGTACAGCCCGGGCCTCACGACGCTGCTCCTGTGGCTGACCAGCGCTCCAGCCAGCCGGCCGCTCCGCAACTTTGCGTCAGGGGCTGCGGTCGTTGGACAGTGCGACAGCGCGCTCGCGCTGTCCTCGCAGGTGCGCACTGTTGCATATCCCCGTCCGGCAGCGCTTGCAGGCAGCACCTGAAGATGTGCACCTGGTCCGCCGCAGCACCTGCACAGCAGGGTGTGCCTGTACGACACGCTGAGCGATGCCGGCAAGGCCCCGCATGCCGCATACCTGACGGCCTTCTGCAGCGCTGCCGGGGGCGGCCTCCTGGTCCGCGCCATGGAGCAGGGCATGCCCGTGAGCGGTGCGCACCGCCGCAGCCCAGGCGCGGCGCAGCTCCTGCCTGGCGCCGTTGCAGCGCCGCATGCGGAAGGCGAGCAGGTAACCCTAATCCCGACCCTTGCAGACTGCGGGCCGCGCTCCCGCAGGCGGCCCGCGCGAGGCCGTGTACGCCTGGGAGATGGCGCTGAGCGGCATCGACAGCGCGCTGGACGCGCTCAACACGCCGCGCGCGGCGCCGCTCGACCCGGAGGCGGAGCAGCGGCTGCACGCCCTGCTGGCCGAGCGCGTGGCGCCGCTGCTGCTGCGCTGCCTGCAGGCGTGGGAGGGCGGTGCGGGCGCCTCCAGCCCGCTGTGATGTGCCGCTGCGTGGCTGCAGCGCGCCTCCCTGGCTTGATGTTCTTCCGGAGACCGCCGTGCGCGTGCACGGCGTGCTCTGCGCTAGCTTTCGCTGGGTGCATGTGCATGCCGCGCTGGCCTGCAGTCCACTGGTGGGCTGGGCGGGTGCCCTTCGGGGTGCCCGCAGGCGCGCAGTCGTCATGCGCGCCAGCCCTGCTGCTGCCATGCCCAGAAGCTAGGCCTGTGCCGGTGCCTTTCAAGGCCTTTCCAAGGCCAGTGCCGGCGCGGTCCCAGGGGCGGCACACCGGCCTGCAACCTGCGCACGGCCTCGGCGCGCTGCAGGCCAGCAGCGCGTCCCGGAGGAGATCGCATGCGTGTGCAGCACCGCGCTGGGCGGCCTGCTGGCGTGCGAGCGCGTGAGCGAGCGCATGGCTGTGGGGGAGCTCATCGGCAGCATGCGATGCCTGTACACCATGCTGCAGTGGACGCTGCGACGCATCGCGGGGCTGGTGCGCGCACAGGCGCAGCGCGCGCCCGCAGGCAGCAGCGCCGAGCGAGCGCGGCGCACGCGCCTGCGCTGCCAGCCAGCTCTGCGCTGTGCCCCGCCGCAGCTCCTTGCATGTACCGGGCTCTGCGAGCAGCGCAGCAGCCATGTGCCTGCAAGCCAGCCATCATCGCAGGCCGGTGCACCTCCGTGCCAGCTGCCATGCCTGTACAAGGGGGTCAGTAGCGCTGACCGCGAAGATGGTGCTGCTAGGCGCACGCTTCTGCCGCCCAGCGCAGCGCCGGACTGGCTGGCTAGTCGTCTGGCAGTTGGCGCTCGCGCCGGGTCCCTGCGGCCAGCCGCATCCGATGCCGTGGCTGCCCCGCGCAGAGCGTGGACGAGGCGAGCGCGGCCTCGCAGGCGTCGTCAAGCATCACGTTCGAGCACAAGCTGCAGCACACGTGCGGGAAGCTCGCCCGCTGCCACTGGCCCTGGTCGCGGCTGGTGCGCCCCCGCACCAGCGCATGCCCAGTAGGCGCGCGCACCCTCTGCATACGGCATAACTACAAACCTTCATAAGACGTCATGAGGCTCGCCAGGCTACTTCGGACAGCGCTGCATGCCAGGGCCTGCGCAATTCCAGGAGCGCGCTCTGTTTTGATGCTGCACCGGTACAACAAGACTGTGGATCTGCAAGAACGGTGCTCACCTTGCACGCGGTTATTCGTCAGGTGGATGAAGGGGTTTCGCATGACGACGCCAAGCGACGCGATGCCCTGCTGCCCCTCGCCCTGGCCGCCATGGAGGCGGGGCTGCGGCGCTTGCCGGACGCGCTGGGCTGCGCGCAGATGCGCCACGAAGGCAAAGTCGCCTATCACGTGCGCTCACCGCGGCGCCTCAGTCCCTGACATCCCATGGCTGCGCGGCGACTTGCGCGCCCTCGCCACTGCGCATCTGGTTGCACGCGAGCATGCTGGCAGCGCTAGGGTTGCAGGCGCGCCCGTCACAAACCATGACCCTAAGCTCAGCGGGCTCGCGTGCAGGCGGTGGGGCATGCGGTGGAGGTGCTGCTGTGCCTGGGCGCTTGCAAGGTCGCCCCGCCGGCTGCAAGGGCGCTGCTCTCGACGCTGGCCAAGCTGCTCGCGATGGCGCATGCGCCAGGCTCCGCCCTGTGCGCAGAGCTACGGGTGCGCCGCATGAGAGTCCGGCGGTCGCGGTGGCCCGTCGCAGCGCGCCGCGTGCATGCAAACAAAACTGTGTGTGAGAGCTCTTGGTGCCTGACATGGAGGAGCCTGGGCGCTTCCAGGACACCCTGCTTGTGCGTGCGGATGGCACCCGCAAGCCTATATCCTGCAAGAAAACCCGACATAAGGAGGGCGGCAGGAGGCGCTGGGCGTCGCGTGCATCGGCTGGGCTCCGGACCTGCTGTGCTCGGATGCGTGCCTCCGCGAGATTGGCTATGCGCTGCCGGCCGAGCTGGTACCATACGCTGCCGCCCAGCTGCTGCCCGTCCTGCTCCTGCCGCCCGAGCGCGTGCGTGCGCTGGAGCTGCCGCGCCATTTGCCGCTCGGCGGCACCACCCGCGTGTCAGACTTCCTTTCAGACCTGCTGGTGAGCAGAGATTGTATTCTCTATGCGCTTCTTGCTGGCATGGGGCGCGGCCTGGCGTGAACGGTCTCCTGTGCGCCGCAGGGCGCCTGCGGCCAGCTCGCAGCGCGCGATGGCCCCAAGGAGTGCAGGGCGCTCGTGCCAGCGTGCGCGGCCCTGGTGCCGTTTGTTGTCGCGGCGCTGCGCAGGCTGGCCGACCGTCCCTGGATCCCGCCATGTGCGCGGCTCCCTCATGCGTTTGACTGAGCAGGGACTGCTGGGTGACTGGAGGGGGCCGCCTTGTCATGTTACCAACAGCCGCAGACCGCTATGCTGAGCAAGAGGCGCACGCCGCGTGCCTGCGCACCCAAACATAATCATTCGCAGAGTCTGACTGTGGCTCTGCCCCTGCTGCGCGACGGCCCTGAGCATGCAGTCAAGCCACTCGCGCGTGGGCATGCCTGGCGCACATGAGGACGTCTGCATGCACGCGTCCGCACAGCCGGTGCGTGCAGCGAGGCACGCAAGGCTCGCCTGCCGCAGGCCATGGCGCGGCCGGCGGGGGCGATGACGGCAGCGCGTACCAGGCCTGGAAGGAGAAGGCGGAGGGGTGGGTCAGGGAGGCGCTGGAGGGCGCCGCCAAGCTGTGCGGCGTGTCGCGCGCGCTGGCCGCGGCGCTCGCGCGCGCCGGCGCGCTGGGCGCGGCGGACCGCCTCGCGCAGCGCTTCGCGGACGCGCACGGGGAGGGCAGCGGGAGCGAGGCCGGCGAAGTGTTTGTGCGGGAGTGCATGGAGGACGTGCTGCGCGCCGTCGGGCGGCACCTGCCAGAGGTGCGCGCGCCGCGGGCCGCGCTGCAGCACCCCTGCCTCATGCTCGGGTGCGGGCGGCGCTGATTCGCTGCAGGCGCCGCGCCAGGCTGCTCCGCTACTGGCGGACCTGGGCGTCGACGATGGCAGCTCCAGCGTGCGTCCTGGTTGCCCTGGCAGCATGCTTTGCATTGCATGTGATGCACCCCTTCTCTGGCATGCACGTGCCATCATGGCTCATGTTGCCGTCACCTGCGCAGGCGCAGGCCGGAAGTGAGGCAGCAAGCGACGCGGCGCACTCCAAGCAGGAAGCGAGCGAGTCAGATACGAGCCCAGTGGGGTCAAACGACCCCTGTGCATGCCCTCCAATGGTCCTACCGCACGCTGCCTGCACCATGCATACATGCGGCGGGCCCCAAAAGTTCCGTTTTGACATCTGCACAGGCCAGTGACGAGTGGTAGGAAGCGAGCAATGCGGCGCAGTCACGACCAACAAGCACAGACAACCCAGATACCACTACGGCGGCCATCGCGCGCTTTGAGGCCGAGCTCGCGCCGGGCATCGCGGCGGAGGCCCTGTCGGAGGTCAGCCTGGAGGACCTGCGCCTGCAGACGCCCGCGCTGCGCCCCGTGGGCTGCTGGTGTACAGAGTGCGCCCGGCTCCCGCCGCAGCCTGCATCCTGAATAGCAACCACGCTTTTGTGAGCCTGCCTGCGCGCAAGAGTGTATAATGAACATGCCTGTTTTAAGCAACCGTAACAGGCTTGCAGTGTATACATGCAGATAGGAATGACACTGCCTGCCTTTGTTGCGTGGCGTCGAAGACGGTCCCTTCAGCCACGTCTTTCCTGTTTGTGCTAGGAAACGAGACAGCATAAGCTCTGGCGGCGCACTTGGCCAGGCGGGCAGCCAGGCATGCATCCTGCACACAGACAGAGCCTTGGCTGAGGCTCGCGGACATGTGCGGCACGCCTGACCACAGGCAGGGGACTCTGCAAGGCCCTTGCGTTGCGCTGCAAGACCGCACTAGCGCTGGAAGGCTGCCCTGCCATTCTGGAAACGGTGGTTGAGTGAGAACAGTCACCAAGCTGAGCCGTCGCGGTACTCGCACAGCAGCTCACCTAGCCTGCACATGCTTTGCAGGTGCGAGGCGCAGTTGCCACTCCATCGCCTGACCATAGAGTGCTGACACCCTACCCCGCACGTGCCATTGAGGCTGGCATGGAAGGGCGGAGTAGTGCCTGCCATGCTTTGACGTATGCTCCACACAGATGACCCGCGTCGGTTCCGCTGCAGCGTGCCAGTGCCCACAGCGGGGCATCATGCCCTCAAAAGGGCAGATCCTGGCCCACAGCCCTTGAGCACTGCCGCGCGAGCCGCTGCGGCCGCCACCAGCCCTGTCAGCAGCTCGCAGCCGCGTTCACATGCCCTCAGCACGCGGAGCGGCCCGTTCTGTTCCACATACATGCCGGCGCAGGGGCCTCAGGTCCCCCTCCCGCCAACTCTCGGACGGCAACTCAAACTCAACCCGACCGCAGCAGCAGGCCCGTGCGCAGCCCCCCGCCCCTAGTCGCCCGCCTTGAGCGTCTTGGGCAGCTTGATGACCTTGCCGATCGCGATGGTGCGGCCCTCGTCGCGCAGCGTGAAGCGGCCCAGCTGCGGCACCACGTCAAACTGCTCCACGCAGATGGGCTTCTCCATGGTGATGCGCGCAATGATCACTGCCCCGCTCTTCACGTACTTGACCTGCGCGGCCGGGCGGGTTGCTCGGCACCAACGTGCCGCCAGGATGCCGCCGGCATCGGCGTGTGCGCGACGGCTGAAGTGGCAGCCGTCTTTGGGCGGGCCCGCAGGCACTGCGCATGAGGCAGGAGAGAGGATGGCATGCGGAGCCAGCTGCTCATGGCAACAGTGGCAAGCAGGGGGCGGCCGCTGGGCACACGGCTGCCGCGGCGCGAGCCAGCAGCTAAATATGGTGCAAGCATGGTGCCCGGTGGCCGGCTGGGGGCCGCGCCTTCTTGCGCTCGCGCGTCTTCGGGTCGACCTGCGCGAGCAGCTTGGTGATCTCGCACTCCTCCACGAGCGAGTGGATGTGCAGCACGGCCTTGTACCCGGCCGTGAAGATCGCCTTGTGCTCCAGCAGGTCCAGGATCTGCGGCGCACGCAGGGGTTAGGGTAACTTGATTAGGGTTAGAGTAGCTTGGTAAGGGTTAGATCACGGGGGAAAAAACGGCACTACCCCTGTGACTGCGCGCGCGCCTGCAGCTGCGTGTCGAAGTAGGTTACGCAGGGCACCGGCTTGGAGCGCGAGCAGAGCACGAAGCCGCCGGCGACCTCGTCCTCGTCCACGCCCGCCAGGCGCAGGCGCAGGTTCTCGCCGCCGCGCGCCGCGGCCACCTCCACGTCGTCGCGGTACACCGTGGTCACCGTCACGGGCACCCTGCGCGCATGTTCCTGGAGTGTACGGCCCGACCGGACTTCTGACCCCTTGCCTATGGCTTGGATACAGCTTGTTTGTTGCCTCTCCTGTGCTTCGCAAGACAGCTGTGCGATCCTCCCTGTCGCCAGGCGCGGCGCTACACCATATCAGCAGCACGCCAGTCACACATCATTTCCTCGGGCACGGGTCCGCTGGCGCGGGGCGGCCAGCGGGAGCGCGCGGCGCGGGGCGGCCAGCGGAGCGCGCTGCGCGCACTTGTTGGGCATGACGTAGAGGCGGTCGCCCTTGCGCACGATGCCGGCCTCCGACTTGCCCATCACGATGGTGCCCATGTCCTTGTACTTGTCGATGACCGACATGCGGAAGGGCGCGAGCGGGTCGCGCTCCAGCGGCTGGATGCCGTCCAGCGTGCTGAACAGCGTGCCGCCCTGCGCGCGCGTTGGGCGGCATCATAACCCTCCCACTAGGGCCCTGCCCCACGGACCCGCACGCGCGCGCGCTCCGCCCGCGCTAGCGCATGCGCAACAGGGATCGCTCTGCCCGCCACGCGCGCCGCGCGCCGAGGCGAGCCGCTCTCTTACACGTGTAGCGCGTGCTCTTGCATGCTTGCGCAAGCGACACGGTGGCCTCCGGCATCGGCATGCGACCGCCCGCGCCCGCCGCCTCCGCCTGCAACACGGCTGGGGCAGGGCAGACATGCTGGCCTTCTGAGGCCCCTGCCAGCGCTGATCGTGCAGCGCGGCCGGCAGCGGCGGCCCACGCGCAAAGCTCGGCGCAGCGGGGAGGAGCCCGCGGCGCGCCTTATACCAGGGGCAGACGCCGGGCGGCACGGCGTCGCGCAGGTTGTGCCCGAGCAGGCCCGACATGGGCAGGAACACAATGTCCTTCTTGGGGTTGTAGCCGCAGGCCTTCAGGAAGGGCGTCAGGCCGGTGCAGATCTCGTTGTAGCGCTCCTGCGACCACGCGCCGTCCGGGCCCGTGATGGACGGGTCGTCCATCTTGTTCACCTGCGGCGCCGCGCGCGCAGGGGCGCTCGCCGGCTGCTCGCATGCTACGGGCGTCTCGCATGCTCCCAGGCGACTCGGTGCAGATCTGCCTGCCCAGGCGTCCAGGCGCTGTTGGGGCCCATTCATGCCTGTTCCACTGAAGCAAGCGGAGGCCCGAGCAGAATACAACGAAGGCTGCCAGGCACTAGCGCAGATCAAAACGAAGGCTGCCAGACACTAGCACAGGAAGCCCTGCGCTTCGCAGGTTGTCGCACCCGTTCTGACATGCAGCACATGTCCCGCAAGCGCAGCTCAGCCGCTCACAGCCCCCCGTCAGCACGCGGGCGCGCACCGCGACGATGAGCTTGGCCACGCCCAGCGTGCGCGCCAGCTGCGCGTGCTCCCGCGTCTGCCCGCCGCGCTCAAACCCCGTCTCGAACTCGCCCTGCCGGCCAGCAGCACGCCTTCGCGCGCCTCTCTCAGAAGCTGCAGCCCACTATCACACTCGACTCGACTGCTCCCAGCCTCTCGCAGCAGGGCCGCTGGGCGACATGCTGTCCAGCCACAAGCTGCGCCCAGACGACCTCGGGCCCCGGGTCCCGCCCATGCGCATGCGCGCATCGCAGCAGCAGGCGGCGGGGCCCCGGCGCGTGCGCGCGCCTTGCGCGCGGCGATGACCAGCACGCCCACGTCGGCCTGCGCGGCGCCGGCGATCATGTTGGGCACGTAGTTCTTGTGCCCGGGCGCGTCCAGGATGGTGTAGCGCTTCTTGGCGGTGCTGAAGTGCGCGCGGCCGACCTCCACGGTCTTGCCCTTGGCGCGCTCCTCCTCGTTCGTGTCCATGATGTAGGCCATGTACCAGCTCTCGCGGTTCTTGTCCTTGGCCTCCCTGCGCGCGCGCAAGGAGGCCACCCTCGGGGTGTGGGCCTCATCCGCGCGTGCTCTTCCGCAGGGACCACCCCGGGTGCTGGGCCCTGCCGCGCCCTAGCACCTGGGCGATCTGTGCAGCGTGCGGGCCGGGTGGCACGCAGCGCTCTCCGTTGCTTGGGGCTCCCCTGCATGGGGTGCGGCTTGCGTCGCATGCTGCGCAAGCGGCGCACGCGCTGCGGGCAGCGCCTCCGCTCTGCACAGATGAAGCTGGCGCATGCGCTCCATGCCGCACAATCCTTTCTCGCCGCTGCTATCTGCGCAGTGCGCCTCTTCCACGGCACCCACGGCCTGCCGTCACACCCTCTCCAACACTCCACGCAAGAGCATGCTGGCCTTGCGCCATGATGAGTCCAAGCAGTCGCACGCACGCGCTGCTCACTGATCGCCCTGTGAGGAGCCAGTCAGCCAGGAACGAGCCTCGCCGCCCATCATGGCAGGGCTGTGGGTGGGCGCACTTCTCATACTTCTGGATGGTCCGCTCGTCCACGCCGCCGGTGAGGTACAGGATCTGGCCGCCCGTCGTCGACTTGCCCGCATCGACGTGCCCAATGAAGACGATATTCAGGTGTTCCCTGCGCGGCCCCGGCGGCTGTCCAGGGGCTGGCATGCGCCGCCACGTCTGCTGCACTCAGCCACAGCCGACGCAGGAGAAGCAACGCACCCATGTGCTGTGGGGAGAACAGGTGCATACAGAGCCGCACCAGGCTGCCTCTTCAGCTACAGTGCAGCGCACGGAGCAGCAAGCACAGGTAAGAAGCCTGGCTGAAGGCACCCGTGACAGCACGCCGACGCATCAAGGAGAGCGCGCTCGGTGCCGCAACTGTAGGACCCTGCTCCCCCTCTGCTCTGCCGCAGAGCGCAGCACTGCACCAACACGGTCGCGGGCCAGGCGGCGGTCGCTGCAGCAGCGAGCGGCGCCGCCGCCGGGCGCCGCCCAGCTACCGGCGCCAGGGCCAGCGCGCCTGTCGTCCGCCTTCGCCAGCTCCTCATCTATCCGCCGCAGCTCCTCCACGCGCGCCGCGCTGTCGCCCTCGTCCTCCTCCTCCTCGTCCCCGTCGTCGGGCATCGGCTCCGACACAGGCTCCTTCCGCGCGGGCGCGGCCGCCGGCGCCGCGGCGGGCGCCTCGGGCGCGGCCGCGCCCTTCCCGGGCGCGGGCGGCTGCGGCGCCGGCGCCGCCGTGCCGTCCGCCGGCGGCGGCTTTGCCCGCGCGGGCTCCGCATCTGTCATGTGCACGTCGGCTGTCTCGGCAGCCGGCTTGTCCACGCCTGCACGGTGACGGGAGTCTAACAGGGCCGCGCTCAGAGAGAGGTGCAGACGAGCCTGCGCACGGATCAGCCGAAGCAGAAACACACCGCAAGCCTTTCACACTATTGGCATGGTCTCGTGCTGTTGCGCGAGGTTCCTGCATGAAGGCTGTGCATCAACGCCACAGCAGCGCTTTTACACGCCGCGGATATCACCCTCGACGCGTGCACAAAGGTGTACCTGGGGATGCGCTGCTCGCAGCCGCGGCCTGCAGGCTGCGGCGCTCCTCGTCGGACAGCACGAACGCGGGCGGCCGCGGCGGCGCCGCGGGCCCGCCGTACGCGCCCGGCGGCGCGGCGGGCGCGTGCGCTGGCGGGGGCGCCCAGTGGTGCGGCGGCGCCGGCGGGGGCGGCCCGCCCCAGGTCGGCGCGAACGTCGACGCGCCCGGGTTGAAGCTGAACGTGGGCGCGGACGGGTTGAGCCGCAGCATGCCCGGCCGCTGCGGCTGCGGCGCGCCCGCCTGCCCGTCCGTCCCGTCCTCCCAGCTGTCCATCGCCGCCCTGTGCGTGGCCCTGAGTCGCACGCAGGACGGCAGCAGGCTGGCAGGGAGCTGAGCAGAGGAGTGTGGCCTGTGGGATGCCCCTTGGCTTGAGGCACTCTTCAGCAGAAATGAAGGCTGGCAGGCTTCCCCTTGGACAGGGGCTGCTGATGTGCAGGGGCTGGTTTCCTCATTTGCCATGGCTATCCAGGTCCTGCATGCACTGCTTACCATGAGAACACCAATACAAAAGGGCATGCTCAGAGCAGCTGTACAGTCTCAGCCGCAGCGTTGGCATCACGCCGCTCACGGCAACGCAACAGCCGTATTGAACGCACTGCTCACGGCGACGCAGCAGCCGTGTTCAACGCTATGGACTCCGTGGGATGCCCGCTGCAACAAAGCCCTGCCGCAACAAGGCGCACAGCGCAACAGCTGGACATGCAGCCAGCATCCACCGGGAAAGCGCATGCAGCGCGGCGCCGTCGACGAGCTGACGCCCTGCTACACGAGCGCCATCAGTTTGAGCGCAATCTCGCTCCCGCTTCATGGACCAAGCCGGCCAGCAACCAAGCCCGGCAAGCCTGCCTGCCCAGCAGCCTCAGACTGTGTGGGACATGCACAAAACACAACCAAACCCTCCAACACTCTCCGCCCACCGCTGTGACCGCCGCCGCCGCCGCCGCCGCCGCCGCCACCGGCACCGCGCAGCCGCCTGGACCCGCGGCTGCCGGCAAGGCCGGCGCCGGCTCTGCCCATCCGCGCGCCGCGCAGCACGGCCGCCGCAAGCCACGCGCGCGCGTCACTCGGCGCCGCCGCCGCCGCCGCCGCCGCTGCCGCCGCCGTCGGCGGCCGCCTCCAGCTTGGCGCGCTTCCAGCGCTGCGCGGCCTCCAGCAGCTTGAGGTTGGGCGCGGCGCCGGCCTCGTCCGGGAATATGTAGTCATAGTACTCCTCCATGCCGGCGTCGCCGCCGTCCTCGGTCGCAATGGGCCGCTTGCGCTTGATGCGCTTGGGCATGCGCCGCTCGACAGCCGCCGCACCGGCGCCGCCGCCGGCCGCGCCGGCCTCGAACGCGCGCCAGGCCTCCAGCAGCATGACCGCCTCCTCCTTGGCGTCCGGCGTGACTTCGCGCAGCGAGCGGAAGGCGCGCTCGTACACGCTGCGCGCGGCGCGCGCGCGGGCGCGTCTGGCGCGGTCTGATAAGGACGGGAGCCTGGGCTGGATGCGGGCCCACTGGCGCATTAAAGGAGCGCGGCGGGCGCCCTGACCATGCTGCCCAGGCTCCTGCACAGGGAATGAGCGCGTGCACAATGCATACTCTAGCACTGCCGCTGGCACTTTGTGCTAATGTCGATAGATGGCCCTAAGCGGCGGCACAGAGGACCGATGCGCCTGTGCACACCACAAAGCCCTGGCCAGGCCCTAACCAGGGCGCGCGCCTGCGCGCGCGCGCTTCCCGCTGCGCCGGCGCCTCCTCGCCCTCCGCGTCGCCGCGCGCCGCGGCCGCGCCGTTCGCCGCGCCGCCGCCGCCGCCGTTCTCGGCGCTGCCATCGCCGTGTGCGTCCGCAGCGCCGTCGGCGGCGCCTTCGGCCTCCGGCGCGGCGAGCGGCGCGGCCTCGAACGCGGCGTAGCTCATCCAGACCTTGACGTGGCGCGTGCGGTTGAGCAGGCGCTCGTACAGCGCGCGCGTGCGCGCGCGCTCGGCCTCCGAGATCTCAAAGTCGATGTACGCCTGGCGCGCGCGGCGCGGCGCGTGAGGCCCAGCAGAGGCTCGTGGGCGCATGGTTCTCGCATGCGCTGCCCTGCCCGATGCAGGCCATAGCAGGGCACGCCGACCTACAGCGCCAGACAGCGCACAGCCTTTCGAGTCGTGTACTTTGTGTCATTCTGGTGCATGTGTGATGCGGACACTGTGCTGGCACACAAGTGATGCGTCACAGCCCAGCGGTCGCGGACGCAAGCGAGCAGATTAAGGGCGCGCCTTCCACAGCACCTCCGGCATGTCCAGCACCGGCTGCGCGATGGCCAGCTCGTAGATCGCCCGCGCGCGGTCCTGCGGCGCAGCGGCGTGATGAGCGGCGTGATGCGCATGGCACTCTTGGCCAGTGCCCACATCCCATCTGACATCCTCATGAACGCGCTGCCGCGCTGCACTTCATGCGCATGCACGGGCACTCTGCGACAGTGCTGCACATAGGCAGCGCGCTAACCCTAACCCTAGGCATGCTCGGGCGGCCGCGCCTTCTCGTTCAGGTCGCGCTCCAGCTCGGCGAACTTGCACCAGGCGGCGCAGGTCTCGGGCGCCCACTCCAGAAACTTCTGGTAAAGCTTGCGCACGCGCTCGATCGCGCCCAGCTGCAGCTCCAGCTCAATGTACGCCTTGAACAGCTTGGCCTGGACATCATTGGGGTAGATTAGGGTTAGGGTAGGGTTCAAGGCGCAGCCCCGGCCGTCGCGGCCCGTCAGGCAGCTCCAGTATGCCCTGCCTCGAGCGCCCCCTTCTGACAGCACATAAGTTATAGGGACGGCGGCGGTGCCGATGTGTTGGACAGGTCACTGACGTGCGCGCAGCCACGGGGGAGCGGGACGCCCATGAGCGTGGGAAGCTGACACCCATGCAGCAGGCTCTGTGAGCAGAGCTCAGCAGCAGAGCCCCGTGCTACACCAGTTCATACTGCCACCTGTATGCTATGCTGCATCCCCGTACTGACAGCAATTATTGCCCGCCGGCTTCAGGCCGATTCCCGCGTGGCGCCTGTGCCTCTGTGCGCACCTTTGGCGCCATGCCGATGGCCATGCCCAGGATCTTCCGCGCTGCGTCCAGCCGCAGCTGCCGCACTTCAAAGTGCGCCGCCAGCACCCACATCTGCGCCACAGCAGCCCGCGCTCATTGAATCACAGACACGCCTGCATGCTTCGGCCACATGCAAGCATGCAAGTACACGCTGTGGCGAGCCGTGACAAGCAAACTCGCACGAGGACAAAGAGTCACACACACGCTTGTATTACAGAGCCGTACATAGCTTTTGGAATGCCTAGCAAAGATTTTCCTTACACACAGCTTCGCAGCGCACCGCGGCCTGCCAGCGCAGGCGCTCACACATGCGCAGCTTCTGCATTGCCCATACGCTGGCCAGGCTGCAGCAGCAGGTCGCGCGCCTCACGCGCCAGCACAGCGGGAACAGCAACATGCAGCCCGCACAGGGGCAGGCGCGCGCGCCTTGGCGAACGTGAAGGCGCCGTGCGGGATGACCTTCAGGCAGGCGCGGTAGACCTCGCGCGCGCGCCCGGCGTCGCCGGCCTCCAGCTCCTCCCACAGCGCGTAGTTGAGCCAGAGGTAGATGTAGCGCTGCCAGTAGCGCTTGGCCGGCGCGGGCGGCACATTGGCCACCGCGCGCTCATACACCTCGCGCACCTGCCGCGCGCGCACGTCAACCCTCGGCTGACGCTCTCTTGCCAGTACGGATTACCAGTCCATTGGTTCTTGATGTCTACTCCTATTACGATACATTTTTATTCACGCGTCTAATGTGGGGGCAGGACAGCGTGGGCCGGCACAGTGCAGCAAGCAGTGGCCAACAACATTGCTCCGGCGTAGCATATTTGCGCATGTGTGTCATTCCACACATAAGGCGATGTGCTTTGGCATCCGACTGACCTTTTGAGGCGCATGCATCATTTATCATCTAGGAGTCAGGTAGAACACCAGTCAGCCATGTCCTGATGCACAGGCCCATTGGCGGCCTAGCTCGACCCCAGGCGCGCCTTGTCCGGGTCGCCCGCGGCCTCCTCCAGGCGCACGTAGTCGAACCAGGCGTCATAGTTCATGGGGCTGCGCCGCACCTCCGCCTCGTACTGGAACCGCCGCTCGCTCACCACCACATCCTGCGCCGCGCCCGGGCCCAAGCATCGCGGGCTTGCTTGCAGGCACCAGCCGGCGCCTGCTGCCAGCGGCCAGGCGGGTGCACGCTTCTGGGAGCGCCTGGGCTGCCCTGGCCTGACATGCGCAGCCCCAGCTCACGCCCGGGAGCACCTCTCCTGCACGGGCGCTGGACGCGTGGCTCCTACTGCTTGAGGACCTCTTCCAGACAAATCTGTCGTTGTCAGCAGGCAACTTCACAATTAAATGTTTTCGGGGGCCGGCCACTCCCTCCGCGCAAAAGGCCACACTCTGTCCGCCGCTGGACGCTCTGTCGCAGCAGCGTCGCGCAGCCGAGCACCCCCAGCCCGTCCCGACTCCCGCCCTCCCCAGGTCAAGCGCGCACCTCAATGCCCTCCCGGTCGCCGTGCTGCTTCTCAAACGCCACAAAGCGCTTGTACACCGCATCCGCCTGCCGAACCACGCATGCGTGTGAGAGCGCCGGGGTTTTGAATTAGGAGGGGATCAGGGCCAGAATCAGCTCCAAAAGTTGCCGCGACAAAGTGCGCCGCAGCAATGGCTCCCCAAGCACGCGCAGGAGCCTCGCTCAGAACGCACGCGGCGGTGCGCAGCGGTGTCCCTCATGTCAGATTTGGGCGCCTTGAATGCAGTGCTGCCCATGGGTTGAACTTCACGCTACTGACAATGCGCCGGTGGCAGCGGGGGCCGCCGCGCCTGCACGCGCGGGATGTGGTCGAGCGCGTAGCGGTAGATCGCACGCGCGCGGTCCACCTCCTTCACCTTCTCCTCAAACTCCGCAAACTTGATGAACAGCTCCTCCTGCGCAGCCAGCACCGGCACGTGTGACCCAGGCTGTGGGGCGGCACCAGCATGCGGCGTCCGAACCATGCCCTAGAGTTTTGAGCAGAACCCGCAGCACCCGTGCGTCCTGCCGCGTCACAGCGGAGAGGCATGCCGCATATGCCAGGCATGCCTCCACAGGCATAGTGTTGTAGACGCAGAGAGAGCACTGGAACATTGGCCAACCCGTTTCATGCCAGTAATTTGGGAACCCGATTGTGAAAACGTCAGGAGACGGGGCCGAGGGCCGCGCGCCGTGTTGGCGTCGTCGCCCATCTCCTCCACCGCGTGCTCGTAGCAGCCGCGCGCGCGCGACACCTCGCCGTTGCGCATCTCGAACTTGGCGTAGCGCACCCAGGCCTTGACCGTCGGCAGGCAGCGCACGTAGCGCTCGAAGATGGTGCGCGCGCGCTCCACCTCGTTGTACCGCAGCTCCATCTGCGGGTCGCACAGCCCTCCATAGGCGCTCCTTCCATCACTCCTTCATGTCTTGATTTTGGACGCGCAGAGCGGGTTAGTTCGCAGAGCGTGTGGAGTGTGGTGCGGGCGCCTGCAGCAACGGCTTTTGTGCAGCAGCTCGACGGCGCGTCCGAGCTGCGAAGCGATGGGCCGGCGCGCGCCTTGATGTACGCCATCCAGCCGTGGTGGTCGGGCTCAAAGGCCATCCAGCGCTCGAAGATCTGGCGCGCGCCCGGCACGTTGCCCAGCATCTCCTCCATGTGGATGTACTTGTACCTGGAGGCGCGCCCGCACGTGCGTCAGGCGCGCCCCCTGGCCCGCTCACCGAGCCCGCTCACCCTCCGCCATGGCACCTCGTCACTCCCTGCGCGCGGTCCGTCGTTCCTTGTTCCTACGAGCACCAGTCGGTCGTTCCTCGCTCCTACACGAGCACCCCCGGCATCAGCGCCTGCATTGTGCGCTCCCACCCCAGCCTGCGAGACCGCCCGCCTGTTTCAGGAGCAGGCGCGCCATATGAGCGCCGCCGCACGCATGCAACCTGCGTGGGAGGATTCTGCACGCGCAGGTTTGGTGGCAGACGGCGGGCGCCCATGCGCGCGCCACTCATGCCAGGCCCGCCGGGGGCGCGCGCCAGAGCTGGTCCACGCGCGGCAGCAGCGACACGGCGCGGTCCCACACGTTGCGCGCGTGGTTGATGAAGCGGTGCCGCATCTCCATCTCCGCATACTTGAGCCACACGCTGGCGTTGGTGTACGTTACGTCCAGCGTGCGCTCCCAGACGCTCCGCGCGCGCCGGAAGTCCTTCTGCCCCTCCTCCCATATCGCGTACTGCGCGGCGCGGGCATAGGGTGGGGCAGGCAGCCTCCGCCACAGCTCATGCGACGGGCGGCGCGCGAGCGCTCTGGGTGAGCACGCTCGGAGAGCCGACAGCCTTCGCGGGTGCCGCCAGAGCCGCGCGCGGAGCGCTGCTGCGAGTCTGGCGCGCGAGCGTGGTGAGCGCAAGCTTGGCATAGCCTGCAACGTGTCTTGCCTCGCGCACTGAGCTCCAGCAGGGGCCTCCGCACTCTTACAGCTTACACAGCCGCACCCGCGTGCAACACGCAGGCAAGTGGAAAGTGAGATCAGGCCTTGCCGTTTCAGGCGGCACTTGACATCGGACAGGTGCCAGCCCAGTGCCCCATACAGCTTGACCACATTCAATGTGGAGAACAGCGCATGGTGCAGCCGCTGCGCACCGCTGGGGAGCTACTCACGTTTTTCCTAGATGAACTGTTCCTAGCGCAGCGGTCTCGGGACCATGCGCTGTTCCACACTTTGAACGTGGTCAAGGTGTATGGGGCACTGGGCTGGCACCTGTCCAGTGAACAAGTGCCGTCTGTGGCCCGCACAAGCGCCCACGGTGGCAGTCCACGGGCTCCACACAGCACCCTTGGTGCCCGGCTGCGCACCTTTATCCAGACCGACTGGTTCCAGCGCACGCGGCGCACGAGGTCCTCAAACTCCTTGCGCTTGCGCAGGCGGTAGGTGTCGAGCTCGGCCTGGTCGGTGATCTTCTGCTTCGGCGGCTTGAAGTCCTGCTCCTGCAGCTCCTTGGCCTCGCGCAGAATCTGCTCCGCAGTAATCTGCCGCGCGCGCCACGCTCCGGCGGGTCAGCGTGCGCCCGGCCAGCCACTCGTCTGCAAACGGTGCCGCAGTCGCGCACATGCACCAAACGCACTGCAAGTGCCTGCTCAGGGACTGCGTAGCACTTCTCGCAAGCAGTCGCCACTCAGCAAGCCGCCCGGGACGGCACTGATGCAGGCGTGCAGCGTCCAGCGCAGGCGAGGGGGCTGCGAACCAGCTGAAAGCTTGAAAGCACGCACCTGCTGCGCTGCCGGCTGCTTGTTCTTGACTTTGGTGGCCCGCGGCAGGCGGATTTCGGTGTCCCGCTTGGTGGTTCCGCCTATGCCGCTCATGGTGCCCGGCAGCACCAGGCGGCCCGGGTGCGCCCGGCCTAGGCAAGGTGCGCAGTCCCCGCGCCAATAGCTCTGTGCCGGCAAATGCCGGTCAGGCACAATTGTGCGTGTCTGTGTCGTCACCTTCAGTGCAAGTGGCACACGGGGGGAACACCGGCACCTTTGCAAGGTCATCCACACCTCCCTGCCTTCTCTGAGAGTCTCAGAACCTGTTTAGACCCTCGCTACAAACTGTGTACAGGACAGGAGTGCTGTTTGCTCATCGATATGTCCGCCTATCACAGCCGCTGTGCTGTGACTGCGTCACTACTATGTAAGTTGTGTCTACGCACAGATCTTGTTGCCCATTAGAGTGGTTGGCGGGCTTTTGCTTATGCTACCGCAGGCTATTTTGCCTTTAAAAGAGTATATTGCTTCACAAGTGCACTGCACCGGCACTTCTGCTGGCTGAGGACTGGAGAGTTTGGTGCCGCGTGGCGATGACTGAAGTGGCAGAGCCACGCACGAAGCAGGCCTAAGTGGTGCAGGACTGCATGCTGTGAAGCGCGGCTTGCTTCGAAGCACCTGTAGTCATGTCGCCGGCACTGGCTGCTCAGGCACTGTCAGCTCACTGCTCACGCAGCACTACTGGTGCTGCCTGTGTTGGAGCTCGGCTTGCCCCTCGTCTCGCTCGCCAGCCCCGCGCACGAACAAACTCAAGTGTACGTACTGCCCGAAGTGCTGCACCTCTGCCGGCTGCGTCGCTGCGCCTGGCATACATTGCAGCGGACGCTGCCACAACTGAGCAGGTGCCCCTTCACATCTGCACACGTGCTTCACTCGCCCACAGGCACACGACAGACTGTCCGCCAGGCGGTCGCAGACACGCGTGTAACTGTCCACTGCCTGCACCAGGCCTTGAGCTGAGCTTGCCTCGCTTCGTCCCGCAGGCGTGGCCTGACTGGCTCGTCACTGTAGCAGTGGTCGCACTGGCAGCGGCCGCCGCATGCTGGGCCGAAAGGCCGCGCGGTTGGGCTGACGGGAGCTTGCTAGAGGTGTGCGCATGGCCGCTGGCCAGCTTGAGCTTGCAGCCGCATGAGGACTGCCTGCATGCATGCCACAATGCCTTCCGCTCCCAAAGCCTGCACATGCATGCACCTTAAGCAGAAGGCCCCCATGGCTTGCTTGTCTACTCTGGCACGCTTGCCTTGCTGAAACATATCCTGTAAACCCCGCTGAAGTCTGCACATCTACCAATACCACAACACGCGACAAAACAAGCCTGTACTGCGTCTGCGCCTGCTCGGACAGGTACGAGCATCGTCAGTGCCCGGCGCCGGGCGCGGCGTGTTTTGCCGCGACAGCACGCCCGTCGGCACCGTGCTGGGCGCCTACCCAGGCCGCCTGCGCGCGCCCACCCAGGTGCTGGCCAAGGTGAGCTGCTCTTGCGGGCGCGGCGCTGGAGCACCCGCCGCCCAGCACTTGCAAAGCAAGTGTGGGGCATGCATGCAAGACGATGCACTCGCAGTACACACCGCGTAGGAGAGACGCCCGGCAGTAACCAAAAGGAGCATCGCAGTCTCCAGACCCAAGCTGGGCTTTTGCAGGCCCGGGTGTTGCCTGACAGGCGCGCAGGCAGGTCACGCCGAGCGCCGCGGCGCTGCCGGGCATGCCCACTGGCATGCTGGGCCTCCGCATGAGCCCTCTGGTTTATGCTGACGCCGCCGAACGCACTCTTGCATGCAGGGAATGCAGCAGGCCGGTGTGGCGCGCCTTCCTAGCGCGTGTCGCGCTCTTCAGGCGCATGCGTGATGCGCTGACGGGGCCGGCCAGGCGTCCAGGGCGCCGGGCGTGCGCGACTATGTGCTGCTGGTGCCGGGCGCGCCGCACCCGCGCTACCTGGACCCCACCGGCGCCGACGGCGTCCCCAGCGCATGGCCGGCCCCCGGCCTGCCCTGGCCGCTGCCGGCCGAGCCCACGCTCGCATACGTGAATGAGCCGCCCGCCGGCGGCGACGTGAACGTGTGCATCGCGGACCCTGCACCCGCAGACGACCCGCTGGAGGTCCGCTTTGTGGCGGCGCGCGCGCTCGCCGCCGGCGAAGGTGCGCGCTGGCCCATCGAGCTGAATCGCAGTTTGTCAGGCTGGGCTTTACGATGATATTGAAAACCCGTCGTTGGGCTGCCTTTGGCACCGGCTCGCAGCCTCACTGCACTCTCGTCACTGCATCACAAAAGCGTAAAGTGGGCTGAGAACTTGTGTGTCTGCGCAGAGCTGTTTGTGGACTATGGCAGGATCTACGACCGGTCTATGTATGGCAAGTAATGCTTTGGTCAGGCACTGGGCCAGGCACTGGGCCAGTAATGTGGCAAAGGTTCCAGGCAAGTTTACATGCATTGCCAAACAAATGGCTCATCGCCCGCCTGCAAGGCACGAGTTGCACGGCATTCAGACACTCAGCACACTCAGCAAGTACACGCGACGCGTCACACGACCGCAGCACATTACACCTATCTCTGCCCGCTTCCTACCCGCAGAAGGCGGCACCTCTGCTGCCCCACACCGCGCTAACGCTACACCGCCCCACCCTGCTCCGCAGCGTCCGGGTTCTGTGGAGGCAGCCTGCAGCGGTACACCTTGTAGTGGTGGTTGAGGCTGCGGCAGCCGTGCAGGCGAAAGCGCCCGCCCAGCGCGCCGCGGTCCGCGTCGGCCTCGCAGAACACCACGCGGCGCACGCGCGAGTGCACGAGTGCCATCGCGCACATCGCGCACGGCTCCGCAGCCACGTAGCAGTCGAAGCCGGTGCACAGGTAGGGCTTGGGCGCGGCGGGCGGGCAGCCGCTGCTGGTATCGGGGTCCCGCGCGCCCGCGCCCGGCCCCTGCGCCGCCGCTCCGGCGCAGCGCCCGCCGCCGGGCGGCGCTCCCGCCTCGGCACAACAGCCGTTGGCCTGTGCAGCCCCGCCGGGCGGCTCTGGCGCTCGGGTGTCTGCGCTGCTGCAGCACTCGCCGCCAGACGGTGCCACCCGATCGCCGTCCAGACTGCTCGCATGCACAGCCATGCCCTGCAGCTGCATGCAGCACGTGCTTGTGCTTCCGCCGCCGGAGCACACGGCCACTTCAGACGCATCCGCCGCGTATGCATCTGGCGGCGGCTCGCCAGCACGGCCGCCGTATGCGCCACCAGCACTGGCAGTGCTGCCGTTGCATGCCGGCGCAGCCCCATGCGCAGCCTCCCGCCCGTCTGGCGCCTCGCCGGACGGCTCCATGCAGCTGCTCTCAGGCCGCGGCGCAGCTCTGGCGCCCCTGTCGGCGGCCGCGCTCTCACCAGCCCCATCGCAGAGGTCAGCCGCTGGGCTCGCTTTGCCGAGGTGCGCGGCGCAGGCCTCCGAACACGGCTGCACGCAACCAGCCTTGCAGCCATTGGCAAGTTGGCCGCCCTGCTCGGGCGCCAGGCAGGCGCCGGCCTCGCCCAGCCGCGGCCCGGCATCCTCTCCTGCCGGCCGCTCACGCGCAGCCTCCAGCGCCGACTCAGGCCACAGGCGGCAGTCGCGCTCGGCGACCGCGCCCAGCGCCACCATGATCGCATGGTGCAGGGGGTGCCCCGGGCGGCCGGCGGCGGGCCGCGAGCCGTCCAGGCCCAGCCCCACCAGGCTGTCAAACCTGGGGTCCACGATCAGCGCCGCGTTGCGGCCGCCGCCGGCCGCCGCCGCCGCGGCCGCCGCCGCCGCCGCCCGCGCCGCCCAGCCCCGCATCAGTGCCGCGTCGGCCGCGTCCACCGCGCCGGGCGAGGGCTGCGCCGGGTCGTTGCTGTGCGGCCGCCAGTGCAGCGGCCAGATCGCGGACCACTCCGCCCACGCGGCGCGCGTCGCCGGCGCGTGCGCCGGCACGCACGCGCGCCGCGGCTGCAGCGCCATCTCGGCCACCAGCGCGACTACCTCGCGGGGCACCCCGGGCGGCGCGACGTGCAGCCAGTCCTCGTCCTCGCTGCGCCGCGCGCCCGCCCCGGGCGACCCGGGGCTGTCGGGCGGGTCTGCGGGCGCGGCCAGCGGCGGCAGGAACTCGTCCGCGGCGTCGGCCGCGCCGCCCGTTCCGGCGGCGCTCGGCGAGGCCAGGCAGAGCACGACGTCCAGCTGCGGCGGCACGCCCGGCTGCGGCGGCAGCCGCCGCACGCGCTTGACGTGCGCTGGGAGCGTGCTGGCGGCCGACACGTCGCGCAGGAACAGCCCCGCGCGGCTGGCTTCCACTACGGCCGCATACACGTCCAGCAACTCCAGCTCTGCAACGTGCGGTGCGAGTGTGAGTCCACATACAGCGCCAGGTCTGGCCGCAATGCGCACAGCTGACAGCTTGCAACGGGCACGCGCAGCAATCCCGGCAAACGCGCAAACGCACCGGGGTCGTCATTGGCGGGCACAAAGTGCAGGCCGGCTTCCTCCATGACAGCGGAGCCGGCCCAGTCGTATATTCAGTACATGCGCGGCGCGGAACCACAGCCGCTGCCGCGTACAGGTGCCAGGCGACTTGTATCTGCTGTACACAGGTCCTGGCAATGGCAAGTCACTCGGCGAACGCAGAGCAGGCGCCGCCAAACCCCTATAGGAGGGGAGGCCTCCAGCTGCGCAGGGCCTGCTCCACATACTTAAAGTTTGGGAGCTCGGAGTGCAAAATGAAGGACTAAACGGGAAAGGAACTCCTCATACTCCTGCACCACGTGACGTGGCGTGTGGGAAGGGCAGGACTGGTATGGAGAACGGCGTGCAGCACGCCAATGCCAAGCTAATCCTGCCAGACGGAACAGAAGTTGAACTGCCATTGCTGCAGGTAAGTGGTATGCTGTCTATGCACAAACTACTTCTGCAAGTTCTGAGGTGCTGACTTGCCGCTTTCAGTGACAATTGATGCGAACCATCAATATGCGAATGCTGGCAGGATGCGTCAGGAGCAAGGTTTGTAGACATAAGGAAGCTGCAGCCATCAACGGGATTGTGCACCTTTGACCCAGGCTTCACATCAACAGGTGCGCCGCTTTGCGCTGAGTCGACAAAACCACGCATCGTCAGAGCGCATGACATACGCGGCATGCGCAGGCTCCTGCGACTCCAGCATCACTTATATCGACGGCCTGAAAGGCGTCTTGCTGTATCGTGGCGTGCGTGCCTCTCGCTCGCTTGCCTTACGCTTGGTGGGAGGCACCTGCACAACCTGGCTACACGAACAAGCGCGCCCTTGCGGCGCCTCAGTATGACGTTGAGCAGCTGGCCGAGCGCGGGGACTTTAACGACTCCGCATACCTGCTCCTCCACGGCGAGCTGCCGACCCCCGAGCAGAAAGCGCTGTTCGACCGAGAGCTCACCACTCACAGCCTCGTGCACGAGCAGCTCATCATGTGCGCCCGGAGTTTTGCCCACACCATCCCAACAGTGACAAGGGTCACATGTATTTTCAACGGGCTGTGTATCGCCTCATGCTGCACTGCTGTTTTCTGTACATACCGGTATGGCCTCTGCCAGCCAGCAGAGGCTGCCCAGGCGCCATGCGTGCACGCAGCAGGCAGGAGTCACTGCCTTGCATAGATCTGAGCGCGTGGTTGTGGGACACAGGTTCTACCGCGGCTTCAAGCATGACGCGCACCCAATGGCGATCATGGTCGGCGTCGCCGGCGCGCTGTCAGCTTTCTACGCCAAAGCTGCGGACATAGCGTGCGCGTCCATGCCCGTCATTCAGCTGTATGGCATCCCAAGGCACTGCTGGACATGCTTGTGGCGTCTGCAAGCCGCGTTAGGCGTAGAGTCCTGCTAGGCCCAGTTTCAACCTCTTGCAGGGAAGCGTAATAGACTGAAAGCACCGTGGAAAGCTGCGGGTAAGCCTGGGTTGGGACCCAGATGGCGCAGGCACGCGCAGGGATCCGCAGCAGCGCCTGCGCGCGTGCATGCGGCTCATCGCCAAGATGCCCACCCTGGCCGCGCTGGCCTACCGCACCAGCAAGGGCCTGCCCATTGTGTACCCCCGCAACGACCTGGTGCGGGGTCTTGCGCCTGTTGTAAACTTTGAGTGTGGCCCTGCCTGAGCAGGCCGCCAGCCTCTCAGCAGGGGTGGGTGACAGCCTGACTACGCGCTCCGCAGAGCTATGCGGCGCGGCTGCTGCACATGATGTTCGCCTTCCCCACGCAGCCCTACCAGGTCGACCCGGTGCAAGCCAGGGCGCTGGAGAAGGTGCGCACCGCAGCCCATAACCCTAACCCTATGCCGCAGCCACTTGCCTGCTCCTCTTCTCCACTCTTCTTTGCATGGCCGGCGTACAGACTGAGAGATAATGCAAGTGTACTATGCGATGCAGATCCTGGTACTGCACATGGACCACGAGCAGAATGCTTCCACGTCCACCGTGCGCACGGCAGGTAATGTATGTCACTTAGTCGCCTGCGTGACAGGCTGATGTGTCGCGAGCCGGGCGCTGTGGCCTGCGCTGCTGCTGGGGCGCGCTGGTCGCGTGTCGGGCCAGCTGAGCGGCAGCGCGCCCGCGCAGGCTCCAGCCACGCCAACCCCTTTGCATGCATCGCGTCCGGCATCGCCGCGCTCTGGGGGCCGGCGCACGGCGGCGCAAACGGCGCGCCGCCCGCCCACGAGCGAGAGCACCCACAGCACACGGCAGACAGCGGCGCTTGCCGGATGCGGACGCGCTTGCGTGAGCTGGAGTGCAGCAGCACTCGTGTCATCCATGCCATGCCCGCTACAGCACTGTGTGTGACTCACCGTGTCGTACACCTCCAGAGCTTGCGCGCTGTGCGGCATGCAGCATGCAGGCAGGCGGGCTCCACCCAGGCTCTGTGGCCCCGGTGTCCGCGCAGAGGCGGTGCTGCACATGCTGGAGGAGATCGGCAGCAAGGACAGCATCCCGGCGGCGCTCGCGCGTGCCAAGGACAAGAAGGACCCCTTCCGCCTGATGGGCTTCGGGCACCGCGTGTACAAGAGCTTCGACCCGCGCGCGCGCGTCATGCGGCGCGTCGCGCACGAGCTGCTGGCGCACCTCAACGTCAGGCGCGCCCGCGCCAGCCTGTGCGCGGCGACGCGGCTTGCAAGCCCTCTGGCACTCGCTGCAGCGCCTGGCCGGTTGGCCCAAGGCCTCGATGTGATGCGCCGACAGTCGTTCTGCATGCTGCAGACATGCAAACACAGCAATGCCACTGTGGTTCTGTGGCGATGCATGGTCACATGCCGCAGGTGTGCGCCCGCAGGTCAGACCCGCTGCTGGAGATCGCCATGGAGCTCGAGCGGGTGGCGACGCACGACCCCTACTTCGTGCAGCGCGGACTCTACCCCAACGTAGACTTCTACTCCGGCATCGTGCTGCGTGCGCTGGGCGTGCGCGCCCGCCCCTGGCACCGTCCCGCCTGCCGCGGCCGCCGCGCGGCCCCGCTCGGCAGGTGCTTGGCATACAGCAGGCTGCAGTGTAGGCTGTGTCGTGCTGTGGGCATGCTGGTCTGCGCACTGCCAGGCATGGCAGCTCTTATGGTAAGTACGGTCCTGCTCTAGTGACCAATACGGGCTGAGGCCGCGCGGAGCATGTTTGTGGGACGCGGTGACAGGCGGGTTCCAGAGGGCAGCGCAATGTGGCAGCTATTGGTATGCTGTTTTGGACATTGACTTTCCACCGGTTGAAACAGGCCGTTGAAGGGTCCAAGAAAGCTTGTATGTGCGGCAGGTGCCGGTGAGCATGTTTACTGTGCTGTTTGCGGTCGCGCGCACGGTGGGCTGGGTGGCGCAGTGGGCCGAGATGGCCGCGCAGCAGCAGAGCGCGCCCAAGATCTCGCGCCCCCGCCAGGCGCGCGTGCCCGCGCCCGAAACGCTCTCAGGGCGCAGGAGCAAAGCAGCTACCCGCAAGCCGCAAGCCATGGCAGACGTGGGTGATGCAGCATGTTTTTTATGTACAGCTGAAGTGCTTGTACTATGTCGCACTCCAAGTCCATGCCCAAGAGACTTCACGAGATGCAAGCAGCTTGGTCAATTCCAGAGCAGTACGTGCGCATGTCCGCGTGCCTCCTTGGGCACCAGCTGCAGCCTCCAGAGCAGACACCTGACATCTGGCGCGGGCGGTTGCGTGCGCGCAGATGTACATGGGCTACATGCAGCGCGAGTTTGAGCCGCCAGCCGGACGAGCCCGCCGCCACCCGCAGCTACCTGAAGCAGGTGTCCAGCCGCGAGCGGCCCAGCATGGCGTCGTAGCGGAGGCCGCCATCCTTTGTGTATGTGCCGCTGGTGCGGGCTCAAGGCTCTGCCGGTTACATCAGGTTTCTGTCATTGAGCATGTACTTACATCGTTTTTGCATTTGTAGATGCCATTTTGAGCAGGTGCATGCGCTGTAGGCAAGTACTTGAGAAGGCAAATTAGGGCAACAGCCCAACCCTGTTTTTTGTCGGCCCCCCGTTGTCACCTAGGACACTGCATGATGGTCTCAGGATCGTGAGGGCTTCAAGAAGTACAGGCTGTTCTGTACGGACTGCTGCAGCGTCTTGCGCAGTGTTGATCGGCCTCATGTGCATAGACATGAGTCAACTGCTGCTTGTAGATGCACTGTGTATGCACGGCAACAAGCTGGTCGCCGAGCCGCTCTCGAGTCCGTTACTCTATAATATCACCACCGTCCCTGGCGCGTCCTCTGCTGCACGCATGCAAGGGTCTCAGCGGACGCTCATCAGCCCACAAACCCAAAGTACTCGAGCGGCTCCTTGGCGAGCGCGGTGCCGCGGCGCGCACGGCCGCTCGCCTCGTCATCGCTCCCCGAGCCGCCCTCCTCCGCGCGCAGCTGCTGCAGCGCCGCCTCGACGCCCGCCGCGCTGGGCAGCCTTCGCGCGGCCAGCGCCTGCATGCGCGGCTGCAGTGTGCAGGCGCACAGGCTTTCTGAGCAGCTCTACACCCAGCTGTGAGCCTCCCCTCCGCGCTCGCCAGCACCATGCCCGCGGCATATGTTGCATGCATGGCCGGTGTTTTAGGGGCTGGTTGGGCGCGCAAGCTCCTCAGTAACGCATACCTTCTGTGCGGCCGCCAGCGTGGCAAACTGCGGCAGGGCCCGCAGGCCGAGCGCCTCGGGCGTGCGCGCGGCGCGGTCGGCCACGCGCAGCGCGCCCGCCGCGCACACCCTGGCCAGGAACCCCGCCAGCGCCGCCGCCAGCTCGCGCGGCGCGGCCGCCGCCAGCCGCCCGGCCGCGCGCGGCACCGCCAGCGCATGCGCCGACGCGGCCGCGCGCGCCTCACCCGCCACCTGCGGGGCGGGGCCCACGTGCAGCGCACGTTGTGCAGTGACAGCACCTGTGCAGTGTGAGTGAGCCCATGCATGAAGCTCATGAAAGCGTGGCGGGTGCCTGCGCCATAGCGGCGACGCGTACCGTTTGCCACCCGGAACCTTAACCCTTGCTACGACCTGGGAGTACGCTTGTAACGCTTCCGGCCACCCGTGTGCGTGGCGCCCCCACGCCTCTGATGCAGCATCCACCATGCCTCAGACGCAGCACTGAGGAATAGCAGCGCGACCAGCAGTGTGAGGTGTGGGGCAGTGCGAGCGCGCAGCGTGACCACTGCATGCCTGCGCGGCGGCCCCGCCGTCCTCGCCGTGAACGACCAGCAGGTGGCAGCGCAGGCCGCGCAGCGCCGCGCGCGCGCCTGCCGCGTCCGCCTGGTACGACCAGCGCGCGTCCATGCGCATCTCCAGGCGGCCGCCGGCGCCGCGCTGCAGGCGGGCAGGCGGGTCGGGGTTGTGGAGGGGAAGAGTTAGGGTTTCCCGGGGGCCTGTTATGGCTGCTGCCGCGCATACGCTGCCTCCTGGCAGCCATACCCCTTTCGTGTGCAGGGGTGTGGACAGCTAGTCACCATCCCCCCAAGCGTTGTCAGGGCGCAGGCGCACCAGTCCCTTGGGGCGCGCCTTGCAGGCGCGCCGCTGGCCTGCAGTGAGCAAGCGTCCACCACTGGGTGTGCGACCGTCTTCTTATGCACCGGCCGTCTTCTTATGCACTGGCGAGGATCGGGGCCAACTGACGACATGCTGAGACGCAGCAGGTGCCGCTTTCCTTGCCCTATTGCAAGGCGGAAGCGTGCACCTGAGCCGCCGGCCCCGCACCTGGGCGCGCAGCATGGCCGGCAGCGCGCGCGCGCAGGCGCTGGGCGCGATGCCGGCGCCGCCCCAGCACGGCGCCGAGAAGAAGGCGACGGCGTCCGCCCAGCCTGTCGCGCGCGCGAGCAGGCACACCCGTCGAGAGCTTGCAAAGCTCCGCAACCCGCACTGTACTGCTTGCCTGCATGCTTGGATAAGTGAAGTCCCGTGCACAGAGTCCCGTGCACCCAGCCTGTGTGTACCGCAGAGCGTCAGGGGAGTGTGCCACCAGAGCCTGAGCTGGAGCGCTGGCTTAGAGTTCGAGTCAGCTCCTGGCATGTGCTAGTCAATGAACAAGCTATGACAGCTCTGCTGTTGGCAGCGATCTCGAGCGCGGCATGGCGAGCGTGACTGACAGCCCGCCTGCAATCAGACAGCATGCTACCGGCTCAGAGCCTTGGCCCGCCCGGACTGTAAGGCCCGCGCAGCGTACCTGCGAATGCAGCCGCCTGGCCCGGGAAGAATGGCGGGGCGTCCAGCTCAGGGTCGATGAGCGCAAGCGCGCCCACCAGCGCCGGCGCGTCCGCGGCCAGCCGCAGCGCAGCCGCCGCGCCGACGCCCGCGCCGACGACGACGAGCGGCCGCGCGTACAGGTCGCGCGTCAGCACGAGCGCCGCAGCGTCCGCCGCGAGCAGCGCCGGCGTCACGGGGCCGCTTCGGAAGCGGCTGGACTCGCCGTGGCCTGGGGCGGTGGCCACCAGCTGTGAGCGCATCCGTGCGTATGCTGTGAGAGCGCGCCATGCACGGGTCTTAACAGCAGTAGCTTTATGGGAATGTGGCCTCACGAGTGCGCGGCTGGACGATCCAGTGGCATCGGCGCCAGCTTGGTGAAGAGCGCGACTGGACATCCAAGGAAAGGCACGCTGCCAGGCGGCTGGAGGCACTTGGTGGCTGGGCCGGGTCCTTGCCACGCTGGCATTGTCCAGCAGTTGCTCAGGGCCCTGCCATACCGCGCAGGTCGAATGCCACCACCCGGAAGCCGCGGTCGGCCAGCCGCTCTGCGACGGGTGCCCAGATGGGCGCGGACTCCGCGACGTCGTGCAGCAGCAGCAGCGTGTCCGGCGCATCGCCCCACTCGACATAGCGCAGCCGCATTCCTGGGAGAAGCATTCAGGCCACCCAGCTGATCATGTGTACAGCATTCCAGGTGGGGGTTCGCTACCAGCAGCAAATGCAACTGTGCTCAGCCAGACATCATTCTAGGCGCAGGCTGCACTCGTGTGTGGAAAGAGGTTCAGACTGGCCAAGCGGTGGAAGTCTGACAGGCCAGATCCATGCGGCTGAGGTGCACTGAAATGGTGCTGGCGTGCAGGCCGAGCACACATGCTTTGCGATACCCTCTCCAAGCATGATGGCGCCTGCCGTGCAGCGCTTGCCCGCAGCGCTCGCTCCAGCCACCTTTACCGCTGAGAGTGGTGGCAAGCACAGCGCACTCTGTGCTGCCGATCCTGCCCTGCGCCGAGTGGCGCGGACAGGGGAGCGGCGGTCCACTGGTGGACTGAGGCTCTGGCAACATGATAGGGTAGGGTAGGGTTTAACACAGGGGCGGCCGCGCACCGGTGCCGACGTCCTGGAAGCGCGGCAGCACGCGCGGCGCGCCGCCATCCTGCAGCGCCTCCGCGGCGGCCTGCACCGCAGGCGAGGCGCAGCACTGCGAGCGCACATACTCGCATACCAGGCTGCTGAGCTCGAAGGCCTTCTCGCCGTCGATTGCAGCAAGCACAGCGCCCACCTGCACTGCTGGCATAGACGGCCTCAGCTCACCGCCGCCGCTCCAGACTTGGGACACTCCTGTCAGCGGCCAGACCACGCACCTCATCTGGCGGGGCAGCCTCTGAAGGATCTGGGTCACCAGTGCTTGGACCAGAACCTAGAATGCCGCTGGGTGCTGGGTCGTATACTGTCCTGCGCTCAGTGCTGCTCGTCATGCTCGCTTGTGGGGTAGCACAAGCGCGTCTGATTGCACGGCGGCCAGAAGGCGTTCCAGGAGAACTCCTACATAGGGTAGCCCTGCAAGGGCTTATTGTACGGGCTACTCATGAAGATTGTACCAAGCGCTTCCCATCATAAGTGTACCTAAACTTTTGAGGAGATCTGTAGACTCAACATGGAATGCAGTCCTTGGTGTATTTGACGCAGAGACGCACGATGGTGCTTGCCTTGCAAGATATGACCGTAGCCGCCAGGAGCTACACATACAGCCAGGTACACAGCCAACCAACAATCAGAATTGTCTTTCCTCTCAACTTTGGGGCCACTGCGTCAGAACGACCATCCCCTGCCACTCGCTCTCAGGACGACTTGCAGGCAGGCTTATGATTCATTCTCACAACAAGAGGCCCCGCCTTGGTGACATGCATGCCATACCACAGCCGTCCAGCCCATAGCATGTCCCCTCAGAAATCGCGCCCGCGCCCACGCCCAGCCGTGCGCGGTCCACCTGCTGCTTGCCACGACCCATGTCATGGGCGCGGGAAGCTGCATCCTAGCGCAGCTCAGGGCGCAGCATAAGCCGCCGCACGGCCCACAGGCTGCCAGACCCTGCTGGCGGCCTGCAGCGTGCCGCTCCCAACAGCAGACTGGCCGGGGAGCCACACGCGCGTGTGCCGCGCGCCCGCGCCGCGCTGCCGGGGAAGTTGCATCACTGCACTGCGGGCGCGTCCCCCAGCTGCTGCTTGATCGTCGACAAGCTCCGCAGGCTGCTGGTCTCCTCCTGGACCATGCGCAGGGGCGCTGCGCGCGTGCGCGCACACGCTCGACGCCGTAATCAGAACTGAACATGCTGGATGGGGGGCAGCACGCAGACACCGCGCGGGCGGCGGGGTGGGCGCCGGCGTGTCAAGCAGCGTTGGCAACGTGAGCAAGCCTGGAGCGCACACCAGTGGACCAACAACAGGCATGCCGAGCGCGCGCCAGCCTCTCTCGAGGTCACAGGCATTGTGCAGGGCTGCACACGCGCGGGCCCGCACCCGGGACCACTCTGTCGCTGCTGCCGCCCTTGATGGCAAACAGGCCGGCGAAGACGACACCCAGGGCGAGCACGCCGGCGATCGCAGCGCCCACGTTGCTGCTGGCCCCGCTCGGCCCATCCCTGCCCTGGACGTACTGCTTCGGCTGTCGCGCGCATCGGAGCACAGGGTCAGTCCCAGTGCTGGCTTACCGCGCACCAACATGCCCCGCAGCTCTGTGCAAGAGGATGCCTGGCCGCCGCCCTGCACTCGCTCTTGACTGCGACGGCAGACCGCCCCGTCGTGCCACCGCCGCTTCCTGCCACCTCTGCCACCACCGTGTGCCAGCGCAGGCTCCCAACCCAGCAGACGGCAGCATCACCTGACACTCTGCGCTGCGGCACAGCAAGTCAGCAGGCAAAGGAGCAACACAGAATGTCAGCAGCCTGCCTTTGCAGAGCTGCCCGGGCGCCTCCTAGCAGCTGTGCTCCAGCTGGCCAGGAGCTGTAGCCAGGACATACCTTTATGCCGGTGGTGCAGTCGCAGCGTGTTTGCCAGCATGTCCCTTACCCCACCACTTGCCTAAGTGACCCACTGCAGCACAGGCCCCCCCATCTGCGCACCTCGACAGCAAAGATGTTGGACTGCCCCGCGCTGTCCTCGGCTGTGTACCCGCGCGCCTGCGCAGCGGCAGAGCGCCCTGAGCGCACAGCAGAGGGGGCAGCGGCCGGCGCAGGCGAGGGTGGACGCGCGACCGCGCCGCCGGCAGCACAGGTAGCAGAGCCGGGAGCGGCGCACGCACCGCATTGGCGTTCGTGCCAAAGGTGAGCTTCGGCGCGCCGGCCGCGCTGCCCAGCTTTGCCACGCCGGGCGCGCCGGGCGCGCCGGGCCCGCTCTGCTTCGGCGCGTCGTCCTCACCGACCGCGGCCGGCTGCGGCTTCCCCTCCTCGGCCTGCGCGGCCCTCGCCCGCGCCAGCCCCCGCCGCGCACACACCCGCCGCGCCTGCGCGCTCCTGAATGCGGAGCCGCCAGCCAGGCACCGGCGCGAGCCCGCGGTGCCGCATACCTGCGGTGCGGCGCGTGCTGTGAGAGCTTGCGCTCGGCAGTCTGCACTTGTTGCAACCCTCGCCTGACAGCAGGCAAGCACGAAGTTCAAAGGTCAGTGCCCTGGCCGTACCAGGCTTGTGGCTGTCATGCTGGTGAGCGTGGGACAGAGCGTGCAGCAGGAGTTGTGTCAGGGGCAGGCGGGAGCAAAGTGTGCAGGGCACAAGGACAGCTGAAATCAGCCTGGCTTCTCTGGGCCAAAAGTGTGCCACACAGGACCTCAGGGTTGGCTACCCACCTGTATTTGATCGAGATGTACCCAGGCCTCACTAGCCTCTCTGGCGCACACCTAGCCGCGCTCTGGCTGCCAGAGTCTGGCATAGAAGAGCGATAGTGACAGATCGACGTCCTTCTTGAGGCAGGGGCAGCTCCTGAATCAGACGGGCATGGCCCCGTCGTGCTCGTAGGGCTTGCAGTCGTCGCTAACCAAGGCAGGAGTAGCCCTGCAGTGGCCTGTTGTGGGCAGCGGGGCGCCATCCACCAAGTGTGCTGCGCATGATGAATTGATCCAGTCCCAGGTGGCCCTACCAAAGGGGCGCGGGGGAGAGCTGGTGTGTGCTTTGCGCGCCAGTGCTGATAGGCCCCAGCATGGCGGAGGGGGAGGCGCTCGTGACGGCGCATGCAGTTTGAGCGCGGGGACATGTGGGCCACGCCGGGGCCCCTTGGCGCGGCATGCCTGCACGCCGGTCTGCCGGAGGCATCCGCGGCTGAGCGCGCTGGCGCGCTGGCGAGCAGGCCCACTGGCAGCAGCGCCCTGGCAAGCACCGGCGGTCGCGCCCTGTGCGCGGGCCGCGGCACCGGCGCCGACGCCGCCAACGCGCCGCCACAGCCCTTGAACGCAGCAGGGTCGGCACGACCAGGGCCATCCAGCAGCGTGGCGGCCCCAGCGAGCCTCCCGGGCAGCACGCTGCAGTTGGCCGCAGTTATCCCGGACGGGCGCAGCGCTAGCCCAAGCGGAGCATGCCGGACGCCGGGTGCAGCGGGGATGGCGGCGCTGCAGGCGCAGCGCGCGCTCCGCCGGCACGCTGCGCCGGCGCCGCCAGGGCGCTTTGTGGCGGTGGCGGGCGAGGCTGTCGGGCCCGCCCTGGGGCCGAGCGCTCAGGTGAGAGCGCACTGTTGCCGCAGTGCTGAAAGCGCGTCTGATCTTCACGCGCGCATACAGCAAGGCGCATCTGCCTCTGTGCACTGACTGCGTTAGTGGCTGGGAGCGTGAATGTCTGGCGCTTTGCATGCAGCTCCCTGCCTGTTCCTGCCTTTCAAGGTGTCCGTGCTCGAGCGCCGCCGCCCTGCTGGACGCAGTGAGGCTCTGCCTGCATCGGTGGACAGGTGCAGCGACAGTGACAGCGCCCTGACCGGGGCGCTGCCGCGCGCGCGCCTGCAGGACGGCGCAGCAGCGCCAGCGGAGTGCGACCAGGGCGAGCCCATGCCCAGACCTGCGAGCGCGTGCGACGCGGCCGCCGGCGCTGCCGTGGACCGCCCCGCTGCGGCCGCGGCAGCGGCGGCGCGGCCGCCGCCGGCCGCAGCAGACAGAGCGGTGGCGAACGCTGGGGCGCGCCCGCCTGCGGAGGCGAGCCATGCGGCGTCGGCGGGCCAGGCCGCGCGACGCGGCCTGAAGCGCAAGCTGGGGCCGCCGGGCGTGGTGACGGCTGCCATGGCGCGCCGCAAGCGTGCGCGCCGC